>Ga0164243_10009120_pt1 | contig 14490 bp, 5 predicted proteins | sample OricompcompostOP_FD_108781 | JGI IMG/M metagenome (GOLD analysis project Ga0164243, IMG submission 108781) | Organic Plus compost microbial communities from Emeryville, California, USA - Original compost - Organic plus compost (OP) | ecosystem: Engineered > Solid waste > Mixed feedstock >... | reverse complement strand
TCTCATCGACCAGCCGGACTTCTTGCCGGAGCGACTGACCGACCAGCGCGTCATCGAGGCGTTCTCCGAAGCCTTGGAGATAGAACCATCACGAGTCCCGGAGTGGACAAGACGAGCCCGCATCGGGAGGGGCCGGAACGGCTGACTTTTCGTGAACATTTAATCATTTTATTATATTATGTAAACAATTTTTCAACGGCGGCTGACGGGCCGATGATCGCCCGGAAGCCGGAGACTGATTTTTGCCCGCAGATTCCGGTCACGGACGACGCACGGGGGGCGGACGTTGACCTGCCCCTCGGATGGTGCCAAGGCCGCCTGGGCCATAGACGCCGGGTCGAGGAGAGAAGCTCCGGGGGCCGGCGCCCGTGCCACGATCGCCTCCGGCGCCGGCGGCCGATACCCCGGCGAGTTGTGGGGCCGCACGGTGTTGTACCGCACCCGCGACCGCGAGGCGTTCGAGGCGCCGCAGGCCGCCCGGTCCCGCGAGTTGTCGGAAGAGTACCGGGCCGAGCACGCCCGCCGTACGGGCCGGAGGGCCGTGGCGTGCTCGCTATGCCGGCCGGGCGAAGTCGCACCTCCAGCACCTGGCCACGGCGGCGGCGATCAACGCCCTGCGGATTGGCGCTTGGCTAGCGGGCGTCGGTCGAAGGCACGGGGGCATCCGCCTTCAGGCTGATGACCGCTGCGGTCCCCGCCTGAAGCGTTCGCCGGCAGGATCATCCCAGGGGGCAGGCCGCCGGCACGTCTGCCAATCGTCGCGCGGCGGTAAGGCCGTCCGCCCGCTCGACCGGGACGCCCGGGTCGTGGCCGGTTCGGCCCCGTTGAGGCCCGCCGTTCAACCGTCCCGGACGTCGATGTCGTTCTTGCGGGCGGACGGTTTTACCGCACCGGGGGCGTCGACGTTGCGGACGACGATCGACGAGGGGGCGACGTCGTAAGGGGGGGCGAGGGCCGTCAGCGAGACGTTGAGCCGCCACTTGGCGAACCCCCCGGGGATCACACGGGCCTGGGTCCGGCCGAGGAACGCCTCGGTGTCGACGCCGTCGACCTTGTCGATGCGGAAGACCTCCAGGGTCTGCGAACCCCCCGCGGCGTGGGCGGTCGTGACGCCGCCGCGGACGTCGACGTCGAACTCCGCCCCCCGGTTGCGGCCCCCGGCGCGGAGGATCGAGACCTGGGGAAGGGCCGTCGTGAGCCTCGTCCTGGGGTCGTCCACGACGAAGTTGTAACCGACGAACTTCGCGTCGACCTCGGAGTGGTAGCCGTCGACGCCCGCCGCCATGCCCGGCCGGACCGAATCGGGCCTGATGTCGAAGCCGAACTCGTTCTGGGGCGGGAGGCCCCGCAGACGGTCGTCCGACGCGTCGAGCCGTCGGACGGCCACGCCGTTGACAAAGAACTCACCCCCGTCTACGGCCGTGACCGGGCCGAGGATCAGGCTCTCGGGGGGGCCGACCTCGAGCTTCGGGTTCTCTTCGAACGGGGTGGCGCTTTGGTCGTCAGGGGCCCCCGGCTTGAACACGACCTCGACCCGGCCCGTCTTCGAATTGAAGTTGCCGGTCACGACCGCGGTGCCGCCGACGAACCCCTTCGCCGTCCGGCCTGGCAGGGGGAGGGTGGAGAGGAGTTCGGCGATCGACAGGTGCCGGTCGGCCGGGCCGACGTCGGGCGTCACGATCCGGCGGTTCTCCCCCGCCGACCGGGAGACGAGCACGGTCATCCCCATGACCGTCAGCACGGCACCGTCCCCCGCGGGGGAGACGGAGGTGATCGGGCCCTCGATCTGGACCGGGAACAAGGCCATTACGCAGCTCCGTTAGGAAAGAGGCCCTCTGGGAATGCCGGGCCCGGGAAGCGCCGTCGGCTCCCGGACGAGTTTCAGCGGGGGCTCGGGAACGGGCGCCGCCGGACGCCGTCGGGGAGCCCCCCGGCCCCGACGTGCTCGAGGTCGAAGGTCCGCTCTTTCAGGTCCTTGTCGTAGCCGTTGACCACGCGCAGCGAGGGGTGGTCGAACGGGGCGCGCTCGCGGCGGACGCGGTCGTCGGTCAGGCTCATGAGGAAGAACACCAGGGCGAACTTGTCGTGCTCGTCCAGGTCGAGCTGGACGACCGCCGGGTGCTTGTCGGGGTTGGCGTCACGGTCGGCGGGGAGGTCGCCGCCGCGGTCGTAGAAGTCGACCACGTCGAGCAGCGTAAGGAGTCGTCCGTTGTGCATGTAAGGCGGCGTTAGCTCGACGTTGCGGAGCGTCGGGGTCTTGAAGGCCCCCCAGAAGGCCAGTTCGTTGTCGTGGAGGAGCGGCTTGCGGTGCCCCCACGGCGTCTCGTCCTGCACCAGCGCCCGGGCCCGGGAGAAGAAGTGGACCTCGCTCCGGCGGGCGTCCACGCTGTCGAGCCGGGGGTCGGGCGGAAAGAAGGCGTCCCAGTTCGGCAGGTCGCGGAACCAGGAGACGTCGCGGGGGTTCTCGCCGTGCGCCCCCGCGTCCGGGTCGCCCTTCGGGCCCTCGACGACGAACCCGGGCTGGTGCTTTGCGGATTCGCCGGCCGCCGGCGACACGGCCGCCGAGGGGGCGGCCTCGTCCGGCCTCCGCGGCCGCCTTTTCCAGCGGGGGTCGAACCGGTAAGCGGCCCCCGGCGCGCCCGAGGCCGCTTGGGTCGGCCCCTTACCCCTGCCGGGGGACGCCGCTCTCTCGTCCGCGAGGGCCTTCGCGACGTCGCGAACGACGGCCTCCTTTTCGGCGGGGGAGAGCGATTTCAAGGCGTCGAGTTGGCCGCGTCGGATCAAAGCGCCGAGCCTCGCCCTGTCCTCCGCCCGGGTCACGTCGAACTCCCCCTTGAGTTTGTCGCGGAGCCGGGCCGACGGCTCGTCGCGCCCCTCCCGGATCGTTTCGACGACGGCCGCGGCGGCGGCCGCTTGGGCCTCCTCGGCCCCGCCGTCGTGGTCGGCCGGGCCGGCGTCGCTCCAGTCGCCGTTGCCGCGGTCGTAGCGCGGGGGCGCGACGCCGAGGGCGTAGAACGACCGGTCGTAAAAGGCGTAGGCGCCGCGGGCGTGGGGGCCCTGGGTCGGCAGGGGGCGCCGGCGGTCGGCCTGGGCCGGCGGGATGGCCATCTTCTCGACGAGGACCGGATCGGCCAGCCGCTCGGCCGCGGCGACCCGCTCGTCCTCGCCGAAGAAGTGCCGGCCCCCGGCGAACCGCGCGGCGGTCTTCTCGAACGCGAGCCATTCGCGGGCGATCTTGCCGAAATCGGCCCCGGGGAAGCCCGCCCGCGCGAGGCGGTCTTTGAGGAGGGCCTCCAGGCGGACCCGTTCGCCGCGTGCCGAGCCCAGGAGTAACTCCAGTTCCCGGGCGCAGTCGCGTGCGCCGGCGGCCTTTTCCGGGTGGGCGCGGGCCAGTTCCGTCACGACGCCGTCGAAGACCCGGTCGTGGCGCTCGCGGACCTTAACGGCGATCGCGTCGCCTTGCGAGTTCGGTAGCAGGACGCGCTCCAGAGTCGATGCGATCGGGGGCTTCGGCTCAAGGGCCCCGGTGCGGGAGTACAGCTCGCTCATCAGGGGGCCGCTGTGACATTCGATACAGCCCCGGTTCATGAAGACGCGGAAGCCGCGCTGGAAGACTTCGGACCCCGACCTGAACGCGAACTGTGGCGCCCCGCTAGGCGGCGGGGTCGTCGTCCTCACGCGGTCGATGTAGACGCCCTCCAGTTCCGCTCTCCTGGCGTCCCAGAGGTCGTCGACCCCCTTCCCGTCCCCCCGCATCATGCGGTCGAACGGCGACTCGTTGGAGACGAGGCTCGCCTCGTAGAGCATGACGCTCAGCCCCCAGTAGAGGGAGAAGTTCGCCTCCATGAGCGGCCCCGTACGCGGGGCGCCGCCCGGCGGGGCGGGGGCCAGGCCGAGGGGGACGAACTGCTCCTTGCCGTCGAGCACCCCGTCCCACCATTCCGGGCGGAAGGCCCGGCGGATCAGGTTGCGGTACGTCGTGTTCGGGCCGACGAGCCCCTCGGCCTTGAACCGGCCGAGGTGGCTGTCGTCGCACGCCACGTCCTGGTAGCCCAGCACCGGCGCGTCGAGGAGCTTGGCGGCGAGGTCGGGGAACGTCCGGCCGAGGTACGACATCTCGACGTCGTTGACGACCGGCCCGACCGCCTGCGAGGCGAGCGCGGCCTGTGAGACCGCCACGCGGGCCGGGACGAGCCTGCCGTCCCGTCGGCGGCGGACGTGGATCACCTCTCGCTTGTCAAAGTCCCCGAAGATCGAGAAACCGTTGAAGGTGGACTCGGCCCGGCCGTCGTGGAACAGGCGGTCGGCGAAGCCCGCGTTGATCACCGAGGGGGAGTTGCGCGTGGTGATCTGGCGGAACACCGGCGCGTCGTCGGACTGGTCGGCGACGAACATCGACCATTCCGGTTTATAGTGTGTGAACGGCCTGACGGGTCTCCGGTCGCCCAACTCGGAGTACCAGTCGCCGCCCCCGGACGTCGGCTTGTTGCCGTAGGTTAAGCGCCGAAAGACCAGCGGCTTCACGCCCTGCGAGCCCACGATCAGCGAAAGGGGCGTGCGCGGGCGGTCATCGCCGTCGTCCGACGGCCCCTCGTCCTCTTCCACGGAGCGTTGCCGCCGGGCCAGGGGGTGGGCGGGTTTCACGGGCAGGTAGAGGTCGCCGGCCTTGGTGACGACCTCGGTCGCCTTCGCCTTTACGGGGTAGGGTTGCGGCCGCTCGCCGAACTCCAGCGGGCGCGCGGGGTCCAGGTAATACCGGTCCCACGCCACGTACGGGATGCGGGTGGTGTGGCCGTTGCGGGCGTCCGCGCCGAAGCGGTAGTGGCACGAGGCGCACGCGGTACCGACGTAGCGGCCGTTCTCGCGGCGGAAATCGCTCCCGGCCTGCATCTCCCAGAAGAACGCCTTGCCCAGCGCCTCGGCGGCCTCGACGTCGGCGATGAACTCGTTCAGGTCCTTGCGGCGCAAGGCTTTTTTGCCCCACCTCCTCTGGGAGGGGGCCGCGGGCACCACGGCCTCCACGTAGGGGTTCTGGAGCTTGCGCGGGTCCCAGTCGTCGATCACGTCCTGCGCGCGTTGGAGGAGCGCGGCGTCTTCGTGGCCGACCAGGTGGACGGCCGCCGGCGGGGGTTCCCGGGGGACGTCGGCCCCGGTCGCCGGCGCGACGGACAGGGTGCAGAGCAACGCCAGGAGCGGGGCGCGACGGGGCGGTACGGTCATTGATGGAAGTCCCCTGCGGCGATCGGGACGGCGGCGGCCGCGACCCCCGATGCGTGGTCTCGGGTCAGGCCCGGATGCCGTACTTCTGTTCGGGCGTGAAACCGGCGACCCGGCGGATCGACTCGACGAGCAGCGGCGCGCGGAGCGAGGCCGGCAGCGCCGACCAGCGGTCGCTCGTCGAGTTCCCGAACAGCAGCAGCTCCGCATGCTGGGTGACGTCCGCGTCGACCCGGGGGTTCAGGTCGTAGAACCCCAGACTCCGCCGCAGCCGGTCGACGTCGTCGGGGCGGCCCGTGACGAACTGCCAGTCGCAGAGGTCCGGCCGCCGGCGCCCCGCGCCGTAGAGCGACGCGTACCGCCGGAGCACCGCGGGGGTGTCGTCGGCCGGCGTCAGCGTGATCGAGAGGATCGTCAGCCGGTCGCCGAAGACCGGGCTCAGGGTCTCCCTCAGGCCGCGCAGGGTGGCGCTCGTGCCTGGGCAGGTGCCGCGGCAGACCGTGTACATGGTGTTGACGATCAGCGCACGGCCGTCGAGGAAATGGCCGCGGAACCGCAGCCGCTCCCCGAAGTGGTTGACCAGCGGGACGTCCGCGAAGTGGTCCGACCGTTTCCGCACCGGGGCGGGGTCGGGGGCGCCGAGCGCCGCCAGGTATCTCGCCAATATCGCGATCATCGTCCGGGCCCTCGTTCCGACAGGGGGGGTTAGGAGAGGGGCGGGGTCGTCCGCGTCAAGCGCGTTAGGGCCCTTTCGGGAGCCCGCGGGGGCGCCGCGGCGCGATCAGGTCTTCGCCCGCGTCGCGGACGGGCGTCGCGGGCACCGGCGCGTATTCCCAGGGCAACTCGCCGACCCGAGGGTCGCCGGACGACCCCGGCGGCTGATACGTCACGTCCTGACCGTGCGTGCGCGCGTCGGGCGCGACGTTCGCGAGCCGGCGTGACCTCGCACGCCCCGCGTCGTCTTCGTCGGGCCGGGGGACGGGCTCGAAGTTAAACATCATCCGCATGTCCTCGTGCTCCAGGTTGTGGCAGTGGAACACGAAGGGGCCGTTCCACGTGCGGAACCGCATCCGGATGCGGGCCACGGTGTTGGGCCCGAGGACCTGCGTGTCGTGCAGGCCGAACTGCTCGCCCGGGTCCATCTGGCCGAGGACCTGCACCAGGTGGTTCAGGCGCGGGACGGCGGGCGGGTCCGTAGGGTCGACGATCGCGTCGGCCTCGAAGTCCTTCTCGTAGCTAACGAGTTGGTGGCTTTCCAGGTGGATGTGGATCGGGTGCCACCAGCCGCCCCCGCCGTTGCGCAGGACCCATTCCTCGGCCGAGCCCAGCGTCGGCGTGGCGTTGGCGACGGTCGGGTCGTAAAACCGGCCGTTGATCTTCCAGGCCCCCTTGCCGCGCTCGAAGATAAACTCGCGGACGACCTGGATCTCGTCGTCCCGAATGGGCTCGTGTCGGTTCAAGACCGTGCCGTCCTCCACGGTCGCGTCGTCCCCGGGCGCGACCGGCGGCCCTTGCACGACGATCTTCATCAGGCCGATCGGCCGGTTCAACTCGGCCACCGCGGTGGCCGGGGTCCGGCCGTCGGGCGTCGCTGCGGTGTCGAAGGGGAGGGGGAGGACCCGCGGGTCGCCGCCGTCGTTCAGCTTCTGCTTCGGCCCCCGCCCGTCGGACTGGGGCATCGTGTTAACGAGGTAAAAGACCGCCTCCTCGCCCGGCTTGAGGCGCGGGGCCAGCTTCTTGAAGTCGACCACGACGTCGGCCCGGTTGGCCATCGCCAGGAGCACGCTACGGCGCTCGGCCGCGCGGTTCCACAGCCAGCTATCCTTGCCGATGCGGAGGAAGGGCTTGGCGATCTCGTCGTACGATTTCGGCCGGCCGGCGGCCCCCTCGGCGGCGTCCCCCTCGGCGTCCGCGCCGGGGGCCGGCTCGCCCCGAAGCCGGAAGAAGTCCGCCTCGGAAAGGATCCTCAGCCGGTAGACCCGGGCGTTCGACCCGTCGAGGAACCGGAACCGGTACTTCCGGTTTTCAACGTTAAGGTACGGCCAGGCCACGCCGTTCAGGACGAACGTGTCGCCGAGGTAGCCGTTATGGCCGGCCGTGTCGAAGGCGATCTGGCCCGTGGCCGGATCGATCACCTTGTCTTGCAGGACGATCGGGATGTCGTACGGGTTGCGGTACGGCTCCTTCTCGGGTCGGTAGAAGCCCGGGTGCTCGGGGTGCTCGAGCTCGGCGGACTCCGCGGGGTCGGAGACGACGCGGTGGAGTTCGGGGTCCACGCACGAGTCCGGGCCAAGGCCGGGCAGGACGCGGTCGTGGATCAGTTTCAACTCGTGCTCGCCGAAGCACGGGGCGAAGCCCGCCAGCCCCTTCGAGACGTTATAGCCGGTCCCGTCCATCCCGTGGTCGTGGTACCACATCGTGGATTGGGCCTCGCCGACGTCGGGCACCAGGCCCGCGCGGGTGGGGGTGAGCGTGCCCTTCCCGTCCGGCTTCGTGAGGGGGAGGACGTTCGGATAGAAGTAATCCCGCGACTTCCCCTGGAGCACGTAGAACGACGGGAACCCGTCGCTGTGCGAGGGGCTGTGCCCGCCGTGGAGGTGGATCGAGACCTCGGTCTCCAGGTGGTTCTGGAACCGCACGACCACCGGCTGGCCGAGCCGCATCTTGAGCGTCGGCCCGGGCACCAGCCCCGCGTAGCCGTACACCCGCGCCGCGAACGGGGAGGGGATCAGATGCGCCTTCGATTCCACGATCGGGATCTTGTAGCACTTGACCGGGAACCCGCCCCAGTTCTTGACCTGCCCTTTGCCGTCGTGTGACGGCACGGCCCCGAAATTCTCCCGCTTGTCTTCCCAAGCCTCGGCCGCCTTCAAGTCGGCGTTACACCCGAAGGCCCGCCAGTGCTCGGGCGTCTCCGCCCATTCGCGCGCCACGCCGTGATAGACGTCGCCGATCGGGACCCCGTCCGCGTCGCCGAACGGCTTCGCGCCGGGCGCCGTCAGGTCGGCGTACGACCCGACCGCGACGGGCCGGGGGACCAGGGGGAGCTTCAAGGGCTGCGAGAAGGCCCACGGCGGCAGCCTGTCCTGCGCGGCGTTGTCGAATTTCGCCGTCGGGTTGTCGTAAGGCCCGGCGCCGTCCGGCGCCGCGGCAGGCTCCTGGGCCGAAGCCGTCCCGCAGGCGACCGTCGCGGCCGCCGTCTTCAGCAAAGCCCTCCGGCTGATCATGCCTTAATCCACCTCGGGAGTCGTTCGGGAGGGTTTTGGTTGGTGTCCCTGGCCTGGACAACCGGCTTCAAGACGCTCGTGCCGCCGAGACCGTCCGGCGAACGACCTCCACCCGCCCGTTTCCTCGACGCCGGCGGAGGCCGCACCCGTTTGTTTCCACCACACATAACCACGACAGGCACTTGTGGTCAATGTTTTCCCGAAAAGCTGTACCACTCCCCGGTCGTGCCGGGTCGAAATTTGTCCCCAAAAAATCACGCCGGCCGCCGACGGGCCGTGCGGCGGCCATAGCCCATGTCCGCCATAGGCTTGTCCGGTCGAGCGTCCTTCGCCTGCGAATGCCCATAGATCCCGACCGGGGCATCTCGTCGGCGGGCGGTGCCGGCGTGGTTGCCACCTGCACGACCGGGTAGGGCGAGCCGACGCCGCAGCCCCGGCGAGGTACGCCCTGGAACCGACCCGGATCGCCGGCCGCTATCGCCGTTAGCCCCGCCTTCCGCCCGGTTCGGTCGCTCCGGCGGGACCACAACGGTGCCCCTGGCGGGGTAGCAACAGCCGGGTGCTCAGCCGTGGTCGATGTCGAGCTTCGGGAGCATCTTGCGGAGCTGCTCCTCGCCCGCCTCCGTGATCTTCGAGTCCCGCGGATTGATGAACTCCAGCCGCTGGAACCCGCCGATGATCGGGACCGAGCGGTCGGTGACGTTGGTCTCCTCGAGGCTGAGCGACTTCAGCCCCTTCAGGCCCTTCAGGTGCTGGATGCCCGCGTCGCCGACCTTGGTATAGCCCAGGTCGAGCATCTCCAGGTTCTCCACCCCCGCGAGGTGGGCGAGTCCGGCGTCGGTGATCCCCGTCGTCCTCAGGCACAGCTCGGTCAGGGACTTCATCCCCTTGAGAGGTTTCAGCCCGGCGTCGGTGACTTTGGTCCCGTGCAGGTCCAGGTCGGCGAGGCCCGGGTGGGCCGCGAGCTGAGCCAGCCCGGCGTCACCGACCCTGGTGCCCCTGAGGGACAGGCGCTTCAGCGGCTTGAGCTTCCGGAGGGACGCCATCCCGGCGTCCGTGACGGACGTCTGGTCGAGGCTCAGGGAGTCCAGCGCGGGGAGGCCCTCAAGATGGACCAGGCCGGCGTCCGTCAGGGGGCCCGGCTCGAACTGCGCCACAGCGACGAACGACAGGGTTTTGAGCCCGGCCATCCCCTTCAAATTGGCCAGCCCGGGGCCGCGGACCGGCACATTGCCGAGGGAGAGCCGCTCCATCTGGACCATCCCCTTCAGGGCGGACAGGCCGGCGTCGGTCACGTTCGTCTCGTTGAGCGAGAGTTCCGTCAGCGCGGTCATCCCCTTCAAGGCGGCCATCCCCGAGTCGCGCAGCCCGGTGCGATCGAGCGAGAGCCGCTGGAGCCGCTTCAGCGGGGCCAAACGGGCGACCGCCGCATCGGGCAGGCCGTCGGTCAGTTCCAGCCGCGTCAGCTTCGGCAGGTTCGCCAGGTGGGCGAGCCCCGGCCCGCGGATCTTGGCCGTTCGGTGGATCGAGAGGGACTCCAGGTTGACCAGACGTGCGAGATGCTCCAGGCCCGCGTCGTCGATCCCCTCCTCACTATTGATCGTCAGGTCCTTCAGCTCGGCCAGGTCGGTGAGGTCGGCCTTCTCGAGGCTCCAACTGAGCGGCTTGAGGAAGTCCAGGTCGGCCTGCGTCGGGGTCGGCCCCGCCGCGGGAGCGGCCTCGACGCGGGGCGGCGTCCAGAGGCCGACGACGCCGTCCCCGCCCGCGCTGAGGAACTGCCCGCCGGGGGACGGGGCGAGGGCGGCGACGCCCGGGGCCGCCGTCTCATACGCGCTGAGGTAGCGGCCCCGCTCGACCGACCAGAACGTCAGGAACGCGTTGTCGCCGCCGACGACCGCGAGCCGGCCGCCGGGCAGGATCGTCACCGCATGGACGCTCCCCCCGTTGTTGGGCTTGAACAGGCGGACTTGGCGGCCGCTGGCGGCGTCGAAGAGCCGTAGCGTGGCATCCTCGCCGCCGGTCAGGACGGCTTTCCCGTCGGGCGTGAACGCCAGCGCGTAGACCGCCTCGGAGTTGCCTTCGAGGGTTGCGACGAGCCGGCCGGTCGCGGCGTCCCAGACCCGCGCCGCCTTGTCCTCGATGCTCGGGCCGGTGGCGATCCGCTGGCCGTCGGGGGAGACGGCCAGGCAGAGCACCTGGTCGGTGTGCCCTTCGAACGCGCGGAGCTGCTTGCCCGTCGACGGGTCCCAGAGCCGGGCGGTGCGGTCCTCCCCCCCGGAAACGACGCGCTTGCCGTCGGGCAGGAACGCGACGCAGCGCACCGCCCCCGAGTGCCCCTCGCAGGCGCGCAGCTCCTTGCCGGCCTCGGCGTCGACGATGAGCACCTTGCCGTCGCCGCAGCCGACCGCCGCGAGCTTGCCGTCGGGCGAGAACGCCGCCGTGCGCGGGTCCTTCCCCGCCCCGTCCCACCGCTTCCGGACCTGCCCCGTCTCCAGTTCGCCTCCGTACAGGGCCGGACCGGAGGCGGCCAGGACGCGCTTGCCGTCGGGGTCGGCGAACACCGCGTGGACCGGCTCCGGGAACTTGACCGACCGCCGCAGCGCGGCCGCGGTCGCCGCGATCCGCGCCCGGACCTCGGGGCCGGGCGGGACGAGGTCGACCTTCACGTAGGTGGGGACCTCCCGCGTCCCGGCCTCGAAGCTGAACCAGATCAGGTACTCCGACCCGGGCCGGATCTGCCCCCCCCCGAGCTCCTGGATCACCCGGAATTTCCGGGGCAGGTCGACCCCCTCGATGGGCTCGTCCTTGCCGCGCATGTAGCCGGTGAAGCCGTTCATCTCGCCCTTCAGCGGGACGATGTACCAGAACTTCATCGCCCGCCCGCGCTTGTTGTCGACGGCGGGCATGATGAACTCCCACTTCAGGTCGCGCCGCCCCCAGTCCGCGGGGGCCTTGAACCGGAGGCCGTCGAAGCCCAGCCCCCGGGCGTTGAGCGCCAGCCGCGTGTACGGCGAGGGCCGCGCCTCCGAGCCGACCGGCACCTCGGCGAGGGACGGCGCCGCCGCGCGCAGGGCCTCCACGAACGCGTCCTGGAGCCCTTGGTCGTCGTCCCGGTCGTCGTCGAGCTTGGCGCGGATCTCGGCCGCCTTCGCGAACGGGTCGTTCGCCGCGGGGGCGCTCGGTGCAGCCGGCGCCGGGGCGGGCGGGGCGTTGGCCGGGGGGGCGCTCGGTTCGGTCGACGCGATCGCAGTCGGGGTGTTCGGCGCGGCCGGCGCCGGGGCGGGCCGAGGGGGCGCCGGCAGGGCGGCGAGTTCGAGCGCCGGCAGGCCCCAGAGGCGGACGGTCTTGTCCGCCCCGGCGGAGAGGAACCGGCGGCCGTCGGGCGAGAACCGCACGCAGTCGACCTGGCCCGCGTGGCCCTGGAAGCGGTGCAGTTCGCGTCCGGTGGCGACCTCGATGAGGACGACCTGGTCGACCTCGGACACGAGGAGGCTCTTGCCGTCGGGCGCGAACGCGATCGACCAGCCCGCGTCGGGGCCGGGCGCGAGCCGCCTCAGCTCCTCCTTCCCGTCGACGTCCCACAGGCGCAGGGGGCTGCCGGGGAGCCCGCCGCCCGTGGCGATCGTCCGGCCGTCGGGCGAGAAGGCCCCCTCGCCGACCCATGCGGTGTAGCCGTCGAACCGGCGCAGCTCGCGGCCGCTGGCGGCGTCGAGGAGGCGGGCCGTCTGGTCGCCGCCGGTGGCGAGGATCTTGCCCCCGTCGGGGGAGTAGGCGACCCCCACGGTGGGCCCGTCGAAGTCGACGCGGTAGACCTCCTTGCCCGAGTCCAGGTCCCAGACGCGGAGGGTCTTGTCCCAGCAGGTCGACGCCGCGCGGCGGCCGTCGGGGGCGATCGCCAGCCGATTGATCTGGCCGCCGTGCCCTTCGAGCCGGGCCAACTCCCGGCCCGTTTCGGCCTCCCAGAGGCGGAGCACGCCGTCGTCGCCCCCCGAGAGGATCTTCCGGCCGTCGGGCGTGAAGGCCACGAACTTCACCGGCACGCCGCCGTTGTCGCAGCGGCGGACCTCCTTGCCCGAGCCCAGGTCCCAGACCCGCACGGTGGTGTCGCCCCCCGAAGCGGCGGTGCGGCCGTCGGGGGCGAATGCGACGGACGTCGCCACGCCGGCGTGGCCCTCGAACCGACGGATCTCCCCCACGGGATCCGCGGGCGGCCGGGCCGCAGGCGACGACGCCTCGCCAACCTCCGGCGGGGTCGGAGCCGCGGGGGCGGCCGGAGCGGCCGGGGTCGCCGGGACGGCCGGGGTCGCCGGGACGGCCGGATCCTTGGCGGCGACCGGCGTCCCGCCGGCCTGCTCGCGCGTCGGCCTCAACGCCCACAGGGTCGCGGCGATCACGGCGATCCCGGCGACCCCCGAAGCCAGGAGGGTCATCCGGCTTCGCGGGCGTTTGTCAGGCGAGGACTTCTTCGCCGCGACCGGGCGTGCCGCGGGCGCCGGCCGGCGGCGCGGGGGCGTTCCGGCTTGCGCGGGTGTTTCCGCAGGAGAGGGAGCCGGCGCGGCGGCCGCGGGGACCGCGATCTTCCGGCCGCACCCTTTGCAGTTACCGCTCTTGCCGGCGAGCGACTCGTCGACCGAATACCGGCGCCCGCAACCCCCGCAGGTGAACGTGATGGCCATGGCGGCAGACCCTCGATCCTTACAGCCGAGTGCCTTCGACCGGCTCGCGCGCCGATCCCGGCGATGGGATCCAAATAAAACACATGGACCGCGGTCGGCAAAGTGCAACTTCACCCGACCGGGCCGCGGCCTGAGCGCGTGCTGCCGACCTCAACCCCTGCACGCCGGCGCCTCGATCACGGGCCGATCGCCTTGGCCAACCCGTTCTACCGGTCGGCGTCCCGCCGATCGAACTCCCACCTTCTCCAACCCCGCTGCTTGCGGCGAATTCGCGGGGACGTCGCCCCAACGCCCCGGGCTTCCCGAATCCTGAAGACCACCTGCAGCCTCTCTTTGAGCCGTGCCTAGCCATGTTGCACATGGCGCGGTCGTGGTAACACATGAAGACAAGCAGAACCCGTCCCGGTGCGCCGAGGTCGAGGCGGTCGGGGTAATGCGAGAACTGGACCACGAGCGTCTGCAAACCCTGGCAGGTTAAGCACCCGGGCCAATCCGTCGGATCGAGCCTCACGGCCGCCCGCCGAACTAGTCGACTAGAGGTTCCTGCATCAGCCGCCTCGGGCCGAACTCCGCGAGGGGCTCGTAGTATCGCATGGCGTATCCTGCCTTAACGTCTGTACTCTCGGGAGATCATGTATGTCATGCGGCTAGGTTGAGTATCCTCTCGGCCACGGCCTGAATTTCTGCCTCAGCAACCCCCAGGCGTATAACCGCACGGATCTCCTGGGTCAGCAGCGCACGACGCCACCTCCGCCGCTTGTCCGCGTGGCTCGGCCGGCGTAACGCCACGTCCCACGGCGACGCCGGCCGGTCCACCAGCGCCTCGTCCTTCTGGCCCAGCGCTTACACCTTGCGGTTATCATGAACGTCCACAGACAGACGTGGAACGCCCCGATGTTCGCCCAGAGGGACCGCACCTGCTGCTGGCTGGCCCCGACAACCGGCTTGCCTCGCGGGAGATGACTTCCGAGCCGAAGCGGTCGGCGATCGTCGTCAGGATGTCGGCCACGCTCGCCGAGGTGTCGGTGCAGAGGAACGCCCGCCGGCCGGTCGGATCGTCCACAGCACCACCCGGCCCGGCCCCCTGGCCGGCCGCCACGCCGCCAGGAACGTCTTGTAGGTCTTGGCCAACTTCCCCCGTACAGGTCGAACGTGCCGGAGGGCCAGCCACGCCGCTGGCCGGCCCGCTTGGCCAGGTCGATCACGCCCTCGCCGTAGATCCGCGGCCGGACCGACCCCCTCCGGCCCGGTGGGACCTCCGGCGGCAACGACCACAGCGCGGCATCGCACCGCAATCGGCTGACGACCATCATCCCCAGGGCCTTCGCCGGCTTGATCACATCCGCCTTGGCATAGGCCCCGTCGGCCAC
>Ga0164243_10009119_pt1 | contig 14490 bp, 12 predicted proteins | sample OricompcompostOP_FD_108781 | JGI IMG/M metagenome (GOLD analysis project Ga0164243, IMG submission 108781) | Organic Plus compost microbial communities from Emeryville, California, USA - Original compost - Organic plus compost (OP) | ecosystem: Engineered > Solid waste > Mixed feedstock >... | reverse complement strand
TGCCGCAAAAAGCCGAATGGAACGGTTCAAAGTCATGGTGGGAGTGCCCTTGCTGTCGCGCGGTGCTGCCAATTTAACATACACGAGTGTTTGTAAATACGAACTACCGTGTTATAGTCAATCGCTCAATATTACAGATCACGAATGAGTTACCCATATTCAACGGCGAACCGAGCCGATAGCCTGCATTCACCCGAGAGAAGTCATGCGAAGAACGAAAGCCGAGGCAGCCGAAACCCGGGAAGCCATTCTGGTGGCTGCCGAGCAGGTTTTCCTCGAGCGCGGTGTCAACCAATCTACACTGATGGAAATCGCGTGTCATGCCGGAGTGACGCGAGGGGCGATTTATTTCCACTTCCGCGACAAGGTGGAGATACTTCGCACCATCATCGGCAGTGTCCGATTTCCGCAGGAAGAAATCATGCTGCAGGCAGCGGCCGTCAACCATCCCAATCCCATGCATGTACTGGAACAATCGATCATTCAGGCGCTGCAGCTTTTCTCCAACGACGAGCGTCAGCAAAATATTTTCATTATTATCAACCAACGATGCGAATTCGTTGGCGAAATGGCCCCGCTTGAAGATCGTCTCAGGGAAGCGCGCTCCAATGTCCTCTCCTTATTCGCAGGATTGCTCGACGTGGCTGCAAGACGAGGGGAACTTTCCGAGGAATGGACTGCAGACACAGCAGCACCGATCCTGCTTTCCATGCTGAGCGGCCTCCTCAACGAATGGTTGCGGGGCGACAGAAGTTATGATCTTGTCACTTACGGTGGCAGGGCGATCTCAATACTCGTTCAATCTCTTAGAAATCAGGCATTCGCGGTCCGTTAAACATTCCTGCCGGGCAAAATTTCAATATCCTGGGCATACCGGGACACGTGATTTTTCGATGGCGGGTTTCAATCGATCGTGATTGCCAGACTCCAAAATTGGGAGAGACGCTCGACTCTTTTATAATTTACGCTTACGTCAATGTAACTCTTGCGAAGAGAATAAAACTCGACCACATTTACGAACGAGGAAGCCTTCCGGGGGGCGGACGGCTTGGGAGACGGCGGGCGCACATGCGGCCCAATTTAGGACGGAGCGATCCGGGGAGAAGAAATGCCGAAAAAAACGACTGGGCACAGTGCATCCGCAGTTGAATCCACCGCCGCAGGATCGGCAGCCAACGGCGCGCCGATGCAGGAAAAGATCTGGTTAAAGTCGTATCCGGCTGGCGTTCCGCACGACATCGATCTGAGCCGGGCAACCTCCATTGGCGATATGATCCTGGCGTCTTGCCGACAATTCGCCTCCCGGCCTGCCTTCACCTCTATGGGCAAGGATCTGTCCTATAAGGAACTAGACGAGCATTCGCGCGCCCTGGCTGCCTTTCTGCAGTCACGAGGCCTTGTAAAGGGCGACCGCGTTGCGGTGATGATGCCCAATATCCTGCATTATCCAATTGCCTTCACGGCAATTCTCCGCGCCGGTTTCGTTGTGGTGAACGTCAACCCGCTTTATACGCCGCGGGAACTGGAACATCAGCTGAACGATGCAGGCGCCAAAGCGTTGATCGTTCTGGAAAATTTTGCGGCAACGGTAGAGAAGACCCTCAACTCCATCAACGTTCCCAATATCATTGTCGCGTCGATGGGCGATATGCACGGTTTCAAGGGCAACATCATCAATTTCGTCGTCCGCCGTGTAAAGAAAATGGTGCCCGCGTGGAATATCCCGGGGCATATCCGTTTCAAGGATGCCTTGGCCCAAGGTCGCGCCCAATCGTTCGATCCCATTCCGGTACAGGGTTCCGACCTTGCTTTCCTGCAATATACAGGCGGCACGACGGGCATCTCGAAAGGCGCCATGCTGACCCACAACAATATTCTTGCCAATGTGGAACAGATGCATGTCTGGATGGAGGTGGCCTTCCGCAAAAAAGGCAAACCCAAGGCGCTGAATTTTGTGTGCGCCCTGCCCCTCTATCACATTTTCGCACTCACCGTGAATGCCATGATCGGTATCAAACTCGGTGGACGAAATATCCTCATCGCCAATCCGCGGGATATTCCCGGTTTCGTGAAAGAGTTGAAGAAGTACCCTTTCCATATTTTCCCAGGTCTCAACACGCTCTTCAATGGCCTTATGAACAATCCTGATTTCCAGACACTGGATTTCAAACCTCTCATCCTGACTCTCGGCGGCGGAATGGCTGTGCAGCGTCCTGTTGCCGAACGCTGGCAGAAAATGACCGATTGCCACATCACGGAAGGATACGGCCTTTCGGAGACCTCGCCCGTAGCCTGCGCCAACGCGCTCGATGCAACCGAGTTTTCCGGCACCATCGGCCTGCCGATGCCGTCGACCGATGTAGCGATCCGTGATGACGATGGAAATAACCTCGCGCTCGGTGAGGTCGGCGAAATCTGCGTGCGCGGACCGCAGGTGATGGCGGGCTATTGGAATCGCCCGGACGAAACCAGACGCGCGATCATGCCCGATGGCTTTTTCCGTACCGGCGACATGGGCTTCATGGACGAGCGCGGCTATACCAAAATCGTCGACCGCAAGAAGGACATGATCCTTGTTTCCGGCTTCAATGTTTATCCAAACGAAATCGAGGAAGTGGCAGCTGGCCATCCCGGCATCGTGGAATCGGCTGCTATCGGCATACCGAACGAGCATTCCGGCGAAGTCGTGAAGCTGTTCGTCGTGCGCAGCGATCTCAATCTCACCGCGGACGAAGTCAAAGCCTATTGCGCTGAACGTCTCACCAACTACAAGCGCCCCCGCGAAGTCGAGTTTCGCGAAAGCCTGCCGAAAAGCAATGTCGGCAAGATTTTGCGTCGCGAACTTCGCGATTGAAAACGTCGAAATGTAAAAGCAATTTCGGCCGGACATTGCATCCGGCCGAAACCGTTTCGGACTGGATCACGCGGAGGGCGGAGCCAAGGGCTGTACGATCTCCTGAAAAGGAGCCAGCGCTTCGCACCGAGCCGCCAGAGCGGCCAGTGTCGGATATTTGTCTTCATTAAAGAGATTGGGATGAGCCTCGCGTAGAAAGCGAAGTGCACAAGCCGCAGCGATATCGGCGTGTCCGATATTGTCACCAAACCAGTATGATGACTTCCGTTCCAAGAGGTCACTTTCCAGCACATCCAGCACCCGCGCGATCTGCGTCTCGCAGCGCTCGACCCAAACGCTCGATTTTTCGCTTCGCAACAGACCTTCATAGAGAAGGCTTACGGCCTTATCGGCAAGTCCGGTAGAAAGCGCGCATATCTTCAATGCCTGACGTCGCTCCGCCCCTTTGGGCGCGATCAATGAAGATTCAGCGACAGCGATCTCATCGAGGTAATCGAGTATTGCCGCGCTTTCGATCACTACATCGCCATCGTCCAGCACAAGCGTCGGTACGCGGCTTAGTGGATTGAACTCTGCGATCCTGTCGCGATCACCGAACGTCGACCATGGCTTGTGTTCAAATGGCAGGCCGTAAAGCCGCATGGCGATAGCGACACGCCGCACAAAGGGGGAATCATATTGGCCGATGAGGATCATGGATGTAGCTCGGGAACGTTAAATTTTCCGTCATGCTACTCCATGCCAATCATACCGCAAGAGCATCAAGGATGAATTGTCCTGACGCTTCCTTCAAATTGGCTGAAGGGAAGGTCGGCTTCATCGTTTCAGCAATTCAGGCAATCCGGCCACGCTGTCCAGCACTGCATCAGCATGCGGTTCCAGCGCTTCGCGCGGACTATTGCCCGATAAAACGCCGACTGCCAGTCCCGCCCCGGCTGCATGGGCTGTCTCCAGATCATGGAGATTGTCGCCGACCATGACGATCTCATGCGGAGCCAGTCCCAGCTTTTCCGCAAAATAGAGCAGCGGATCGGGATACGGCTTTGGGCGCGCTGCTGTATCGTAACCGATCACGACGTCGAAGAATTTATCGATGCCCAGCGCCTTTGCGGTGGCGTGCGCACCAGCCTCGGAATCGTTGGTGGCAATGCCTAGCCGGAAGCCCATTGCAGCTAGCGTTTCAAGCGTTTCGTGCAAAGCTTCTATCGCAACAGCCGAACGTGCGCCTTCGGCAACGCAGTAAGCGTCATATTCTTCGATAAGCTCGCGCAATTGCGCATTGGCAAGATCAGGATGCCAAAGCGACACAATATCTTCGACTGTACCGGCCGCGATAACGGAGTTAGCCCGGAAACGCTCGGTAAGCCAGTCGTAACCACCGGCATCGAGCAGGGCGCGCGCCCTTGTCTCGTCACCCTTTGCGGCACGCTGGGCAAGCTGCCACGAGATGGAAAACCAGGTGCGGTCGAAATCAATCAAGGTGCCGTCCTTGTCAAAAAGGACGGCACGAATTGACTGTAAACGCTCTGCGGAAAGCTTGTCGCTCATGCTTCCAGCGCACCGGCGCGCTTTTTGACGGCGGAACGTTTTTCCCCAAGCAGCTTGAGGAGATCGTCGCCGCGCCGCACGTAACGCAGGGAACGGCGCGTCAGGATACGCCCGTCCTGCGGAGCAGTGAGCGTAATATCGCCTTCCGGCTCGCCCGGTCGCGTGACGACCGTCACAAGCGCCGAGCCCGCCTTGACCTCGTCGCCCGGTGCAACATGGAAAAATACCATGCCACCTTCCGGCGCACGGATCATCTCCACATGCGACAGCGGGGTTACCAAGCCCTTGTATTCGCTATCGAGCCTGACATGTTCATCCCGGATGACCCCGCGATGCACGAGAAACTTGTACAATCCTTCCGCATCGCCTTTGCCCATATCCGCATAGACATCGCTCAGTCCACGGAACTCAACCGTTGTCACGGCGCGGCGTTTCATATTTCGCTTATCGGCAGGCAATTGCAGGACCGGATACGCACAGGCTTCCTCGAAAGCCGCATCCGCGGTCGTGTCCCATGCCAGAATCGCCGTTGATTTAAGCGCGATGGCCAGATCCTTCATGTCCTCGGCGAATTCCTCGGCAATATAGACGTAGTTCTCGCTCTCGTCGTCGCAATGCAGATCGAGCACGATATCGTGCGGCAGGGCCAATTTCAAAAGTGTCGCCTTGAGGCGCTGCGCCAGCGCAACCGGCGCGTCGGGCTCAGCAAGCCCGGACGTGTCGAAATCCGGCAGCAACGGAAAAGCGCGGTTGAAATTGGTCATGGAGAACGTATCGAAACGGCCAAGGTGCTGATAAGCCTGCCACTGGTTAGAGCCGATTGGGTTTGCCTGCGGAACGACCGTGATATTCCCGAGAACCCGTCCTTCTTCGGCCGCCTTCTTCAGCATGGGAATCAGGAAATGGAGAGCCGCCTGCCCCGGAAGCTCGCCCCCGTGAAGCGAGGACTGAAGATAGGCGCCGGGTGCATCCTTGTCCTTGCCGTCAAAGCGCAGCACGCGCAGCTCGATGGCATTGCCCGGAACATCGCCGGCGAATTTTATAATCTCGGTCTTCATTTCATGTCCCATTTTATTCCTCATGAAGAGAGCCGGGTTACAAACCCGGCTCTCTACCATTTCTAGCTTTGCAGATAATGCCGTCAAGCTTTCCTTCGCGCGTGCAGGTGCGCGACAAGCCCCTGCGTGGATGCGTCGCGACCGTCGCTCGTTTCCTTGCCCGAGACAACGGGCAAAAGTTCGGTTGCCAGTTCCTTGCCAAGCTCCACCCCCCATTGATCGAAAGCGTTGATGCCGAAAATCTGCGCCTCGACGAAAACACGATGTTCGTAGAGCGCGACCAGGCGCCCGAACGCGAACGGATCGAGCTTGTCGTGTATGAGGGTCAGCGACGGGCGGTTGCCCGAGAAGACCCGATGCGGCGCGATGCGTTCCACTTCGCTTTCGGGCAGTTTCTTGGCCCGCAGCTGTGCCCTCGCCTCATCCAGCGTACGGCCTTTCATCAGGGCCTCGGACTGTGCGAGACAGTTGGCAAGCAGCATTTCGTGCTGGTGATCCAGATGCTTTTCATGGCCCTTTGCCGCCACGATGAATTCCAGCGGGATCGTATCGGTGCCCTGATGCAGAAGCTGGAAGAAGGCGTGCTGGCCGTTGGTGCCAGGCTCACCCCAGACGACCGGCCCGGTGGGACCGGAAACCGGCTTGCCATCGACCGTTACGCTCTTGCCATTCGATTCCATGTCGAGCTGTTGCAGATAGGCCGGAAGACGCGCCAGGCGCTGATCATAGGGAATGATCGCCCGGCTGCCATAGCCGCAGATTGCACGGTGCCAGTAACCGATGAGGCCGAGCCACATGGGGAGATTTCTTTCCAGCGGCGCATCCCGGAAATGCACATCCATGGAATGCGCCCCTGCCAGGAACTTGCGGAAGTTGTCCGGTCCGACAGCGATCATCACCGGCAGACCGATGGCCGACCAGACCGAATAGCGCCCGCCAACCCAATCCCAGAAACCGAAGACACGCTCTTCACCGATGCCGAAAGCCGCGACCTTATCGAGCGCGGTCGAGACAGCAGCGAAATGCGCGCCCACAGCCGCTTCGCCCAGTGCATCGGCAACCCATTTGCGCGCCGTCTGCGCATTGGTCATGGTCTCGATGGTCGTAAAGGTCTTGGAGGCGATGATGACGAGCGTCGTCGCAGGGTCAAGGATGCCAAGCGTATCCGCGATATGCGCACCGTCGATGTTGGATACGAAATGCGCTTTCGGGCCGTCATGATAGGGGGAAAGCGCCAGCGTCGCCATGACAGGGCCAAGGTCGGAACCGCCAATGCCGATATTGACGATATCGGTGATTTTCTTGCCCGTTGCTCCCTTGATACCGCCGGACCGGATGCCATCCGAAAATGCCGCCATACGGTCCAGCACTTCCTTTACGTCCGGCAGCACATTATGCCCATCAACGAGCACTTCCTTCGAGGAGGTATCGCGGAGAGCGACGTGGAGAACGGCGCGGTCCTCCGTATTATTGATGTGTTCACCAGCGAACATGGCGGCGCGGCGACCCTCCACGTCGGCAGCGCGTGCAAGCTCGCCCAGAAGCGCTATCGTCTCATCATTGACGCGGCATTTCGACCAGTCGAACAAGAGATCGTCCAAAGCGAGCGAATAACGTTCAAAGCGGCCGGGATCCGTTTCGAACGCCGCCCGCATATCGCGCGGGGCCGATTCCGCCAAATGCGTTTTCAGCTTTGCAACCGTCGCTTCAAGCTTCGTTGCGTCTCTTGCCATGATGCTACTCCCGAATCAAATCGATTTAATTGCGGACATTAAGCGCTTTAGAGAGAATTTGCGGCAAATAATTTACCGAACTTTCTTTTTGAACAGAGTGTCATATACACCTTATCGATCAATTTAGGGTGATCCACCTCGGAGTGAAGCATGGACCTGACCGGAGAAGAGCGGATTGCGGCCCCACGGCAAGCGGTGTGGGATGCTTTGAATGACATTGAAACGCTGAAAACCTGCATCCCCGGTTGTGAAGATATCGAGCGAATTTCGGATACGGAAATACGTGCCGCGCTCAAGGTGAGTTTCGGAATCCTGAAAGTCCGCTTTCACGGCATTCTGGAATTGTCGAACATGGTTCCCCCGGTATCCTACACGATTTCGGGGCATGGCGAAGGCTCCATCGCCGGGTTTGCGCATGGGGCGACTGACGTGCGCCTTGATGAAGACGGCAACGACACGATTTTATCCTACGCCATCCGTGGCGATGCGGGCGGCAAGGTGGCACAGATCGGCACGAAATTGCTTGGCTCAGTTGCGCGAAAGATCGCAGACCGTTTCTTCGCCAATATCGCAGAAGCGGCGTCGAACGCCGCTGCAAAAACGGCTTAATTCATTCCAATACTTGATGAAGCAATAACCACTACCAGGCGATCGGCATGAAACCCAGAGATATCGCGACCTATATTTTTCTTGCCGTAGCCTGGGGGCTTTCGTTCCTTGTGGTCCTGCGGGTAGTGGAAGCCTTCGGCTGGGCTGGCGCGGTGGCCTTCCGCTCCTTCATTGCTGCAGGCACCCTTTTCGCCATAGCGAAGCTCTCGCGACGGAAACTCGATTTTCATGCGGGCTGGAAGCCGTTTGCCATTGTCGGCGCAACCACCGTTGCAGGCCAACTCGTCGGCCTCTCCTATGGCACGCCGCTGATCGGCACGGCGATGGCTGCGATCTGCGTTGCATCCATTCCGCTTTTCTCGATGGTCATCAGTCAGCTCTGGGGGCTTGAACGCATCACCTCGCGCGGCCTCGTCGGGCTTCTGCTCGGTGTGACCGGTATCGTGTGCCTCGTCGGCTTCCCCGCGGTTGCGGTTACTCCCGCCTTTGTGATGGGCTGTATCGCCGTCCTGTTTTCCTGCTTTTCAGCAGCCTTCGGCAGCAATTATGCGAGCCGCAACCTTGCCGGAACCGGATCGTGGGAAACGACCATTGGCGCTTTCGTCTTCGGCGGCATCTTCACCTTGCCGCTGCTCCTTGCCGTTCCCGTTCCAACCATGCCCGGATTGGGCGATTTCGCCTATCTGCTTATCTCTGCCTGCGTGATGAGCGCCCTCACCTATGTGCTTTATTTCAGGCTGGTCGGAAATGTCGGGCCGACCAAAGCCATCAGCGTTGAATTCGTCGTGACGGTGATCGCGGTTCTGGTTGGCGCTGTCTTCCTTAAAGAACAGCTTTCCCTGATCCAGTTTGTCGGTGCCGCCATCATTATAAGTGGTTGCGCTCTGGTGCTAAGCTCGCGCCCCGCACTTCCCCGGGAAACAGAAACCTTTCCTGATCCGGCAAGTACGGTGGTGACAAGGGACGGCCTCAAGTCCGACTCGTTCTGATTTCGCATTCAGCCAAATGTTAAAGGCTCGGCTTTCAAAGCCGGGCTTTCGCTATGAGCGAATTTCATTCCCATAAATTGACCAGATGATAAAAAATTTGACCTTCCGTAAAAATCTGTCATCCTGTCAGTAACGGGCATCATGCGGCAGCAAAGATCGCAGCCTGGTACATAGTGGCGGCGCGCAAAGGGAACCCGCGCCGAAACCAAGCAAAAATGGGAGATGCGGTCGATGAGATCAGCAGAGAATTCACCTATTGATGCAGTCGACAATCCGGGACACGTAAACGGGCCTGACATCCGCGGGGCACGGCTTGAGAAAGCCGACTATGCGCATGTTTTCGACGACCTGCATCCGCCGCTTACAAAACACGAAGCTCTGGTCGAGTCCGATCGCTGCTATTTCTGCTATGACGCCCCGTGCATGAATGCATGCCCGACAGGCATCGATATTCCGATGTTCATTCGGCAGATCAATGCGGGCAATCCGGTTGGAGCTGCCAAGACCATCCTTTCGGAAAACATTCTGGGCGGCATGTGCGCACGCGTATGCCCGACAGAAACGCTTTGTGAAGAAGTCTGTGTTCGCGAAACCTCGGAAGGCAAACCGGTGAAGATCGGTGAATTGCAGCGCTATGCAACCGACGTATTGATGGAAACCGGCAACCATCCATTCAAGCGCGCGCCTGAAACCGGCAAGCACATTGCCGTGGTTGGCGCGGGTCCCGCGGGTATCGCCGCTGCCCATCGTCTTGCGATGCACGGCCACCGCGTGACGATTTTTGAAGCCCGCGCAAAGGGTGGCGGCCTCAATGAATACGGGATTGCCGCCTATAAAACGGTCAACAATTTCGCGCAGCGCGAACTCGAATTCGTGCTCAAGATCGGCGCGATCCATATCGAATACAATCAGACGCTTGGTCAGGACATCACCTTTGAGGCGCTGAAAGCCGGCTATGATGCAGTCTTCCTCGGCATGGGTATGCCGGGTGTAAACGATCTGGGTCTTGCTGGCGAAGACGCGCCAAACGTTCTTGATGCGGTCGATTACATCGCCAATCTGCGGCAGGCCAAAGACCTTTCATCCTTGCCTGTAGGCCGCAACGTGGTGGTCATCGGCGGCGGGATGACAGCGGTGGACGTCGCCATCCAGACAAAGAAGCTCGGCGCTGAAAACGTCACCATCGTCTATCGCCGCGGGCAGGAAAATATGAATGCCAGCGCCTATGAGCAGGAACTGGCGCAGGTGCACGGCGTGGTCATCCGCCACTGGCTGCAGCCGCACGCGCTTGAACGGAACGAAGACGGCACCGCCAACGCCGTGGTCTTTGAATATACCGCTATCGAAGACGGAAAGCTTTCCGGCACCGGGGAATATCTCACTCTTGAAGCCGATCAGGTCTTCAAGGCTATCGGCCAGAAGTTTGAACCGGAACCGCTGGCGGGTTCAGGCATCGGCCTGTCCAAAGGACGCATCAGCGTCGATGATGAACGCCGGACATCGGTGGAAGGCATATGGGCAGGCGGTGATTGCGTCGCAGGCGGCAAGGATCTGACCGTTGCATCGGTGGAAGATGGCAAGGTTGCCGCTGAATCGATCCATGCAACACTGATCAAACGTCCCCAGGCAATCGAAGGTTTTGCCGATGCAGTGCTTTCAGGGGGCGCGCTCCATGCCCCGGCATCGGCTTTGCGGGACCGCGGCGTTCATCTGGGCCAGGAACAGGGCTGAGGAGTTAGAAAATGGCTGATCTTTCAACGAATTTCCTCGGCATCAAGTCTCCCAATCCGTTTTGGCTGGCTTCGGCTCCGCCGACCGACAAGGCCTACAATGTCGAGCGTGCTTTCAAGGCTGGCTGGGGCGGCGTGGTCTGGAAGACACTCGGCGCGGAAGGCCCGCCGGTCGTCAATGTCAACGGTCCGCGCTATGGCGCGATCCATGGTGCCGACCGCCGCCTGCTCGGTCTCAACAATATCGAGCTGATCACCGACCGCCCGCTGGAGGTGAACCTGCGTGAAATGAAAGAAGTGAAAATGCGCTGGCCTGACCGCGCATTGATTGCTTCGATCATGGTGCCATGCGAGGAAGAAGCATGGAAGGCCATACTGCCGCTGGTCGAGGAAACCGGCGCAGACGGCATCGAACTGAACTTCGGCTGCCCGCACGGCATGAGCGAACGCGGCATGGGCGCGGCTGTCGGTCAGGTGCCGGAATATGTCGCCATGGTCGTCAAGTGGTGCAAGCAATATAGCCGGATGCCGGTGATCACCAAGCTGACGCCGAACATCACCGATATTCGCAAGCCGGCTCGCGGCGCACATGCGGCGGGGACCGATGCCGTATCCCTGATCAACACGATCAATTCCATCGTGTCGGTCGACCTCGACAGCATGTCGCCGGTTCCGTCCATTGATGGTCGCGGCAGCCACGGCGGCTATTGCGGGCCTGCAGTCAAACCGATTGCGCTCAATATGGTGGCGGAAATCGCACGCGATCCTGAAACGCGCGGCCTGCCGATTTCAGGCATTGGTGGCATCACCACCTGGCGCGATGCGGCAGAATTCATCGCGCTCGGCTGCGGCACGGTGCAGGTCTGCACGGCTGCCATGACCTATGGCTTCAAGGTCGTTCAGGAAATGATCGACGGTCTTTCCGACTGGATGGACAGCAAGGGGTATCAGACGCTGGATGACTTCCGCGGCATGGCTGTGGGCCATGTCAGCGACTGGCAATATCTCAACCTCAATTACGTCACCAAGGCCCGCATCAATCAGGATCTCTGCATCAAATGTGGTCGTTGCCATATTGCCTGCGAAGACACCTCGCATCAGGCGATCACCAATCTGGTGAACGGCGCGCGCCATTTCGAGGTGATCGATGAGGAATGCGTGGGCTGCAATCTTTGCGTCAATGTCTGCCCGGTCGAGGACTGCATCACCATGGAGCAGATTGGCGGTTTCGATCCGCGTACCAAGGAACCGATTCCGGCGCACTATGCCAACTGGACGACCCATCCGAACAATCCGATGGCCGTCAAGGAAGCGGCGGAATAAAACAAAACGCCGGGCAATGCCCGGCGTTTTTTATGCGCTGATGCGTTTACCCTTTTCCGGCTCGAACACGTGGCTTGTCGCCGGATCGACCGCAATCGACAGCACATCCCCCGGACGTACGGTCAAACGCTCGCGGAACAGGCAGGTGATCGGTTGATCGCCAAGTTTGCCCATGACCATGATTTCCGAACCGGTCGGCTCCACAATTTCAGCCGTGACCGGAATGCCGCCTTCGGCGATTTTCAGATGTTCCGGGCGCACGCCATAAACGGCCTTGCCGGATGCGCCGGAATAATCGCCCTGCGGCAGCGGCAGGCGGAAACCGCCATCGGCCACGAAAGCGCCTTCCTCGACCTTGCCATTGATGAAATTCATCGAAGGCGAACCGATAAAGCCCGCGACGAACATATTGGCCGGGTGGTCATAGAGATCGAGCGGCGCGCCGATCTGCTCCACCAACCCATCGCGCATGACGACGATCTTGTCGGCCATGGTCATGGCTTCGATCTGGTCGTGGGTGACGTAGATGGTGGTGGTTTTCAGGCGCTGATGCAGCCCCTTGATCTCGCTGCGCATCTGCACGCGCAGCTTGGCGTCGAGATTGGACAAAGGCTCATCGAACAGGAAAACCTGCGGATCGCGCACGATGGCGCGACCCATGGCGACGCGCTGGCGCTGGCCGCCGGAAAGCTGGCGCGGATAGCGGTCGAGCAGCTTGTTCAGGCCGAGAATTTCGGCGGCACGCGCAACGCGGCTTTCGCGCTCCTGCTTCGGCGCATTCTTCAGCATCAGCGCGAAGCCCATATTGTCGGCCACCGTCATATGCGGATAGAGCGCATAGTTCTGGAATACCATGGCGATGTCGCGCTCCTTGGCGCGCAGATCATTGACCACACGCGGACCGATGGCGATTTCGCCCCCGCTGATGTCCTCAAGCCCTGCAATCATGCGCAGCAGCGTGGACTTGCCGCAGCCCGACGGGCCCACCAGCACGACGAATTCACCGTCTTCGATATCGACCGACACGCCGTGCAGAACGCCGACATTGCCATATTTCTTGACTGCATTGCGGATGGATACGGAAGCCATCTTAAACCTCGAACTCTAACATTAACCGCCCTTGACGGCGCCCGCGGTCAGACCGGCGACGATCTGGCGCTGTGCGAAGACGGTGAGAAGAAGAACCGGCAGCGTGACCACCAGAGCTGCGGCGGCAAGCGGGCCCCAGCTGACCTGCTCGAAGGACAGCATGTTATAGACCGCGACCGGCAAGGTACGTGTCTCGCGGCTTGCAAGAACGATGCCGAAAACGAAATTGTTCCAAGAGAAGATCACAGCCAAGATCAGCGAAACCACGATGCCGGGCTTGGCGATGGGCAGCGCCACTTTCATGAACACCTGCCAGGACGACGCGCCATCGCTCATCGCCGCCTCCTCCAGTTCCATCGGCGTCGTCTCGAAATAGCCGATCATGATCCAGATGACGATCGGAACGGTGACGACCAGATGGATGATGATCTGCGGCCACAAGGTGCCGAGCAGTCCCAGCGTCTGGAACAGCAAAAACAGCGGGATCAGATAGGACAGGCCCGGCGTCATGCGCGCAATCATGATGACAATGGCCGATTTATGCGCCTTGAGCCGCGCAATGCCATAGCCCGCAGGCACACCCACCAGAAGCGCGAGCAGCGTCGCCATGCCGGTGACCAGAATGCTGTTCCAGAAATAGAGCAGGAAATCGTTGGCCTCGAAAATCTGGCTGTAATTCGACCAGGCGAAGCGTTCGGGGATCAGGATCGGCGGATAGGCGCCATTATCGATTTCATATTTCAGCGAAAGCGACAGCATCCATACGAAAAAGAGAATGGCGGGCGACACGATGACAAAGACGAGCAGCGCCGTGCCGAGCTTGGAAAGAATGGACTTGCGCACCATGGCGGTTCCTCAGGCGTTCCATGCCGTCCGCTGGCGCAGCGCCAGCAGGATCAGCGACATGGCGATGATGACAATGAAGAAGACCACGGCAATCGCCGAAGCATAGCCAATGTCATAATAGGAGAACGCCACATTATAGAGATAGATATTGATGGTTTCCGACGCCGTGCCCGGCCCGCCCTGCGTCATCGCATAGATGATGTCGAAGCTTTTCAGCGCATCAATGGAGCGGATAATCACCGCCAGCATGATGAAAGGCAGGATCATCGGCAAGGTGATATAGCGGAATTTCTGCCAGCCATTGGCGCCGTCTATTTCAGCGCTTTCAAAGGGATCGCGCGGCATGGAGGCAAGACCGCCCAGCACGATCAGCATGACCAGCGGCGTCCACTGCCAAGTCTCGACCGCAACCAGCGACGGAATGACGGTGTTCTGGTTGAATATCCATTCCTGCGGGCCAATGCCGATCAGCGACAGCAGATAGTTAAGAACACCCAGCTGCGGGTGAAACATCATCGTCCAGACCAGCGCAACCGCGACGGGCGTTGCCATCATCGGCATGACGAATATGCCGCGCAACAGCCCGCGCATTGGCAGTTTGCTGTCGAAGACCAGGGCCGCAAGCGTGCCCAAAACCATGGGCGCAACTACGGAGAGGACGGTATAGACAAGCGTATGCCCCATGGAATCCCAGAAGCGGGCATCGGTCGC
>Ga0164243_10009118_pt1 | contig 14491 bp, 12 predicted proteins | sample OricompcompostOP_FD_108781 | JGI IMG/M metagenome (GOLD analysis project Ga0164243, IMG submission 108781) | Organic Plus compost microbial communities from Emeryville, California, USA - Original compost - Organic plus compost (OP) | ecosystem: Engineered > Solid waste > Mixed feedstock >... | reverse complement strand
TTCTGGATTTCCTGCCATCATCGGGGCGTAATTTTCACAAAGAAAATCGTCTTCGAAGGAATGGAAAAATGAAAAAAATCATCCCGGGTTTTATTTTGCTGCTGTTCTGCTCCAGCCAAGCCTATTGCAGCGAAAGCAGCGGAAAAGTCGCGTACTATTGGTTGCATTACTTCAACAATATTTTTTCCTTCAGCCTCGAAGGCCAGACCGGTCGGCCCGCCTGCGCAACCTTTGGCAGCCCATCGGGGAGATACGCGGTTGATATGTCCACCGATAAAGGCAAGGCAGTCGTTTCAGCCGTACTCGCCGCCAAGGCGAGCGGTCAATTGCTCCGCGCAACAGGTGCCAATACCTGCTCTCTGTACGGCGACTCAGAAGACCTTCTTTATCTTTTCACACCGTAAAAGGACTGGACCGCGAGGACTGCATGGGTGACCGGCTCGCATAAACGGCCCTCTGCTGTTTTGCGATGAGAGGAAACCGTTTTGCACTATAAGCATTGATTACCTCATGGGATGTCCGATCGCTCCACGCTAATTCGCAACGACCAAGCATAAAAAAACCCCGCGAAGCCGAAGACACGCGAGGCAAAGCAGGACGAGACCTGCGAGGAGAAGACCCGGAGAGAATCAGCCCTTCACGGCGGTGCAGCCGCCGTCGACGCGAATGTTCGCGCCGGTGGTGAAACTCGAATGATCGCTGGCCAGATACAGCGCCGTGGTGACGATTTCCTCAGGCCGGGCGAAACGTTGCAGCATCACGCCCTCCAGCGCGGCGGGATCGTCGGCCCAGTCGCCCGCCACATCGGTGAGAAAACCACCGGGCGAAATCACGTTCACCCGCACCTTCGGCGCGTACTCCTTGGCCAGGGCGATCGACACCGCGTTCAACGCCGCCTTCGCTCCCGCGTAGGGTCCAAAATAGGGCGAGGGCAGCAGCGCGCCCACCGAGGAAATATTGATGATCGAACCGCCTTCTCCGGCGCACATGCGGCTGCCGATCAGCGTCGACAGGCGGAACGGCCCCTTGTAATTGACATCGACAATCTTGTCGAACAACGCTTCGCCCACCGCCGCCAGCGACGGCGCCACCGGCGACATGCCGGCGTTGTTGATCAGCACATCGACGCGGCCGAATTCCGCATAAGCGGCATCGGCGAGCCGCTCCAGATCGTCCCATTGACCGACGTGCGCAGCGATGGGCAAAGCGTGTCGGCCCAGCGCGCGAATCTGCCGCGCGACGGCCTCGCAGGCTTCCAGCTTGCGGCTGGCGATGATCAGGTCGGCGCCGCGTTCGGCGAAGGCCAGCGCCATGGTTTTGCCAAGGCCGCGGCTGCCGCCGGTGATCAACACCACCTTGCCGGAAAAATCGAACAGGTCCTGCGCCATATCACACCCTCCGGTTGAGGTTTTGCGGTTCCAGACCGAGTTCGCGCACCGCCGCCTCGCGCACGCTCGGCAGATGATCCGGCGGGAAGAAACCCTCGTGCGGTACGGCCTGGCGCAGAATGCGTCGCGCCACCGATACCTTGTGCACCTCGGTCGGGCCGTCCGCCAGGCCGAGCATGCCCGCCATCATCAGCATGTGCGCGAACGGCATTTCATTGGAAAGGCCCAGCGAGCCGTGCATGTGCATCGCCTTCCAGATGATTTTTTCGGCGATATCCGCCGACGCCACCTTGACCACGGAAATGGCCTCGCGCAGTTCGCGCTCGCGGCCGTGCTGATCCGCCAGCCAGGCGCAGTGCAGTACCAGCAGGCGAAACTGGCGCAGCGCGATCTCTGCGTCGGCGATATCAAACTGCACCGCCTGTTTTTCCTTGATCAGCACGCCGCCGGTGCGGCGGCTGACGGCGCGGCTGGCCATCATGTCGATGGCGCGCCGGCACAGGCCGATGGTGCGCATCGCGTGGTGAATGCGCCCGCCCCCCAAACGCGATTGCGCCACTTCGAAACCCTTGCCGCGGCCACCGAGCATCGCGCCGGCAGGCACGCGCAGGTTGTTGTAGCGCATGTACGGGTGGCCGCCCTCCTCGTCGATCGACTCGGTGAACACGCCGGTCTTGCGCACGAATTCGACGCCCGGCGTGGCGGTGGGCACGACGAACATCGACGAGCGCTGGTAGGGTGCGTTGTCTGGGTCGGTCACCGCCATGATGATCAGGAATTCGGCGTGGTTCGCGTGGCTGGAAAACCATTTCTCGCCGTTGATGATGTAATCGCCGCCGTCCTGCACCGCGGTGCAGGTGAAATAACGCGGATCGGCGCCGCCCTCGGGTTCGGTCATCGAAAACGCGCTGTAGATTTCGCCGTCGAGCAACGGTTGCAGATAGCGCGCCTTCTGCTCCTCAGTGCCGTAACGCGCCAGGATTTCCGCGTTGCCGGAATCCGGCGCCTGACAGCCGAACACCACCGAACCCCAGTTGGTGCGCCCGAGGATTTCCGCGATGTGCAGGTAGCGCACCTGGCCACCGCCCTGGCCGCCCAGCTCGCGGTCGAGGAAATAGGCCCACAGGCCCTGCTCCCGCACTTCGCGCTGCAACGGCGCCAACAGGCGGCGCGCCTCGACGAGCGAGCGGTCCTGGGGCGCGGTCGGGTTGGGCCACAGCGCGTCGAGTTTCGCAACCTTGTCCTGCACGAACCGTTCGGTCCACTCGATTTTTTGACGAAACTCGTCGTCCAGATCGAAATCGATCATTTAAATTCCCCCGCTCGCGCGCAATTGAATTCGCTAATTAAGGCCACTGTTTTTTCGCATTGCGCCACCCACTCGCGGCACGATGTTTTTTCATCCCAAAGACAACCTGCGCCCGACACGTCAATCTTTTTCATCGTGCGGCTCCAGGCTGCAACGTCTTCATCTCGTGAAAATTACCCCGCACACGCGCGAATAAAATTCCTGCCAAGACCGCTGTTGTGCGCCGCGCAGCCATCGGCCCCGGCGCGAAAAACTCACAACTCCATCCGGCGTTTTTTCTTTGAAAAGAGCCCATCATTCAACCCTGAACAAAACACAAGCCATCGGTTTTTCACCGCGCGAAAAAGTATTTTTCCACACCGGTTTTCGCAAAACTTTCCGCGCTGGAAAAACGCGCAATAAATTTTGTTTTCGCACTTCACAAACAATCAATTCGTTGCATACTGATGCGGCACCACTTCGTTCACTGCAACCCCTGGAGAAAAAAAGTGACCACCTCCGAATCGCAACGTCTGCAACAACTCGAAAACGCCGAAGCCACCCGCAACGCCCTGTCCCGCTACTGTCTCGCGCTCGATATCGACGATCTCGACATGCTGCGCGCCACCTTCGCCGAAGATGTCGTGCTGCACCGTGAACCCGCCGATCACCTGCGCGGCCGCGAGGCGGTGGTGGCGTTTTTTGCCGAGGCGCTTTCGCATCGCGTCGATCACCGCAAGCATTTCCACACCAACGCGGTCGTCACCCACACCGGCGCCGATACCGCCAGCGCCCACACTTATTTCTTCGCCTTCCACCACAACCACGGCGAACTCGGCCTGGCCTTCGGCGACTACCGTTTCAACACTCGCATCGAAAACGGCGTGGCGCTGATCACGGAACTGACCATCGGCATCGACGTGCCCATCGCGCCGGTGCACACCATGCTCGGTAACTGATTTCCGGCCGGCGGGTGCGCCAGCATCCGCCGGCCCGGGTGATTCACGCGCGGCGGACGCTGCGTTTCGATTCACCCTAGCGTTGCAGGATGCTCACGGCGCTGATGCCCGGCGCGCCGTAGACGTGGGTGTATCCGGTTTTCGGATTGCCCTGCACCTGCCGCGCCCCGGCCTGCCCGCGCAGTTGCAGCACGGTCTCGTAGATCTGCCGCAGGCCGGAGGCGCCGATCGGTTCACCGTTGGCCATGCAGCCGCCGTCGGTGTTGATCGGCAGGCGCCCGTTGAGCCGGGTTGCGCCGTCCAGCAGCAGACGCTCCTGTTCGCCGTGTTCGCAGAAGCCGTTCTCCGCCATGTGCATCACCTCGGCGCCGGCCTCGGTGTCCTGCAATTGCGCCAGGTCGATATCCTGCGGCCCCAGGCCCGCCGCCTCGAAGGCGGCGCGCGAGGCGGCGACGCTGGCGTTCGGCACGTCCTCCAGCTCGACCGCCGTGCCGTACACCTCGAAGGCGCCGTACTGGCGCGTGCGCATGGTCAGCGCACTGACGAAAATCGGCGTGTCGGTATAGCGGTGCGCGATATCCTCGCGGCACACCACCAGCGCGACGCCGCCCTCCGAGGGCGAGCAGAACATGTATTTGGTCAGCGGATCGTTGACCATGGTGGAGTTCTTGATCTCCTCCAGGCTGATCGGCGTGCGCCGCCACGCGTTCGGATTGAGCGCGCCGTTCTGGTAGGCTTTTTCCGCCACGCGCGCCAGCGTGTCGGTGCTGATCTGGTAATCGTGCATGTACTTTTGCAGCTTCATCGCAAAGAACTGCGTGGTCAGCATCAAACCCGCCTCGCCGTACCAGTCGCCCAGGCCGTACTCGGAGGGATGCGCGTTGAAGGCGCCGCGCGCGTGCTTGTCGAAGCCCACCACCAGGCCGATGTCGGCCTCGCCCGATTTGATTTCCTTGCACGCGGCCAGCAGCGAACTGCCGCCGGTGGCACAGGCGTTGAGGATGTTGGTGAAGGGCGCGCCGGTCAGGCCCAGCTCATTGGCCACCGCGTCGGCGTTGCCGCCGGAATAACTGCCGCCGTAACCGAACTGAATGTCCTTCCACTGCACGCCCGCATCCTTGAGCGCCTGACGCGCCGCGTAAACGCCCTGCTGCATGCCGGTTTTGCCGGGCGTGCGGCCGAACGGGTGAATGCCGATGCCTACGATTGCCACTCTCATCGCTGATCTCCTCGCCTACACCGGCTTGAACGCATAATTGATGACCTCGGTGCCGTCCGGCTCGATGCGATGCACGTAGAACACCAGCTCCATCGCGGCGCCGATCTTCAGGTTGGCCGGGTCGCCCTCCTGCAACCGGCTTTCGATGCGCAGCGCGCCGGGCAGCTCGATATAACCCACGCCGAAGGGCCGGAAGGTCTGCTCCGTCTCCGAGCTGTGGTACGGCGTTTTCGGCATGAACCGCTGCACCGTCCAGGCCCACAGCGAACCGTGGCGCGGCAGCTCGAACGATTCGAGGTTTTCGCCGCCACAGGCGGTGCAGGCGGGATTGGCCGGAAACGCCTTGGCGCCGCAGTCGCGGCAGCGCGAGGCCAAGAGCGCCGGCTGCGCGGCGGGCCAGGTGAACAGGTTCGGGTCGATAGCGCGCTGCGGCGCCGTGCTCGACGGCTGGGTAAGGATCGACATCGCTAAAAAATCCCCTCGATGAAAATTCAGAAAATCGCGCCGCGCGGGCCGGTTTCTTTCAGACTTCGCTGCCGGGCGCGCCCGGCAGGAAATTCCGGTACACGCCCAGCGCCTGCCCGCCGTCGACGGCGATCTCGGCGCCGCACAGGTACGAAGCGTCGTCACTGGCCAGGAACAGATTCGTGCGTGCGATTTCCTCCGGCTCGCCGATGCGCTGGATGGCCTGGTCGAGGTAATCCTTTTTCAATTCCTCGGAGGTTTTGTTGGCCACGTTGGCGAACGGCGTGTTGACGCCGCCGGGAAAAATCGCGTTGACGCGAATGCCCTTCCAGCCCAGTTCCATGGCCGCGGTCTTGCTGAGGCCGCGCAGCGCCCATTTGCTGGCGAGATAGGCGCCGGTGCCGTTCATGCCCCACAGCGCGGCGGTGGAGCAGACATTGACAATGGCACCGCCGCCGCCTTCGATCATCGAAGCCGATACGCTCTTGATGCCGAGCCAGGCGCCGATCAGGTTCACGTCCAGCACTTTCTGGAACGCGGCTTTTTCGACATCGACCAGCGGCGAAACCAGCAGGATGCCGGCGTTGTTGACCAGGATGTCGAGCCGCCCCCAGCGTTTCACCGTCGCCGCCACCAGCGCCTGCCAGTTGGCCTCGTCGGTGACGTCGAGATGGTGGAACACCGCGTCGGCGCCGATCTCCGCCGCCAGCTTTTCACCTTCCGCATCGAGCACGTCGGCGATCACCACGCGCGCGCCCTCGGCGACGAACAGGCGCACCGAAGCCTCGCCCTGTCCGCGTGCGCCGCCGGTGACCACCGCCACCTTGCCTGCCAGTTTTCCGCTCATGTCTCGGCCCTCATCAACGTTCGTTCTTGGGCGGCGCCACGAACTGCGCCACGGACTGGTGAAAATGCTGCAACGCGTGTTCGTTGCGCCCCAGCGTGAAGAAACGGTCCGGATTGTTTTCCAGAGAACGCTGGATCGCGTAATCGAGCACGTAGTCCTCGTTCTGCGTGACGCTCTTGTAGACTTCCTCGAAGCTGTTCGCCTCGGCCTGGCGCTCGGGCGTCATCGGCAGGCGCGACAGCAGGGTTTGCACGCAGGTGGATTCGTCCACGCTGCGTCCGGGGAACAGGCGCGTGATCAGCGGCCAGTCGCCCCAGCAGCTGGCGATCATGGTGGCGGGAAACATGTAGTAGACGGTGGCGAAGGAAGCCGCCACGTCCCACTCGGCCTCGGGTTTTTGCGACTGCTCCCTGATCTCGCGATCGGGCAGCAACATGCGCGAGTGCGGCCCCCAGGTGTCGGTGACGTTGATATTGCCGAGCAGCGTCGGCAGGCTTTTCGCATGCACGCTGGCGAAGTGGTAGTTTTCGATGAAGCCGTCCTTGCACACCTTCCAGTTCGGGCCTTTGAAACTGTGGCTCCAGGCGACATGGAAATCGGCCAGACCGATGTCCTCCAGTTCGCGGCCGTAAGCGCCGAGCCAGTCATCGAGATTCAGTTCCGCATCGGCATCGAGCACGCCGAAAATCAGGCCGTGGCGTTCTTCCACTCGCAGCCCGTGCAGATTCAATTCAGCGCAGGGCCCCTGGCCGAACAATTTCTCGCCGGGCACGCCCACCAGTTCGCCGGCGGCGGAATAACTCCAGCCGTGGTACGGACAGGAAAAACGGCGCACGCTGCCGCGCCCTTCGGCCACCGGCGCGCCGCGATGGCGGCAGGCGTTGAAAAAAGCGCGGGCGGTGCCGTGTTCATCGCGGCTGACGAGGATGCGGAAACCCGGCACATCCAGCGTGGTATAGGTATTGGGCCCGGGCAGCTCGCAACTGAGCGCCAGCACGATGGGGCGGCGATGGAACAGCTCGGTGACTTCCCGTTGCCAGTATTCGCTGTCGGTGTAACGCGACGCGTGCAGCCGCATCACCGAATCGGCGAGGCTGGTGGTTTTCGCCTCGACATTGGCTAACAGGCGTTTCATGTGGTGAACCCTATCGGCGTGCTTCGGAAGCATGGCTTTCTCCTTTCGGTTCAGTCCGCCGCGCACGGCGGCGGTTTTGTTATCGTGCGATTGGCGCGTTTCATTGCAGGGCCGTGGCGGGATCGGTGCCGATCTCCTGGCGCACTTTCGCCTTCAGGATTTTTCCGTCCGGCGACAGCGGCAGCGCCTCGCGCAGTTCCAATCGTTCCGGCATTTTTTCCTTCGACAAACCGAGGGATTGCAGGAACGAGGTCATTTCGTCGAAGGCGATGCCGCGGCCCGGCACGGGTTCGATCACCGCGCAGGCCTTTTCGCCGAACATCGGATCGGGATAACCGACCACCACCACCTTGGCCACCGCCGGGTGCTGCTTCAGCAATTCCTCGACTTCGGCCGGATCGATGTTGAAACCACCGCGGATGATCATGTCCTTCTTGCGGCCGACGATTTTTACGAAACCTGCCGGCGTCACCTTGCCGAGATCGCCGCTCAGGAAAAAACCATCGCGCGTCATCAATTTCGCCTTGCCCTCGGGGTCCGCCAGATAACCGCGCAACAACGACGGCCCGCGCATGCCGACCTCGCCCACTTCATCGATGCCGAGGCGTTCGCCGCCATCGTTGAATACCGCCAGCTCCGCATCGGGACCGGGGCGGCCGTCCATCGTGTCGCGCTCATCCTCCGAATCGCCGAGCAGCGTGCTCGAATGCGACATGCATTCTGCCATCGCGTACATGCGCAGCACCTCGGTGCCCAATTCCTCGCGCGCGCGGCGGATCAGCGCCGGGCTCATGAACGAACCGCCGACGGTGACGGCGCGCATGTGTTCGAGTTTGGCCGGGCCGAGCACATCGGGGCGCGCGTCGATCAGCATCTGCAACATGGTCGGCACCATGGTCGACCACACGCAGCGGTGCCGGTGCGCCAGGGTCAGCACGCGGCGCGGGTCCCAGCGCGCGGCGCGCACGATCACTGCACCGTGGGCGAGGCCGAGATAGGTGAAGAAGGTGAAACCCGGCGCGCCGGCGCCAGCGCCGGTGACCAGCACGGCCTCGCCCGGCTGCACATCGGCCAGCGCGCGCATGCGCTCCGCCGCCCAGGCGACACCGCTCCAGCCGTGCATCACGCCCTTCGGCTGGCCGGTGGAACCGGAGGTGACGCCGATCAGCGCGATATGGTCAGCGCCGGTTTCCGCCACCGGCTGTTGCACCGGCGCCGCATCGATCAGCGCGCGCGTCGCGCTGATGCGGGCGCCCGGCGGCGGCACGATGCCGGCCGGCGGCGCGGCGTCGGCGTGGGCGAAAAAAGTCGCCTCCGAACGCTCCAGGATGTAATTGATTTCGCGCACGCCCATGCGCTTGGGAATCGGCAGGAAGGTCGCGCCGATGCGCGCCGCCGCCAGCGCCAGCGCGATGTCCTCGGCGGCGGTATCGTATTGCGCGACGATGCGCTCGCCTTTCTTCACGCCGCTGCCGATCAAGGCGCCGAGCGCGCGCGCGGCGAGGTCCGCCACTTGCGCGCGGGTCCACTGTTCATCCTCGATCACCAGGGCAATCTGGTCCTTTGCTGCGGCCAGTTGCGCGTCGAACGCCGCCGCCAGGTTGGCGGGCGGGCCGGATCGGCCCGCCGCTGAATGTTGTTGGCTCATGGTCTTGTCTTCACCTCTTCCGGGAATCGCTGAAAAACCATCGCGCTTTTTATCCGGCCGCGCCCGCCGTGTTTTTCAGAGGTCTCTTTGTTCCGTATACATGGGCGGAAAAACACCGCTTCCGCTTTTTTTCAAATTCGCTTTTTCCGTTCAGTACGGGCAGATGCCACCGTCGACATTGAGAATCGCGCCGGTGATGCCGGCGCCCGCATCGGATGCCAGCAGGGCCACCATCGCCGCCACCTCCTGCGCCGTGTTGAGGCGGCCGGTCATCGCCTGGTCGGCATAACGCTGCTTGTGCTGCTCGTAGCTGATGCCCGCCGCCTGCGCCGCCCGGGCGCCAGCGGTCTGCATCAATTCGGTCTCGACCGCGCCGACGCACAACGCGTTGCAGGTCACGCCCTGGCGCCCGTATTCGAAGGCGATCGCCTTGGTGAAACCGTTGATGGCGTGTTTCGCCATGACGTAGTGGCTGGCGTTGGGACGATTGACCTGCTTGCCCTGCACCGAACTGATGTTGACGATGCGGCCGAAGCCGTTGGCCACCATCGAGGGCAGCGCGCGCCGCGCGGTCCAGAACGCCGAGCTGACATTCCAGTGAAAAGCCTGCAACCAGGCCTCGTCGCCGAGTTCGTGCACCGGCGCGAAACCGCTGGAGCCGCCGGCGTTGTTGACCAGCACGTCGAGGCGGCCGTGGGCCGCGAGCACGGCGTCCACCAGTGCCTCCATCTGCCGTTGATCGAGCGCGTCGGCGGCGTGAAAAGTCACCGCGCCGCGGCCGTCGTCGATCTCGGCCGCCACGCGCCGGCCTTTTTCCTCGGAGCGGCCGCTGATCACCACCTTCATGCCGGCGGCTGCCAACGCCTCGGCTATACCGCGGCCGATGCCGCCGGTGGCGGCGCTGACCAGGGCCACGCGCGCTGCTGTCTGGGCTTGTATCGTCATTGTTGTTGTCCTCGTTCCGGCGCTACACGAACAACTCGCCGCGCTCGGCTTTTTCCAGCGCGATCGGCGGCGCTTCGAAGCGTTCGCCGTAGCGCGCCGCCAGCTCGCCGCAGCGCGCGTTGAAACGCGCGACGCCGTAGGTGTTGACGAATTGCAGGTAGCCGCCGGTCCAGGCCGGCGCGCCGATGCCGAGCAGCGAGCCGACATTGCCGTCGGCGACGCAACGCAGCACCTTGTCCTGCAAACACTTGAGGGATTCCAGCACCGGCCGGAACAGCAGCCGGTCGCGCAGGTCGGCGTCCGGTACGGCCCGCTCCGGGCGGTAGTACAGCTCGTACAGGCCGGGCCAGATGACCTTGCCGCCGTCGGCTTCGTACTGGTAGAAACCACCGCCGTGATGGCGGCCGCCGCGGCCGTGTTCGTCGATCATCGTCGCCAGCACTTCGCGCCACACCACCTGTTCGCCGAAACTGTCCAGCACGCCGAGTTCGCGCCAGGTATCGTGAATCTTGCGGTTGAGCTGCTGGCTGACCTCGTCGGACAGCGCCAGCGGCCCCACCGGCATGCCCACCGCCCGACCCGCCGCTTCGATGCGCAACGGATGCTGGCCCTCGTGCAACAGCCTAACACCTTCATCGAGGTAGGTGCCGAAGGTGCGCGAGGTGAAAAAACCCAGCGCGTCGTTGACCACGATCGGCGTCTTGCGCAGCTGGCGGGCGAAGTCGTAGGCCCGCGCCAGGGTCTGTTCGCTGGTGCTTTCTCCGCAGATGATTTCCACCAGCGGCATACGGTCCACCGGCGAGAAGAAATGCATGCCGATGAAATGATCCGGGCGCGCGCTGGCGGCGGCCAGCATGCCGATCGGCAGCGATGAGGTGTTGGAGGCCCAGACGCCGTCGGCATCCAGATATTTTTCGCAGGCTTGGGTGAGATCACGCTTCAAGGCAAGGTCCTCGAACACCGCCTCGATGATCAGGTCGCAGCCGGCCAGCAATTCGGCATCCGCGGTGGCGGTGATGCGCGCCAGCGTCGCGTCGCGCGACGCGCCATCGATCCGGCCGCGCGCCACGTCTTTGTCGAGTTGTTTCTGTGCGTATGCCTTGCCGCGTTCGGCCGCCTCGCGGCTGATGTCCTTCAGCACCACCTCGACGCCGGCTTTGGCGGCGACATACGCGATGCCCTGCCCCATCATGCCGGCGCCCAGCACGCCGACTTTTTTCACCGGCCGCGTTTCGATGCCGGCCGGGCGGCTGGCGCCGCTGTTGACGTCATTGCGCTGGAAAAATCCGGTGATCAGGTTTTTCGCCTGCGGCGTGGTCAACAGTGAAATGAAGGCGCGGCTCTCGGCGCGCAGCGCGGTATCGAAATCCACCCGCAGCGCTTCCACGGCGCAGGCCAGGATGCGCTCCGGCGCGGGCAACAAACCGCGCGTCTGCGCGATCAAACGCGCCGGCGCGACGGCGACCAGCTGCGCCACGGCGGGGTTGGAAAAATCGCCGCCGGGAATGCGAAAACCCTTGCGATCCCAGGACTGCGACGCCGCGTCCGCATCGCCGCGATGCGCCAGCAGCCAGCGTTTGGCGGCGGCGATCAACTGCGTCTGATCGTCGACCAGTTCATCCACCAGCCCCGCCGCCAGCGCCGCCTCGGCGCCGAACGATTTGCCTTCCAGCAAAATCGGCAGCGCCTGTTCCAGGCCCAGCAGAGTCACCAGCCGCACCACACCGCCGCCGCCGGGCAGCAGACCCAGCGTCACTTCCGGCAGGCCGAGTTGCACGCGGCGATCGCGCCAGGCCACCCGGTATTGGCACGCCAAGCAGATTTCGTAGCCGCCGCCGAGGGCCGCGCCGTTGATCGCCGCCACCACCGGCACCGGCAGTCGTTCCAGCCGGCGCAGATCGGCCTTGATGCTTTCGACGCGCTCGAACAGCGGCGCTTCCGCGCCCGCTTCGACCGCAAGAATTTCCTGCAGATCGCCGCCGGCGAAAAACGAATTTTTGGCGGAGGCGAAAACCACGCCGGTCAAATCGTTTTCTGCTTCCAGGCGCGCCACGGTCTGCGCCATCGCGGTGCGATATTCCGGCCCCATGGTGTTGACGGCACCGGCGAGGTCCATGGTGACCAGCACGATGCCGTCGCTGTCTTTTTCGTATCGGAATCCACTCATGTCCGCTGTCCTGCGCGCTCAGACGCGCTCGATGATGGTCGAAATGCCCATGCCGCCGGCGATGCACAGCGAAATCATGGCGCGCCGCAGGCCGCGCCGTTCCAGTTCGTCCAGGGCGATGCCGATCAACATCGCGCCGGTGGCGCCGAGCGGATGGCCGAGGGCGATGGCACCGCCATTGACATTGGTCGAGGCCGGATCGATATCGAGGTCCTTCATGTAGCGCATGGCGACGGCAGCGAAGGCTTCGTTGATTTCCCACAGGTCGATGTCGGCGGCGGACAGGCCGGCGCGCGCCAGACATTTTTTCGCCGCGGGGCCGGGGCCTGCCAGCATCAGCACCGGATCGGTCGCCAGCACCGCCGCGCACACCACCCGCGCGCGCGGCGTCAGCCCGAGTTCGCGCCCGGCGCGTTCGCTGCCTAACAGCACCGCGCTGGCGCCGTCGACGATGCCGGACGCGTTGCCCGCCGTATGCACGTGTTCGATGCGATCGAGGCTGGTGTATTTGCGCAGCGCCACGGCGTCGAAGCCGAGATCGCCCAGCGCCTGGAAGGCGGGTTTGAGTGTCGCCAGATCGGCGGCGCTGGTGTCAGGTTTGATGAAATCGTCGCGTTCGAGAATGAGCAGCCCGTTGCCGTCGCGCACCGGCACCACCGAGCGGTCGAACCAGCCGCTGTCGCGGGCGCGGGCGGCGCGGCGCTGCGATTGGAGCGCGAACGCGTCCACCTGTTCGCGGCTCCAGCCCTCCAGCGTGGCGATCAGATCGGCGGCGATGCCCTGCGGCACGTAACCCGAGCGGAACGCCAGTTCCGGGTCCTGCGCCAGCGCGCCGCCGCCGCTGCCCATCGGCACCCGCGACATCGATTCGACGCCGCCGGCGACGATCAGATCGTCCCAGCCCGAGGCGATTTTCTGCGCGGCAATATTCACCGCCTCCAGCGCCGAGCCGCAGAAACGGTCGAGCTGTACGCCCGGGACCGTCTCGCTCCACTGCGCCTGTTGCACGATCATCTTGGCGACATCGCTGCCCTGCTCGTTGATCGCGCTGACGCAGCCCATCAGCACGTCGTCGACGCGCGCGGTGTCGAGGTCGTGGCGGCGCTGCAATTCGCGCAGCAGGCCGGCGCCCAGCTCCACCGGACGCACCTCGTGCAACGCGCCGTCGCGTTTGCCGCGGCTGCGGGGCGTGCGCAGCGCGTCATAGATAAAGGCGTGATTGACCATGCTGTTCTCTCTTGTGTTCAGAGCCCGTCCGCGATCCGCCGCGCGTCGCGATGCGGCGTTGGAACCGGCGCGGAATGCTCATCAATTCTTTGTATCCCGTTTCTTCGCTCAACCGCGCCTCGCCCGGTCCTGGCCGCAAAATCATGAGCAGGTTCTCAGGCGGCGCGCGCCACCTCCCAACCCAGTTGCGCCAGCGGCAGCGCCATGTCGCCGGTGCGCTTCGCGTCCGCGTTGGCGGCGTTGCCCTGCGCGGCGCGCTGGCGAATGCCCTGACAGATGCTGGCGAAACGGAAGAAACCGAACGCCAGATAAAACGACCAGTGCGCGATCGCTTCGATGCCCTGACGCTCGCAGTAAGCGGCGATGTAGCGATCGCTGTCGGGAATGCCCAGCGCATTTGTGTTCAAACCCGCCAGCCCGCGAATCGGCCAGTCGCGGCCCATCGCGCGTTGCATGATCTGGTAGGCCAGGTCCGCCGGCGGATGGCCCAGCGTCGACAGTTCCCAATCGAACACGGCGATGACTTCCAGGCGATCCCTGGCGAACATCAGATTGTCCAGGCGGTAATCGCCGTGGATCAGGCCGACCCAGCCGTCGTCGGGCGGCACGTGCGCCGGCAGCCATTCGATCAGCTGCTCCATCGCCGGCTGCACTTCCATCTGCGCCGCGCGGTACTGTCGGGTCCAGCGTTCGATCTGGCGCTGGTAATAATTGCCCGGCTTGCCGAAATCGGCGAGCCCGGCGGCGTCGAGATCGACGCGGTGGATCGCCGCCAGCACGCGGTTCATTTCCTCGTACACACGGCCGCGTTCGCTCTTGTTCAGCTCCGGCAGCGCCGGGTCCCAGAACAGGCGGCCGTCGACGAAATCCATCACGTAGAACGCCGTGCCGATGATCTGCGCGTCCTCGCACAGATGATGCACGGCCGCCACCGGCACCTCGGTATCGCGCAATGCCCGCAACACCCGATACTCGCGTTCGATCGCGTGCGCCGAAGGCAGCAGCGTTCCAGGCGGTTTGCGCCGCAGCACGTATTGGCCGGCGGGCGTGTCGAGCCGGAAGGTCGGGTTGGATTGGCCGCCGGCGAAGCGGCGCACGGCGAAACCGCCCTCGAAACCGGGCAGATGCACCTTGAGATAATCACCGAGGCGATCCGTATCGAGCCAGCCAACCGCCGCAGTCGTGGTGATATCCGCCGTCATC
>Ga0164243_10009117_pt1 | contig 14492 bp, 13 predicted proteins | sample OricompcompostOP_FD_108781 | JGI IMG/M metagenome (GOLD analysis project Ga0164243, IMG submission 108781) | Organic Plus compost microbial communities from Emeryville, California, USA - Original compost - Organic plus compost (OP) | ecosystem: Engineered > Solid waste > Mixed feedstock >... | reverse complement strand
TTCGGGGGCGGTTGCCGCCCGTGACCTGAGGCAGGCTCCGGGCCGGTCGCGGCCAGGTACCGATTGGGTCAACTGACTGGTTCCGCGACTCACACCGACAGTAATCTCCTGTTTCTAGAGTGATTCAGGAGAAAATTGTGAAAGTTGTGACTCGGTTTGCCCTCGTCGTCGGAGCCCTCGCGATGAGCGTGGTGCTCGGCGTGGGGTCTGCGAACGCCGTGCCCCTTCCCGCGCTGCCGCCGCTGCCCGAGCCGTTCGCCACCTGGTTCGCGCCGCCGGAGCCCGTGGAGAAAAAGCTCGCGAAGAGCTATGCGGCCCTGGCGAAGTCGATGAAGAAGTCGCTCCCCGGGCAGGTCGGCGTCGCGATCGCACCCATCGGCAGCGACCAGGTGATCTCCTTCGGATCGCTCAAGGCGGGTCGGGCGTGGTCGACGATGAAGGTGCCGGTCTCGTTGGCCGCGCAACGCGAGCGCGGGCCGGAGGTCGCGAAGATGGAGGACAAGGCCATCACCTTCTCCGACAACGACGCGGCCGGCGAGCTCTGGGGTGTGCTCGGCGGTGGACGCGCATCGGTCGACGCCGTCACCGCGGTGCTGCGCGAGGGCCACGACACCCGGACTCACGTCTCCTCCGAGATCGACGACCCGCCGTCGTATCCCGGCCACACCTCCTGGGCCCTGCGGGATCAGGCCGTCTTCGGAGCGCACCTGCCCTGCTTCCGAGACAGTGAGAACATCATCCGCCTGATGAGTCAGGTCGCCCCCAACCAGCAGTGGGGGATCGCCAGGGTCGGGCGCGAGAAGGGCGCGGTCACCGCGGTCAAGGGCGGCTGGGGTCCGGCGACGTCGAAGTCGTCCGGCCATCTCGTGCGACAGCTGGGGATCATCACCACCACCGACGGTCAGGTCGCGGTGTCGATGGCGGCGATCCCGCGAAGCGGTTCCTTCACCGACGGCACCAAGATGCTCACGCGCGTCGGCAACTGGCTGGGCAAGAATCTCGCCGACCTGCCGAAGGGCCGCTGCTGACGGCCTCCGATGGATCAGGCGTCGGCCGCCTCGTGGCGTCCCGCGGGCGCCTGCGGTGCCCCCGCCGGGCGGCACAGCGCGGCCGCGATCGCGGTGGTCAGGGGCACCGACAGCGCGATCGCGATACCGCCGACGAACGACCGGGCGAGCTCGACGGCCACCACGTCGGTCGTGAGCAGCCCGCCGAGCGGCTGCTGGGCCACCGAGAACAGCAGCATCAGCGGCAGGGCGCTGCCGGCGTAGGCGAAGACCAGGGTGTAGACGGTGCTGGCGATGTGGTCTCGGCCGACGCGCATCGCGGCGCGGAACGTCGCGATCCGTGAGGGTTCGCCGGCGGCGGCAAGCTCGAAGGCCGCCGACGCCTGGGTGATCGTCACGTCGTTGAGCACACCGAGGGTGCCGATGATGAATCCGGCCAGCAGGAGGCCGCTCACCGAGATGTTGCCCTGGTAGACCTGCAGATTGGTGGTCTGGTCGCCCGACAGGCCCGTGAGGTTCATCGTCTTGATCGCCAGCCAGCTCAAGAGCCCGGCCAGCAGCAGCGATGTCAGTGTTCCCAGGAGCGCCGACGAGGTGCGCAGGCTGATCCCGTGCGCCAGGTAGAGCACGACGAACAGGATCACCGCCGACGACACGACCGCCACCGCCACCGGTGACGCGCCGTCGAGGACGGCGGGCAGCGTGAACACGATCAGCACGCCGAAGGCGAAGGCCAGGCCGAGGATCGAACGGAAACCGCGCCAGGCCGCGACCAGGACGATTGCGGCGACGAACAGGATCGCCCACACCACCGTCGCGGTGCCGCGCTGGAAGTCGAAGAAGCTGTAGTTCACGCCGCTCGGACTCGGGATCGCGGCGAGGCGTATCGCGTCGCCGACGCGCAGGATCGGCTGCCCGGCCTGTGGAGAGTCGCTGGTCCCCGGGGCATCGGCACCGGGGGCGGTGCCCGACTGGGCACGCTCGGTCGGGATCTCGAGCACCGTGTACCGGCCGCTGTGCTCGCCGGAGTCGATGCGCACCGTGTTGAAGATGCAGGCGCCGTCGGCGACCGGGTTGACCGGGATGTCGGCGGTCTCGAGGACGCTTCCGGCAACCGAGCTCAGGCAGTTCGCCCGGAACTGGTCGACGATCTCGCCGTCGACGGTCTGGATGGGACCGCCGTCGGCGGTCCGGAACTGCGTGGGGATCGGATGGTCGGCATCCGACGGCCAGAGCACGGCCATGCCGATGACCACGGCCACCCCGGTGACCGCCAGTGTCGCGATGACGAACCACTTGGCGAACGGGGACAGGGCGTGGGAGATGTCGGTCAGGTGCGGGTGACCATGTTGAGTGCGCGCCACGCCGGTGAGCCTATGCGCAAGCGCCCGGGTCGCGGAACGGCGACCCGGGCGCCCACGGACGTGGCGGCCGGAACTCGGCACAATTCGTCGCAGAGTGCGACCCCTGCGTGATCACAGCGGCAGCAGGATGTCCTTCACGGTCGGATCGGTGGCCAGGAACTCCTGCACGGCGGGGTCCTTGAAGGCGGCCACGAGGTTCTTGATGTTCTCGGTGTTCTCCCACTCGGTGCCGATGGTGAGCTGGCCGGCGAACTCGTCCGGGGCCGGCGGCGCGAAGATCTGCTTGGAGATCGGGATGCCCGCCGCCAGGTAGTACTCGGTGTAGCCGACGGTGGCGTCGAGGTCGGCGAGCGATCGGGACTGCGCGGCGAAGTCGAGCAGGACGAACTGCAGGTTGCGCGGGTTCTCGGCGATGTCCTTCTGGGTCGCCTTCCACTTGTCGATGCCCGGCTTGAGGGTGATCAGGCCGGCGCGCTCGAGCAGCCACAGGCCCTGGGCCTCGTTGGCGGGATCGGAGTACAGCGACACCTTGGCGTTCTGCGGCAGGTCCTGCGGGTTGGCGTACTTGTCCGACCAGATGCCGAAGCCCCAGCGGAAGACGGGGGTCGCGGCGACCTCCTTGAAGTCGGGGTTGGCCTCGAGGACCTGCGACAGCCACAGCTTGTGCTGGTAGATGGTGCCGGCGACCTCGCCGTCACTGACCGCGCGGTTCAGCGTCGTCGAGTCGGACAGGCCCTTGAACGCGACCTTGATGTCGTACTTCGGGGCGACCTCCCGGCTGACGAACTCGACGAGCGCCTGCTCGGCGGCGTTGCCCTCGGCGGTGACGACGGTCAGCGTCGCGCCCGGGGTCTCGTTGGGGGAGGTCGAGTCGGAGCCGAGAAAGCGCCAGCCGAGCACGCCGGCCAGGACGGCGACCACGACGAGAACGCCGGCGATCAGCGGCCAGCGGCGTCGCGTGGAGATCTCGATGTCGGAACCCGATGCGGGAGAGGGCTTCTGCGTCTCCGGCGCGCCGGTGTTGAGGTCGGAGGACATGGATGGACCTTTCGTGGTGAAAGTGCGGATCGCGGAGGGCGATTCGAGGGAGGGTTCGGTGCGGCCGGACGCGGTCAGTGGTTGACGCGCTTGTTGGTCACCGGGTTGAGGCTGCGCACGAGTGCGTCGCCCGCGAGCTGGATGAGCGCCACGGTGATGACGAGGACGATGATCGTGGCGATCATGACGCCCTGGTCGAATCGCTGGTAGCCGTAGGTGACCGCGACGTAGCCGAGGCCGCCCGCGCCGATGGTGCCCGCGATGGTCGAGTACTCGATCATCGCGATCGTGTTGATGGTCAGGCCGCCGACGATGCTCGGCAGCGCCTCGGGAACCTGTGCCTTCCAGATGATCTGGGCGTTGGAACCGCCGGAGGCGCGGGCGACGTCGATGGTCGAGGCGGGCACCGAGCGCAGCGAGTTCTCCACGATGCGGGTGAAGAACGCGATGCCCGCGATGGACATCGGGACCACCGCGGCGGCGATGCCGATGTTGGTTCCGGTCACGAGACGAGTGAACGGGATGATGGCGGTCATCAGCACGAGGAAGGGCAACGATCGCCCGATGCTGATGATCCAGGACAACGGCGTGTGCAGCGCGCGGTTGGGGAAGAGCCCGCCCGGGGCGAGGTTGTGGACCAGCGCGCCGAGCGGCACCCCGACGACCAGCACGATCACCATCACGATGCTCACCATGAGCACGGTGTCGACGAACGCCGGCAGCAGCAGGTCGGGGATCTCGTCGACGGGGACGGTGATCGCGGCGAGATGGCTTGTCGTGCTCATACCGCCACCTCCTCCTTCGTCGTCAGGATGTCGTTCGTCGTGGCGTCGTGGTCATCGGCCGGATCGGTTGCCGCGCCGGGTGTTTGCGTGGTGCGGGCGGACAACCCCAGTTCGGCGGCAGCGTCGACGAACGCCGACACGTGGTCCGCCGGCACCGACACGGTGAGGTCGCCGAAGGCGATCCCGTCGACGGTCTGGACGTTCGCGCCGAGGACCGAGATCGGGATGCCGAGTCGGCCGCCGAGCCGCGTGAGCCAGTCGGCCGGCACGGAGGTGGAGTTGTAGACGACGTCGATTGCGGCCTGATCGGCACCCGCCCGGGCAGCCGGGCCACGAGGCCGGAGTGCCCGTCCCAGAACGGAATCCGGATCGAGCACCAGGTCGTCGAGCCGTCCGTGCTCGACGATCCGGCCGTGGTCGAGCCGTCCGACGGTGTCGGCGACGCGGACGATCGTGTCCATCTCGTGGGTGATGAACACGACGGCGAGGCCGAGTTCGTCGCGGACCTCCGTGAGCAGGTTCAGGAACGTGTCCGTGGCGGCCGGGTCGAGGCCCGACGTCGCCTCGTCGGACAGCAGCACCGACGGCTTGAGGGCGAGCGCGCGGGCGATGCCGACGCGCTGGCGCTGGCCGCCGGAGAGCTGATGCGGGTACAGGTTCGCCTTGTCGGCCAGGCCGACGAGATCGAGCAGATCGGCGACCCGGGCCCTGGTGGACGCCTTCGTCGCGCCGAGGTATTCCAGCGGCAGGGCGACGTTCTCGGCGGCGGTCCGGCGGGCCAGCAGGCTCGACGACTGGAACACGGTCCCGATACGACGACGGGCGTCGCGCAGGCCGGACGTGCCGAGGGCGGTCAGGTCCTCGCCGTTGACGACGACCTTGCCCGACGTCGGGCGCTCCAGGAGGTTCAGGCATCGTGCCAGGGTGCTCTTGCCCGCGCCGGACGGCCCGACGACGGCGAAGATCTCGCCCGAGTCGACGGTGAAGTCGATCTCGTCGAGCACCGTGGTCGGCTTCGAGGTGCCGGCCCCGAACACCTTGGTGAGTTCTACCACTTCGATCATCTCGGCACCCTCGTCACTTCGTCCCGGACAGGATGAGGCGGTTGGTCTCACGGATCGAGTCGTCGATGGTCGAGTTCACGCCGCCGACGCGGTAGGTCGATCCGCGGTGGTTGTCGGGCAGCAGGTCGCCGCGGCCGAACAGCTTGTGGCGCAACGTTCCCGGGACATACTCGCGGTCGTAGAGGCCGCGGCGCTCGAGGGCCGGGATCACCTGGGTGACGATGTCCTCGAACGTGCCCGGGGTGATCGCGTAGGCGAGGTTGAAGCCGTCGACGTCGGTCTCGGCGACCCACTCCTGCAGGGCCTGCGCGACCTCGTCGCCCGAGCCGATGAGGACCGGTCCGGTGCCTCCGATGCCGCCCCATTCCGCGATCTCGCGCACGCGCCATTCCTCTCCGGAGTCGCTGGCCTGCTGGAACGCGGCGACGGCGGACTGGATGGCGTTGCTCTCCACGTTGCCGATCGGCTCGTCGATGTCGTAGGCCGCGAGGTCGATGCCCATCCACCCCGACATCAGCACGAGCGCACCCTCTTCACTGGCGTACCGCTGGTACTCGGCGGCCTTCTCCCGTGCCGCCTCCGGGGTGGAGTCGGTGATGATGGTCAGCAGCGTGTAGATCTTGGCGTCGTAGGGATCGCGGCCGGCCAGCACCAGTTCCTCGCGGATCTTGCCGACGACGTCGCGCAGGATGGCCTTGGTGGGCGCGGCGACGAAGATCGCCTCGGCGTTCTCGGCGGCGAAACGACGACCCCGTGGCGACGCTCCTGCCTGGTAGATCACCGGCGAACCCTGCGGCGACGGCTCGCAGAGGTGCACGCCGGGAACGGTGTAGTGCTTTCCGCGGTGGCCGATGTGGTGCACCTTGGCGGGGTCGGTGAAGATGCCGCGCTCGCGGTCACGCAGGACCGCGTCGCGTTCCCACGAGCCCTCCCACAGCTTGTAGAGGACGGTCAGGTACTCGTCGGCCTGGTCGTAGCGGTCGTCGTGCTGGAGCTGGTCGTCGGCGCCCATGTTGCGCGCCGCCGACGGCAGGTACCCGGTGACGACGTTCCAGCCGATGCGACCTCCGGTGAGGTGATCCAGGGTCGACATCCGGCGGGCGAACGGGAAGGGGTGCTCGAAGCCGGTGCCGGTGGTGATGCCGAAGCCGAGATGCTCGGTGGCATGGGCCATCGCGGACACCAGGAGGATCGGGTCGTTGACCGGGATCTGGGTGCCCTGGCGGATCGCGGCCTCGTCGGTGCCGGCGTACACGTCGTAGACACCGAGGACGTCGGCGATGAACAGGCCGTCGAAGCCGCCGGTCTCGAGAAGCCTTGCGAGATCGACCCAGTAGTCGATCGTGTTGTAGTCCCAGGCCCGGTCCTTCGGATGGCGCCACAGGCCGGGGGACTGGTGCGCAACGCAATTCATGTCGAAGGCGTTGAAACGGATCTTGCGGGTGGTGCTCGTGCCGTTGTCGGGGGTCACGGCGGGCTGGTTCGGTTCAGACACCCGAGGAATGATCCAGACGGATCGGCGGAGTCGCCATCTTTGCGCGCATCGCGGGCTAAATTCGACTCGTGCGCGGAAAAGATGTGTTAAACGACGGCCTCGGACGCATCGCGGAGAACGTTTCCGCAGTTCTCGACGGGTTGGGGCCCGCCGAGTTGAATCGCGCTCCGGCCCGGGGCGCGAACACGATCGCGTGGCTTGTCTGGCATCTCACACGTGTCCAGGACGCCCAGGTGGCGGATGTCGCTGGGACAGAGGAGGTATGGCGTTCCGGAGGTTGGTTCGAGCGGTTCGGTCTCGACCTGCCGGCCGAGCACACCGGGTACGGGCACACCCCGGCGGACGTGGCGCGGGTCGTCGTCGACGACGTGTCTCTGTTACAGGGGTACTACGACGCGACGCACGCGGTCAGCCGGGACTTCATCGAGTCGTTGTCCGACTCGGACCTGGACCGGGTGGTCGACGCCCACTGGGACCCGCCGGTGACCCTCGGGGTGCGGCTGGTCAGCATCATCGACGACGACGCCCAGCACATCGGTCAGGCTGCGTACCTGCGGGGTCTGTTCGCCTGAGACGTCCGGCCACCGGCGAGGCAAGCCGGAAGCCGGCCGACCCTGGGACTCCAGGCCGGCCGCTCCCCGTTCCCCACGCCGGAGGCGTGAGGCAGTCATTCACCGCCGCAGGCGTGAGGAAGTCGTCACCGCCGCAGGCGTGAGGCAGTCATTCACCGCCGCAGGGGTGAGGCAGTTGTTCACCGCCGGAGGCGGGGAAGCCGTCGCGTCTGGCGGCGCCGGCTAGGACATGCACCCCTTCAGCGTCTGGAAGTCCCCCGCGAAGGCCGGTCCCTTGCATGTCGGGCCGTTCTTGCCGTCGACGACCACCTGACCGCCGGGGCCGGCGATGCCGATGGCCAGTCCGGCACGGTCACCGGTCATCGTGACCGTCGCGCCGGGGCCCAGGGCGATGGCGGCGGGACCGGCGAAGTTGTCGGCGGTGGAGGAGGCCTTGCCGCCGTTGTCGGTGATGGCGAGCGCGAGGCCGGTCGGGCCGGACTCGGCGCTGCAGGATGCCGCCGACGAGGTCTGACCCGGGAGGGCCGGACAGACCGTGGGGGCGGCCCCGGCCGACGGCGCCGCCGCGAGGGAGACCGCGGTGGCGCCCGCCGCCGCGACGACGAAACCGAGTGCTGTGCGTGCAACTGTCTTCATGTCGACTCCTTTGTCGAGGACTGCTGTCGAGTACTGCTACTGCGCGTGTGCGAGCACTGAGCCATTCGGTTCCGGCTCGCCCGTCGGATGGGGCCGTGCGTGCACCGTGGCGGGCTCCCGCCGGGCTTGCGCATATCGGGTTCCCACCGGGCGTAAGTTGAAACCGTGCAGTTGCGAATCTTCACCGAACCCCAGCAAGGCGCGACCTACGACCAGTTGCTCGCGGTCGCCAAGGCCACCGAGGATCTCGGATACGACGCCTTCTTCCGCTCGGATCACTTCAGCGGGATGAACACCGACGGGCGGCCCGGTCCGTCGGACGCGTGGATCACCCTTGCCGGTCTGGCTCGCGAGACGTCCCGGATCCGGTTGGGGACGCTGGTGACGTCGGCGACGTTCCGCCTGCCCGGCCCGTTCGCCGTTGCGGTCGCCAACGTCGACCAGATGAGCGGCGGTCGTGTCGAACTGGGGCTCGGCGCCGGCTGGTACGAGCCGGAGCACCGTGGTTACGGCATCCCGTTCCCGCCGGTCAAGGAGCGGTTCGACCGCCTCGAGGAGACCTTCGAGATCATCACCGGCCTGTGGGGGACCCCGGAGGGGGAGACCTTCGACCACAACGGGCGGTACTTCCAGCTCAGTGACTCCCCGGCACTGCCGAAGCCCGTGCAGAGGCCGCGACCGCCGATCATCGTCGGCGGCAGCGGCAAGAAGCGCACCCCGGCGATCGCGGCGCGGTTCGCCGACGAGTTCAACATCGTCTTCCAGCCGGTCGAGACCGCCCGCGACCTGATGGGCCGCGTGGAGGCGGCGTGTGCGGCGGCCGGCCGCCGTCCGGAGACGATGACGTACTCTGCCGCCCTCGTGTTGTGTTGCGGCCGTGACGAAGCCGAGTTCCGGCGCCGTGCCGAGGCGATCGGCCGCGAGCCGGAGGAGCTGCGGGAGAACGGTGCCGCCGGCACCCCCGACGAGGTCGTCGCCAAGATCGCGACCTACCGCGAACTCGGCATCGAGCGCATCTACCTGCAGACGCTCGACCTCGGAGACCTCGACCACCTGGAACTGGTGTCGTCGAAGGTGGCGCCGCAGCTGCGCTGAGCCGCTCCATCCTCCGACCGGCCCCGCAGGCGACCCGGCCCCGCAATGGAGCGGCCTCCGCGCCGAGGCCGTGAGGCAGCTCGACGCGGAGGCCGGGTATGGGAGCCGTCGACGCTCAGGCGAGCGCGGCGGCGCGTTGCCGGTGTGCGGCGAGGGTGAACTCGCGTGGGCACAGCGTGCTGGTGCCGTCGACGGCGAGTTCGCGCGCGATCCTGCCGAACGTCGGTGCGAGCTTGAACCCGTGTCCGGAGAGTCCGGCGACGGCCACGATGCTGCCCGTCGGGTCCCGGTCGACGATCGGGACGCGATCGGCGGTGAACATCTCGTGGTGCGCGGTGAGGCGGACCGGCTCGGGGTTCATGTCCGGGAAGAAGTCGGTCACCTGCGCGGCGAGGTGGGCGCCGAAATCGTCGGGCAGATCGGGCAGTTCGGCGAGCGTCGGGGCGGACGGGAGGTCGAGGTGGCCGGGGCTGACCTTGACGCTGTATCCGTCGAGCGACGGCGCACCGAAGAAGTGCACGTCGTCGATGTCGCGCATGAACACCGGGAACCGCTCGGGGAGGTACCGGCCGATGTCGGCGGGCATGAACCACGAGAGCGCGAGGCGCTGCACGTGGACCAGGTCGCGGACGCCGGGCAACAGCTCCGTCGCCCACGACCCGGTCGTCACGATGGCGGTCCGGGCCCGCACGACGCCCTGGGCCGTGCGGATGGTGACGCCGTTGTCACCGGGTTCGACCGCCTCGACCGCACAGCGGTAACGCATGCGGACGCCGTTGGCCTCGGCGAGCCGCAGGGCGCTGCACACCGCGACCTCGGGACGCAGCCCTGCGCCCTGGGGATCGAGGATGCCCACGTCCGAGTCGTGGACGTCGTGCTGTGGGTACTCCTTTCGCAGTTCCTCGGTGTCGAGGTATCGGTGGGGGAGTCCGAAGGTGTCGATCGTCTCCCTGGTCGCGACCATCTCCGGCTGCGTCTCGGTGCCGATGCTCAACGCACCGACCTGCAGCAGGATCTCGGTGCCGGCCTCCTGTTCGAGCTCGAGCCACTGGCGACGGGCGTCGGTCAGCAGCGGGAGGTAGAGTCCGCCCTCCTTGTAGGCCATCCGGAACAACCGGGACTCGCCGGCGAAGGAACCGAGTCCGTGTGCGCGGCCGTACTGTTCGATGCCGAGGACCGACAGCCCGGGCACCTTCGACAGGTGCCACAGGGCCATCGCGCCGACGCTGCCGGCGCCGATGACGGCGACGTCGACGAGTTCTTCGGGGGTCGATGCCGAGGTCATGCCAGCACCGGGGTGTTCCAGAGGTTCAGCGAGGTGCCGATACCGAGGGTGCGGGCACGCTCGTACACGCGGGTCGCCCACGCGACGTCCTCGACCGGCATGCCGCCGATGGAGAAGATGACGATCTGATCGGGGTCGCGCTCGGTGCCGCCCGAGGCGAGGATGCGGCCGATATCCTCGATGCGTTCCTCGGCGAGCTTGCCCTCGTGCACGCGGTCGGTGAAGAAGCAGCCCACGATCGGGATCGAGGCGTAGGTGGGGTAGGGGAACTCGTCGGCCCAGGCCTCGTAGAGCCCGAGGTTGTCGACGACGAGGCGCACGTCGTCGGAGATCAGGTCGTCGTCGAGGCTGACCGACGACGGCATGGCGAGGTAGGCGCCGGGCTTGACCCATTCGCGCTTGAGAACGGGGTAGTTCTCCGGCGACCCGCCGCTGGTGGTGCAGTAGGTCACGATGTCGGAGTCGCGCACCGCGGCCTCGTTGGTGTCGACGAATTCCACACGGATCTGCGGGAATTCGCGCTCCATCCATTCGCGGAAGATGTTGAGTCCGCGCTCGCTGCGGCCCTTGACCTTCACCAGTTCGATCCCCGGCCGGGCGACGACGAACGACTGCAGCGCGGTGCGCGCCATCACGCCCGGGCCGACGATGCCGACGACCTTGGAGTCCTCGGGGGCGAAGAGGCGGGCTCCGACACCGGGGATCGCGCCGGTGCGCATGGCCGACAGCAGGTTGGCCGACATCACCGCACGCGGGGCGCCGGTCTCCACGTCGTTGAGGACGAACAGGTGGATCGAGCGGGGGAGGCCGGAGAGCTTGTTCTCGATGTTCGATCCGTACCACTTGACGCCCGCGGAGTGGAAGGCCCCGCCCAGGTAGGCGGGCATGGCCATGAAGCGGCGGTCCTCGGTGTGGCGGGGCATGCCCGGGAACTCGGGCTCCTCCGGGAAGGAGATCATCGATCCGTGGGAGTCGCTGTTCTTGCCGGCCATGCGGTAGTCGCCGCGGCCGAGGAGGGCGAACATCTCCTCCATGGTGTCCACACAGGCGGCCATGTCGGTGACGCCGGCGGCCACCATGTCGGGCTCGGAGAGGTAGAGGAAGTCGATGGCGGTGTCGGTGGTGGTGGTCTCGACCGTGGTCTCGGTCATCGGGTGATCCCTTCGCGTGTCGTGGTGTGTGGTGTGGGTCAGGCGGACTGGACGACCACCGGGGTGCCGACCATCCAGCCGCCGTCGACGGTGAGGATCTCGCCGCAGATGTGGTCGGACAGCGGCGAGGCGAGGAACAGCACCGAGTCGGCGATCTGCTCCGAGGTCGCCCACCTGCCATTGGGCGTCTGCCCCTCGAGCGCGGCGCGGATCTCCGGGGAGTAGAGGGAGGTCATGTCGGTCTCGACGAAGCCCGGCGCGACGCCGTTGACGTTGATTCCGTCTGCGGCGTAATCGATCCCGGCCTGGCGGGTGAAGTTCACCATCGCCGCCTTGCTGGCGCAGTACGCGGCGAAGCCGGGGTTGGCGCGCAGCCCGCTGATCGAGGCGACGTTGACGATCTTGCCGCCGTTGCCGGCGTCGAGCATGGCCCGCAACGCCGCCCGGGTGCAGAAGAACGTCCCGTCGACGTTCACCGCGAACTGCTGCCGCCACACCTCGTCGGTGGTCTCGGTAGCGCTCCCGGCGAAGAGGACGCCGGCGTTGTTGACCAGGATGTCGATGCCGTGCTCGGCGGCGATCTCGCCGAACACCCGGTCCACCGCGGCGGAATCGGCGACGTCGAGCTCACGCGACTCCGCGGTGCCGCCCGCGCGGCGGATCTCGGCCGAACAGGACTCGTCGCCGGCCTTGAAATCGGAACGGTCGCAGATGATCACCGAGGCGCCGGCCTCGGCGAGGCGCAGCGCGCTGGCGCGTCCGATGCCGCGCGAACCGCCGGTGACGACGGCGGTCTTGCCGGTCAGGTCGATCACTTGGACTCTCCTTCGATGACGTTGGACTCGTAGCGGTCCGCCCACGGCCGGACGGTGGAGAAGGCCTTGGCCGCCGCCAGGACGTCGGCATCCGCGCGGTGGCGGGCCGCGATCTGCAGGCCGACCGGGCGTCCGTCCTCGGTGAAGCCGGCGGGGACGGTGATGGCCGGCGAGGTGAGCATGTTGTACGGGTAGGTCAGCAGCCAGCCCAGGAGCTGGGTCTGCAGCGGCTCGTCGGCCAGCCACTCCGGGGCGAACTGGTCGAGCGGAAAGGCCGCTGACGCCAGCGTCGGCGAGACGAGCAGGTCGTAGTGCTCCATGAACTCGGTGAAGGTGTCGTACATCCGCGAGCGGAAGGCCTGGGCGCGGCCGACCTCCTCGGCGGTGAGGGTCTTGGACAGCTCGTGGATCTCGATCAGCTGGTCGTCGAGTTGACCGCTCAGCTCCTTCCAGTCCGGGAACAGGTCGTTGTCGGCGGCGAAGCCTGGCACCCAGATTCCCTCCCACATGGCCTGTTCCGGATTGCCCCAGTTGGGGGTGGCCTCGGTGACCGTGGCGCCCAGCGTCTCGAATGCGGTGACCGCCTCGCGGCAGATCGCGGCGACCTCCGGGTCGACGTGGCCGACGTTGAGGTCCGGGGAGTACGCGACCCGCAGGCCGGACAGCGGCTTCTCGCCCTCGGTCTCGTCGAGTTCGGCGGCGTACGACTCGACCTCGCGGGGCAGGCTCATCGGATCGCTCGGATCGAATCCGGTCATGACGTCGAACATGAGCGCGGCGTCCTCGACGGTGCGGGTGATGGGGCCGTGGAAGACCCAGGTCTCGAACTTGGTCTGCAGCAGGGCATGCGGGATGCGCCCGAGCGAGGGCTTGAGGCCCACGACCCCGCACATCGCCGACGGGATGCGGACCGAGCCGGCCCCGTCGGCGCCCTCGGCGATCGGCACCAGGCCCGCGGCGACCGCGGCCGCCGAGCCCCCGGACGAGCCGCCCGCGGTGTGACCGTGCTTGAACGGATTGTGGGTGGGGCCGTAGAGGTGGCTGTCGGTGCCGCCGTAGTAGCCGCCCTCGGGCGCGTTGGTCAGGCCGGTGAACAGGCCGCCCGCGGCCTTGAGTCGCGCGACGACGACGGCGTCCTCCTTGCCGATCTCGTCGGCGAACGGCGTCATCGAATGCGTGTTGGGCAGGCCGGCGACCTCGGTGAGGCACTTGATCGCGAACGGCACGCCGTGGAGCGGTCCGAGCGGCTCGCCGGCGGCCTGCTTGGCGTCGAGTTCCCGGGCGTCGGCCAGGACCTGTTCCCGGTCGTAGTGGACATAGGCGTTGATCAGCGGGTTGATCGCCTCGATCCGCGCACAGGCGGCCTCGGCGACCTCGAGCGCGGTGAGCTCGCCGGCGGCGATCTTGGCCGCGATCTCGGTCGCGGACATCCATGCGTACTGGTCGGCGTCCATGACTACTCCTGAATTGGGTGAGGGGGAGGTGGGAATGGTTCGGCGCGAGTGTTTTTCGGCGCCCAACAAATGTCCGTCGAAACCATTACTGGTCCCCGATACCGTCGTAACGCGCAGGTTACGGAATGGAATGGTCTGCAACACAACGAAAGTGGGCACGACCGGAACGGTCGTGCCCACTTGTCGTGTCGAGCAGGAGACGAGGAGGTCGGTGTCTCCTACTCGGCCGGGGTCTGAGCAGTTGCGGCGGTGCTCACCCCGTCGCCGGTGGCGACGACCTCGATGTCGTCGGTCCGGCTGGCCCGCAGTGCGGCGAGGGCGGACTCGCCCTTGGCCGCCGCGAACATCTCCTCGACGTGTGCGCGGTCCTCCTCGGAGTGACCGGTGACCGCCGAGACGATCAAGAAGACCGCGAGGTTGACGGCGAGGCCGACGATGCCCGAGGTCAGGCTGCCCAGGGCGCGGATGTCGTCGTTGTAGACGCCGGTCAGCGCCGCGGCGATGACGAAGCCGCTGACCATGCCCCAGATGGCGCCGTACTTGTTGCCGCCCTTCCAGAAGATGCCCAGGAACAGCGGCACCGACAACTGGATGATGCCCTGGTAGGAGATCTGGGCGAGCAGTTGGAGACGGTCGAAGTTGAACGTCGCGAAGGCGATGACGCCGGCCAGGAGCATGTAGACCACCATGCTCGCCTTGGCGATCACGGTCAGCTGGTGGTCGGACAGCGG
>Ga0164243_10009114_pt1 | contig 14495 bp, 9 predicted proteins | sample OricompcompostOP_FD_108781 | JGI IMG/M metagenome (GOLD analysis project Ga0164243, IMG submission 108781) | Organic Plus compost microbial communities from Emeryville, California, USA - Original compost - Organic plus compost (OP) | ecosystem: Engineered > Solid waste > Mixed feedstock >... | reverse complement strand
TTCCATCGCGTTTCGTCATGGTTTTGCCGTGGTGCCCGAAAGGCTGTCAGTGTTTCGGGTCGCCGCGGGAACTTATTCCGCCGGCGCGCGTGAACGAGCTTCAGAGCGACAGGTGTCGCTTGCGATCTATGAAAAACTTTCTCAGCCCGAGTTCGCCGATATTCGCGAGGCGCTGCACACGCATCCCGCAGCGTTTACGCCGTTCTTTCATGACATGGTCGTCGCGTTGTCGCTGCGTCCTGATGCCTGGGTGTTTCTCGCGTCCTTGATGCGGTGGTGGTTCGGCGAATTTTTCCGCGGCCGGCGACCGGGCCCGTGGCGCGACTTTATCGGCAGCCTGCGTCTGCATCGCGCTGAAGGCGCATAGCCGATTAGCCTAGCCGCTGCCTTGCGACGTCAAGTGCGCTGCGGAGCATTGTCGCAGCTGGCAACGGCCAGAAGCCACGTCCGCTATGGGTAGATAGTCTTGCGACCTTCACCCAGTCGCCCCGCCGGATCGCCGCGCCGATCAGCCAAGATGTGCATCGGCCTTCCAGAAGTCCGGCGAAATGGCGGAGGTCCTCGGGTACCGTGGGATCGGCGCGCCACTCGCGCGCCAGCCGCAGCAATTCCTCGCGAATGGCATGTTGCCGGACAGGATCTTTGCCAAATGTCAGCGATCCTGGGTGTTGGCGATAACGATAGATGACATCGGGAAGGGCGACAGTCACAAGTCCAAGCTTATAGAAACGTGCCAGCCAGTCCCGATCGCCGACAAAGCGGTAGTCGTAGCGAAAGTCGCCAACGCGGTGCGCTGCTTCGCGGCGAAAGAAGCGGGCGTTTGGGATGCACGCGCCAATAAAGATGGGACGCGGCGTCGCGAGAGTCTTGTCGCTCTCTGCATTATAAGTTTCGATAACGCCGTTTTCGTTGACAAGAATGGCGCCGCCGCAGACCGCGTCGGCTTGTGGATGCTCGCCAAAGGCTTGAGCAACGGCTGCGAAGACGCCAGCTTCATAGGCATCGTCCGAGCCCAGCAATCCAATTATAGCACCGGTTGCGGCCGCAAACCCTTTGGTGAGGGCGTCGTAAACGCCGCGGTCCGGCCCCGGCAGTAAACGGATATCCTTCATCTGCGCCACGGTTTCCACTGTACCGTCGGTAGAACCGCCATCGACGACAATGATTTCAGTGTCCGGCCAGGCCTGCTGCCGCACCGAGGCGAGTGCCTCTAGGAGCATAAGCCTAGAATTCAGGGTCGGAACAACAATGGAAAATCGAGCGGGCATCGGCTAACCAATTGCATCGAATGGTCGAGCACACAATTGGAAAGTCGTTGCTACGGATGTCCTCCCGGCTATCCCGACCCCGCCCGGCAAGCATCTCCGTTGTCATACCGTCGTATAACCGGGCGCGCATGACGCAGGCGGCTGTGGCAAGCATCCGCGCGCAGGAGATGCCGCAGGGCTGGTCGGTCGAAATCGTCGTCGTCGACGATGGGTCGTCTGAGCCGCTGGAACTGGAAAACCTACGCCTCGTCCGGCATGAGCAAAACCGCGGCGCAGCCGCGGCGCGCAATTCCGGCATTGCCAATGCGACGGGAGACTACATCGCCTTTCTCGATTCAGATGATATCTGGCTGCCCGGCAAGCTTGTGGCGCAACTCGAAGCGATGAACAAATACGGCTGGCGCGCGAGTTGCACCTCTTACGTGCTCGCCAAGCAGGGCAAACGCGACATCGTTTCGCCGCGGTATCCGACGACGACTCTTGGCCTCGACGAATTGGTATGGGGATGTTTTGTTAGTCCGGGCTCCACGTTGATCTGCCGTCGCGATGTGTTCGATGACATCGGTGTCTTCGATACAACCTTGCCCCGCCTGGAAGACTGGGACTGGCTGCTGCGCTATGTGATGCGTCATCCGTTGGGGTTCCTGGCGGAGCCGCTCGCGCGCATTGAACCATCTTCCGGCGGGCGCGCGCCTCAGGTGGCGCCCGCGCTCGATATTCTCAAGACGCGCTATCGCGGCAAGCTTGCTGCGCGACACCGGCGGCAATTCGCGGCGGCGCTGGAGTTCGAACGTGCCGCAAGCCATTTCCGCAGCGGCGACCGCCTTTCCGCCATTCGCTTGACGCTGAGTTCGCTGCGGCACGCGCCACTCGGACACCGCGCGCTGGCGGCTGCGCTTCACAATCGCTTTGGCGCAAGCTGATGTGCGGCATCGCAGGTCTCTGGCAATTCGCTGGCGCTCCTTACAATGCGCTCGAAGCGCAGACGCGCGCCATGACGGACGCGATCATCTATCGGGGGCCAGATGGCGATGGTCATTGGGTCGACGCCGAGATTGGTCTTGCGCTGGGTCATCGCCGGTTGGCGATCGTCGACCTGACACCGACCGGAGCGCAGCCGATGGCGAGTGCGGACGGTCGCGTTGTCATCACCTACAACGGTGAACTCTACAACACAGCGGAAATGGCGGCCGAGCTTGCGATGCCGCTACGCGGCACGTCGGACACGGAAGTTCTGGTGGAGTGGCTGTCGAAGTTCGGGGTTGAAAAAACGCTCGCGAAGGCCAACGGCATCTTTGCATTCGGCGCGTTTGATCGCCAAACCCGCACGCTGCATCTCGCGCGCGATCGCCTGGGCGTGAAACCGCTTTACTGGACAAGGCAAGGAGGCATGTTTGCCTTCGCCTCCGAACCCAAGGCGCTACGCGCGGTGAAAGCGATTTCGTTTCAGCTCGATATAGCATCGCTGGCGCTCTATCTGAGGCACGCCTGCGTCCCGGCGCCGCGGACGATCTGGCGCGACGTGTGCAAATTGAAGCCTGGCGAGCGGCTGGAAATTACTGCGAGCGAAGTGAAAGCGCGGCAATACTGGGATGTCGCAGCAGTCGCACGCGCAGGGCAGGCGAAACTTGATCAGCGTTCGGATGCGGACATAGCCGAAGAACTCGATGGCCTCCTGGCGGATGCTGTCAAGCGCCAGATGGTGTCCGATGTACCGCTGGGCGCATTTCTCTCCGGCGGCATCGATTCGTCGACTGTCGTTGCATTGATGCAGCGTGCGGGGCAGGGGTGGACGAAAACATTTTCCATCGGCTTTACGGAAGACGCATTCAACGAAGCCGACCATGCGCGCGCGGTGGCGCGCCACCTCGCAACCGACCATACCGAACTCATGCTCTCCGCCTCCGATGCACAGGCCATTATTCCGCAGCTTCCCGCGATCTATGATGAGCCCTTTGCGGACGCTTCGCAGCTTCCGACCTTCCTCGTCTCACGGCTTGCGCGCAGCACGGTAACGGTCGCGCTCTCCGGCGATGGCGGCGACGAATTGTTCGGCGGCTATGTGCGCTATCAGGGCATTGCCCGAATGTGGCAGGCGATGCGCAAGATGCCGAATGGCCTCCGCCGGTTTGCCGCGAGTAGCTTGGAACTTGCCTCGCCTGCGCTCTGGGATGCCCTGACGGCGCCGGTGCCGCGACGGCTCAAGCCGGCGCATCTCGGAGACAAGGTTCGCAAGGGAGCGCGTATTCTCTCGGCCCGTAGTCCGGAGGACATGTATCGGCGGGTGATTTCCCAATGGCCCGATCCGGAAATCCTGTTGCCGGACATCAGAGAGCTGGACCGAGACGACACGGATTCCATTCCGCTCGACATCGTCGGAAAACTCCGGCTGCTCGATATGCAGGGCTACCTGCCGGAGGATGTGCTGACGAAGGTCGATCGTGCCTCTATGGCTGTGAGCCTCGAGGTCCGCGTGCCGCTGCTCGATCATCGTGTGGTCGAATTCGCCTGGAGCCTCCCGACGGAACGGCTGATCGCAAATGGTGTCGGCAAAAGGCCACTACGAGCAGTGCTCGCCAAATATGTCCCGGCGTCGCTGACAGACCGGCCGAAAATGGGTTTCGGCGTACCGATCGGGGCGTGGCTGCGCGGTCCATTGCGCGGCTGGGCCGAGGATTTGCTCTCGCCCGCGGCGATTGCTTCCGAGGGCGTGTTCGATCCTGCTCCACTGCAGGTTCGGCTGGCGGAACACCTCTCCGGCCGGCGGAACTGGGACCATGCCCTTTGGACCGTATTGCAGTTCCAGGCCTGGCGGCGCGCTAATCCTTAGCTTCTCGGCTAAGGTCTTCTACGCCCAAAGCGGCAGCGAGGCGCATTGTGCGTGACACAAAAATTCGGTCAAATTTCCATATTTCTGATCAGAGAATCCTTTAATCTCCGCGTTAGTTCTCAGCGCTGGAAAATAACCGCGAGGCATGCGATGTCGGCTGTCACACTGAAAGACCTGCGCGTCAAACTCTTTACCGATGGGGCGGATAAGGCGCAGATCGTTGAAATGGCGAAACAGCCGTGGATCGCGGGCTTCACCACCAATCCCTCCTTATTAAAGAAAGCCGGTGTGAAGGACTACGCGGCGTTTGCGCACGAAATCGTGGCGGCGGTGCCGGACCGGCATCTTTCCCTTGAGGTCATCTCCGATAACATCGACGAAATGGTTGCCCAGGCGCGGCTGATCGCAAGCTGGGGCAAGAACGTCTATGCCAAGCTACCGGTGACGACGAGCCGCAACGAGCCGCTGTATGATGCCGTGCATATGCTTTCGCGTGAGGGCGTGAAGGTGAATTTCACGGCGATCTTCACGGCCGATCAGGTCAAGTGCGCGGTGGATGCGCTCGCGGGCGGTGCGCCGGCGTGCGTGTCGGTGTTTGCTGGGCGGCTTGCCGATTTCGGCATCGACTATCGCCCACTCATGCAGGACGCGGTCAAGCAAGCGCGCGCGACCTCCAACATAGAGATCATTTGGGCCTCGACGCGCGAAGTATTCAATGTAGTTGAGGCTCACGACATGGGCTGCCACATCATCACGGCCCCGGCGGACGTGCTGAAAAAATTGCCTGATCTCGGCACCAAAACTGATTCGCAGCTCTCGCTGGCGGCCGTTACGGCCTTCCGCGACGACGCGCTGGCCGCAGGCCTTAGACTTATTCTGCCTTCGTCGAGAGCAGCCGAATAAGTCTTGTTTGCCCGTTAGTTGCAGCCAGACTGTAACCGGTTGAATCAAAACGTGTTTGAATTTTTTGCGGTGCGATATCGCCAGCCGTTGCCCGCCGTGGTAGGGGAATCACGGGTATTTGGGGAAGTACGGGTGAGTTTAAAGCATGACTGAAGCCACAGACCGCGTGGAGGCGGCGCTGCGCGTGGGCGTGGTTGGCATTGGCGTGATGGGCAGCAATCACGCCCGGGTACTGCGGGAAATGCCGGGGGTCGAACTGGTCGGTCTTGCCGATCCGGATCCGAAACAGACCGCTTTTGTCGGCGGGGCTCTCGGCTGCAAGACGGTGTCCAATGTCAACGACTTGATCACGCTCGGGGTCGATGCGGTGTCGATCGCGGCGCCGACGCATCTGCATCGCGACATCGCCCTGACGTGCATCAACAATGGCGTGCATGTACTGGTAGAGAAGCCGATCGCGCCATCCGTCAAGGAAGGCCGCGAGATCATTGCGGCGGCGCGCCGCGCCGGCGTTACGCTGATGGTCGGGCATGTGGAGCGATTCAATCCGGCAGTGCAGGCCATCAAGGACGCGATAACTGATGAGGAAATCCTTTCGATCGCGATCACGCGTGTTGGCCCGTTCCCGCCGCGCATGTCGAATGTGGGCGTCGTCATCGATCTCGCTGTTCACGACATCGACCTGATCTGCTGGTTCACCGGATCGCGGATCACCGAGGTACAGCCGCAGCTCGCCAGCACCATGGCCGAGCGCGAGGATATCGCGCTGCTGCAGTTCCGCACCGAAAGCGGCGTGCTGGCGCATATCAACACCAATTGGCTCACGCCGTTCAAGGCGCGCACGGTCCATATCGCGACCAAGCGCAAATATGTTATCGGAGACCTTCTGACCCGCCAGGTGACCGAATGCTTCGGCTTCCAGCCCGATGGCAGCTATTCCATGCGGCATCTCTCGGTCGGCCACGCCGAGCCACTGCGCGCGGAGCTTATGGCCTTCGTGCGCGCCATACGGGCAGGCGAGGCCCCGGCTGTGACAGGCGAGGAGGGCGTGGCCAGTCTCGAGACCGCCATCCAGTGCCTGAACGGCAACGCTGCCGAAACGCCCCGCAGTGCCCCACGCCTTGCGGCAGGCTAATCGCTTCCTTTGCTCTTTGTTCAGAAGCCACACTGATCCAAAAACAAGCCGACGATGAACCAGCACGCCCGTATCGACATGCAGCCAGTGCCCTTTATCGATCTTGCGGCCCAGCGCCAGCGGCTGGGCAAGAAGATCGACGACGCGATAGCGCGCGTGATCGGACATTGCCAATTCATCCTTGGTCCGGAAGTGGCGGCGCTGGAAAAAGAGCTTGCGGCTTTTGCTGGCGCGAAACACGCGGTGAGCTGTGCCAGCGGCACAGACGCGCTGGTGCTGGTGCTGATGGCCAAAGGGATCGGTCCCGGCGACGCGGTGATCTGCCCGAGTTTCACATTCTGCGCGACGGCCGAAGTCGTCGTCTTGCTGGGCGCCACACCGGTATTTGCCGATGTCGATCCGGGAACGTTCAACATCGATATCGCCAGCGCTGAGCAGGCTGTCGCCAAGGCGAAGAGCCTCGGCCTCAGGCCGAAGGCTATCGTACCGGTCGACCTGTTCGGCCTGCCGGCGGATCACGATGCGATCGCAAAACTGGCAAAGGCGGAAAATCTGTTCGTGCTCGACGATGCGGCACAGGCCTTCGGCGCCGAATATAAGGGTCGGCGACTCGGTTTTGCCGAAGCCACGGCGACAAGCTTCTTTCCGGCCAAGCCCCTCGGCTGCTACGGCGATGGTGGCGCGGTGCTGACCGACAGCGACGAGTTGAAAGACATCCTTCTGAGCCTGCGCGTGCACGGGCAGGGCACCGATAAGTACGATAACGTGCGTATAGGCCTGACCGGCCGGCTTGATGCGATCCAGGCAGCGATCTTGATCGAGAAGCTTAAGATATTTCCGGAAGAAATCGCAGCTCGCCAGGAGGTGGCGAATCGCTATGCTGCCGCGCTCGAGGATGTCGTGGTCGTGCCGCGCGTACCGACAGGCTATACATCCGTGTGGGCCCAATACACGATTCGCCTGAAGCCGGGCATGCGCGACGGGTTTGCCGAGAAGCTCAAGTTCCGCGGTATTCCGACTGCGATCTATTATCCCAAGCCGCTGCACCGCCAGACGGCATACAAGAAATTTCCGACCGTCGATGGCGGGCTGCCGGTTTCGGATCAACTTGCAGACGAGGTCATCAGCCTGCCGATGCATCCTTATCTAGATGAGACGACGCAGGCACGTATCGTCTCCGAAGTTCGCCGCGCACTGCAGGGCTAAGGCGCCGCATTGCATCTGGCATACTCGGCCCGCTGCGTAAAATAGCGGGTCTGGTAGGACCGGACACGCTGACTGTACTTGCATCCGGCTTCTGGATCGCCGCTACGCAGCATCCGGAATGTCTTCCGTAAGATGGAAAGCTTCCTGCTAAGATTTGCCACCGAATCCCTTTAACCGATCCAAATGCTCGGACGTATTTTCACTGTAGGCGGATTGACGCTCCTTTCGCGCGTCACCGGGTTTGCGCGCGATATCATGCTCGCCGCGATTCTTGGCGCTGGCCCGGTCGCTGACGCATTCTTTGTCGCGCTAAGGCTGCCGAACCATTTTCGCGCGATCTTTGCCGAAGGCGCATTCAACGCGGCCTTCGTGCCAGCCTATGCGCGGGTGCGCGAACAGGAAGGCGCCGCAACCGCCAAGATTTTCTCGAGCCGTATTTTTACAATACTTGTGGCGGTCGAGATCGTTATCGTTGCTGCGGCGATGGTCTTCACGCCTGAGGTGATTTCGCTGCTCGCGCCAGGCTTCTCGGACGATCCGGAGCGCTTCACGCTTGCAAGTGAGCTCACGCGCATCACGTTTCCCTATCTTCTTCTCGTGTCGCTTGTGACCGTCTATGGCGGCATTCTCAACACGCTCGGGTATTTTGCCTCGCCTGCGGCGGCGCCGATCCTGCTCAATCTGTCGATGATGATGACGCTCGCGCTTGCGACGTTCTTCCCGACGGCAGGACACGCCGCAGCCTGGGGCGTGCTGATCGCAGGTTTTCTGGAAGCGCTGCTGGTCGGGGCGGATGCGGCACGCCGCGGCGTGCTGCCGAGCTTTGCCGAGTTCAAGCTCGATGAGGATGCCAGGCGTTTTTTCAAGGCGCTCGGGCCGGCGACGCTTGGCTCGGCGGGAACGCAGATCGCGCTGTTTGCCGATACCATCATCGCGAGCTTCCTTACCGCTGGCGCGTTGTCCGCGCTCTACTACGCGGATCGTCTCAACCAGCTTCCTATCGGGGTGATTGGCATTGCCGTCGGTACGGTGCTTTTGCCGGAGATGGCGAGTCGGATCGCGCGCAATGACATCGCGGGTTCGCAAAATGCGCAGAACCGTGCCATCGAGCTGACGCTTCTGCTGGCTGTGCCATGTCTTGTGGCCTTTACGCTGCTGCCGGACTTGATCATGCTTGCGCTGTTTACGCGTGGCGCATTCACGGTGGCCGATGCGGCCTCGTCCGGCGCGACACTTGCAGCCTACGCGGTAGGGTTGCTGCCGTTCGTCCTGTTGCGCAGCGCCACGGCAACGTTCCTCGCGCGCGGCGATACGGCAACGCCGGTGAAAGCTCTGTTCGCATCCGTCATCGTCAATGTGGCGCTGAAGGTCGCCTTGATGGGATCGTTCGCGCAGATCGGATTGGCACTTGCAACCTCGGTCGGCGCTTGGATCAATTTCCTGCTGTTGTTGTGGTTTGCACAGCGCGCAGGACTACTGGGCTTCGACCGGCGTCTGAAGACGTCGACATTGAAGCTGCTAGCCGCGAGCGCCGCCCTGTCGGCGGCGCTCCTGATCGGACGTCCGATCGTGACTCATCTCGTGGCGGACTTGCCGCGTTTTCGCGCCGAACTGACATTGCTGTCGCTCGCGGTCATTGGCGGCGCCGTCTATGGCGGCGCCGTCGTTGCGCTGTTTGGGACATCGTGGTTTTCAGCCCTCGCTGGCCGGCGCGGAGTTAAGCCGCCGCCTTCACCGGGCGCCGCTCTTCCGCCGTCAGGCTGACGCTGAGCCGCTCGCTCTTGCGAACGATATCGACCGCGACTTCGCGTCCGATCTTGTGAGCATCGAGCAGCCGGATCAAGTCGTCCGCGCCAGTGACCGGTATGCCGTCAAGCGAGAGCACCACATCGCCGGATTTGAGCCCAGCCCGGTGGGCGGGGCCGCCATCTTCGACGTTGGAGATCATCACCGCGCTTTCCTGCGTCAAGCCGGCGATCAGCCGGACCCGGCGCGGCAAGGCCATCTGGGCAGCCGCGATGCCGATGTAGGCGCGTCGCACCCGACCATGCCGCACCAATTCGCCGAGCACGAAATTCGCCGTGTTGGAAGCGATGGCAAAGCAGATGCCCTGGGTGCCGAGAATGATGGCCGTATTGATGCCGATCACCTCGCCGCGCGAAGATACGAGCGGTCCCCCGGAATTGCCCGGATTAAGCGCCGCGTCGGTCTGGATCACGTCGTCGATCAACCGGCCGCTGCTGGCCCGGAGCGACCGCCCGAGCGCCGATACGACGCCAGCGGTAACCGTGGATTCGAAACCAAGCGGATTGCCGATCGCGATCACGACCTGACCCCGCTTGAGAAGCTTGGAATCTCCGAGCGTCGCGGCCGGAAGCGACACGTCCTCTTCGACCCGCACCAAAGCGAGGTCGGTATCGGGATCGTCGCCAACTACCCGGGCGTTAAGGTCGCGCCCGTCTGACATGCGCACGCCGACGCGACAGCCGCCGCCGACCACGTGGGAATTCGTCAGGACCAAGCCGTCGGGAGACAGGATCACGCCCGACCCGGAGCCACCCGGGCGCCGGCCCTGTGGCGCGATACGCAGCCCGACCACCGATGGGCCAAGCCTTTCGGCTACGCCGGAAACGGTTTGGGAATAGACATCGAGCAGCGTTGCATCATCGGGTGCGGTATCATGAGATACTTCCGTGATGGGTGTAGAGATGGAATCTTCGAACATATGTGTGAACCCGTGGCAGCATGCGCGCTTGATGCGCAGCCCCACCAAATGTAGGCAGAACACGCCGTTGGATGCCTCTAAATATGGGGGGTACTTTCGACGCTGCAACGGGAGCCTGATTTTCCGCTCAAATGGCCGGCGAGTATCCGCCTCCGCTGGCCTTGCCGCGGCGTTGCAGCCTATATCTATCGCCTCGTTCGGGCGCTAAGGGACACGCATGTACGGGAATTTCGCGCGGTTGCTCGCGCTCCTTCTGATGGTTGCGCTTGCCGGATGTGGCGACGGCAAGTCGCCCCAGGCCGGCGGAGTTCCGCCGCCGACGGTGACGGTGGCGAAGCCGGTCACCCAGACGGTGACGGACTACGACGAATATGTCGGGCGCTTCATCGCGCTGGATTTCGTCGAGGTCCGCGCGCGGGTCTCGGGTTACCTTGAAAAAATCCATTTTACCGATGGCCAGATCGTCAAACAGGGCGACCTGCTGTTTACGATCGATCGCCGGCCATTCCAGAATGCCCTGGCCCAGGCGCGCGCCAACCTCGCTTCGGCGCGGGCGCAACTAGCCTATGCCACGGCGGACCTCGAACGTGGGTCATCGCTGGTACGTGAGCAGACGATCACCCAACAAACCTTCGATCAGCGTACGCAAGCGAAGCGTGTCGCCGAGGCATCGGTGTCCGCCCAGGAAGCAGCCGTTGCACAGGCGGAACTTGACCTGCAGTTCACCGAGTTGCGTGCCCCGATCACCGGTCGCATCGGCGACCGCCGCGTTTCGACCGGCAATCTGGTCACCGGGGGGACCACGGGCACCACCACGCTGCTGGCGACGATTGTCGCGACCGACCCGATTCGCTTCGAATTTACCTTCGATGAGGCATCCTTCCTGCGCTACGAGCGCCTGGCCAAATCCGGAAATGTGGCCGACTCGCGGCTATCGAAACTGCCCGCCAAGCTCAAACTGATCGACGAGCGCGATTTCGATCACAAGGGCGAGATGGACTTCGTGGACAACGTGATCGAGCGCACCACCGGCACGATCCGCGGGCGCGCGCAATTTGCCAATTCCAGGGACATCTTCACCCCCGGTATGTTTGCGCGTATCCAGATTCCCGGCTCGGCACCCTACAAGGCGTTGCTGGTGCCGGACGTCGCAATCGGCACCGAGCAGGTGCGCAAGTTTGTCTATACGGTCGCCGCTGACGGGACGGTCAGTCAGAAATTCGTGACGCTGGGCCAGCTCGTCGGCCCGCTGCGGGTCATCAAGGACGGTCTCGCGCCCGACGATCGCGTGATCATCAACGGCATGGTGCGCGCCCGCAGCGGCCAGAAAGTGACGCCCGAGGAAGGGAGTGCCACCGCGCCGGCCTCGCCGCCATCAAATGGCGGAGTCAAAACCAATTGATTTCCTGGCTGAAATTGTCTGGACGACTCGACTAGCCGATCAACAGAGCCAACGCGAGCCATGCGCCTTTCGCATTTTTTTATCGACCGGCCGATTTTCGCGTCCGTCCTGGCGATCGTGATCCTCATTCTCGGTGGCGTAACCCTGGTCCGCCTGCCCGTGGCGCAGTATCCGGAGATCGCACCGCCGATCGTCAACATCTCCGGCCAGTATCCTGGTGCCAGCTCGGAGACCGTAGCCGAAACCGTGGTCGCGCCGATCGAGCAGCAAGTGAACGGCGTTGAAGGTATGCTCTACTTGTCGTCGAGTTCGACCTCCGACGGCCGTTTCACCATTGCGGTGACCTTCGACATCGGCGTCAATCTCGATATCGCGCAAGTACAGGTACAGAACCGCGTTGCTACCGCGACGCCGCGCCTGCCTGAAGCGGTCCGTCAGATCGGTGTGCTGGTAGCAAAGAGCTCACCGGATATTCTGATGCTGGTCAATCTGGTATCGCCGGACGGCTCGCGCGATCCATTGTTCATGTCCAACTACGCCAACATCCAGATCAAGGATGTTTTGACCCGTGTCGACGGCGTCGGCTCGATCACCGTGTTCGGCGCGCGTGACTATGCGATGCAGGTCTGGCTCGATCCGGACAAGATGCAATCGTTGAACCTGACCGCGCAGGACGTGTCGATCGCACTGCAGGGGCAAAACGTCCAGGTTGCCTCCGGCGTCTTGAACCAGCCGCCGGTAGCTCATCAACTGGCGTTCCAGGTCGCGGTGCGTACGCTCGGCCGCCTGTCCGACCCTGTCGAGTTCGGCAACATCGTCATCAAGCAAACCGCCAATGCGGTGGTGCGGCTGCGCGACGTGGCGCGGGTCGAACTAACCGGACAGGACTATTCGTCGAACTCCTACCTCGACGACTATCCATCCGTCGCTCTGGCGGTGTTCCAGCGGCCCGGCTCCAATGCGCTGACCACGGGCGACAACCTGCGCCGCACCATGGAACAGATCTCGCGGGATTTTCCGCCTGGTCTGAAACACATGATTATCTACGATCCGACACAGTTCGTGCGCGAGTCCGTGAACGCTGTGGTCGAGACAATCTTTGAGGCGGTTGTCCTCGTCGTGATCGTTGTGGTGCTGTTCCTGCAGACGTGGCGGGCAGCGATCATCCCCATCGTGGCAATCCCGGTGTCGCTTGTCGGCACGTTTTTCTTCATGGGTTTGTTCGGATTCTCGATCAACAATCTGTCTTTGTTCGGATTGGTGCTGGCGGTGGGCATCGTGGTGGATGATGCCATCGTGGTGGTGGAAAACGTCGAGCGTAATATCGCGAACGGTCTTTCGCCGCGCGACGCGGCGTATCGCAGCATGGATGAAGTTGGCTCCGCGCTGGTGGCGATCGCGCTCGTGCTGTGCGCCGTGTTCGTACCGTCTGCCTTCATTACCGGCATTTCCGGTCAGTTCTATCGGCAGTTCGCGCTGACAATTGCGGGCGCAACCGTTATTTCGCTGCTGGTCTCGTTGACGCTGTCGCCGGCAATGTGCGCTCTTCTGCTCAAGCCGCACGAAGAATCGCACCAGCCGAGGTTGTGGTCGCGGCCGTTTCATTTCTTCTTCGGCGGGTTCAATCGCGGCTTTTCGGCGCTCGCGCAGGGCTATGGCTGGCTTGCCCATCGTGTTGTGCGCGTTGCTGGAGTCATGATGATGATCTATGCCGGCATTCTCGGCGGCGGATATCTGCTGTTTCAGCGCGCGCCTTCAGGCTTCATCCCGCAGCAGGATCGCGGCTTTCTCATCGTCGCGGCGCAATTGCCGCCGGGCGCAGCGCTCGAACGCACCGATGAGGTCATGCGCCGCGCCTCGAAAATAGCACGCAACGTGCCGGGCGTCGCGCACGCGATCAATATCGTCGGATTTTCCGGGGCGACTTTTTCCAATGCGCCGAATGCGGGCGCAATGTTCCTCGTGCTCGACCCGTTCGACACCCGCGCGAGGGATCCGAAGCTTTCGGCGGCAGGCCTGCAGGGCACATTGTTCGGCACGCTTGCGCCGATTCAGGAAGCCACAATGCTCGTTATCCAGCCGCCGCCGGTGCAGGGCATCGGCAATGCCGGCGGCTTCCGCATGATGATTGAGGATCGCGCTGGCCGAGGTCCTGCTGCCCTGCAGGGTGCCACCTACGCGATGATGGCGCGTGCTGCGCAGACGCCGGGTCTCGTTCAGGTGTTCTCGCTGTTCGAGACTCAGACGCCGCAGCTCTATCTCGACATCGACCGCACCAAGGTGCAGCTTCTCGGCATTAACATGCCCGACGTGTTCTACACGCTCCAGGCCTATCTCGGCTCGGTTTATGTGAATGACTTCAACCTGTTCGGCCGTACCTTCCGCGTGCAGTCGCAGGCCGCGGCGCCGTATCGGCTTGAACCGCGGGATGTGCTGAACCTGCGGGTGCGCAACTCGGCGGGAGAGACAGTGCCGCTCGGCTCGTTCACCACTGTGCGCGACATTTCGGGGCCCTATCGTGTTCCGCGCTACAATATCTATCCTGCCGCTGAACTCGATGGTGCTGCGGCGCCCGGCTATTCGCAGGGCCAGGCCATCCAGATCATGGAACGGCTGGCGCGGGAGGTCCTGCCCGAGGGCTTCGCCTTTGAATGGACCACGCTTGCGTTCCAGCAGATCAGGGCCGGCAACACAGCGGCCTTTGCCTTCGTTCTGGGCGTGGTGTTTGTCTTCCTCGTGCTGGCGGCACAGTTCGAGAGTCTCACGTTGCCGCTCGCGATCATCATGATCGTGCCGATGTGTCTTGTGTCGGCGATTACCGGCGTGTTGCTGCGCGGACAGGATAATAACATCCTTACTCAGGTCGGCTTCATCGTGCTGATCGCGCTTGCTTCAAAGAACGCCGTGCTGATTGTCGAATTCGCCAAGCAGCTGGAGGACGCCGGACGCAATCGATTCGACGCAGCCGTCGAGGCGGCGCGGCTGCGCTTCCGTCCGATCCTGATGACCTCGCTCGCCTTCATCTT
>Ga0164243_10009113_pt1 | contig 14496 bp, 10 predicted proteins | sample OricompcompostOP_FD_108781 | JGI IMG/M metagenome (GOLD analysis project Ga0164243, IMG submission 108781) | Organic Plus compost microbial communities from Emeryville, California, USA - Original compost - Organic plus compost (OP) | ecosystem: Engineered > Solid waste > Mixed feedstock >... | reverse complement strand
GTTCCACTTCGCCTGGGACGAGGTCTTCGACTGGTACGTCGAGCTGTCCAAGACGACGTTCCAGGCGGGCGGCGAGCCGGCCGAGGTCAGCAAGCGCGTCCTCGGCGAGGTCCTCGACGTCACGCTGCGGCTGCTGCACCCGGTCGTCCCGTTCGTCACCGAGACGCTGTGGACGACGCTGACCGGCGGCGAGTCCGTCGTCATCGCCGACTGGCCGGCCGACAGCGGCTTCCGCGACGAGGCCGCCGAGCGGGAGATCGGGACGCTCCAGTCGCTGATCACCGAGGTCCGCCGGTTCCGCGCCGACCAGGGCCTCCAGCCCGGCCAGCGGGTCCCGGCCCGGCTCACGCTGGAGGGCACCGCCCTCGCCGCGCACGAGCCGGCCATCCGCCAGCTGCTGCGCCTCCAGCCGGAGGGCGACTCCTTCACGGCGACCGCGACCCTGCCCGTCGCCGGTGTCGAGGTCGCGCTGGACCTGTCCGGCGTGATCGACGTCGCCGCCGAGCGCAAGCGGCTCGCCAAGGACCTCGCCGCCGCCGAGAAGGAGCAGGCCCAGGCGACGGCGAAGCTCGGCAACGAGGCGTTCCTGGCGAAGGCCCCGGACCACGTGGTCGACAAGATCCGCACGCGGCTCGCCAAGGCGGAGGAGGACATCGTCCGCATCCGCACCCAGCTCGAGCGGCTGCCCCAGGCCTGACCTCAGGCCCACGGCCGACACGGCCCCCGACCGGTACGCACCGGCCGGGGGCCGTTCACGTGGTGGTGGGGACCCCGTAACCCGGGAGAGGGAACCTGCGGACCCGCCCACCGCAGAACCCCGCCGCCAGGAGCACCCCGCCGATGTCCTCTCCCGCGTCCCCCGCCGCAGCGCCGGAAGCCCCGGACCGCACCCCCGGCCGGGAGCGGCGGTACGACATCGACCTGCTGCGCGTGCTGTGCACCGCCGCCGTCGTCCTGGTGCACGCCTCCGCAGAGTTCATCGACGCGGGCCACCGCACCACCGGCATCCTCGGTGACACGGCCGGACGGTTCGCGGTGCCGGTGTTCTTCGCCATGGCCGGCTGGGCCGCGCTGTCCGGCGCTCCCGTGGGCGACGAGACCCGGCTGCTGTCCCGGCTCGGCCGGATCCTGCGCCCGATGGCCGTGTGGACCGCCCTGTACCTGCTGTGCGCGTACCTCGCCGGTGAGAGCGGCGTCGGCACGGAGGCGGCGAGCGCCCTCTTCGGCTCCGTCGAGGCGGCCTTCCACCTCTGGTACCTGTACGCCTACGTCCCCCTGCTCCTGCTGCTCGGCGTCCTGGTGCTGGTGGTGCGGCGGCGCGCCCTGCCCCTCAAGGCCCTGGCGCTGCTCGTCGCCCTCGCCGTCGCGCCCGCGCTCGCCGGGGACGTGCGCGAGGTCACCGGCTGGGCCCCGCCCGACTGGGGATGGTCGCTGCCGCTGTCCACCGTCGTCTACGCGGTGGCCGGCGCGGCCCTGCTCGCCGCCCCGCGCCTCGGACCGAGGGCGCTGTGGGCCGCGGGCGCGGCCGTCGCGTTCGCCGCCCTCGCCGTGTACCAGCTCACGGTGCGCCACCCCGCGGCGTACGGGGGCGTGGCCGTGGCCGCCGTGACGTTCGCGGTGCTCGGCACGGTGGCCGGGGTGCGGGTGCCGGAGCGGGTGCGGCCGCTGGTGGCGCGGCTGTCGGACGCGTCGTTCGGGACGTACCTGGTGCATCTGCTGTGGGTGCGGCTGCTGGTGGGGCCGGTCGCCGGGCGGCTGCCGGACGGGCCCTGGGCGCCGGCCGCGCTGGCCGTGACCGCGGTGGCGGCGGCCGCTGCGTCCTTCGCCGTGAGCGTGCTGTGGGGGCGTCCTGCCTGGCGGAAGTGGCTCGGCTGACGCCGCGCCGGGGTGTGCGGGGGACCACCCGCGCGGCTCCGTAGACTGGGGAACGTGAGCGAGCGCCCAGATTCAGCAGGTCCCGACCCGGACGACACCTTTGACGAGTTCGCGGAGCTCGTGGAGGAGGAGACCCGCCGCGACCCCGACCTCGCGGTGATCGAGGCCGGCAGCCGTACGCTGCGCACCCAGGGCGGCCCGCCGCAGGCGGACGTCCCGGCGCGCCCCGCCGACCCCGAGGTCGACAAGGCCCTGCGCGAGGTGGAGGCGGAGCTCGCCACCCGCTGGGGCGAGACCAAGCTCGAGCCCTCGGTGGACCGGATCTCCGCCCTGATGGACGTCCTGGGCGAGCCGCAGCGCTCGTACCCGTCGATCCACATCACCGGCACCAACGGCAAGACCTCCACCGCCCGCATGATCGAGGCGCTGCTCGGCGCCTTCGACCTGCGCACCGGCCGTTACACCTCCCCGCACGTCCAGTCCGTCACCGAGCGGATCAGCCTCGACGGCGCGCCCGTCTCCGCCGAGCGGTTCATCGAGACGTACCGCGACGTCAAGCCGTACGTGGAGATGGTCGACGCCTCCCAGGAGTACCGGCTGTCCTTCTTCGAGGTGCTGACCGGCATGGCGTACGCCGCCTTCGCCGACGCGCCCGTGGACGTGGCCGTCGTCGAGGTCGGCATGGGCGGCACCTGGGACGCGACGAACGTCATCGACGCCGGCGTCGCCGTGGTGACCCCGATCGACCTGGACCACACCGACCGGCTCGGCGGCTCGCCCGCGGAGATCGCCGGTGAGAAGTCCGGCGTCATCAAGCCGCAGGCCACCGTCGTCATGGCGCAGCAGCCGGTGGACGCGGCGCAGGTGCTGCTGAAGAAGGCCGTCGAGCTGGACGCCACCGTGGCCCGCGAGGGCCTGGAGTTCGGCGTCCTGGACCGGCAGGTCGCCGTCGGCGGCCAGCTGATGACGCTGCGCGGGCTGGGCGGCGAGTACACCGAGGTGTTCCTGCCGCTGCACGGCGCCCACCAGGCGCACAACGCGGCGGTCGCCCTCGCCGCCGTCGAGGCGTTCTTCGGCGTCGGCGCCCAGCGGGTGCAGCCGCTCGACATCGACACCGTGCGGCGGGCGTTCGCCTCCGTGGCCTCGCCGGGCCGTATGGAGGTCGTGCGCCGTTCCCCGACCGTCGTGCTGGACGCCGCGCACAACCCGGCGGGCGCGCGGGCCGCTGCCGCCACGATCGGCGAGGCCTTCCAGTTCAGCCGCCTGATCGGCGTGGTCGGCGCGAGCGGCGACAAGAACGTGCGCGAACTGCTGGAGGCGTTCGAGCCGGTCTTCGCCGAGGTCGTCGTCACCCAGAACTCCAGCCACCGCGCGATGGACGCGGACCAGCTCGCCGCGATCGCCGTGGAGGTGTTCGGGGAGGAGCGCGTGCAGGTCGAGCCGCGGCTGCCGGACGCCCTGGAGGCCGCGATCACGCTCGCGGAGGAGGAGGGCGAGTTCGCCGGGGGCGGTGTGCTCGTCACCGGTTCCGTCATCACGGTCGGCGAGGCCCGGCTGCTCCTGGGGAAGGGCTGACATCCCGTGCGTACGCTCTGTTCCTCGACGCTGATCGGCGAGTTCTTCGTCATCGGGTTCGCCGGTCTCGTCGCCATGAAGCAGCCCGACCTGTCGACCGGCACGGTGTGGACGGTCTGCGGCGTCGCGATGTTCCTGTCCGTGGCGCTGTGCGGGATGGTCGGCCGGCCGGGCGGGGTCGCCCTCGGGTGGGCGCTGCAGATCGCGCTCATCGCCTCCGGCGTGTTCGTCCCCATGATGTTCTTCATGGGCGCCGTGTTCGCGCTGCTGTGGTGGGCGTCGGTGCACTTCGGGCGAAAGGTGGACGAGGCGAAGGCCCGTTTCGCGGCACAGGCGGAACAGCCCGACGCTGCGTGACGAGCCGTCCGACACGCCCGGTAATCTCGGTGCCCCGCACCATTTGACCCACAAGGAGCCCGCAGTGAGCCAGCGCACCCTCGTCCTCCTCAAGCCCGACGCCGTCCGTCGTGGCCTGACCGGCGAGATCATCAGCCGCATCGAGCGCAAGGCCGGCTGGAGGATCACCGCGCTGGAGCTGCGCACGCTGGACCAGGACACGCTGGAGCAGCACTACGGCGAGCACAAGGGCAAGCCCTTCTACGAGCCGCTGGTGGAGTTCATGGCGTCCGGCCCGGTCGTCGCGATGATCGTCGAGGGCGAGCGGGTCATCGAGGGCCTGCGCCAGCTGGCCGGGCCGACCGACCCGATCGCCGCCGCCCCGGGCTCGATCCGCGGCGACTACGGCGTGATCGTGCGGGAGAACCTGATCCACGCGTCCGACTCGGAGGAGTCCTCCGCGCGCGAGATCAAGATCTTCTTCCCGGGCCGCGCCTGAGCGCTTCCCGGTGCGCGCCGGTCGCGGCTGTGACCGGCGCGCTTTCCCCTTTCACGGTGACCCGGTGCGGCCGTGCGGACACGCCCGGGCGTCGGCACGCGCGGGCGTGTCGTCGCGACGAAATCCGCGCATAACGATCACGTCGCGGACGCACCCCGGGTATTTGTCGCACCACGCATGGTCTGAGAGCTTTGCCCTCGGGCCTTTTTTGGCATATGCACGGCGTTCGGGGGAACGGATGCCCCCGTTGGCCCGTCTCCAAAGGCAGGGCGACCCGCCATCTGATGACAATGGCGAAGACCCTCGCACAGTGTGCGCGAAGGCACGTCTACCATGGACGCCATCGCGTCACCGCACCCACCTCGCCGACCTGAAAAGCCCTCAAAAGCTCGTGGGAAGGCCAGACGAATCCTGATGGGGAACTCAATGTCGTTCATCGGCCGTGACATGGCTGTCGACCTCGGGACCGCCAACACGCTGGTGTACGTCAGGGGTCGCGGAATCGTACTCAACGAGCCGTCCGTCGTCGCGATCAACACCAACACCGGTGGCATCCTCGCGGTCGGTGCCGAAGCGAAGAAGATGATCGGACGCACGCCGGGCAACATCGTCGCCGTGCGCCCGCTGAAGGACGGCGTCATCGCCGACTTCGAGATCACCGAGCGGATGCTCCGCTACTTCATCCTGAAGATCCACAAGCGGCGGTATCTGGCTCGCCCGCGGGTCGTCGTCTGCGTGCCCTCCGGCATCACGGGCGTCGAGCGCCGCGCCGTCATCGAGGCGTCGTCCCAGGCCGGCGCCCGCCAGGTGCACATCATCGAGGAGCCCATGGCGGCCGCCATCGGCTCCGGTCTGCCGGTCCATGAGGCCACCGGCAACATGGTGGTGGACATCGGCGGCGGCACCACGGAGGTCGCGGTCATCTCCCTCGGCGGCATCGTCACCGCCCAGTCCATCCGCGTCGCGGGCGACGAGCTGGACAACGCCATCATCCAGCACATCAAGAAGGAGTACTCGCTCCTGCTGGGTGAGCGGACGGCGGAACAGATCAAGATCACGATCGGTTCGGCGTACGACCTCGACTCCGACGAGCACACCGAAATCCGCGGCCGGGACCTCGTCTCCGGGCTGCCGAAGACCGTGGTGATCTCCGCCGCCGAAGTGCGCAAGGCGATCGAGGAACCGGTCAACGCCATCGTGGACGCGGTCAAGACGACCCTCGACAAGTGTCCGCCCGAGCTGTCCGGCGACATCATGGACCGCGGCATCGTGCTGACCGGCGGCGGCGCCCTGCTGCGCGGCCTCGACGAGCGGCTGCGCCGGGAGACCGGCATGCCGATCCACATCGCCGAGGACCCGCTGGACAGCGTGGCGCTCGGCTCCGGCAAGTGCGTCGAGGAGTTCGAGGCGCTGCAGCAGGTCCTGGACGCCGCGCCCCGCCGATGACACACCGCCACGCCTCCGCCGTACGGGACGTTCCCTCCCGCGCGGCGGAGCGCTGGTGTCGAGGGGCACGCCGGGCCCTGACGCCCCGAAGACCCCTCACGCGATCTGAAACCTGAACAGAACCCCACCGCATACCCGTTCTCGATGAGGAAGGCACGGCCGCCGCACGTGAGGGACACGAAAGAGAGCCGGCTGCTCCTGGTGCTGCTGATCGCCATCGCGTTCGCGCTGATCACGGTGGACATCCGCGGCGGAGAGGATTCGCCGGTCGACGGTGCCCGCCAGGCGGCGGCGTCGGTCTTCGGCCCGATCGAGAACGGCGTGTCCAGCGCGGTCGACCCGATCGGCAACGCCGTCACCGCCGTCCGCGAGTCCGGCGACCGCCACGACCGGCTCGCCCAGCTCGAGCAGGAGAACGCGGCGCTCAAGGCCGAACTCGGCAGCGACGACCGCAACCGCAGCCGCCTGAAGCAACTCGACAAGCTGCTCGGCGTCGCCGGCAAGGGCCAGTACGGCATCAAGGGCGCCCAGGTCATCGCCATAGGAGCGGCCCAGGGCTTCTCCTGGACCATCACCATCGACGCCGGCGCCGAGGACGGCATCGAGCGCGACATGACCGTCCTCAACGGCGACGGCCTGGTCGGCCGCGTCACCACCGTCGGGCCCGGCACCGCCACCGTCCTGCTCGCCAGCGACCCCGACTTCACCGTCGGCACCCGCATGGAGGCCGGCGACGAACTCGGCTTCGCCTCCGGCCAGGGCGACCGCCCGCTGCGCGTCGAACTGCTCAACGGCAAGGCCGAGATCAAGAAGGGCGACCGGCTGGTCACCTTCGGCTCGCAGGCCGACAAGCCGTTCGTGCCCGGCGTCCCCGTCGGCGTCGTCTCCCGCGTCGACCCCTCCGGCGGCGACCTGACCCGCACCCTGTACGTCACGCCGTTCGTCAACTTCAGCAAGCTGGACGTGGTCGGCGTCGTCGTCCAGGCGCCGAAGAAGGACCCGCGCGACACGGTGCTGCCCGCGAAGCCCAAGCCGACCCCGACGCCGACCGTGACCGTGACCGTCACGCCCTCGGCGCCCGCCGACGGTACCGACCAGCCTGAGCAGTAGGAGCTGTCACCCCATGCGCGTCAACCGGATCCTGCTCTCCAGCTCGCTGATCGCCGTCGCCCTCGTGATCCAGGTGAGCGTCCTCGCCCGCCTCCACCTCCCCGGCGCCGTCCCCGACCTGCTGCTGCTCGTCGTCCTCGGACTCGCCCTGGTCTACGGCCACGTCGGCGGCGCTTTCGTCGGCTTCGCCGCCGGCCTCCTCGCCGACCTCGCCCCGCCCGCCGACCACGCCGCCGGGCGCTACGCCCTCGTGCTGTGCGTCATCGGCTACCTCGCCGGGCTCGTCAAACCCGAGAGCGGGCAGGTGAAGACGGCGGCCGGACCGATGCTCGTGGTGGTCGCCGCGGCCGTCGGCTCCACCCTGCTCTACGCCGGCGTCGGCGCCCTCGTCGGGGACACCGCGGCCCGGCATGTCGGCCTCAGCGGCCTGCTGTTCACCGCCGCCCTCTACGACCTGCTGCTCGCCCCCTTCGTGGTGCCGGGCGTGATGGCCCTCGCGCGGCGCGCCGAGAACGACCCGCTCGCCGAGACCACCTCCGCCAAGGCCGGCGACATCTCCACGGGCTGGCTCTCCGGCGGCACCGGCCTGCGCATCGGCGGCCAGCGCAACGGCCTGCGGGTCAAGGCGGCCCGCGCCCGCTCCGCCCGCGCCGGACGCATCAAGGGGGTCAAGCGCCTGTGACCTCCCGAAACTTCACCGGTACGAGTGAACGCGGCTGGAACGCCCGTCCACCGGCCGGTCGTTCACCACTCGTCAGCCATAACCCGCACGCGCTCTGAGAGGGGAGGAAGCCGCGTGACCAACATCCCCGAGACCGGCCGCAGCCCGCGGGTCCAGATCCGGCTCGTCGTCATCCAGGTCCTCGTCATCTCCCTGCTCGGCACCCTCGGCGGGCGCCTGTGGTACCTCCAGATCCGCGAGGGCGACCAGTACGCCAAGGAGGCCACAGGCAACCACGTCCAGCAGGTCGTCCAGCCCGCCGTGCGCGGCTCCATCCTGGACGCCCGCGGCGTGCCCCTCGCGGACAACGAGACCCGGCTGGTCGTCTCCGCCTCCCGCACGGACCTGCTGAAGATGAAGGACGACGGCAAGGCCGTCCTCACCAAGCTGGCCGGCGTCCTCGGCATGAAGCCCGAGGACGTCATGATGAAGGTCCGGCTGTGCGACGCCGAGACCCCCCAGCCCTGCTGGAACGGCTCGCCGTACCAGCCGATCCCCATCACCGACGAGGCCACCCCCCGGCAGGCCCTGCAGATCCGCGAGCGCGCCGAGGACTTCCCCGGCATCACCGCCGAGCCCCAGGCGCTGCGCCGCTACCCGAGCCCCGGCAAGGCCAACACCGCGCAGGTCCTCGGCTACCTCTCGCCGGTCACCGACGAGGAGATCCAGCAGGCCCAGGACACCGACTCGCCCTACCTGCGCTCCGACATGGTCGGCCGCTCCGGCCTGGAGCGCCAGTACGACCAGCAGCTGCGCGGCAAGGCCGGCGTCACCCGCTACGAGGTCGACAAGCTCGGCCGCGTCCTCGGCCAGGCCCAGTCCGACCCGGCCGAGCCCGGCGCCAACCTCGTCACCAGCATCGACTCCCGCGTGCAGCGCATCGCCGAGTACGAACTGAACGAGGCGATGAAGGAGGCCCGCAAGCAGAACGACCACAACACCGGACGGAACTACGAGGCCGACTCCGGCGCCGTCGTCGTCATGGAGGCCAAGACCGGCCGCGTCGTCGCCATGGCCTCCAACCCGACCTACGACCCCAACGCCTGGGTCGGCGGCATCTCCGCCAAGGACTACGCCGAGCTCACCGGCAAGAAGTCCAACTACCCGCTGCTGAACCGCGCCATCCAGGGCCTGTCGGCGCCCGGCTCCATCTTCAAGGTGATCCCGACGGCCGCCGCCATCAAGGCCGGCTACTCCTTCGAGGGCCCCTACAACTGCTCCAGCTCGTACTCCATCGGCGGCCAGGTCTTCAAGAACTTCGAGTCGCAGAACCACGGCCCCATCAGCCTCGGCCGTGCCCTCGAGGTCTCCTGCGACACCGTCTTCTACGCCCTCTCCCACGAGGAGTGGAAGCGCGACGGCGGCAACAAGCCGAAGAAGAACGCCCACGACTGGTTCTACAAGGTCGCCCACCAGTTCGGCCTCGGCGCGGAGACCGGCATCGACCTGCCCAACGAGGTCACCGGCCGCGTCCCCGACCGCCAGTGGAAGGCCGACTACTGGAAGGCCAACAAGGACGCCTGGTGCAAGTACGGCAAGAAGGACGGCAGCTACGCCGAGAAGATCGCCTACGAGAACTGCCTCGAAGGCAACCGGCTGCGCGCCGGTGACTCCGTGAACTACTCCATCGGCCAGGGCGACACGCTCGTCACCCCGATCCAGATGGCCACCATCTACGCGGCCATCTCCAACGGCGGCACGCTGTACGACCCGACCGTCGGCAAGGCCGTCGTCAGCCCCGACGGCAAGACCGTCACGGAGATCCAGCCCAAGTCCCACGGCAAGCTGCCCACGTCGAAGAAGACGCTCAAGCAGATAGACGAAGCCCTCGAGGGAGTCGCCACCCGCGGTACGGCCGCGTGGCGGTTCGGGGGCTGGCCACAGGACAAGATCCCGATGCACGCCAAGACCGGTACGGCCGAGGTGTACGGCAAGCAGACCACCTCGTGGTTCGCCACCTACACCAAGGACTACGCGATCGTCATGACGATCTCCCAGGGCGGTACCGGTTCCGGCGCCTCGGGCCCCGCCGTGCGCAACATCTACAACGCCCTCTACGGCGTGTCCGAGGACGGCGGGATCGACAACAAGAAGGCGCTGCTGCCCACGCCGCAGAAGACCCTCCCCAAGGTCCGCACGGACGGCACCATCACCTCGCCGAAGATCGTCAAGGACTTCGCCAAGGAGCTGCGCCCCACGCCCTCCCCGGACGGCGAGGCCACCACCCCGCAGGGCGACGACCCGGCCGACCCGCAGCAGGCGGGCACGACCCCGTCGCCGGAGAACACCAACCGCGACACCCGCCGCAGGCGCCGGCGCGGCGGCGGCCCACGCCCCGGCCGGGGCGGCCCCGCGGGCCGCACCCCGCGGCCGCGCGCGGCACGCCCGGAGAGGACGGCGTCATGACCGGCGGCGTCAACAGCTTCCAGGTCTCCGGGTACGGACCCGAGCGGGCCGGCTGGACACGGGTGTTCGCCCGCGACGGCCTGGCCCGCCGGATGGACTGGCCGATACTGCTCGCGGCCCTCGCCCTGTCCCTGCTGGGCTCGCTGCTGGTCTACTCGGCCACCCGCAACCGCACCGAGCTGAACCAGGGCGACCCGTACTACTTCCTGGTCCGGCACTGGCTGAACACCGGCATCGGCGTCGCCCTGATGATCGGCGCCCTCTGGCTCGGCCACCGCGGGCTGCGCACGGCGGTCCCCCTGCTGTACGGCGCCTCGGTCTTCCTGATCCTGCTGGTGCTCACCCCGCTGGGCTCCACGATCAACGGCGCCCACTCCTGGATCCAGCTGCCCGGCGGCTTCTCCCTCCAGCCCTCGGAGTTCGTGAAGATCACGATCATCCTGGGCATGGCGATGCTGCTGGCGGCGCGGGTCGACGCGGGCGACAAGCCCTACCCCGACCACCGCACGGTGCTCCAGGCGCTCGGCCTCGCCGTCGTCCCGATGCTGATCGTGATGCTCATGCCCGACCTCGGGTCGGTCATGGTGATGGTCGTCATCGTGCTCGGCGTGCTGCTCGCCTCCGGGGCCTCCAACCGCTGGATCTTCGGCCTGATCGGCGCGGGCACGGCCGGCGCGGTCGCCGTCTGGCAGCTCGGCATCCTCGACGAGTACCAGATCAACCGGTTCGCCGCGTTCGCCAACCCGGAGCTCGACCCGGCCGGCGTCGGCTACAACACCAACCAGGCCCGCATCGCCATCGGCTCCGGCGGACTGACCGGCTCCGGCCTCTTCCAGGGCTCGCAGACCACCGGCCAGTTCGTCCCCGAACAGCAGACCGACTTCGTCTTCACCGTCGCCGGCGAGGAACTCGGCTTCGTGGGCGGCGCGCTGATCATCGGCCTGCTCGGCATCATCCTCTGGCGCGCCTGCCGCATCGCCCGCGACACCACCGACCTCTACGGCACGATCGTCGCGGCGGGCATCGTCGCCTGGTTCGCCTTCCAGACCTTCGAGAACATCGGCATGACCCTCGGCATCATGCCGGTCACCGGCCTGCCCCTGCCGTTCGTGTCCTACGGCGGCTCCTCGATGTTCGCGACCTGGCTGGCGGTCGGACTGCTCCAGTCGATCCGCATGCAACGGCCCATGTCCGCCTGACCCCAGGACGGCCCCGCGTCACCGGTGCGGAGCGGCCCACTGCCGCTCCGCACCCCGGACGACTAGATTCGGTGCATGGCGGACACCAAGCGCGAAATCGAGCGGAAGTACGAGTCCGACGACACCGCTCTGCCCGACCTGACCCGCGTCCCCGGCGTCGCCTCCGTGCGGGCCCGAGGCGTCACCCACCTCGACGCCACCTACTACGACACCGCCGACCAGCGCCTCGCAGCATCCTCCGTCACCCTGCGCCGCCGCACCGGAGGCGCCGACGCCGGCTGGCACCTCAAGTTCCCCGTCGCCCCCGGCGTGCGCGACGAGATCCGCGCCCCGCTCTCCGACACCCTCCCGAAGGAACTCGCCGCCCTGGTCCGCTCCCGCGTCCGCGACCGGGAACTGCGGCCCGTGGTCCGCCTCCGCTCCGACCGCGACGTCCGCCACCTCCTCGACGACCAGGACCGGCTCCTCGCCGAGGTCGGCGTGGACACCGTGCACGCCGAACGGCTCACCGGCGAGGGCGGCGAGACGCGCTGGACCGAGATCGAGGTGGAACTGGCCGACGACGGCGACCCCGCCTTCCTCGACAAGGTGGAGAAGCGGCTGAGGAAGGCGGGCGTACGACCCTCGTCGTCGTCCTCGAAGCTGGCCCGCGCCCTCGCCGAGACCGCACCGGCCGCCGGACCCTCCGCACGCCGGGAAGCCGCCGGCACACCCCCCGCCACCGCCCCCGAGGCCGCCCCCCGGCACAAGCACCGCCCCCGCCCTGACGGCACCCCCGCCACCGCCGGCGACCACGTCCTCGCCTACGTCCGCGCCCAGCGCGACGCCCTCGTCGAGCTGGACCCCGCCGTGCGGCAGGACGTCCCCGACGCCGTGCACCGCATGCGCGTCGCCACCCGCCGGCTGCGCAGCACCTTCCGCAGCTTCCGCGCCGTCCTCGACCGCGCGGCCACCGACCCGGTCGCCGCCGACCTGAAGTGGCTGGCCGCCGAGCTGGGCAAGGACCGCGACCAGGAGGTCCTCGCCGAACGCCTCACCCAGGCCCTCGGCAAACTCACCCCCGACCAGGTCACCGGCCCGGTCGCCGAGCGCCTCGCCGCCTGGTCCGAGGCCCGCCACCAGGGCGCCCACCACGAGGTCGTCGCCATCCTCGACTCGCGCCGGTACCTCTCCCTCCTCGACACCCTGGACGCGCTGCTCGCGGACCCGCCCCTGCGCAAGAAGGCCGCCGCCCGCCCGGGCAAGGTCCTCGCCAAGGCCGTACACAAGGACTTCGGCAAGCTGGCCGGGCTCGTGGAGCACGCGCTGGAGCTGCCGCCCGGCCAGGAGCGCGACATGGCGCTGCACGAGGCGCGCAAGAAGACCAAGCGCACCCGGTACGCCGCCGAGGCCGCCGTCCCCGCGCTGGGCGGGCGGGCCGAGGAGGCGGTCCGGGACATGAAGGCGCTGCAGGGCCTGCTCGGCGACCACCAGGACAGCGTCATGGCCCGCCGCACCCTGCGCGAGCTGGCCGCCGTGGCCCACGCGGCGGGGGAGAGCGACTTCACGTACGGGGTGCTGTACGCGGGGGAGGCGCACCGCGCGCGGGTCGCCGAGGAGGCGCTTCCCGAGGCGTGGAGCTCGGTCAGCCGGGAGTTCCCGCTCTGAGCGCCGTACGGGAGACCCCTCCGGGCGGGTTAGGCTGGATGGTCACCCGCCCCTGAGGCATCGGCCCGGGGGGACCGCAGTCACCACACGAAGGTTCGCGAGATGCCTGCCGAAGCCGCCGAGTCTGTGTTCCCGCAGCTCGAAGCTCTGCTCCCGCATGTGCAGAAGCCGATCCAGTACGTCGGCGGAGAGCTCAACTCCACGGTCAAGGACTGGGACTCCTGCGATGTCCGCTGGGCACTCATGTACCCGGACGCGTACGAGGTCGGACTCCCCAACCAGGGCGTCATGATCCTCTACGAGGTCCTCAACGAACAGGACGGCGTCCTGGCCGAGCGCACCTACAGCGTCTGGCCGGACCTCGAGGCGCTGATGCGCGAGCACCGGGTGCCGCAGTTCACCGTCGACAGCCACCGTCCGGTGCGCGCCTTCGACGTGTTCGGCCTGAGCTTCTCCACCGAGCTGGGCTACACCAACATGCTCGCCGCGCTCGACCTGGCCGGCATTCCGCTGGAGGCCAGGGACCGCACCGACGACGACCCGATCGTCATGGCCGGCGGCCACGCGGCGTTCAACCCGGAGCCGATCGCCGACTTCATCGACTGCGCGATCCTCGGCGACGGCGAGCAGGCCGTCCTCGAGGTCACGCGGCTGATCCGCGAATGGAAGGAGCAGGGCCGTCCCGGCGGCCGCGAGGAACTCCTTCTGCGCCTGGCCAAGACCGGCGGGGTCTACGTCCCCGGCTTCTACGACGTCGAGTACCTCCCCGACGGCCGCATCGCCCGTGTCGTGCCGAACCGCTCCGGCGTGCCGTGGCGTGTGTCCAAGCACACCGTCATGGACCTCGACGAATGGCCCTACCCCAAGGCGCCCCTCGTCCCGCTCGCGGAGACGGTCCACGAGCGCATGTCGGTCGAGATCTTCCGCGGCTGCACCCGCGGCTGCCGCTTCTGCCAGGCCGGCATGATCACCCGCCCGGTGCGCGAGCGCTCCATCACCGGCATCGGCGAGATGGTCGACAAGGGCCTGAAGGCGACGGGCTTCGAGGAGGTCGGCCTCCTCTCCCTGTCCTCCGCGGACCACAGCGAGATCGGCGACATCGCCAAGGGCCTCGCCGACCGCTACGAGGAAGACAAGATCGGCCTGTCCCTCCCCTCGACCCGCGTCGACGCCTTCAACATCGACCTGGCGAACGAGCTGACCCGCAACGGCCGCCGGTCCGGTCTCACCTTCGCGCCCGAGGGCGGGTCCGAGCGCATCCGCAAGGTCATCAACAAGATGGTCTCGGAGGAGGACCTGATCCGCACCGTCGCCACGGCCTACGGCAACGGCTGGCGCCAGGTGAAGCTGTACTTCATGTGCGGTCTGCCCACCGAGACCGACGACGACGTGCTGCAGATCGCCGACATGGCCACGCGCGTCATCCAGAAGGGCCGCGAGGTCTCCGGCTCCAACGACATCCGCTGCACGGTGTCCATCGGCGGTTTCGTGCCCAAGCCGCACACGCCGTTCCAGTGGGCGCCGCAGCTGTCCGCCGAGGAGACCGACGAGCGCCTGGCCAAGCTCCGCGACAAGATCCGCGGCGACAAGAAGTACGGCCGCTCCATCGGCTTCCGCTACCACGACGGCAAGCCCGGCATCGTCGAGGGCCTGCTCTCCCGCGGCGACCGCCGCATCGGCGC
>Ga0164243_10009112_pt1 | contig 14497 bp, 10 predicted proteins | sample OricompcompostOP_FD_108781 | JGI IMG/M metagenome (GOLD analysis project Ga0164243, IMG submission 108781) | Organic Plus compost microbial communities from Emeryville, California, USA - Original compost - Organic plus compost (OP) | ecosystem: Engineered > Solid waste > Mixed feedstock >... | reverse complement strand
GGCCGATGCCCATCGTCAACAGCGCGGCGGCGATCAGCGTGGGACGTGTGGTGCCAGATTTCATGAAAGCTCCGGAGGCCGGGACTCGGCGCTGAAAAAAAGGGAAACGCAATCCGTTTCCCAGGCGCATTGAACGACATCACTTCGGAGAAGCCCGATGGAACAGCCTCCGATAACGTGTTCATACTACGAAAAGCCGGCTTCCCGCGTGGTGAAACTATTTTTAGAATTGCGCGGACACACTCACGATTGCTCCGGCGCGGCCGCTCCGGTGATACCGATCCGCGCGCTCCAGCTGGCGTAGACCAGCGTCATCCGTTCGCGCGCCAGCAGCTCGAGCAGTTGTTGCCGCTCGGCGGCCGTGACCAGGAAATCCACGGCGATGGTGATGGCGCCGACCACGCTGAGGAAGTGATCCTGATGCAGCACATGGTGGCGCCCGAAACCGGCGATGGAACGAAACGCGGAGCCGCCTTGCGCACCGAGCCGATTGGCCTGCTGCAACAGCCATTCCCAGGCCGGCATATCGCCGTGCTGCATATTCTCGTGCAGATAAAATCGTAAAAAATAACCGTTCATCGACTGCTCCCGGATGTATTGCAAAACGCTATCGGCAACGCCGGATTTTTCAGAGGCTTGGCAAAACCGACGGGCTCAAAAAATCGCGTTTGCTCATGCCACCGAACGGGAAAAATTTTCATTTTTCTGCCGGCATCGGCCGCAAAAATTTTTCAATTGACGGCCACCAGTCGCGGCACATAGGTAATGTTGCCGCCGGCCACGGGGCCGGCGCCGACCACCACCATTTCACCCGCGCGCACGCCGTCCACGATTTCGGCGCGTGTCGCATTGATCAGGCCCAGGGTCACGTCGCGATTTTCCAGCGAGCCGTCGCCGCGCAGCACAAGCACGTGACCGCGTTGTTCGCGGCGCCCCTTGATCGCCTGCAAGGGCAGTGAAACCACCTGATGGCGCGTGTCGGCCGGCAGCTGCACCGTCGCGTACAAACCCGGCGTGACGCCGTGGTCGGCATTGGGATAATCCATTTCGGCGTGCATGGTGCGCGTGGAAAGGTCGAGCTGGTGACTCAAACGCGCGATCGGCAGCGCGCGGTGAACGCCGAGCGCGGGCACCACGACCTCGGCGGCCGCGCCCTCGCGCAATCGCGGCACCAGCGATTCGGGAATGTGAACCACCAGGCGCAGGTGATCGAGCTGCGCCAGATGCACCACCGAACGGCCGTGGTCGGCGCCTTCGCCCAGCAGCGCGCCGACATTGGTGTAAAGCCGCGTGACGACGCCGTCGAAGGGCGCGCGGATGCGCGCATAACTCATCATGTCCTGCAATTCGTGCTGTTGCGCCAGCGCTTCATCCACCGCCGAACGATCGGCGATGGAAGCGGCCGTGGCGGCATCGGCGCGCGCCCTGGCCTGATCGATATCCTGCTGCGCGATCAGATCGCCGCGTTCGCGCATCACCGCCGCCAGCCGCTGGTACATGGCCTGCGCGTCCCGCGCCAGCGCCCGCGATTGCGCGGCGCGCTGGCGCGCGCGCTTCACCGCGGCATCGGCACGGGCGAGGCTGTCGCGGGTTTCCGGCACCTCCAGCTCCGCCAGCAGCTGATCCGCGCGCACCGTGCTGCCGACATCGACGTTCAGGGTTTTCACGAAACCCTTCACCTTGGTTTCCACGTCCACTTCCTGGTACGGCAGAAATTCGCCGGGCAATTCGATCTGCTGCGACAGATCGCCGACATCGGCCTTGACCACCGGCAGCGCCTGGCGGCTGGGCGCGGGTTTTTCCGCGGCGCGCAGCGTGTGGTGGCCGAGCAGCCAGTCCGCCGCGCCCGCCGCCGTCAACGCCAGCAGCGCCAGGGTCGCGTTGCGGCCGCCGCGTTTCAACCATCGAGTACGCATGTGTGCTGTCCTTCGTTTCGCTTCATCAACGGATCGTTGTCGGGGCCTCGAGCGCGCCGGCCCGCCAGGCCAGGCGCGCCAGGGCGATTTTGTATTCGTAGCGCGCCTGCACGTTCTTGATTTCGGCGTCGATGGCGCCGAGCTGCGCGCTGTTGAGTTCGACGATGGAACTCAGCCCCAGGTGATAACGCGATTGGGCCAGTTCCAGCGCTTTTTCCGCGTAACTGCGCAACCGCTCCGACGCCGACAGCGCCTGGAAGCCGGCCTTGGCATCGAGCCATGCCACACGCACTTCCTTCACCACGCTGTTTTCCAGGTCGGTGAGCCTGTCGCGTTCGGCGTCGGCGCGATATTCGGCCTCCCTGGCGCCGGCGTTGTAACGGCCGCCGGCGAACAGCGGAATGTTGAGATTGAGCCCGATCGCCGCGTATTTATCCGGCAGCCGATCGTCGCCGGAAAAGGTATTGCCGGCGGCGGCCAACAGGCTGAGCGTCGGATAACCGTCGGCGCGGCTCGCCCGCGCGGCGCTGACGGCGGCGTCGCAGAGCGCGCGCTGTTGCTCCAGCTCCGGGCGCGTGTGCACCGCCTGATAGACCAGCGGCGCCATGTCGCGCGCCGGCGGCGTTGCGGCCGGGCCGGTGTCGGCGAGCGCGAATCGGCGCGGCGTGTCGTCGCGATAACCCATGGCGAAGGCCAGCTGGGCGGTGGCGGCTTCGAGATCGTTGCGCGCTTTCAGCAACAGCACCCGACTCTGCTCGACGGCGACCTGGGCGAAGCTGACATCCAGTTCCGATTTCAGTTTGTTCTTGGCCAGCAGCGCGATCCGTTCCTGTTCCAACCGACGGTCGTCGAAGGTCTGCTGGGCGATGCGCACCGTGGCCTGGGCCTGGAGCGTTTCGAAATACGCCTGCGTGACGGCGAACAGAACATCGGCGCGCACGCCGCGCACGTGTTCGCGGCCGGCGCGGTAGGCCGCGCTGGCGCTGTCCATGCGGCCGCCGGTTTTGCCGAAGTCCGCGATCAGCTGTTTGACCTGCACACCCGCGGCGGTGCGGTTCATCAGCGTGGAGGTGTTCAGCGCGCCGGCGGTGATGTAGGAGCTGAGTTGCTGCTCGACGCCGTTGTGCCGCACTTCGCTGCTCGGATCATTGACCGTCACCGCGGTCATGTCCGCCGATACCTGCGGCAAATAATCGGCGCGGCGTTCGCTCACCACCTGCTTCGCGGCGCTGGCGTTGGCGTCGGCCGCGCGCAGGGTCGGGCTCTGCGCCAGCGCGATCTGCTGCGCCTGTTCCAGCGTCAGCGGCGTCGGCGTTTCATCGGCGCGCGCCGTCGGCGCCAGCAACGCCACGGCCGTTGCGAAGGCGGCGATCCGGTATAAACGCAACAATGCAATCATCGTTCAGGCTCCCAACCGTTCGCCGAGCGCAACGCGCGCGCGGCGCCGGCGATAAACCAGGAACAGTGCCGCGGGCACCACGAAGATCGTGGTGACCACCGACGCCGCCAGGCCGCCGACGATGGCCCGCGCCAGCGGCGCGTAGGCTTCGCTGCCTTCGCCGAGTTTCAGCGCCATCGGAATCAGGCCGATGATGGTCGCCAGCGATGTCATCAGGATCGGCCGCAGCCGCGCGCGGCAGGCTTCGCGCAGCGCCTGTTGCAGCGGCAGACCTTCGCGCAGCAACTGCCGGGTGAATTCGACGATGAGAATGCTGTTGGAAACGACGATGCCGACCATCATCACGATGCCCATCAGCGACATCACGTTGAGCGTGGTGCCGGTGAACAGCAGCGTCAGCACCACGCCGGTGAGCCCGGTGGGAACCGCCAGCAAAATCAGCAGCGGGTCGATGAAGGAGGAAAACTGCGCCACCAGCACCAGATACACCAGCAGCGTCGCCAGCAGCAGCCCGGCGCCGAAACTGGAGAACGAGCTGTACATGCTTTTCACCGAACCGTGCAGCGCGATGCGCACGCCCTCCGGCAGGTGCTGCCTGGCGATGATGGCGTTGACGGCGGCGGTCACCCGCGACAGATCCTCGCCGGCGGTAGCCACGTACACATCGACCACCTTGCGCAGCTGATAGTGATCGACTTCGGTCGGCGCCTGCACCTGCCGGACATCGGCCACCGCGTCCAGCGTGGTGACGGCGGCGCCGTTCGGCGAGCGCAGCGGAATGGATTTCAAATCCAGCAGATTCTTGATCGAGCGCTCGAAGTATTGCACCGTCATCAGATAATCGTTGCCGCTGACCGGATCGACCCAATACGAAGGCGCGATCATGGCGTTGGAAGTGGCCGCGGTGATGACGTTGCTGACGATTTCCTTCTGCGTCAGACCCAGCTCGGCGGCGCGGGTGCGATCGACATTGATCCTGAGCGCGGGCGCGTCGATATCCTGCGGCACCAGCACATCGCTCACACCCTTCACCGAATGCACCTGCGCGGCGATGTCGTCGGCGATCTTATGAATGTCCTCCAGATGCGCGCCGCTGATCTGGATGTCGATCGGCGTCGGCAGGCCCTGGTTCAACACCGCGTCGACCAGGCCGCCGGATTGAAAATACGTGGTCACCTCCGGCATGTCCCGGCGCAGGCGTGCGCGCACCCGGTTCATGTATTCGTAGCTGCCGACGCGGTGGCCCTCCTTCAATCCCACCTGCACGAAGGCGGTGTGGCTGGCGGAGTTGCTGGTGTAGATCGAGGAAAAACCCGGCGTTGAACCGATATTGGCCACGATCAGATTCAGGTCACTGGGATCGACCACAGCGCGGACTGTCGCCTCGACGCGTTTGACCAGGTCTTCCGTGCCGTACAGTTCCGTTCCCGTCGGCGCCTTCAGGTTGATCACGAACTGGCCGGGATCGGTGCGCGGAAAGTAGGAAAAACCCAATGCGGGAAACAGGCCGAGCAACACGATGGCGATGCCGAGAATGGCGCTCAGCGTGGCGACGGGGCGCAGCAGCGTGCGCGTCAGGCCCCGGTCGTAGCGATCGAGCAGCGCGTGGAAACGCTGGTTGAACCAGTGATTGAAGCGGCCGACCCGGCCCTGCGGCGCTTCACCGTGCGCCGGCGCCTTGATCAGCCGGGCGCAGAACAGCGGCACCACCGTCATGGCGACGAAATAAGAGGCGAACAACGCGATCACCACCGCGGCGGCCATCGCCGAAAACAGGAATTTGCTGACGCCGGCGAGAAACGTCACCGGAAAGAACACGATGGCGGTGGTCAGCGTCGAGGCCAATACCGGCAGCGCCACCTCGCGCCCGCCCACCTCGGCGGCATCCTCCGGTGATTTGCCGAGTTCGATATGGCGGAAGATGTTTTCCAGCACCACCACCGAATTGTCGATGAGCCGGGAAAACGCCAGCGCCAGCCCGCCCAGCACCATGGTGTTGACCGTGCCGTCGCCCAGTGACAACACGAAAAACGTAGCCAGCGCCGACAGCGGAATGGACAAAAACACCGCCATCGTGGCGCGCAGATTGCCGAGGAAAACGAAAATCAGAATCCCGGTGAGCACGATGCCGATCAAACCCTCGTGAATCAGATTGCCGATGGCCGACTTGACGAAAATCGACTGATCGAAAACCACCTTGGCCACCAGTTCGCGCGGCACGTCGGTCAGTTTGGCGACGGCGGCCTTGATGCCGTCGACCACGGCGATGGTGTTGGCGTCGCCGCCCTGCTTGAGCACCGGCAGATACACCGAACGCTGCCCGTCGACGCGCACCAGGCTGGTCTGGATCTGCGAGGCGTCGGTGGCCTTGCCGACATCGCCCACCATCACCGCGCCGCCGCCGGCGGTTTTCAACGGCAGGTGATTGATTTCGTCGACCGAATTCAACTGGCTGTTGGTGTACAGCGAATAATCGTAGGGGCCGACCACCACGTCGCCCGCCGGCAGAATCAGGTTGGCGCTGTTCACGGCGCGCACCACGTCCATCACGCTGAGCTGGCGCGCGTCCAGCTTGAGCGGGTCCACGTACACCATGATCTGCCGGTACTTGCCGCCGAAGGGCTGCGGCACGGAGGCGCCGGGCACGCCGGCCACCTGATTGCGCACCGCGTATTGGCCGAGATCGCGCAGCGCGGTCTGGTTCAGGCCCTGACCCTTCAACGTGATGAGGCACACGGGCAGGCTGGAGGCATCGAATTTCAGCACCACCGGCGGCAGCGTGCCGGGCGGCAGCTTGCGCAGATTCGCCATCGCCAGATTGGAAATGGTGGTGACCGCCGCGTCGGGGTCGGTGCCGGGCTGGAAATAAATCTTGATCAGGCTCACGCCCGGCAGCGAACGCGACTCGATGTGATCGATGCCGCTGCCCAGGGTGAAGAAGCGTTCGAAGCGGCCGGTGATATCGTTTTCAACCTGTTCCGGCGGCATGCCGGAAAAAAACGTGGCCACCACCACCACCGGAATCTTCACCTCCGGAAACAGATCGACGGGCATTCTCGCCAGGCTGGTGATGCCAAGCACGGACACAATAAGACAGAGGACGACGATGAAATACGGAAACCGTACCGAAAAACGCGACATTGACATGGAAAAACCTTATCCAGAATGGTGTCGGACGTGCTCTGTTGCGTGTGGGACGGCATCGCGATGGTTGCGATCGCGCGCTGCAGCGATGGGACGCGTGGAATTATAAAAAGGCGCCGCGCGGCGCTTGATGAAACTTTTTTTAGCAGCGCGACGTGCGGTTTTTTTCAGAGTTCGGTGAGCGGATGCGGCCAGCAGAACAGCGTGAGATGGGTGCCGCGCGCCACATCCTGGAATTCCAGTTTGAAACCGTGCAGCGTCACCACCGCGGCGACGATGCTCAGCCCCAGGCCGAAGCCGGGCTCATCGGTATGGCGGTCGCTGCGATAAAAACGGCGCAATACCGCCTCCCGCTCGTGGCGCTGCACGCCGGGGCCGCTGTCGCTGATGTCCAGGCGCGGACCCGACGTATCCATGGTCAGGCGCAGTTGCACGGTGCCGCCGGCGGGCGTGAACTTGACGGCGTTGTCCACCAGGTTGCTCAGCGCTTCGAACAGCAGGTCCGGGTCGGCCATCACGTTGTCGACGGGTTCGACGGCGGTGTCGATGCGCAGGCCCTTTTCCTCGGCCAGCGGTTCGAACAATTCGACGATCTGCTCCACCACGCGCGCCAGATCCACCGGCGCAAAGCCGGCGCGGCGCTCCCGGCCCTCGATTTCGGCAATGCGCAGCAGCGCGCGGAAGCGGCGCAGCAGCACGTCGGTTTCCGCCACCGCCTGCTCGAACATGGCATAGCGCCGGTCGCCGGGTTCGCACTCCTGCAAGGTGCGGTAAAGCAGCGCCCGCAGCCGGGTCAACGGCGTGCGCAGATCGTGGGCGATGGTATCGGTGACGCTTTTCACCTCCGCCAGCAGGCGCGCGATTTCGTCGAGCATGCGGTTGACGGTGTTGCCCAGCATGTCCAGTTCGTCGTAATCGCCGCGGGTGGGAATGCGCAATTGCATCTCGCCCAGCCTGATGCGCTGCGTCATCTCGCGGATGGCCTTGATACGGCGCAGCGGCCGCAGCGTCAGGGCAAAACCGCCGAGCAGGCCCAGCAATAAAATGCCGCAGCCGCCGCCGATCAGCGCGCGTTCGATCACGCGGCGGATTTCCATCAACTGGGTGATGTCGCGGCCCAGCACCAGCTTGTCGCCGGAGGGCAGCGTGGCGACCCTGGCGACGGCGGTGCCGGAGGTCTGTTCGAGATCGAGCTTCTGCACGAACGCGCTGTTGGCGGGCAGCACCGCGGCGATGTCCTGCAATTCGTGTTTATCGACGTGGCGCAGCGTTGAATCGTAGGAGAAACGATGCAGTTCGCCGTCGCGGGGCAGCGCCGGCAGGTAGCGCAGATTGCCCGCCACCGGCCGGCCGTCGCGCCCGAACAGGCCGATCATATTGATGTGTCGCGCGTCGTAAATGACGGAGTAGTCGATCTGCCGCAACAGTTCCGCGCGGCTCATCGATGTGTAGGCGCGCATCATGCCGCTGATGGCCGCGTCCGCCTGGCTGTCGAGATAAACCGCCGTTTTCCAATAAATGAAGCCGAGCAGCGATACCACCGCGGCGCCGAAGAAAATGCCGAAGAACACCGCGAGGCGGAAGGTGGTGATGCGCCATTGATCGGCGAAGCGCATGGCCGCGTTCAGGTTGATTGCGGCGCCGGCCCCAGCCGATAGCCGGAGCCGCGCACCGTGTGGATCAATGGCGCGAGGCCGTCGATGTCGATCTTGCGGCGCAGGCGGCCGATATGCACTTCGATCAGGTTGGTGTACGGATCGAAGTGATAACCCCACACCGCCTCGAAAATCATCGAACGGATCAGCACCTGGCCGGAATTGCGCATCATGAATTCCAGCAGCCTGAATTCGGTGCCCTGCAATTCCAGCACGTGATCGCCGCGGCGCGCGGTGCGCCGGATCAGGTCGAGTTCGAGGTCCTCGACCCGCAGCACGCCGGGCCGGTTCGGCGCCGAATGGCGGCGCACCAGCACTTCCAGGCGCGCCGCCATTTCCTCGGAGGCGAAGGGTTTGGTGAGGTAGTCGTCGCCGCCGGCGCGCAGGCCGCGCACGCGCTCGTCGACATCGCTGAGCGCGCTGATCATCAATACCGGCGTGTCGATGCCGGCCTGGCGCAGGCGGGTGACGATGCTGAGCCCGTCCAGGCGCGGCAGCATGCGATCGAGTGTGATCACGTCGTAATTGCCTTGCAGCGCCTTGCCGAGCCCGATCTGGCCATCCTTGACGATATCCACGAAAAATCCGTGCGCGGCCAGTTCGGTCTGTATTTCCCGGGCGGTGGTGTCGTCGTCCTCGATGGTGAGTACCTTGACCATGCCGTTTCAGCCTCGGGGGCAGCTGTGTGGGGAATCGCGGGGGGGCGACTTCAGTCAGCGGTTCGCGCCTGAAGTTCAGCCGCGGCGGCGCCGGATGACGCATCGCCGCATTATAAAAATTTCAGCGCCGGCCTGGATGAAAATTTTTTTAGCCGGCGCCGCGCACGGCGGTCACTGCTGCGCGAGCCGCTCCAGGTAGTGTTCCTGCAGGTCGATCACATCGTGCGGCGTCAGGCCCAGGTGTTCCAGGGAAAAGGCGCTGACGGCGTCGTCCGGCCATTCGTCCGCGGCGCGCCAGAAGCGCCGGTAGGTCTTGCTGATGTGGCGGGCGACATCGAGCAGCGCCAGCAGCGATTTGATGTCCTCGATTCGCTCCACCGCGACGCGCTCGCTGAACACGGCCTCCAGTTGCGGCTGCAGGTAAATGGCCTGGTTCAGCAGCTCCGGCAACCCCCAGAGCTTGCCCAGCTCGCGGCCGACATCGTAATGATTGAAACCGTAACGATCGCTCGCCTCACTGGCCAGGCACCGCGACGGATCCTGGTTGACCTGGGCCAGCAGCGATCGGAAATCGGGAAACGCCTGCATCATCAGCGGCATGCCGAAATCGTGGAGCAGGCCCACTGTGTAGGCGTCGTCGCCGCTGACACCGGTGTAGTGGCGCGCCAGCGAAGCGGTGATGTATGCCACCTCCGCCGCCGTATCCCAGAAACGGGGGATCGGCGCGTGCCGGCCCAGGTGGGTCTGCAACAGCGAAACCTGCGCGACGCGCAGAATCCGGCGCAGGCCCAGCAGCATGATGGCGCGTTCGATCGAGATCACCTTGCCGCCGGTGTTGAACGCCGCCGAGTTCACGATGCGCAGCACCGTGCCATAAAGAGCGACATCCCGCTTCAGGCAGGCGGCGATACGATCGGTATCCGGGTGCGGCAGCTCCACTTCGCGGGACAGCTCCCCCAGGATTTCCGGCCGGGGCGGGATGCTGATGGAATTCACTATGGTCGCTGTGGCGGTCATGCGCGGCGGTGCTCCTTGTGACAGGGGTTGCATAAGGCGTGAACGAACGCGCGCCGGCGTCCGGTTGTGGAAAGGCCGCAACGGGCGCGCTCAGGATGTGAACGAAACCGGCGCGCCAATGATCGTTGCGGTTTTCGGCCGAAACCCGCGAAAAAAACGCTTCGGTTCATTGCCCGGTCCGAGCAGGGCGATGTCCGGGCCCTGGGCGGCGGCTTGCGTGTTTGGCGCGCGATCGGTTGTTGCTGTATCAACATCGTCGGAAGTCGACATTCGGCGGCGGTGGATGGAAAAAAGAGGTGGGCGGCGGTGGCTTTCCGCGGCGTCTTGCCACAGCCTTGTCGACGGATTTTTTCGGGAACGAATTGTCCGTGGGCGCGCGCGTGAAAGTCAATATCGGGAGAGGTTTGGTGCGAAAGACGCCGTTCGATGTCAGGCTGGCGCGGGTTTCTGCGCGCGGTTGATCAGCGTGCGTGTCGATCGCGTTTCGACCGGGCCCGTTTCTGATCCGGACGGTTGGCGTCAAAGCCGCTGCCCGGCGTCGAGTCTGGCCAGCAGCTGTTCCCCGCGCCGCCACAGCGCGTCCTGTTTCGCTTCATCCATGCGCTGCAAACTTCGGTAGACCATGGCCAGTCGCGGATTGTGTTGCAGCAGGTGCCGATGGCGCATCAGAAAATGCCAGTACAGCGCATTGAACGGGCAGCCGCTCTCGCCGGTCGCATCCGTCACCCGGTAGGCGCAGCCGCCGCAGTAATCGGACATGCGCTGAATGTAGCGGCCGCTGGCGCAATAGGGTTTCGAACCGAGGTAACCGCCGTCGGCGTGCATCACCATGCCCAGCGTATTGGGCAGCTCCACCCAGTCGAAGGCGTCGAGATAGACCGCCAGGTACCAGTCGCAGATGGCTCCGGGCGCGATGCCCGCCAGCAGCGCGAAATTGCCGGTGATCATCAGCCGCTGGATGTGATGCGCATAGGCGTGGCGCAGCGTCTGGCCGATCGCCTCGCGCATGCAGCGCATGTCGGTGTCGGCGGTCCAGTAGAATTCCGGCAGCGCGCGCCGGTTGCCGAAGGTGTTGCGCCGCGCGTAGTCGGGCATTTGCAGCCAGTAGATGCCGCGCACGTATTCGCGCCAGCCGATCAGCTGGCGAATGAAAGCCTCCGCCGCGTTCAACGGCACGCGCCCGGCGCGGTACGCCGCCTCCACATCCGCCACCACCCGGCGCACATCCAGCAGGCCGATGTTCAGCGCGGCGCTGATGCGGGCGTGGAACAGGAACGGCTCGCCCACGGCCATGGCGTCCTGGTAATCGCCGAACGACGGCAGCGCGGTTTCGAGGAAATGTTTCCACAGGGTTTGGGCGCCGGCGTGGGTGACCGGGTAGTCGAAATCGTCGAGCCCGCCGTAGTGATGCGCGAAGCGGCGGCGCACCAGCGCCAGCACCTCGCGCGTGATGGCGTCGATCCTGGCGCGCGCCGGCCGGCTGATGCGGCTGCGCGCGGGCAGCGCCTTGCGGTTGGCGGCGTCGAAATTCCATTTGCCACCCTCGGGCGTGCCGTCCGGGTGCAGCAGCAGCCGGGTTTTGCGGCGCATTTCCCGATAGAAGAATTCCATGCGCAATTGTTTTTTGTCGCCGGCCCAGCGGGCGAACTCGGCGCGGCTGCAAAAAAAGCGCGGATCGTCGTGCCAGACGAGCGGCAGGCCGCTGGCGTTGAGCGCCTGCTGCACGCGCCATTCGCCGCATTCGGTGATGTGCACTTCGCTTGCGCCGAGACGCCGCGCGTGGCGGCTCAGTTCGCCGGCCAGTGAACCGGTGTTTTCCGCATCTTCCAGCTCCACGTAAAACACGCGCCAGCCGCGCCCGCGCAACGCCTTGGCGAAATGCCGCATCGCGCTGAAGATCAGTGCGATTTTCTGCGGGTGATGCGGCACATAGGCGGTCTCCTCCGCCACCTCCGCCAGCAGCAGCGCATCGCGCGTTTTGTCCAGGATGCGCAGCGGCGGCAGCTGGAAGCTCAGCTGATCGCCGAGGATCAGCGCCAGCCGCTCGACGCCGGTATCGTGGCCGCGCTGTGTGCGCCGGGTCACGCGCCGGCTCCGGTGATGGCGATGCGCGGGCGCGTGCTGGCGTCGACGATGGCGACAAGGTGCCGGTTCGATGGCCGGCAATGAGACGGCAGCATGGTGTTCCTCATTCGAGCTGTGCCGCGCCGGGGAAGTGCGCGGTGTCGACGATTTTTCGCGCGCCAGCGCGCGGGCGTCAGTTCGCCAGGCCCGGTTTCCAGCAGCTGGAATGCAACGCGGAATCCCAACGGCGGCGATCGGCCCTGGTCGATTTGCGGGCATGCGGCTTTATGGCGGGGCTGCGCCAGCGATTGATCGTGCGCTGGGCGCGGCGGCCCGCTTGTCGCTCCGGAAAAAATGTTCGCGTGCGCCGATGGTTGCAACAAGTGGAGGCTTTATCGGCAAAATTCGAACGACATACTCATGCCGTTACCGTCGTTTCAGGACGGGCTGGGGATTCGATCCATTTCTGAAAACGGTGCCGCCCATCCACTGGAACCGGCCCGTGCGCGGCGGGATCATAACTGTTCGCCTCGTTCATTCAGGGCCCGTCCTGTACCCGGCTATGGGAATGCCGGTTGCTCCTTGCTCGGTTGTCGTCGCCGGTGAAAAAAGCGTGGGATGGCGTTAATCGGGTCATATTGCTTCGGCCGGGAAAGGGCGGATACCCTGCCGAAAGCGACAGCTTGCCGAATTTTTCGAAAACGAAATCCTATGTGCGAGAAAATGCGCTACCGCGAAGGTGTGGAACCGTGAACAGCTATGTCATCGTCAAGGTCGGGGACAATATTGCCGAACTCATTCCCCGCCATGGAGATTACGAAGAGTGGATCGCGCAGGCGCTGCCGGGCGTCGTGGTCGTGGTCGATCCGCGTCGCGGTGAGATGTTGCCGCCGCCCGAAACCGTGCGCGGTGCGATCGTCACCGGTTCACACGCGATGGTGACCGAACGCGCGCGTTGGAGCGAACACACCGGCGAGTGGCTGGCGCAACTGGTCGAGCGATCGGTGCCGCTGCTCGGCATTTGTTACGGCCATCAATTGCTGGCCCACGCCCTGGGCGGCGAGGTCGGCTTTCATCCGGGCGGCATCGAGATCGGCACGGTTGCCGTGCGTGCCACGGCCGCCGCCGCAACCGATCCGCTGTTCGGCCGGCTGCCGGCGCGATTCCCGGCGCAGACCATACACAGCCAGACGGTGCTGCGCCTGCCGCAACACGCGCTGCGACTCGCCGGCAATGAGTTCGAGCCGCATCACGCCTTTCGCGTCGGCCGCTGCGCCTGGGGCGTGCAGTTTCATCCGGAATTCAGCGCCGCCGTCATGCGCGATTTCATCGAACATCTCGCCCCTGATCTGCGCCGTCAGAACCGCGAACCCGACGTATTGGCCGCGGCGGTGACACAAACGCCGGCGGCGGCGTCGGTGCTGCGCCTGTTCGCGGAAATCGCCGATCGTTAGCGCGTCGAATCCGTTTGTTGTCTTTGTACCGAACCGACGCGTTTGGTCCGTGTGCGCCGTTTGTCATTCGGCGATCTTTCCGGTTTATCATCCGCGGCTGGGATGGTCTTGCAGGATGAGTCGCCGTGTCGGGAAATATCATGAAAACGGTTGGCGTGGTCGCCGGCCTGATGCTGGTTCTGGCCGGCGCCGCCATGGCGGCGGACAAGGGGAACGCCGATGCGACGGCTGTGCCGTCGGACGTGGATCGCGCGGCGGGAATCGACGGCGATCTGTACGACATCGGTTTGCTCAGTTCGATTTTTTCGTTGCTGGCGTCCGGCAATACGCAGCGCGCCGCTGACGGGATCGGCTCGGAACTGCTGACGAGGGTGCGGCTGTTCGACGGCTATCTCGAACGACATTCCCGCCCGGAGGATTTGCCCGCGCGCAAACGCGTTTATCGAATGCTGCGACTGGTGGCCGCCGTCGATCGACACTATTCCATTCCCCGGCTGCGCGCTGATGCGGCGGCGCAAAAAACGCTGGCTGCCGCCGTGGCGGATGATCCCGAACACTATCAACAGCTGCTTGCCAGAGCCGCGCACTGGCAGCAGGGCATCCGTTAGGCTTCACCGCGCGCGACACCGGAGAAAACCGGCGGAGCGGGGCGCCGGCCCGTCGCCGACGCTGCCGGCGGCAACGGCGAGGCCCGCCTTGTTTTTCTGTCAGTGTCGCTTTATCGCTGTCACTTTTGTTCATTGTTCAGTCAGGAACGCTTCTGCATAATGGCGCGCAGGATGAAGCGGGGCCGGGCCGCCGCGAATCCCGCGCTTCAGTTGCCGCGGAGCGTGCCGATAACAACAGCGCCGCATCAATGATGACGCGGGTATCCACAAAAATATTTGCCGGGCGCGCCTTGTGCGTGCCGTCGCGGCGAGAAAAATCTGCCTGACTGATGAACGACAAGCTGGGGTGTGACGGAACGGGTATCTCCGTTTATATCGTCGAAGACGATGCTGATCTGCGCGAAGAGCTGGCATTGGGGCTTGGCGATTTCGGCTTCACGGTGCGCGGTTTTTCCTGTTCCCGCGAATTCTATCGGGGCCTGCTCGAGGCGCCCTGCGATATCGCCGTGCTCGATCTGGGCCTGCCCGACGAGGACGGTTTGTCGGTGGCCGCTTACCTCAACGATATCAGCAACACGGGC
>Ga0164243_10009111_pt1 | contig 14497 bp, 10 predicted proteins | sample OricompcompostOP_FD_108781 | JGI IMG/M metagenome (GOLD analysis project Ga0164243, IMG submission 108781) | Organic Plus compost microbial communities from Emeryville, California, USA - Original compost - Organic plus compost (OP) | ecosystem: Engineered > Solid waste > Mixed feedstock >... | reverse complement strand
ATTGCATGAAGAAGAAAAAAGGAAAGAAAGGAACGAAAGAAGAAAGGGACACCGAGCCCGCAGCGGAAACTCTTTTTTTCCTTTTTTAAAACTAGTAACGGGAAAAGCGGAAGAAGCGGAAAGGCCAAAAAAAAAAAAAAAAAAAAAAAAAAAAAAAAAAAAAAAAAAAAAAAAAAAAAAAAAAGGGAGAGAGAGAGCGAAAAGGAAGGTTGTGAAACCACAGTACCATCCTTCTCATCGCCACTATGATTTTCACAGTCTTAATGTCCATGCCAGGGTTCAAATGGACTCCAGGACCCTGCGAAGGAAAACGAAACATTGATGCAGCACTCAAGGTAGAAATCGCTTCAGCCAAGATCAAATGTTGTTTTGTGGATACTTCGTAGTCTCAACTAAAGAACCACGATCCACGATGAACTGATGAAGAATAAGAACATCGAATTCTGAGTCTCGAACCCTGCAATTGTTCTGGGGGCGTGCTCTTTTTTTGGTGGAGCGTGGCTCCTCCATCTGTAACCTTAAGAGGCTCTTTTGCTGTTGAGCTTTTCAGGCACATCAACCCATTCACCAAAGTATAAAATGGTAATATCAAATAGCATCAAGATGAGGAGGGCAGCGGCGAAATCAAGCGGGGCTGCCAGACAAACGCCAAGGCTACAAGGGGAGCCCTCATCAACTTCGATGCTCTCGATATACTCACTTGCCTGCCTTCCATATCCACAGCATTTTGATGTCCTCTCTCGTCTGTCCCTCTTCACAACACGGTCTTCTTTGTTAACCTCGAATTTCAGAGGAAAGTTATAGACAGACCAAATCAAATAGCCAGCAACAAATGAAGACACTAGACGCCACAGAGCTACGACTGTTTCGTTCATAGTGAGCGGAGTGGCGCGTACATTTTAGCATTCATTATCCAATGGACCAGATATTGAGCTTCCTAGATCTCCGCTTGGACCCCGAGAATGTCTCGAACACCTGATCAAGCTGCTGTCTGGCGAGTAACATGATTTCTAGGTAAGAACGTCTCAAACTCCTGGAGTAGGTCGGCGTCATCCTTGAATATCTCCTTCATCCTCTCGTGGATGCGCGGAGCAGCTTCCGGTCCCGGTCTTCCTCCCTGTCCGTACCACTCCATAAAAACCTGCAAGAATTGCTCATAGAGCCCCGGCCGGTCCGAACCCGCTCGTGACTGTTGCGGAGAGTCTTCGTCAGCCTGGGCTGTCACTTACATTCTCTAAGATCTGGCGCACCTTGACTTTCCCAAGAAACTGAACAGCGTTCCCTTTGCCTGCCGGGCATTGTGGGGCAGCTTCGGGTTGTTTGGGGTCGTTTTCTTGAGTATTAGGATCCCTCTCCATTATCAACTGTGTGGGGTGCTCAGAGCGGATGGGAAGGGAAAAGAGGCTGGCAAACGCGCGAGGCTAGGGGACGAATCTCGTGGGGTGGCGATATCATATACGAATGAGGGAAAGGAGAAAAGAAGTTGACGTGTTCGCAGCTATTATATTTTCCAAGCCATATAAGATGTGAGGGGTACATCCTGATACCTTGGACAATCTCTCATCCATTTATCCCCTTTATGGATGGTTGGCAGCAGGTGCGCGCTGAGATTTATATTGGCTGTGTGCTACGCCACACTGATGCTGTCCTGTCCTACCTCTGGGCGTTAAGAGGAAGTCGGAAGCGGACACCCGGCGGGGAGCAGATGTGCCCCCTCGGAGAGAGTTCCCCGTTGCATGTCCCACAAGTCGCGACACTTTGCACGCTTAATATGGTGGCATCGCAGGCCTCGGGCGGATGTAGATCTCAATGGGGCCATCACGACAACGGAACCCAAACGGTTGTTTTGATGTTCGTTTCATATTTTTTTTTTCTGTTCGAGAAAGGGAATCATAGCTATAAGTCGTGGACGTCATCCAAGTCGAGTGTAAGATATTTTTTTCAGGGTTTTGTTCATTTTTTTTTTCTTTCCTTTTCCAACCCAAAGCCCAGCCTGCCGATGCATTCATCCCATCATCCTATCCCGAGAAATGCTACACGTTAAGTTTCCATCAACCCCCAAACTCCCCACAATGTCTCACCTCACAGCAGTGATCCCAGAGTGATACAAACGAAAATCACGTCAAGGTGAAGGTAAGGTGACAGAAGAAGAAGAGAAAAGGAAAAGGGTAATGAGTGAATGAAGAGAAGAAGTAAAAGATAATGATAGAAGAAAAGAAGAAAGAGAGAAAAAGAAAACAGCCGTCATAATCATCAGCATGGCTAAACATCATCATCGCCCATCATGTACACTTTCATTGACGTAGACATCCTCTCCCTTCAAGACGAGCTAAACATCAGCGGCACAAGAGCCGTCTGGCTATCAAGCGCTCTGTGATCTGACAACACCGATATCGTGCTCTTCCCAAACAAGTTATCCCTAAACCTCGCCATGCTCACGGCAGCACTCGCCCCGCAGTTCGGCGGGCCAAACACATCCCTCGACACCGTCTGGGTGGCCGCCACCACCGCCGGCGCCGCAGGAACGCTAGCAGCAGCAGAATAGTTGTTGCCGTTTCCGTTGCTATTGCTAGTATTATTGCCGCCAGTGCCACCGATTCTCTTGTTATACTCCCACGACAGTTTCGCGAGCACAGCCTCCTTTGCCCTCCTCAGCGCGCTCATCCTAATGCCTTCATCCTCGGCAAGGAGCCTATGGGCCTCCTCCTTCTCAATGTTCCGCTGCACCGGAGTGATGCAGTCATCCGGGTCCGTAGACACCGGCGCGTTGGGGTCGTAGACTGTGGGCTGAAGCAGCACGGGCTGGGGATCGTAATTGGGGATAGGAGCAGAAATGACGGGGAGGGGAATGGGTGGGGAAGGTGTCCTGTTGGGGGCGCGGGGGACAGCGACGACTTCCTCGTCTGACCTGTGGCGTCTGTGGCCCTTGCTCTTGCTGCTATCCTTTTCCTTTTCCTTGTCTTTGTCCTTGCTGCTGCTCTTGCTGTTCTGTCTGTGCCTATGCCTGCTGCGGCTACGGCCCCTGTGATTCTTCTCCGAACTGTGCTCCTTCTCATCGTCAGATCTGTGCTTCCTCCTCCGCCTCTTGTGTACCCTCTTCTTCGTAATCTTCGTGCTAAACGACTTGCTCGCCTCCCGCGCCGCAGCAATATCGGACGCCAAATCATCCTCCTCCTCTTCCACCCCTTCCTCAAGACCAAACGCGAACCCGAGCTCCGAGCTCAACAAAAGATCCCGCGACGCAGCCGCCACGGCCGCCGACGGCGACTGCATCTCATCATAGCCGTCGCAAGCAGAAGAGACGGCCGACGACGCGGCCGACTCCGAAGTCTCGAAACTTCCAGACTCGGAGAGGCTCGAGCTGCGCGACCACACGTCTCCGCAGCTCCCGGACGCTGCGGGGTCCATCAGCGGCGCGAGGGCCTCTTCCCACGTGCCGCCATTGAGCAGCACCACGCTCTCAAAGTCGAACTCCTTGACCGTCTCGCGGTGCACGCCCACGAGCTCGGAAATCTGCAACGTCGTCATCGTGGCGTTGCGTACCTGCATGTACCGCAGCTTGGGGAAGTGGATGGCCTTCCTAGAAGGCCGGCTGGGTAGGGGTGACATTGGGGACGTCACCTCGTTGAACAGCTTCTGGCTGTATCGCGGCGGGCGGAACAGCGGATCGGCTGCCAGGTAGAGCGGACAGGGGCCCTTGAAGGGACCGGTCCAGGTGAAGGTGAACTTCTCGAGGCTCTGCGAGAAGCTGCGGATGTAGTCGTCAATGACCTTGAGCTGGTCGAGTCCCGGGGAGCGGCTGTAGAAATCCCACGACTCTACGGAGATGTAGAGCTTGCGGATCTGACCCCACCTGCGGCTGGCAGAGGGCACGGCGCCGAAGCCGGGGAGGTAGCGGATGTAGTTAAACGCTGCGGGGTGGAGGGACACGAGCGACAGCTTTGACAACTTCGTCATGGGCGTCCGCTCCACTGCTATGCGCAGGCTGATGAGGGCATAATCTACAATGTCCCGCCTATACCTCTGGCTCGGGTCCTGGCCCGGACACTTGATGGTCAGGTGTCTCATGTTGGGCACGTGCCTCAACGCGTTGATGAAGGAGGGGACATTGGTGGCCGCGTGGAAGAGCGGCGGGTACTGCACGGTCAGAAGATCGCCAAGCTCGGCGTTGGCATACTTTGGCCTCGTCAGCACGGACGCCATGGATGTGTGGGGGGTGTAGAGGAAGTTGATCTCCTGGCCCGTCTCCGGGTGCACCAGGGGAGGCAGGAAAGTGGCGTCGGAGTGCGGTAGGTAAAAGGTCAAGTGCTCAATGTGGTGGCCTATGCGCGATAGGGCTTGAATGCGGGACTGCTTGGTAAAGGTGTTGGCTGTGAAAGTTACGTGGGTTCGTAGGAAGAGCTTCTTGGTAACGAGGTTGCAACAGGCCGAGGAGGCAAGTCGCACATTGGCGAGGTCAGTCTTGGAGAGCTGGCGGAAGAGCCTCTCTCGGACGCCTTCTGTCTGCCAGAGAGAGTAGAATAACTGTGGTCCGGATGCCATGGTTGTTGTCGTTGCATGTCGTGGTGTAAGTCCGTTCGGGTGGCGGGAAGGGGGGGGTTGGTCGGGTTTCTCTCTATCGTCCTGCGAAAAGAAGCTCGACGGTCTGGGGTGTCTCGTTATTAGTGCTGATGGTGTAAGTGTGTTTGTGTGTAAGCGCGGAGAAGAGTAGATCGGGGCATGTATGTCCGTCAGAGTAGAGAAGAGTAGAGTTAGATGAGCTTGAGCGTTGGCGAGTCCCTCGAGGCGTGTGTAAGTATGGTGTGTATGACTGTGTCTGTGTGTGTGTGTGGGTATAGATAATAGTGCTTTGTTTTGGTACAAGGTATGATCCGTTATTGGTAACACTCGACAATGATTAGGATAATGATGATGATGACGAAGACGATGATGATAATGATGATGCTGATGACAATGGCTGTTCTGTTTGTCCTTGTCCTTGTCTGCTGCTGCTGACTGCTTCTGTTGTTTGTTTGTTGTTGATTCTCAAGAAAAGAAGAAAATATGCCGGAAAGGGAGGGAGGCGGAGCTCTCTTCGGGGGTGGCAGAAGAAGTACAGGGTATAAGAAGTAAGCGATTAGACCAAAAGAGGCAAGTTTCTTGTACAGATGAAGAGTCAATTGGGTGTCAAAAAGGGAGCGGGAGCGGGAGCCGTAGAGACGAAGAACAAAGAAGGGCGAATGAGGTTATTCGCACCCTAGCTGCATATAGCTGCCCGGGCGAGTGCGAGTCCTCAAGACATGGGAACCCCAGGTCCCACGTTTAGGTTCAATTTGTTCCTGATGCGGTGTGTCCTAGTTGGCCAGGTGATTTGCAGATTGAGGCCTGACGAGAGGGATATTGATTTCTTTGGGAGAAGAAAGGGACGGGATGGGGAAGAAGGAGGAGGGAGAAGGGGACCTCTCTCGAGGTGACTCTGGGAACCGGTGTCGTCGAGCCAGATATATCTCCACTTGGGCACAGGATGATCACGTCCCTTCAAAAGAGTCTACCCCCGTCTCTCCGTCTTTTCTTTGATTTCTTTTCGACTCTTGGTCCCCATTGCTCCTCCCTCTCCACTTCTCGTTCTCGTCTCGCGCGTTTCCTCGCCTCACACTCTCCATCGTACTCGCATATTCCCTCAACCCTGGTCGAGCACGCACTACCACTACACTACACCAGGAAGAGACGGGATGGGGAGGGATGGATGCGATGCTAGGTTAAAAAAGACTTAGACGAAAAAAAGCCACATACTACTCGTCAAGCACCATGCATAAACCCGTCGCTCGACACGAAGGTTGAGAGCAATTGACTGGTTAGTGACTCACGGATATCCACAGTCGTACATTGTATCTCTCCCCCTTTCCTCCCCTTTCCTCCCCGTTGCTATCCGTTACCCTGTTCATCCATATCCATTCTTCTTCATCCGTTGTCCCCCTCCCCCTGCCGTGCAAGGATGGGGAATGGGGAATGGGGGATGGAAAATGGCGGGAGAGCAAGAGAGGAAACGGGCCGGGATTTGGTGTGCGAGGGCGACTGTTTACTGGTGTGCCTCAGTTTCCTTGCGCCAATCATTCGCCGCGCCGCGCCGTCACGCCACGACTGTCAACGCGATCGGGGCTTTGAGTGGCTCAAACTCGTCCTTCTGGGCATGTGGGTGACTCTAAAAATCTACTTTGGTGTCCTGCAGCCCAAATGCATAGAGTCTCAAGGTCTTCCATCGGCGGCCAGTCGATGGCCACATATCTGGCCACAGTCATGCAGGTAGGGTCGCTAGTCTAAGAGTGGGGGGCAAGGGGGAAAGGGGGGAGAAGGGAGAGAAGATTAAATGGGCACGAGTTGCGCAGATACTTCGTCATACTAAGTAAACTCCTGAGAGATGCGAGTACACCGCTTGGCAGCGCACAACATGGGAGATGGGTTGAAAGCGTTCGGGGGACGGACCGACAAGGGTGTGGCTATATTAAGCCCTTCCCTTCCATCGTCCACTCCCCGCTGGCCCCCGTGTGACTCCACCCAGAAAAAACCAGGGACACAAAGAGCGGCGAGCCTGAAGTTTGGACACGATCAAGTGCCAGAAGCAGGAAACAACACCCTTATCGATAGCGGCTTCCCCTCGAATGCGGGGCGAACAAGGGTCCTTGCATCATGTTCCTCCGTCTTCGTTGGCTACAAAGACCAGGGGTGGCTGGGAAACACCGTTCAACTCTGTCTCAACGTCTTGGCAGGGTTGGCATTTGCCGAACGTGGCATGACGCGGCGGGACACGGCTCCTTCGCGTGGGTAGACGCGACTTGACGCGGCAGCCTGGGGTTGGTGAATTCCCTTAAGCGCGTCTTCGTGCCATTGGTCGCATTCACCTAATCCCTGCCATCTGGGCATCTTCTCGCCATTATTGGGCTTCCATCCCAACCTCATCGCAGGAAAAGGATGGACTATGGACAATGAAGGATGGGGGGTGTCATGTATGGAGCACAGTCTGGCATCTTAGATTGAACAGTTTTTTACTATATCTACGGCTCCCTTCTCCTGCTAGAGTTGTAAAACGGGCGGGTTGATGCTAGCATGCGTGGTTTCCTGCACACCTCATTTTGCCTCAAATGCCTCTTCTCAGGATCAATGATGTGTGTGGGCACATCTCGACTCCCATCCGCACCCCTTAGCCGGCATCACGCGGGGAAAGCTCCAGAGGAGCCCGATAGGTCGAGTTCCTTCTCTCCCGCGAATAGCAAACGGCCTCGACAATGGCATTGGGTTGAGATATCGAGGCATATATTCCCCCCCTTCTCCTTTTATCGGACCTGTCAATGGAATCGCATCGAACTCGACTGAACCTCAGCATGAAATCCTAAAGGGGGGTGTCGAATTAAACCGTTCCAACGCAACACATCGGCCATGAGTGTCGAAACTTCCACAATGGCTCGATATAGATTCACCGACGTGGGCAGAAACTCAGCGACTCTCCCCGAAAGACACATGTTTCTACACAATGGGTTCCGCCCCCTCTTGAACGAGACTCGAAGCTCTCGGACCGCAAAAGCCGCACTCTATTCTTCGGCTCTCACCCGACCCTTGCAGCCCCGTCCATGCCATGTCCTGGCCATAGCTCCCTTAAGCTTCAACTCCCATGTCCGAAAGACGAGACCAGGGAACAACACAATCCATACAAATTGTCGTGCTTCTTCGCCCTACCCCTTTGCTCGTTCGCTGGCGTCTTTCCCACGCCCACCCTCTTCGCTAGTCCACATCTTATGCACGCCCTCTCCACATCCTTCTTTCCTTCAACGTCGTCGGGCACCAGTCATTCTGGTCTTCTCCTCCTCTTCCCAATCCGTTTCCCCCGTCCCGCCCTTCCCATCATTACGTCTCACCCCATCCTGTTCCTGGCACTCGGTCTCCTTCAGAAATGCCGCAAGTGAGTGTGGAGTAGTAAAGCAAAGAAGAAACGGCCAGAGACTCGGTGAGTCTCAACGTTTCCCGTCCCCCCCCTGTCAGGGAAACGAAACGAAACAAATCTCTTCTTCCCCCCGGCACCATCGCAACCCTACCTCTCTGTAGTCGGCCGATCGCCGATCAACTCTACCCGTTGATCGAGCATTCCCATCTCCACATGAGACGATAGGATCGTTTGTAATCTCATCAAAGTGCTGATCGTATCACTCTTAAATCGCGCACAAGAAACCATCTCGATCGAGTGCGCTGTCATCGTCAACTCTTATCACATGCTGCGTAGGATCTATTTTCTATCCATGGCGTGCGTGGGCAAGCCCCCACCATTGTGCTTTTCCCCACCACATCTGCGTTCTATTCATCTGCCGTCCTGAGCCTATGAGGTAATGCCTGACCTGCCCCGAAATGATAGGCAGGCAATCTTCTATGAGAATCCCGCACCGCGTTGATCCTGAAACTGTTTTGATTCAACTCCGTAACCATGGAAGCCTATTGAGAGGACCCCGTAGACTCTTTCGCCATGATAAAGTAATACAAAAGAGGCGTAAACACCCAGACACGAACGTCTTCTGTGCCCGGCGGGACGCGCGATTGGAAAGGAAAAGAGTAAGCCCACCACCGTGTTAAACCCGGGTACAAAGGTACAGTCGGAAGCTTAAGCCCATCCGCCTCGGCCACGGTTCCCGCGAGGCCCACCACCACCTCCACCACCACCTCGTCGACCTCCACGGCGAGAAGGACCCTTATCCCGACCTCCTCCGCGAGACCCGCCGCCATTCGATGAATTTCTACCGGTGCTACCTTGGCTTTCATTCCTGTACAAACCCGGGGGAGGTGCTACGCTGCTGAAGCTCGTAAAGCCGCCCCGGCCTCGCCTAGAGGCAGATGCTGGGACCTGCGGCCGCGGGGGTAGTTGGTGGACTTGTCGGCCTCCAGTAGCGGCTGGGCCCTGCGGCGGTTGCCGCGAAGCTGGTCCGGTAGGTGCCTGAGGAAGCTGTTGCGAAGATCTCTGTTGGCCCCCGGACGTGTTACCAGCGTCTGCGAACTGTAGGTTTGTCGAGAGATTGATTCGGCCAGCCGGCTGCTTAGGCTGGACACGACCGGTGAGAAAGACGGCATCATTATCAGAATCATCAGATTCAAACAATATATTATTTTGCGCCCGACCCATAAGCTCAGGGCGACGCAGGTCGTACCTAGATGAACTAGGTGCGGTTGGGATAGATTTGAACTCCGAGATGGGCCCCTGCTGGGATGACTTGTCAATGCATCGACCCATCGTCTCTAGTGACCAAGTAGGGGTCTTGAAAGAGCTAGGGCCGTCGTTCCTGGGACACTCCGAAATGTAATGCCCCTCTTCTCCGCATCGCGCGCAGAAGGCAAGCATGGAGTTGATCTTGTTCGGTAGGTTTCCATGGTTAAACGTCCGCCAGAGAGTGTCGCAGTGTGCATCGAGATGGCCGGTCGAGTTACAGAAAGCACATGTGAGGAGAGTAACCTCCTCCCAAACTCCGCCTTCGTCCTCGGTACACTCGTCCCTGGTATGTCCGAGTTCATTACATATCGTGCATCGCTTCTTGGTTGGGCAGAGGGATGATGTGTGTTGATCCTTATGCTCGCAATATTTACATAAGGATGCTTGGCATCCCATGGCCGTGTGTCCAGACTGCAGGCAGAGGACACACATGTCGGAGGCTGGGTTTTGGCCGGGAAAGTATCTCGCTTGCTGGATTAGCTCATCGTCACCGGTCGGGATGGGCATGGTAAACTCCGTATGAATAGAACCAGAGACAGGAACTCCTTTATCTTGAGCTTCCGACCTGGCGTTCTCTTGGAGCGTAATCGAACTCTTCCCCTCTTGAGCCCCTTCCTTGTCGGCCACGGTAGGTAGTCCGGAAACCTGTCGTTGATCTCCACTAGGCGTCCTAGCCTGGGATGTTATAGGACCCATGTTTCCGTCGGCTATGGTAGACGCAGGGCCGCTGGCCTTGTTGATGGTGTTGGGGGTTTCAGTAGAGTCCGAGACGTGAAGCACTGCTTTGGCAGCCTGCTTCGCAGGCTTCCTCTTCTTATTATTCAGGTTGGATACCCGGTCAATATAATAAGTATAGGCTTCAAGGGTAATTTGCTTTGACAGAGGAGTTTTCTCAGGGTTCAACGTTTTCAGGGAATTAGCCCAGTCCTTGAACCTAAATTTCCAAGTATCATGTCGCTTGCTATCATCAAGCTTCGGCAACCGTAAAGAAATTTTAGAATTCGGCAGCGTGTGGCATGGGACGTCCTGACTGGAGGGTTGATTTGTGCCAGGCGCGCTATCTTGTTCCTCTGTTGCTGGAGCAGAGAGTTCTGGGGCTGGAGCTGGGGAAAGGGAAGTAGTCGGCTTCGGAGTAAAGCCAAGCGAAATGCGCACTTGCCCTGAAGTGATGCCCCTGTTCCACCCCGAGGTCTGTGGAGCTGAAACGGACACAGTGGAGGAAGGCGAGCCCGACCTGGAGTTGTCCGCGGCTTCCGCGTCGGACTCTTCTGAATCATTGGGTTCTGCGTCTTCTAGCGATAGGCTTTGTTCCTCGACCGTACCGCCCTCGGGTTGCGACGACACCAGATTCGTCGCTGATGCCTCTTCAAGGCTGGCATGGCTTGCCATCGTGACGTCCTCGTCTTCGAGGATCTCGCCCTCCTCACTCCCGCTGTCGCTCTCCACCTCGGCGCCATCTTCCTGGGCGCCTTTATTGACAATACCATTCAGTTCCTTCATTTTTTCCCCCTCTTCTTCGAATTCGGTCGATCCCGGCGCCACGCCGTTTGTCAACCTTCCCGTCCGGGCACGCTTGAATCGGTTGTCTGCCGTGGTCTCTGCAGTCGAACTGCCATTCATGCCCTCATACTCTGACAAAGATCTCTTCTTTTGAGAATGAGTGCTGTTGGGTTGGGTAGGGCCATCGGTGGGGTCAATCTTTTCCTCGGTAAGGGTAACCGCAGGTAAGGTTTCAGTCGCCTCGTCCATAATAGGCAGAGTATGGAATCAAGCTTAGGGGTCAAGAAGCCTAATACCTTCTAGATTCAGATGGAGGGTTACCACACGGTCACCTCGTGCAGAATTTCCTGCTTCTGCTCCTCTGTGCGTAATGCTTGCAAGTGAAACAGGCTGTGAGCTTTCCTGTGGCGATTCAAGCCAAACAGCTCACCTCCAAATTCTAGTTTCCTTCGACAACTGCACTCTGGCTCATCTCTTCTCAGAGGTAGCAAATAATGCAGATTCAACTGTTCAACTCATAAAAATCGAAGCAACAGCAGGGATATTTGAAGGAGAAATAAGAATGAGATCCTTTCCATTACCTGCTCATTTGTAAAAGATGCTGGACAATATCTCGAAAGCTCTTTCAATGTTCCTTGGAAAGTTCGGTTGAAAGCTGCAACAATGAATTGTTAGCTTAGCTAATCCTAGACACAGCAATTGAAGATCTTGCGGAAAATTTTCACAGTCAATCAAATCCTGGGTCCCACTGTCCCAGCTCAGGGTCCAACGTGGCCCAAGCTGCTGGACGAGGACAGAGGCCAATCACGTGACTCGAGGTCATGTCCTGTTCCATGAGGAACCTGCTCTGTTTGGGATGGACCGGATGGGTCATTCAAGGGCCAATTAGATCTCTTGCGCACTGCACCCGCGTCGTTGACTTGTAGTTTACTTCGTCGCTCCGGGGCTGCCCATGAAATCTAGCCAGATGGGTTGACCGCAACACTTTCGATGGGATGGAAAACGTACTTTGTATCAATATTGATGGTACCTTAATATGGGAGCGTACATACGCCGCCGCGTCGCCGTCCCAGAAATCATCCTAAGGATCTAGTTTTCCTCGGCGAGGATCATTCGAGGATGCCTATTCCGGGAACACGTCTCCATATCTCCTACCCGATTCGGAAGTGGGAGGGAGGCAGGGTTTCTTGCGATGCTCTGAGACATCACAAAACGCTCCACCAACTGGGGTCGAGCTCAAGTTCTTATTACCTGCTTCCCTCCTTGCACTCCTTGTCGCTTAGACAGCACAGGGTTCTCATGAGGCCATTGCCGGCCGGTGCTTCCTAGTCTCCTGCCGGAACTGGATCCTAATTGTTGGGTTGTCTAGAGCTTACTATGCACGCGGAAGAGTCGAAAGATCTTGATGCGGCTCCGCTTTTCTTGTTCAAGTTTTTAGCAATGAACTTGACATTGAAGTATTCACACGATGAGTATGACGTGAGTCCCAAGAGTCCTCGAGACGGTCCCAACCAAATCGTGAAGTACCCTTCTAGTTTTGCACTATTGCCGTGTCGTGTGAGCAGAGCGAGGACGATCCTCGGCACTCGCCAATGCATGTGCATAACGGGTATAAGAGCCCTCAAACTGATGTGCGATTGTTCGCATCTGATGGATCATGGGGGGCAGATCGACCGCTAAGGAGCAAGGCCCTTCAAATTATCCTCAATCCATCAAGCCGACCGATTCTTCCGTTTGCCTCAACAATCCCCGTGCAGTCTTGATTAAGTGAGGCAGTGCTCCCTATTATGGGGCCGCCATTAAAATTCGCTGCAATGAATCAATTTGATCGAAGGGGGTTGATTCTAGCGTCTGCTACAAGTATGGAGTACAACAGGAGGTACCCAGTGCTCCTCTGCTCCTGATGGCTTGAAGTACGGCACTCCTGGCTTCGTAATTAGCGGGCGACTGCCGGTACCTCCATTGTCTGTCCAGTCCATCCCCTCCACTGATCTTCAAGCCGGGCAACTCTCAGCCACATCGCAACAGGTATCAATAGCGGTCATTTACCCCTGTCGTTCGACGCTCTCGTGTCCACTTCTCCATCCGTTAATGTGACCATGTGTTACTTAAACATTAACTGGATGCTCCCATACTCCGTAATAATCTTACCTTTCTCGTGTCCTGTCCTGTTCTTCAACGTTCGGTCTTGCTTGCTTTCTTGGTTGCCTGCTTGATCGTCCCCTAGAGTTAAGGCTGCGAAACCCGCTGCCATTTCATATTCGCTCGTTCGACTCCTTTTTTCTCCATTTGCTGCGGTAGCTGGCTTCCTCTCGGCATTTCTAACCCCAACGTAATTGAGTTCACTCAATATCAATCTATCTCTCAAGACGCTACCTCGTCCAACAAATCACCACACTACACCTTACACCTAGACCTACACTACTCACGTACTCGGTACACTGGACCAGCTGGCAGGACCCTACTTCGCACCCTTTCCAGCAGAATATTCCAACTTTGATGGGTCCCCGATTTTCTGAACCAATCCGCGCGTCCACCTAATTGTTTCCTGCGTCATCTCGCCGTCCTCCAGACAGCCAACATTTCCACCTTTCGGGGTCTTCCTCCCACCAGTCCCCCTCACGAATTGCTTCGGTCTTCCAGCAGTCCGAAGCAGCGCCCAAACCCGAATTCCTTCGTAATCTCGGGCTCCCTCGACCCTCCCGATCACGGTCGCTTCCCCACGAGACCCCTCTTTTTTTCGGCTTAGCGCAAGCTTAGGGGTTCCCCCCTTCTAGCGACGGCGACAACTATCCGAATTGAGCCTCACCTCACTACCCCCCAACACGCTGAGGCGAAAACGAAACAACCTTCGAATTCCTTCGATCCCCCCTTCCCTTCCATTCCGCTCTTCCCCATCTCGATCGCACCAATACCGCCAAACTGTCTTCCCCAATTGTCCTCCAACGAACCGTCTCCTACGACGTTGGCACCAAACAGCCACGCGTAGGAAGTACGTACAGCGCGATGGCGGACCAAAAGTCGACTCGTCGGAGGAGATCTAGTAGCATCCTCCAGGTCTACCATGAGCCCCTCGAGACCCTAGAACAGATTAGCGACCAGGCCGCGCTTCCCAACCTGAACGCCGACTGGGTGAATGCCAAGGGTACGCTCTTTAAGCTGATGCGTCCCAGCTCGACATCCCCCCTCTCTCTCTCTCGGAGTGCGCCTCCCCCAGCAAACAGCAGGATAGCTAACAGTAAATTTTTTTCTTAACTAGGTGCCTGGACGATACACTTCGTTTTGATTGCTTGCTTCAAGATTTTTTATGACATCATACCCGGCGTCTCACAAGAAACGTCGTGGACGCTCACGAATATCACATATATGTTCGGGTCATATATCATGTTCCATTACGTGCGTGGAGTGCCCTTCGAGTTCAACGGCGGTGCTTTCGACAACCTCAACATGTGGGAGCAGATCGACAACGGTGCGCAGTACACACCCACCAAGAAGTTCCTTCTGGGAGTGCCCATCGCTCTCTTCCTCCTCAGCACCCACTATACTCATTACGACTTGGCGTACTTTATCATAAACTTCCTCGCCGTTCTGGCCGTCATCATTCCCAAGCTCCCCTTTGTATGTGTTTTCCCACCGATACTTTGCTCCTCCTCCCTGTTTTCTTCCCCCCCCCCCCCCCCCCCCCCTTCCCCCCCTTTTTCCCCCCTTTTCTCTTTTTCTTTCTCCTCCCCTCCTTTTGTTTTCTCTTTTTCTTTGTAAAAAAGCATTCTGTGT
>Ga0164243_10009110_pt1 | contig 14497 bp, 10 predicted proteins | sample OricompcompostOP_FD_108781 | JGI IMG/M metagenome (GOLD analysis project Ga0164243, IMG submission 108781) | Organic Plus compost microbial communities from Emeryville, California, USA - Original compost - Organic plus compost (OP) | ecosystem: Engineered > Solid waste > Mixed feedstock >... | reverse complement strand
CGCCGCACCAGGCAGCGCACCCGCCTCCGCCCACTCCCCGCGGTCCCCAGCACGGCCACCAGCCCGGGACTCGGCCACCGGCGCCCGGCGGATCTCCCGCCGTGGCAGGAGATCGCTGCCGGGGCGACGCGATGTGGAGCACTCCGCCGCTCCGAACAGTTCCGCACCGGGACTCCGCTGATCACATCCACCAGCTCGCAGGATCCGATCTGCAGCGACTCGCCGGAAAATGCCGCATCCGCGCCGCGCCGAGAATTCCCGGCGATAGGTTTCGACCCGGCCCACCGCGGCCGCGGCGGCAATCCCCGGGATGCGAAAGAACCCGCCTCGACCAGCGTCGAAGCGGGTTCTCGCGAGATCGCCGCGGCGGCGAACGGAACCGGCGGAATCAGACGTTGAAGCGGAATTCCACCACGTCGCCGTCGGACATGACGTACTCCTTGCCCTCCATCCGGACCTTGCCTGCGGAGCGGGCGGCGTTCATGGAACCGGCTTCCACCAGGTCCTCGAACGAGATGATCTCGGCCTTGATGAAGCCGCGCTCGAAATCGGTGTGGATCACCCCGGCGGCCTGCGGCGCGGTCGCGCCCTGCGGGATCGTCCACGCGCGGGCCTCCTTCGGCCCGGCCGTCAGGTAGGTCTGCAGCCCGAGGGTGTGGAACCCGGCGCGGGCCAGCGCGTGCAGGCCCGGCTCCGGCTGCCCGACGGATTCCAGCAGCTCGCGGGCGGACTCCTCGTCCAGCTCGATCAGCTCGGCCTCGACCTTGGCGTCCAGGAACACCGCGTCCGCCGGCGCGACCAGGTCCCGCAGCTCCTGCTTGCGGGCCTCGTCGGCGAGCACGCCCTCGTCGGCGTTGAACACGTACAGGAACGGCTTGGTGGTCAGCAGGTTCAGCTCGCGCAGCTCCGGCACCGGCTCGCCCTTGTTCGCGGCGAACAGCGTGGTGCCGCCGTCCAGCGTGGCCTTGGCCTCCTTGGCGGCCTCCAGCTGCGGCTTCTTGTCCTTCTGCGCGCGGGCTTCCTTCTCCAGCCGCGGGATCGCCTTCTCCAGCGTCTGCAGGTCGGCGAGGATCAGCTCGGTGTTGATCGTCTCGATGTCGCTGGTCGGGTTCACGTCGCCGTCCACGTGCACCACGTCCGGATCGTCGAAGACCCGGATGACCTGGCAGATCGCGTCGGCCTCGCGGATGTTGGCGAGGAACTTGTTGCCCAGGCCCTGCCCTTCGGAGGCGCCCTTGACGATGCCCGCGATGTCCACGAACGACACGGTCGCCGGCACGACCTTCTCGGAGTGGAACAGCTCCGCGAGCGTGCCGAGGCGTTCGTCGGGCAACGGCACCACACCGACGTTGGGCTCGATGGTCGCGAACGGGTAGTTCGCGGCGAGCGCGTCGTTGCTGGTCAGCGCGTTGAACAGGGTGGACTTGCCGACGTTGGGCAGCCCGACGATTCCGAGGGTGAGACTCACGGGCGCCGAGTCTAGGCGGTGCGGTGCGCGATCGACGCAGCCGGTCGTCAGCCGTCGTCCTCCTGCTCCTGCTGGTCGCCGTCCTGCTGCTGGTCGTCCTGCTGCTGGTTGCCGTCCTGCTGCTGTTCCTGCTCCTGGTCCTGTTGCTGCGGGGCGGGGTCGTTGCAGCCCGCGGTGACCGTCACGGCCAGGGCGGCACCGGCGAGACCACCGGCGATCTTGCGGATGCGGGAGCGGGCGATCGTCGTCTGCGTCATAACCCGACATTAGGGATGAACGGGGCCGGTGTCACCTCTGCCTGGGAGAGTCGCGGAATGCCGGTCGTCGACCTCGCGCTTCCGTTCCGCGCGCCGCTGGACCTGGGCGGGCTGTTCGCGTTCCTGCGCGCCCGCGCGGTGCCCGGTGTGGAGGACGCGGGTGCGCGGCACTACCGCCGCTCGCTGCGGCTGCCGCGGGGGCCGGCGGTGGTCGAGCTGCGGCCCGGTGACGGGGACATGGCCGCGCGGCTGTCGGTCTCCGACACCCGAGACGTCGCGGACGCGGAGGCTCGGGTTCGCGCGCTGCTGGGCTTGGACGCCGATCCGGAGCCGGTGGCGGCCGCGCTCGGGGACGATCCGCACCTGGGGCCGCTGCTGCGGGAGAACCCCGGCATCCGGGTGCCGGGTGCGGTCGACGGCGCCGAGATCGTCGCGCGGGCCGTCCTCGGCCAGCAGGTCTCGGTGGCGGCGGCCCGCACCACCACCGGCAGGCTCGCGGCCGCGCTCGGCGAGCCGATCAGCGGCGACGCGGCGAGCGGCCGAGCCCCGGTGAGCAGCCGCGGCGCACCGATCAGCAACGACTCGGCGACCGGCGGGAACGCCGCGAGCCACGGTGCCCGAGCGAGCAACGGGGACACCGCGAGCAACGGCGAGGCAAGCGACGGGGCCCCGGCGACCAACGGCGACCCAGCGAGCAACAGGGACTCGGCGAGCAACCGGAACGGGACGAGCGACGGGAACGCGGCGAGCAGCCGGGGCTCACCGAGCACCGGCCACGAGCCGATCACCCGGCTGTTCCCCACCGCGGCCGCCCTCGCCGAAGGGGCCGCCCACGTGCTCACCGGTTCGCGGCGGCGCACCGAGACGCTGCGGACCGCGTGCGCAGCGATCGCCGACGGAACCCTCGCGGTGCACGCCGACCGCGAACCGGACCGGCTGCGGGAGGAGCTGCAGCGGATCCCCGGGGTCGGCCCGTGGACGGCGAACTACGTGGTGCTGCGCGTGCTCGGCGACCCGGACGTGCTGCTCGACGGCGACCTGGCGCTGCGGCGCGGAGCCGCCCGGCTGGGGCTGCCCGAGCGGCCGGACCGGTTGCGCGAGCACGCCGAACGCTGGCGGCCGTGGCGCTCCTACGCCGGATTGCTGCTGTGGCGGGCGAACCAGCGCTGAGAGCCCCGCGCACCTCCGACCTCACATCCCCGGCTCTCAGCAATCCAGGCGGAGGGCGGAGCCCTCGCGGGACTTGGTCACCCGCAGCCGGGTGCCGATGCGCTGCCGCATCTCGTCCACGTGCGAGACCAGCCCGATCACCCGGCCCCCGGCCCGCAGCTCGTCCAGCGCGTCCATCACCAGGTCCAGCGCGTCGGCGTCCAGCGAACCGAAGCCCTCGTCGATGAACAACGTGTCCAGCAGCGCCCCGCCGGTCTCCCCGGACACCACGTCGGCCAGGCCCAGCGCCAGCGACAGCGAGGCCATGAACGACTCGCCCCCGGAGAGGGTCTTCGCCGAGCGCACCTTGCCGGAGTAGTCGTCCAGCACGTCCAGCCCCAGCCCGCCGCGGGTGCCGCGCGCGCCCGCCGCGTCGGAGTGCACGAAGGAGTAGCGCCCGTCGCTCATCCGCTGCAGCCGGCGGGTGGCCGCGACCGCCACCTCCTCCAGCCGGGCGGCCAGCACGTACGAGCGCAGCGACATCTTGCGCGCGTTCTGCCCGCGCCCGTTGACCACGTCGGTCAGCGCGTCCAGCTCGGCGTACTCGGCCTGCGCCGGTCCCAGGTCGGCCCAGGCGGCGCGCAGCCGCTCTGCGAGCTCGGCGACGTCGCGGTGGCGCTGCTCGGCGCGCTGCTCGGCGGCGGTGGCGCGTTCGGCGGATTCGCGGGCGACGGTGGCGGCTTCGGCGGCGGCTTCCAGCCCGACCTCGGTGTCCGCGTCGACGCCGAAGAGTTCTTCGCTGCTGAGCGCGGAGCGGGCGGCGCTGCGGCGGCGTTCGGCCTCGGCGAGCAGCTCGGCGAGTTCGGCGCGGCGGGTTTCGCCGCGTTCGGCGGCCAGCGCCTCGTCGACCCCGGCGAACCCGGCTTCGACGGCGGCGTCGTGCAGCGCCCGCTGCTGCGCGGCCAGGCGGGATTCGGCCTCGTCGCGGGTGGTGCGGGCGGTGCCGAGCCGTTCGAGGCGGCTCGCGCGGTCGAGCAGGTGGGCGCGGCGGTCCTCGATGCCGGCGTGCTCGCCGCGGGCGGCGTCGAGACGTGCGGCGCGGCTGTCGACGGTCTCGCGGAGTCCGGCGAGTTCGGTGCGGGTGGCGCTGATGCGCGCGTCCAGCTCGCTGCCGCGGGTGGCCAGCTGCTCGGCGGAGGACTCCAGTTCGGCGAGCTCGGCGCCGCGCCGCTCGACCTGCCCGGCGAGGGCGACCACGGCGTCGCGGTCCTCGACGGCGGCAGCGTATTCGGCGGTGAGCTCTTCCTCGCCGCGCTCGCCGACGCGCTCGCGGAGCCGGTCGAGGTGCTGCTGGGCGTCGACGGCGCGCTTTCCCGCGGCTTCCCGCTCGGCTTGGGCGCGCTGTTCGGCCTGCTGGGCGCGTTCCTCGTCCTCGGGGCGGACGGTGGCGCCGCCGGGTTCGCGCGGGTCGGGGTGCTCGGGCGAACCGCACACCGGGCAGGGGTCGCCGGCGCGGAGCCCGTCGGCGAGTTCCGCGGCCATCCCGGCGAGCCGCCGTTCGCGCAGGTCCAGCAGCTGCTCGCGGGCCTGCTGGTGCTGATCGCGGGCGGTGGCGGCGGCCGCGGCGGCCTGCTCGGCCGCCTGCCGGGCGGCGGGGAGTTCGCGGACGGTGCGCAGCAGCTCGGCGAGTTCGGCGACCGTGTGCTCGGCGGCTTCGCGGCGCGCTTCGGCGCGTTTGGCCTCGTCGAGCCGTTCGCGGGCGGTGTCGAGGCGCGCGGGCAGGGCGGCGCGCTGGTCGGCGAGGTCGGCGGCGGCGCGTTCGTCGGCCTCGACGGCGCGGGTGAGTTCGGCGATGCGCTGCCGGTCGGCGTGCTGGCGCTGCTCCTCCTGCCGCAGCTCGCCGAGGCCGCCGGCCTGTTCCCGGAGCTCCCCGGCCCACCGGCGCAGCTCGTCCGGGTCGGCGGCGATTTCCGCTGCGGTGCACCGGGATTCGGCCGCGGCGAGTTCCTCGGCGGCGCGGTCGCGCTCGGCTTCGGCGGCGGTGACCGCGCGGCGGGCGGTCAGCACCGGCAGCGCCCGCTCGGCGGCGTCCTTCTCCGCGCGCCAGGCCTCGTGCCGGTCGCGCTGCCGGTCGAGTTCGGCGAGCTCGTCGCGGGCGGCGCGGACGCGGCGGACCTTGTCGGCGAGTTCGCGGCGGGAGGTGAGCTCGGCTTCGGCCCGCTCCCGCCGGGCGTGGTGCTCGGCGCGCTCGCTGCGGGCGGTGTCCAGGTCGGTGGCCAGCCGCTTCTCCCAGCCTTCGAGCCAGCTGCGCTCGTCCTCGCCGGGTTCGGGGTCCTGGCCGACGACCTGGGCGACGCGGGCGACGAGTTCGCGGACGCGCTGGTGCCGGGTTTCGAGTTCGCGGCCGCGTTCCCGGCGGCGTTCCTGGAACCACTGCTCGACGTCGGCGAAGCGCTGGGTGCCGAACAGCTTCTCCAGCAGCTCTTCGCGCTCGGCGGTCTCGGCGCGCAGGAAGTTCGCGAACTCGCCCTGCGGCAGCAGCACGACCTTCGTGAACTGGTGCACGGTCATGCCGAGCAGCCGCTGCACCGAGCGGTTGACCTCGTCGATGCGGGCCTGCCCTTCCGGCGGGGTGCCGCCGGGCACGTCGAGCCAGGTCAGCGAGGCTTTGGCCTGCTTGGTGGTGTAGCCGTCGCCGCGGGTCTTGCGCTTGTCGTACTTGGGGCTGCGCTCGACGCGGAACCGGTGGCCCTGCACGGTCAGCTCCAGCGACACCGAGGTCTCCAGCGAGTCGGGCGCGGTGTCGCAGCGCAGCCGCTTGGCCTCGTCGCGGGCGCCGGGCACGGAGCCGTAGAGGGCGAACGCGACGGCGTCCAGCAGGCTGGTCTTGCCCGCGCCGGTGTCGCCGTGCAGCAGGAACAGCCCGTCCGCACCGAGCGCGTCGAAGTCGACCTCCTCGGTGCCGCGGTAGGGCCCGAACGCGGAGATCCGCAGCCGGTGCAGCCTCATCGCCGCACCTCCGCGCTCTGCACGGCGCGCAGCGCCTCGGCGAGCAGGGCGCGCTCGCTGTCGGTGGGCGCGGCGCCGCGGCAGTCGGCGACGAAGCCGTCGGCGAGTTCGGCGTCGTCGCGGCCGCGGACGGCTTCGGAGTAGCGGAGTTCGGCGGTGGCGCGGCCGCCTGCGGGTTTCCACTCCAGGTGGACCGCGTGCGGGAAGCGCTCCTGCAGCCGGCGCATGGCCTCCAGCGGGCGGACCTCGTCGGTGAGGGTGACCGACAGGAAGCAGTCGGCGAGGTCGGCGTGCTCGGGGGATTCCAGCAGCTCGTCGAGGGTGCCCTCGGCGGTGGCCAGCGGGCGCGGCACCGGCAGCTCGCGCTGTTCCACAGTGGACAGGCCGGAGGCGTCCAGGTCGACCAGGAACACGGACTTGCGCTGCCGCGCCTCGGAGAACGAGTACGCCAGCGGGCTGCCCGAGTACCGCAGGTGCTCGGCCAGCCGCTGCGGCCCGTGCAGGTGCCCGAGCGCGACGTAGTCGACCCCGTCGAAGGTCGAGCCGGGCACCTGCTCCACCCCGCCGACGGCGATGGTGCGCTCCGAGTCGCTGGCGTCGCCGCCGGTCACGAAGGCGTGCGCGAGCACCAGCGAGCGCGCGCCGGGGCGGCCGGCCAGGTCCGCGCGGATGCGGTTCATCGCCTCGGCCAGCACCGCGGTGTGCCCGCGGCCCTCGACCGGGCTCGCGCCCGGGACCTCGGCGGTGGCGTTGAGCGCCTGCTTGGCCGGGTCGGGTTCCAGGTACGGGATGCCGTAGAACGCGACCGGGCCGTGCGCGTCCTCGACCAGCACCGGCTCGTGCAGCTGGGAGATCCGGGTGCGCAGGTGCAGCCCGCCGGCCGCGGCGAACTCGCCGAACGCGCCGACGCGGGCCGCGGAGTCGTGGTTGCCGGGGGTGACGACGATGCGGGCGCCGGCCTCGCGCAGCCGGGCCAGCACCCGCACGCAGGTCTCCACCGCCTCGCCCGAGGGCACCGCGCGATCGTAGAGATCGCCCGCCACGACCACGACGTCGACGTGCTCGTCGGCGACCAGGTCGGCCAGCCCGGACAGCACGTCCTCCTGCTCGGCGAGCAGGTCGCGGCCGTGGAACGTGCGTCCCACGTGCCAGTCGGAAGTGTGCAGCACCCGCATGGTGGTCAAGTTAGCGGCGGGCGCCGACAGCGCCGCCGACCCCCCGCTGCGCCCCGGCGTGTCGACCGGCGGCCGGCGCCGACGCGCCCCGGCGTGTCGGATTCCGTTGCGCCGCAGGTGAAACCGGGTGCGACCGGGCGATCACGGAGCGCGCGCGGCGATCTCGCCCGGACCGTCGGCCGGGTGCGCGATGATCGGCCGCGACCCCGCCGAGCCCGGGCTCGGCAGTTCGGAACGACCTGGAGGAGACCGAGATGAGCACCGGCGTGCTGATCGCCGTCCTCGTGGTGCTGGTGCTGCTGGTCGGCGCGGCGCTGCTGCTGTTCTGGCGGCTCTACAGCGATTCCGCGCGCCGCGCGGACGAGGCGATGCGCATGGTGGAGGCCGAACGCGCCCGCACCGTCGAGCAGCAGGCCGCGCTGCGCCGCTACGAGGTCGCGTTCGCCTCGATCACCGGCCGCGGCGAGCTCGGCGAGCAGGTGCTGGTGGAGACGGCGAAGTCGCTGGGCCTGCGGGAGGGGCTGCACTTCAGCACGCAGACCGACCTCGGCGGCGGTGGTTCGGCCCGGCCGGACATGGTGCTCACCGTCGGCGGCGGCCGCCAGGTGCCGGTGGACGCGAAGGCCAGCCTCGCGGTGTGGGCGGAGGCGATGGACACCGACGACCCGCAGGAGCGCGGCGACGCGCTGCGGGTGCACGTGCGCAACATCCGCTCGCGGGCCACCGAGCTGTCCGGGAAGGGCTACCAGCGCTGGGCGGACGCGATCTACGGCACGATCATGTTCGTGCCCTCGGACGCGGCGGTGGTCACCGCGCTGGACACCGATCCGACGCTGCTGAGCTGGCTGCTGGACAAGCGGGTGTTCCTGTGCGGGCCGACCGGGTTCGCGGTGCTGGCCTCGGCGGCGCTGTTCGCGGCGACCGAGCGCACCATCGCCGAGGACATCGAGCAGGTGCGGGCGCAGGCGGTGCGCGCGCAGCGGGCGGCGACCGGGGCGGTGGAGGCGGTGAACCTCTCCAGCACGCACCTGCAGCGGTTCGTCTCCGCGCGGCGGCGCGAGCTGGACGCGCTGGAGTCGTTCCGCGGTGCGGTGCAGCCGCTGGCGGAGAGCGCGGGCGGGACCTCCGGGCTCGCCGAGGTGCGCAGGGAGGAGGACGGGCTGGTGCCCACCGAGCACACCGAGAACTGAATCCGGCGCCGCTGCGGGCGCACCCGGTGCCCGGGAATTCCCCGCCGCTCCGGGGAATCCGGCATTCCCGGAGTCCGGCGCTCGGGACCCCGGCGCCTCCGGAGCTCCGGCCCCGCTTCAGCACCCCGGCGCCTCCGATCGGAAACCCGGCGCTCCGCGGGAATTCGGTCCACCGACCAGGAATTCCGCCCCACCGACCAGGAATCCTGCTCCACCGGCGGAAATCCAGCGCCACCGCCGAGAGCACCGCACCGGAGCTCAGCGCTGCCGCGCCAGGAACTCCGCCATCGCGTCGACGACCGCGCCGACGCCGCCGCCCGGGGTGAATCCGTGCCCGTAGCCGTCGTAGGCGTGCAGTTCGGCGTGCCCGCCCAGGCGGCGGATCTCGGCGGCGAGGTCGAGGCTCTCGTCGATCGGCACTAGCGGATCGCGGGTGCCGTGCTGGATCAGGTACGGCGGTTCGGCGCCGGACAGCGCGCGGATCGGGCTGGCCGCGGCGGCCCGCTGCGGGCACTGCACCGGCATGCAGCCGAGGTAGCGCTGCACGGCGTGCCGCGCGTAGTCGCCGACCTCGGGGTGCGCGTGCTGCGCGGTGGTGGACAGGTCGGCCGGGCCGTACCAGTCGACGACGGCGCGGATGCCGGTGAGCCCGCCGCCGGGTGCGGCCGGGTCGTCGGTGACCGCGCCGAGCTGCGCGGCCAGCTGTCCTCCGGCGGAGGCGCCCCACAGCACCACGTGGTCCGGGTCCAGCGCCCACCGCCCGGCCTCGCGCTGCAGCCACCGCACGGCGGCGGCGACGTCCTCGGCCTGCGCGGGCGCCTGCGCGGTCCCGGACAGCCGGTAGTCCACAGTGGCCACTGCGTACCCGTCGCGGAGCAGCCGTTCCGCGGCCAGCGATTCGGCGGCTCCGGCGGCGGCGACCTCCCCGTCGATCCGGCGGTCCCCGCTCTCCCAGCCGCCGCCGTGCGCGTACACGACCAGCGGCCGCGGCCCGGGTGCGCGCGGCAGGTACAGGTCGAGGGCGAGCGGCCCGCTCGGCGGCCCGGCGTACACCTGGCCGCGCAGCACCTGCGCGGCGCCGAGGTCCTTGGGCGCGGTGTCGATGACCTCGCCGTCCCCGGGCGGTTTCGCCGGGGCGCAGGCGGCGAGGAATCCGCAGGCCAGCAGGGCTGTTCCGGCGAGCGCGCGCAGCAGCGGCCTGCTCCGGACCATCGCGCCTCCCCCGCTCGCGCGGCCCCGGTGGGACCGCCGCGCCGGACCCTAGCAACCGCTTCACCCGATCGGGGGCCCTTCGGGTGATCCGGGTCCGGACGCGCAACGGCCCCGGGAGGTCCGCGGAACCGTCCCGGGGCCGTGCCGTCGAGCAGCGCCTCAGTCGGCCGCGTGCTGCTGCGCGGCCAGGAAGTGCTGGGTGTCCACAGTGGATTCGTACAGCGCGAGGTAGTGCCGGTAGAACTCGGAGTACCGCTCGTGCGCGGCCGGATCCGGCAGCACCGTGCTCGCCACCGGGTTCCACTCCCGCTCGTGCACCGCGGTCCCGGTCGCGACCCCGGCCATGAGCGCGTCGCCGAACGCCGCGCCCAGCGTCTCGGCCGGGATCTGCTGCTCCTGCCCGGAGATGTCGGAGACGATCTGCGTCCACAGCCCGCCCTGGGTGCCGCCGCCGACCGCGACCAGCCGCCCGGCCGAACCCCCGGCCCGGCTCATCGCCTCCAGGTTGTGCCGCACCCCGTAGCCGATGCCCTCCAGCGCGGCCCGGTACACCTCGGCGCGCCCGTGGCTGGTGGTCAGCCCCATGAGCACTCCGCGGGCGTCCGGGTCGAAGATCGGGGTCCGCTCCCCGGCGAAGTACGGCAGCAGCAGCAACCCGCGGCTGCCCGCCGGAGCCCCGGCGGCCTGCTGCACGAGCTCGCCGAAGTCCCCGTCCACCAGCCGCCGCAGCCAGTCGGTGACCGCACCGGAGGTCGCCATGCCCGCAGCCAGCGTGTACGTGTCCGGGAAGACCCCGCAGGTGCCCCACAGCGCCGGGTGCGGCCGCGGGTCGGTAAGCACCTGCACGAAGAACATCGTGGTGCCGTACATGAGCATCACGTCGCCGGGCTCGCGCACCCCGGCGCTGGTGGCCTCCGCCCAGGCGTCGATCGTGCCCGCGGTGACCGGCAGCCCTTCCGGCAGCCCGGTCTCGGCGGCGGCCGCCGCGCCGACGCGCCCGACGACCTCGGTGGGCCACGCGAGCTCGGGCAGCGGCAGGTCGGGCGCCACCCGCTGCGCCCACTCCTTGGACCAGCCGCGTTCCTGCAGGTCGTAGAGCGGGTCGCACTGGCTGGCCGAGTGGTGGTCGAGCACGTACTGCCCGGTCAGCCGGTGCACCAGGTAGGAGCTGCACATCAGCAGCTTCTCGGTGCGCGCGTAGACCTCGGGCTCGTTCTTGGCCAGCCACCGGATCTTCGGGCCGACGGCCTGGCTGGTCAGCGCCGAACCGCCGCGGCGCAGGATCTCCTCGGCGCCGAACTCCTCGGTCAGCTCGGCGATCTCCGCGGTGGCGCGGGTGTCCACTCCGTACAGGATCGCCGGCCGCAGCGGGGTGCCCTCGTCGTCGGCGGGCAGCAGGACCGGACCGATGCCGCTGACGGCGAGCCCTTCGATGCTGCGGCCCTCGGCGGCCGGCACGAGTTCGCCCACGATCGCCAGGAAGTCGGCCCACCACACCGCTTCCGCGTCGTGCTCGACCCAGCCCGGGTGCGGGTAGGAGGTCTCGTGCGGCCGGCTCGCCCGGGCCAGGATCCGCCCGCTGGTGGTGACCAGCACTCCCTTGGAACTCGACGTCCCGATGTCGACGCCGATCAGCACGCCCTCAGCCATTGCCACTTCCTCCCGCTCGGGTGCTCCGCGCGCGCATCGTAGAGCTGATGTCCGGTCCGATCTCCCCGCGTTCTCCGGCGAACGCGCCGCGGGCCCGGGCGGTGTCCGGGCCCGCGGCGGCCGCTGCGGTGATCAGCCGCGGGTCCACTCGTCCAGCCGGACCCCGAGCTGCTGGGCCACCGCGCGCAGTTCGGCGCGGCGGTCGCCGGGGATGGCGTGGATGTGGTTGGCGCCGAACTTGGACAGGAACACCTCGCCGGGGGTGTCCAGCCGCGCGAAGGCGTGCGGCCACTCGGGGGTGGACTGGTCGACGAGTTCCTTGTTGGTGGCCTCGTCGTAGTTCTCGAAGTCGCCGAGCATGAGCTGCAGCCGGTACTGCCCGTCCTCCCGGGTCAGCCGCCCCAGCGTCATCTGCCCGGGCGCGGCGATGTGCTGCACGGAGGCGCCGCCGGCGGGGAAGAAGAACACCTCGGGGTAGAAGTTGACCTTCGCCAGGTTCTCGGCGGGGTCGTCGCTGCGCGCGGCGAACCAGGTGGCGTGCTGCCCGGAGTTGCACAGGTCCCAGATGTCCCGGTCGCCGTGGTAGTGCCGCACGTCGGCGAACAGCACCGGGGTGCCGGAGATCTGCTTGAACAGCTGCATCGTCAGCGCGCCGTCCATGTCGGCCTCGGTGGCGCAGACGTGGGTGTCCTTCGGCCCGTTCCAGTCGTAGGGGTCGTTGAGGAACGCCTCGGTGACGTCCATCGTCGCGAAGTTCTCGGTGAGCTCGGGCTGCGCCTTGATGCCGGAGAAGTCGAGGTTGCGCTCGGCGATGATGTCGCGGACGGCCATGTAGGAGCGGATCTGCCGCTCCAGCAGCTCGGGGGTGAGCTTCTTGCCGTCGTAGTGCACCCCGCCGGCGTACTGCTCGATCCACTCGCGGCCCTTGCGCGCCTCGGCCGGGTCGGCCTGCTCGGCGCGCAGCACGAGCTCGTACTGGTCGATCTCCTCGACGTCGATGCCGAACTGGCGCACCCACTGGTCGGTGTTGGCCACGGCGGTGTTCATGCCCATCGGCCGCCCGCCGAGCCGGCCGAACGTGCTGCCGTGCAGCGACTTCACGGCCGCGGCGGCGGTCGCCTGCACCCCGATGGCCGCGACGAGCGAGGCCTCGTCCGGCGCGCCCCAGGACCGGGAGTGGCTGCGGCCGATCTGGTCCAGCGCCCCGCCCGCGGCGAGCATCCCGACCAGGCCGGGCTCGGTCGGGTCGGTGCTGGCGACGAGCACCAGGGGGCTGCGGGTGGCGTCCGCGGCCAGCATCGTGAAGTGCGGGAAGGCCCAGACGGTGTAGTAGAAGACGGTCACGTCGACGTCCGCGGCGGCCACCTCGCGGGCCACGGAGGTGGCCTGCACGTTGGTGGCGACCAACGAGCTCCCGGTGATGACCTCGTGCCCGGCGGCCCGCAGGGACCGCACGAACACGTCGTGCTTGCTCTGGATGAAGTCGGCGTTGCGCGCGTGCACGTGATCCCGGCCGTCCGAAATGGCGACCACACCGATGCGAGCCAACGGGTCCTCCCTGGGGTTCGAGTGTCGTTCGACGCCACGCCGGGACCGGCCGCCGGGGACGCACCGGGCTGGCGCGGACGACACCCAGATCCGTTCACCGTTGACCGACCGGGCTATGAGCAATCGATTTCTCGGACGGTATTGTGAGGTCAGCAGGCTGTCAAGGAACCCACGCCGCGACCACGCGGCCAGCCCACGACAGGAGGTCGCGGTGGCGACGATCAGCGACGTGGCGGCGCGGGCCGGGGTCTCCACGGCCACCGTCTCCCGCGCGCTCAACGGCAAGACCACGGTCGACCCGGAGCTGGCCGCGCGGGTCCAGACGGCCGCCGAAGCCCTCGGCTACCGGCCGAACGGCCCGGCCCGGAACCTGCGCAAGCAGGAGACGGCGGTGCTGGCCCTGATCATCTCGGACGTGGCGAACCCGTTCTTCACCGCGATCTCGCGCGGCGTGGAGGACATCGCGCACAGCGCCGGCTACTCGGTGGTGCTGTGCAATTCCGACGACGACCCGGCCAAGGAGCGCGAATACCTCGACGTCGCGCTGCAGGAGCGGGTGGCCGGCGTGCTGCTGTCGCCCAGCGGCCGCGGTGACAGCGCCTCGCTGCTGCAGGCGCACCAGACGCCGGCGGTCGCGCTGGACCGGCCGCTGCCCGGCGGCGGGGACACGGTGCTGGTCGCGACCCGGCAGGCCGCCGAGCGGGCCACCGAGCACATGGCCGAGCAGGGCTACCGGCGCATCGGCTGCATCACCGGCCCGGAAGGCGTGCTCACCGCCGACGACCGGCTCGTCGGCTACCGGGAGGGGCTGCGGGCGGCGCGGCTGGAGGCCGATCCGCAGCTGGTGCGGCGCACGGAGTTCCGCGCGCAGGGCGCGGCGCGGGCGGCCCGCGAGCTGCTCACCGCCGAGGAGCGGCCGGACGCGCTGCTGGTCGCGAACAACGCGATGGCCATCGGGGTGCTGGAGGCGCTGCACTCGCTGGGGCTGCGCGCGGGCCGGGACGTCGGGGTGGTCGCCTTCGACGACGCGCCCTGGGCGACGCTGCTGGACCCGCCGCTGACCGTGGTGGCCCAGCCCGCCTACGACATCGGCGCGATCGGGGCGCAGCTGCTGCTCAGCCGCATCGGCGGGGATCACGACGAGCCGACGACGAAGACCCTCTCGGCGCACCTGGTCGCCCGCGGCAGCACGCAACGGCTGCCCTGACCGGCGGGCTCGGGCGTCGTCCGACATCGGCGGCCAGGAGGCGAACCCGGCTTCCGGCACCCGCTGCGCCGCGCACGGAGCTCCGGTTCCCGCGGGGAGCCGGACGTGCGCGGAAATGAGCTCACGCGGATTCGGTGGGAGGTGCAGATCGCAGCTTCCGCTCGTGTTCGGATCAGCGCGGTCGGCGCGCCCGCCGGATATCCCGAGATCCGCACATCGGCGAAATCCGCGAAGGCGGAGCGGTCTTCGCGGTAGTCCTCCACCGTCCCGTCCTTGAGCGCGCCGCCGACCGCGAGCACCGCATCGCCCCACCGGATCTCCAGGTGCGGCCGCCCGCGCAGCCCCGCTCCTCGAAACCCAGTTCGCGAACGACCTGGCCGGCAATCATCGCGCATCGATCCACTCACCCGTCCGAAGACGACTGGTGCAGCTCCTTCGGGTTCGCGATCTCCACCCCTGCACCCGGCCAGCACTGCCACGAGCAGCCCGGCCGCTGCGGCCGGCAGTGGGCCGTTTCCCAATCCTGCCGTGACCGCGCCTTCGATTCGCCCCCGGTCCCGCCATCATGACCGCCCTGAATTCGGCGAGGACAACGCAATTCGCTCCGGCACCCGCACGAGAATTCGACCCGG
>Ga0164243_10009109_pt1 | contig 14497 bp, 11 predicted proteins | sample OricompcompostOP_FD_108781 | JGI IMG/M metagenome (GOLD analysis project Ga0164243, IMG submission 108781) | Organic Plus compost microbial communities from Emeryville, California, USA - Original compost - Organic plus compost (OP) | ecosystem: Engineered > Solid waste > Mixed feedstock >... | reverse complement strand
GTCTTCCCGCTCTCTCTGAGAGGAGGGAGCCAAGACCCCAGAAAGAAGATCTGGTAGATAGACCGTGCGTGGACGTCTGGTAACAGGCGAAGCGGAACGGGACTAATGGTCGAACGGCTTGTTACACCTGCATGCTTTATGGATTTCGACTTCGCTGGCGCTGTTTGATGTGCTCGGCAAAATTGAGGCATACGCTTTTTCAATCGCTACTTCATACGTGAGAAGGTTTGCCGATTCGGCAAGCCTTTTTTTATTGTGTTTTTGCTGTACAAAGCCTATTCACTTGCTCGATTACACGCCGAAGCTTGTGGTTTATCGACAAGATACCGCTTTCGAGATATAATGAGCGGATAGAGCGCACCCTATAGTCTGTAAAGAAGTGTGGAGAATCTTGCTTTGAGCAATTATCATAGTCATTCAGGAATGGGTAGTAGCTCAACTGGAGGGAATGGCTACAATCCGCGGCGGGAGCGCGCAACGCATCCGACCGGACAACTGACAGGAGGTTCTGAGCGTTTCAGCTATTCTTCGTCACCCTTTGATTTTGAAGAGATGCTGGAATCACTTCGTGAGCTGTTTGAGCATGATCGCCAGGTTGCCAGCCAGCCGGATTCAAGCCGTTGTGGCATCTGTTACCTGTACTTTCCTCTCAGTGAGCTGCACTACCGTGATGAGGGTTTCTATGTCTGTCCGGAGTGTGAGCAGGCATTAGGGAAACAGAGCGTGCAAATTTTGCGGAAACAACAGAAATTGTAGGCCGGGCCTTTGAGCAGGCATGAAATAAAAAGAAGAGCCTGTTACCTGTGCGGAACAAGCTCTTTTTCGTTTTCTTCTATTCAAGCACGGGCGCTTCCTCGGCGGCTTCTTCCAGATCCTCGGGCTTGACCTCGTATAGGTCGTCCGGACTGTCCAGTCGATCAATAAAGAGGATGCCATCCAGGTGGTCGATCTCGTGCTGCAAGATACGAGCAAACCAGCCCTCGGCCTGAACCTTGACCGGCTTGCCGTGAACGTCCTGGGCCTTCACTGTGATTTTTGTGGCCCGGCGAATGTTCTCACCAAGATATCCCGGGATGCTCAGACAGCCTTCGCTTCCACGTGCTTCGCCTTCGGCTTTGATGATTTCAGGATTGAAGAGCGCGGTCTTGTAATGCTTTCCAGCCTCTTCATCTTCATACTCGGCGACCAGCACGCGGATCGATTGGGCAATCTGGGGACCGGCCAGACCAACGCCATTATTTGCGTGCATAGTCTCGAACATGTCGTTGACGAGCTTTTGAAGGGAAGGATCAAAGCGACGTACCTTTTTCGCTTTTTGCCGCAGAATCGGATTTTCTATGGTAATGATTTTACGAATAGCCATTGTAAATGCAACCCTCGTCGTTTTGCGATACTATCTCTCTTGTGAGTCCTCTACTCTGCCTCTATAATTAATCTATATCGTATCATACAGGAATGCCAGGCGCAATTTACTATGAAGTTTGAACAAGACACCGCCCCGATTGTTGAGGCGGTGAAAACATATATTCTTGAACACCAGCTCCTGCCAGAGCAAGGGACAGTGGTTGTTGCTGTCTCCGGGGGAACAGATTCGGTGTGTTTGCTCCATATCCTGTCGCGCCTTTGTGGACCGGGAAGAGCTTTCGCCGCAGTGCGCCTGCATGTGGCTCACCTGAATCACCAGTTGCGTGGCTCGGCCAGCGAGCGAGATGCGGCGGTTGTGGCTCAGTTGGCGGCCTCTCTGGAACTGCCTTTCACTCTGGGTAGCGAGGATGTACAGGCACTGGCGCGACGTGAGCGGCGCTCTCTTGAAGATGCCGCCAGAGCTGCCCGCTATCGCTTCCTCCGCTCCGTGGTTCCCGGGAGCCGCATCGCGGTCGCGCATCACCTGGACGATCAGGTTGAAACGCTGCTGCTTCACTGGTTACGAGGTGGTGGAATTACTGCCATGCTTGGCTTGCAGCCTGTGCAGCACGATATTATTCGTCCCTTGCTCACGCTTGATCGTGCGACGACGCTTGCCTATTGTGCACAGCATCAATTGGACACGGTCGAAGATGAAAGCAACAGCGATATTCGTTTCCTCAGGAATCGTATTCGGCACGAGTTGCTTCCTCTGTTAGAGTCTATCAATCCCGGCTTTCGAGCGACGCTGCTGCGTACCTCAGAGGTGATGCAGGTCGATGCTGCCTGGATTGATGCACAGATCAATGCATGCTGGGATTCGGTGGTTCTTTCCAGTTCTGCGGACGAGATCCAGCTTCGGCGTGCTGCCCTGCTGGCCTTGCCTCTGTCCCTTCAGCGACATCTGTTGCGCCGCGTGACCGCACGTTTGTGTGGCGGACAGTCGCCGCTGGAATTACGCCATTACAAGCTGATCGAACAGTTGCTTGCGCAGGAAACCGGTGAAGAGCACTCATTCCATTTACCGGAGCGGATACGCCTGATGCGCAATGGTGAATTGGTGCGCTTTTTCCTGGTACCAGTTCTACAAACAGGCGTCGAGGTGGAACCCCTCCCGGTGGCTCTCTCTGTGCCCGGTACGCGGTTGCTGTCCGGTATGCACTGGAAAGCGAGTGCCGAACTGGTGCCAGTGGAGCTTACTGAGCTGGTCCGGGATGCGGTGCGCCGGAAGGATTGGTCAACAGTCTGGCGGCTGCTACCCTCCGATCGGTATACTGTCTATATTGATGGAGCCTGCGCCCGGGATGGTTTATGGATACGCAGGCGGCAACCGGGTGATCGGATGCAGCCTTTGGGAATGAACCATGAGAAGAAGGTACAGGATATTCTGGTTGATCGACATATTCCACGATTTGAGCGCGATTCTATTCCGCTCTTTTTCAATCAGTCACATTGTGTCTGGCTGGCGGGAATTGGCATTGACCATCGTGCCCGTTTGACGGCGGAGACGCGACAGATTGTTCGTTTGTCTCTGGTTTATTTTGATTCAACTCAACAAATGCCTGTGCTGTCCGAGAATAGAAAATAAAGAATGCCGGAAGAGAGGTTTTCATGCACGAAGATATCGCAGAAGTTTTATTCACTGAAAAGCAAATCCAGGAGCGGATTCAGGAGTTGGGGCGGCAAATTACCGAGGATTACCGCGGCAAAAACGTCCTGTTACTTGGTACCCTGAAAGGGGCAGTCCCCTTCATTGCCGATCTGGCCCGCGCGATTGAGCTGCCTCTGGAGATCGATTATATGGCTATTTCGAGTTATGGCAATAGCACCCAGTCCAGCGGCATTGTGCGTATTGTCAAAGATCTCGAAGGGCCCATTGATAATAAACATGTCCTGATTATCGAAGATATCATCGATAGCGGTTTAACGCTGGCATACCTTGTGGACATGCTGAAACGCCGCAATCCGCTGAGCCTGCGTATCTGTGCACTGCTCGATAAGGAGCGGCCCCGGGCCAAGACAGTTCCTGTTGACTATCTCGGCTTCTCGATACCAGATAAGTTTGTTGTTGGCTATGGGCTGGATTACGCACAGTACTATCGCAACCTTCCCTATATCGGGATCCTGAAACCCTCCGTCTATGGCGGAACCGAAGAGCCAGAGAAAGAGCATAGCAGTCCAGCCGAGAAGCGATAACGTGTAAAAGAGCTTTCCTCTATCATTGTCGTGTTTCATCTCCCCGAAAAGGTGCGATGCTTTCCTTTCTGGCACCTTTTTCACGACAATGATGGGGGAAAAATAGGTAAGCTGTACCCTTTCGATACGAGAAAGCTTGCTGTTTCGTAGTAAGGATGTGTATAGTTATATCTACAGGTCGGAAGGAATACACTGGAACACACAAAGTGATTGTATGAACATATCCCGATGTGGGAGCTGCGAGAGGCAGCTACACGGGGAAGCGAGAAACATTTTCGCAAAAGGGTGCCTCGTCTTTTCTGCTACAATTGGTTCTCCACCATTCTCAGTAGCTGTGCTCTGACTTTAATATCGCAAGGAGGCAGGTTTCATGCATGTTTCTAAAGGGCAAATGGAGGCCCGGGCACGTTGGGGGACGCAGGATTCAGGAGCCGATTTCGATCGAAAGAAAACGCCTTATCTCAGCGATGAGGCCCGAGCATTTATTTCACGGCAATCATTCTGCGTTGTCTCTGGCCCCGGCATGCAATGGGAGCCGCGTAGTATGATTATTGCGGGGAATAGAGGTTTCATTCTCACCCCTGATGCTCATACCTGTGTCCTGAAAATCCCTTTTATGCACGAGCGCTACCGCTCGGCACACCTATTGTATGGTATTCTTCATCAACTGTTAGCAGGTCAACCCGTCAAGCTCAGCTATTGCTTTGTGCAGCACGCCACTCGCGAGCGGTTGTGCGTTCAGGGAGAGGCCGAGGTGATGCTTGGTGAGGAAAGCGATTCCTTCTGGCTTTTGCTGCATGTAACTCAAGCCTTTTTTCATTGTTCTCGCTATGTACGCAGTTCGGTTGCCGGTCTGACTGCTTCCGCCGAGATCTCAACCGGTGAAGCCGCACTGGCAGAAGCAGTGAAACGAGCGGGTGATACGTACCTCTCTCCTCTGGTACGTGCCTATCTGGCGCAGCGTCATATTTGTTTTCTCTGTTCCGTCGATGAGCAGAGACAATACGCGCTCAATCACCGTGGGGGCTCAAAAGGTTTTCTTGTGACGTTGCCGCCGAATCAGGCAAGTCCACGCGGGACCATTTTACTTCCTGACTATCGAGGGAATGGAGCTTTTGAGGCTATAGGGAATATTCTCGAAACGGGAAAAGCGGCACTACTTGTACCGGATTATGTCTCTCAGATGGCTGTTTGTATTGTCGGGCAGGCGCAGGTGTTTGATCGTGCGGATGTTCCGCCTGATCGTTTGCACCACTTCCCTGCTGCTGAACGGATTGTTGCCCTGACCGTGACTGATGTCGAGATTCAGAAAGAGCTCCGGTTTAATCAGGATCGGAAAAAGCAGCATCTGGTGTTTACCAGCGCGAATACAAACACAACCGCCCCTTCGTACTTCGTTTCGTCTCATACATACGACAGTTGAGCTTTGGTGAGGTGACAGGGCTCTTTTGCCGTCGAGAGCGAACGTACGGTTGAAAGGTTGTAGTAACGGCTTCTCTGGCGGTTTTATCGAGAGATTGATAAAAAGAAGGAATGGAAGCAAGGAAAATAGTATATGCATGGATTAGTTGTCTACACGTGGGAAAAATACTTACGCGAGCGCTATGGCGAGCAGTTTCTGTCATGGTATCGCGATAGTATGGGTCAACCACAGGATAACCAGCCCTTGATTGAACACATTTACCTCGATGAAGAGGTCGTACGGGGCGTCATGCTGGCTTCTCAGGCGCAAGGGGTGTCAGTCGATCAGCTATTACGGGAATATGGGCGTTATTTTATCACCAATATTACCACCAACCATCGTTGTGCTTATCTGCTGGATTCTGTGACCAGCGGGCGTGATCTGCTGTTGAAAATGGGCGAGGCTCATGCGCAGATGCATCGCGCATCGGAAATGGTAACGCCGCCGCTTTTCCGCTACGAAAAGGCTCCTGATGATCCCTTAGCCTTTTTCTTGATCTATCAAAATGGCCGTACCTTGTGTTCGCTGCTCTATGGAGCAATCGAGGGAGCGGCTGAACGCTATGGGGAGACGGTTCAGATTGAAGAATTGGCATGTATGAAGCAGGGAGCCGAGGCATGTGTGTTGAAGGTTCGCTTCTTTCCCGGCAAAAGATCGGGTCTCCAGGATCCTGAAGCAAACCGTAAACGGAAGCGACAGCGAGAACTGGCGGAAATGGTGTTGCAGGTGCTCCCAGAGGATCCACAGCAGGCCTTGATGTTGTATGACCTGCTTGCAATCATGCGACGGGGACAACATGAGCTGCTTCAGGCGTCTACCCTGCGCCCGAGCGCGTTATTGATCGCACTACAGCAGCTACAGGCGGCGGGTCTGGTTGCCAGCACCGGGCTCAATTCCAATGAGCCGCTTGACCGTCGGCGCTACTGGCGCGTGCCTGCGGCTCCGCATCTCCGCTAGCATATCAGGAACCGGGAGGTAGCCTCCCGGTTGCCTTCCTTTCTCCTATTACCTGTCTTCCTCTTTGACGGCTATTCCTCGCTCTTCTGCTATGCTACAATGAACCAGAAAAACATTGTCCTTCTTGCAAAAGCATTATTCTGAATTGTCAGGAGAACATTTCATGGTAGCTATCGGTGTGATCGGTTGCGGTGCCTGGGGAACAACGCTGGCGCGTCTTCTGGCGAAGAAAGGGCTTGCTACGACCCTCTGGGAGCATCGGCCCGAGCGGGCAAGCGTGATGCAGCAGAGACGAGAGAATACACTTTTCCTGCCCGGTTTTCCTTTCCCCGACACACTTCAAGTAACGTCCAATATCGCTGAGGCAGTCTCTCAGAAAGATCTCGTGCTCCTGGTCACTCCCTCACAGCGCATGCGTGAAAATCTGCGCCTGCTCAAGCCCTATCTTGAGGCGCAGACGCTCCTCCTGAGCGCCAGTAAAGGAATTGAAATAGGCACATTGAAGCGTATGACAGAGGTGGTAGCGGAGGAGATTCCGGACGCGGCCCAACGGCTTGCGGCCCTCAGCGGCCCCAATCTCTCCCAGGAGGTGGCGCAGGAGAAACCGACAGCCGCTGTTGTCGCTGCGGTCGAGCCCGCTGTTGCGATTACCTGCCGTGATCTGCTGTCGACAGCTTATTTTCGGGTTTATTCCTCGGATGATGTGGTCGGTGTTGAGCTTGGGGGCGCATTGAAAAATATCATTGCGATTGGTGCAGGGATGAACGATGGTCTGGGGTATGGCGAGAACGCGAAGGCAACCTTTATCACACGTGGGCTGGCCGAAATCGCGCGTCTGGGGATCGCTGCTGGAGCCAATCCCCTGACGTTTTCTGGTCTGGCCGGGATCGGTGATCTGATCGCAACCTGCGCCAGCCCTTTGAGCCGCAATCAGCAGCTTGGGCGGCGGCTCGCTGCGGGAGAGCGCCTTGCTGATATTCTGCAATCTACTCATTCTGTCGCGGAAGGCGTCACTACGACGAAGGCGGCGCTTCAGCTTGCAAAGCGCTATCACGTGGAGTTACCTATTACCGAACAACTCAGTCATGTCCTGTTTGACAATCAGGACCCTCATCAGGCGGTTGCTGAACTGATGCTGCGCGATCCAAAGGGAGAACTGGAGGGCATCATCTAATCTTTTCCTCTGATATATGGAGGCATATGCTGAAATGCTGTGCCTCCCGAAAATTTCCATTTCACGGATTTTTTGTGACAAAATCCCTTCACAAGCTGACAATTTTTAGGTATACTTTTTAGTGCAATTGACTCACATCCCTCTACTCGTCGAATAGTTGAGTCAATAGGATCGAAGGAGTGTATGTATGGATGAGGATGGTGTGGTCTGGATACCTTCCCCCAATTACTTCCCGAATCGGGACGGTCACTCTCCAAAATGGATCGTACTTCATGGTACTGCGGGCTTTCATACAGCACAGGAAGTCGGCTATTACTTCCAGCGTGAGGATAGTCAGGTAAGCTCCCATTATGTGGTGGGTCAGGATGGAACCATTGTACAGTGTGTCAGCGAAAAGGACGGGGCGTGGGCCAACGGCGGTCTGACCGCGGGCCATGATCCCTGGTGGCCGACAGACGTCAATCCTAATAATGTCACGATCTCCATTGAGCATGTCAAGCCGAGCACCGATAATTCGGACGAGCTGACGGATGCGCAGCGTGATGCAAGCTTTCGTCTCATTCTGCACATCTGCCAGCGTCATGGCATCCCAATGCGGAAGGCTGATGGTGACGGCGGCATTACCGGCCACTTTTCGCTTGATCCGGTGAATCGAAGCCGTTGTCCCGGGCCCTATCCCTGGGACGATCTCTTTCGTTTTTTAGAGGAGGGAGATATGATCAGTCTCTCACATCCGGAGGTCGCAAACTACTTTGAAGACGCGGGCCCTGATCGTTGGCGCTGTAAGAAAAACGGCCTGACTATCTATGGGGCCATTCTCAAGTTTTATCGTTCCTTTGGTGGAAATGGCTTCAATGGCCTGACCTATCTGGGGCTCCCTCGTACCGGGGAACTCTACCCCAGGCAGGGAACGGCTGTTCAGCGGTTTGAACGGGGCATCGTCGCCTATGATCCGCGCCACCAGCTTGACTGGCCTCCGGGCAGTGGCAGCGTGTACCTGCTCCATCTCTCCTCACCGTATGGGAAAGCGCAATCGGCCAACGTGTTCTCGGCGCTGCTTCAACGCCTTTCGCACCAGGAATAAATACGTTGCACGCGCACTCTGAGAACAGGATGCATTGCCAGATGAGCAATAAGTGTCAGGCACACACTTATTGCTCATGGTAATTTGCGCACCGTGTAAACTTAGTGCTACAATGAACATGTCCCATCGGATGAGGTGTTGTAAACTGGTCTGGTGGGACAACATTCTGACAGGACCTTTTTTCCAGAGCCAGCCAGGATTAAGAAAAGTGACATTATATCAAATAGAGGTACGGGCAACTTCCGATTCATACGATGGGTATGCTCGGCAGCTTGTCCAGGATATATTGCAATTACCGATTCATTCTCTTCCTTCACTCGCTACGATTGTTGACACCCCTCTTTTTATCCGTACCGCTCAGCTTTATCACCTTTCCGGTTCCCTGAGTGACACGGATCTTGAGCAATTGAAGCAACAGTTGCTTGTTGATCCCGTGGTACAGGAGGCTCGACCGGTAGGATATGCTGCTGACGTGCATACGGTGGATGTTTTCTACCATCCAGGGGTCACTGATACTCTGGCCGAAAGCGTGATCGAAGGCGCGAAGATGCTGGGAATTCAGGGGCTTGAGCACGTTGAGACCGGTCTGCGGTTCTTGCTTGATCAGCGCTTAAGCGAGGAGGATGTTCGTTTTATCGCGCAATCCCTGCTCTTTAATCCGGTTATTCAAACCTATGAGATCCATTGTGCAGGGGACCGTGCAAGCGGAGGCAACGAAGGTCAACCAGTCGTCCAGCCAACCACTGTCGCGCAAGCGGATGCAAGCGAGCGGAAGGTGCATGTGACGACTGTTTTCATTTCCGGGATGAATGACAATGAGCTGATCGAGCTCAGTCGTTCCGGTTTGCTTGCCCTGAACCTTGAGGAGATGCGCACGATTCAGGCCCATTACCGTGAGCTTGGACGCGAGCCGACCGATGTTGAGCTTGAAACAATCGCACAAACGTGGTCGGAGCATTGTTCGCATAAGACCTTCAAGGCGACGATTGAGTATCGCGAACAGGACGAGCAGGGGCAAACGCAGGCACAAGAAACCATTCATGGCCTGTTGAAGAGCTATATCATGCGTGCAACCAAAGAGGTGCAGCATCCTTATCTTGTTTCGGCCTTCAGCGACAACGCCGGGATTATTCGCTTTACCGGAAGCCATGATCTGGCGTTTAAGGTCGAAACACATAATCATCCCTCGGCAATTGAACCGTTTGGCGGCGCGAATACCGGTGTTGGTGGCGTCATTCGTGACGTATTGGGCGTCTCGGCTCAGCCGATTGCCTGCACCGATATTCTCTGCTTTGGTCCGCCTGATACACCTGTCGAAGAGTTGCCACAGGGCGTCCTTTCTCCGCGTCGTATCGCCAGTGGCGTTGTCAACGGCGTTCGCGACTATGGAAACAAGATGGGCATTCCGACCGTGAACGGAGCCATCCTGTATCACAAGGGCTATATCTATAATCCGTTGGTCTTCTGCGGCTGTCTGGGGGTGTTACCTCACGGAAGTCATCCCAACGCGCCTCAACCCGGCGATCTGATTGTTGTACTGGGGGGGCGAACGGGACGCGATGGTATTCATGGTGCGACCTTCTCTTCTGGCGAGATGAGTCATGAGCTGAATACGCAGGCAGGTAGCGCTGTTCAGATTGGTGCGCCGATGACCGAGAAGAAGGTCACGGAAGCGGTGATCCAGGCGCGTGACCGTCGCCTGTACAACGCGATTACCGATTGTGGTGCGGGTGGCTTCTCGTCTGCGGTGGGTGAAATGGCGGCAAAGACCGGTGCCCGCGTTGAGCTGGCCCACGCGCCGTTGAAGTATCAGGGACTTGCGCCCTGGGAAATCTGGCTTTCTGAAGCGCAGGAGCGCATGGTACTGGCGGTTCCTCCCGCAAAACTGCAAGCGCTGCTAGATATCTGTGAGATTGAAGAGGTTGAGCTCAGCGTGATTGGTGAGTTTACTCGCGACAAGCGACTGACTGTGACCTATCAGGGGCAGGTTGTCGCAGATATCTCGATGGAATTTCTGCATGATGGTTGCCCGCTGCGCACGTTAGAGGCGACCTGGACGCGCAAGCGGCCCGACACGGCGTCGACGACTTCTGTTGCATCTGCGAATGCGCTTGGTAGCTCCTATGGCCCCGCTTTGCTGGCGCTATTGCGTCATCCCTCGATCGCTTCAAAAGAAGATGTTGTGCGCCGATACGATCACGAGGTTCAGGGGGCGACCGTTCGCAAGCCGCTGGTTGGACGCGCTGGCAATGGCCCGGGTGATGCCGCCGTGCTTCAGCCTCTTCAGCCGGTTCTGGGTGAAGAAACGCGGGCCGGGGTTGTACTCTCGAATGGTGTGAATCCGCTGCATGGCACGGTAGATCCCTACCATATGGCTGTCAATGCGGTGGATGAGGCACTGCGCAATATTACGGCTGTTGGCGGCGATATCACGCGAACTGCCATTCTTGATAATTTCTGTTGGGGCAATCCGACTGACCCCGAGCAGCTTGGCACGCTGGTTCGTGCGGTGAAGGGCTGCTATGATGCCGCTGTCGGGTTCAAAGTGCCCTTTATCTCCGGAAAAGATAGCCTGAATAACGAGTACCGTGCCGATGGCAAACGCCTGCCAGTGATCCCCACGCTGGTGATCTCGGCGGTCAGTGTCATTGAGGATGCGGCAAAGACGGTAGATATGGCGCTCAAGACGCCTGGAAACCTGCTCTATCTGGTTGGACGCACGCGCAATGAACTGGCTGGCTCACATCTGAGTGAGGTTGTTGATCCGGGTTCGCTGCATAATGTCTTGCCACAAACCGAGGTGCCACAGGTCGAGATTCCCACTGCCTTTGTGGCTATGAAAGCACTTGGAGAGGCCATTCGTAGGGGACTGGTTCGTGCCTGTCATGATCTCTCCGAAGGTGGTCTGGCTGTTGCGGCGGCTGAGATGTCACTTGCGAGTATGCTTGGCGTGCGCCTCGATGTCGCTCAGGTTGGTATGCTGAATGTCAGAGCGAAGGACGAGGAGCGCCTTGAGCCAACCCTACGAGAAGTGACGCCCGCTGCGCTCGATCTGGTGCGTCTCTTCAGTGAATCTCAGACTCGTTTCCTGGTTGAGGTGACTCCCGAGCAGGTTGGTGCCTTTGAACTGCAGATGCGAGGCGCTGCGAATCTGACCTATCTGGGCAGAGTGACGCAGGATGATCGCTTTGTGATTGTCAATGGCGAGAAAGAATTGATCAACCTGAGTGTTGAAGAGCTCCAGGAAGCCTGGAAAGGAGGGCAGGCATGACCCGCGCTATTGTTCTACGTGCTCCCGGAGTAAATTGTGATCGTGAGGCGGTGTATGCCTGCCGTCTGGCCGGGTTTGATACCGATCTGGTGCATATTAATGAGCTGAGTAAGCAGCCAGATCGCTTGCTTGATTACCATTTTCTCCTGCTCCCTGGCGGCTTCTCCTATGCTGATGATCTGGGTGCAGGAAACCTGATGACCAGAAAGCTGATGCTGCATCTCGGGAAACAGCTCCGACAGTTTGTTGATGAGGGACGCCCGGTGCTTGGCATCTGTAACGGCTTTCAGGTGCTGGTGCGCTTTGGCCTGTTGCCCGGCGTCTTCGATGATACCGGACTGCCCCAACGCGCGACGCTGACTGAAAATGAACTGGCTCGCTTTGAATGCCGCTGGACAACGCTGGCGACGCAGCCAAGCGCCTGTATCTTTACCCGGGATATTGATCGTCCGCTGGAAATTCCGGTCGCGCATGGGGAGGGACGCTTTGTCTTCTCTGGCGATATTGCGGATCTGGAGGCAAACGGCATGGTCCCGCTGGTATATGCGACCGCGACCGGGCGTACCGGCTCGGCAGTGAGCTATCCCGAGAACCCGAACGGCTCCGCGGGAAACATTGCGGGCGTGTGTAACAAGCAGGGGAACGTGCTCGGCCTGATGCCGCATCCCGAGCGCTATGTCTCCGCACTGCAACATCCGCAGCATCGGGGACTGGCGAACGGTGAGGGCGATGGCCTGATTATCTTCCAGAATGCCTATAGCTACGCTCAGCAGTTTTCCAGAACGATGGTCGCGGTCAGCGCCCCTACGCCGACCAAAAAAGCCGATACAGGCGCTACTTCTTATGCTGATAGTGGTGTGCATATCGACGCTGCTGAGCAGGCCAAGCAGTTGATGAAAAAGTCGGTGCAGGCCTCTCATGGGCCCGAAGTGCTGGCCGGGATAGGTGCGTTTGCTGGTGCCTTCAGCGCTGAGGCATTGAAAAAGATGCAGCACCCCGCGCTGGTTGCCTCTACGGATGGTGTAGGGACGAAAACGTTGATTGCCGCACAGGCGCGTCGCTATGATACGATTGGCTATGATATCGTCAATCATTCGGTCAACGATCTGGTGACACAGGGAGCCAGACCGCTCTTCTTCCTCGATTATATCGCAACCAGCCAGCTTGACCCGGTCCAGGTTTCGCAGATCGTTGAGAGCGTGGCGAAGGCCTGTCAGGAGGCCGGTTGTGCGCTGATTGGGGGCGAGACCGCAGAGATGCCGGATGTGTATGTTCCGGGGGCCTTTGATCTGGCCGGGACGATTGTTGGCGTCGTTGAGCGCAATGAGATGACCAACCCGCAAACGATCGAGCAGGGCGACGTTCTGCTTGGTTTCCCTTCTAATGGCCTGCACACAAATGGCTATTCTCTGGCTCGTAAACTGCTGGCTCCGTACTCGCTGGATACCGTCTTGCCGGAACTTGGTGAGTCATTGGTTGATGCGTTGTTGCGACCGCATCGAAGCTATCTCCATGAGATTATGGATCTCCGTTCCTACCTGGCGATTCGTGGACGAATTATCAAAGGAATGGCGCATATTACTGGTGGTGGTTTCCAGGGCAACATCTCACGCATTCTGCCAACTGGCTTGCAGGCTGTGATTCAGACCGCTTCGTGGAAGACTCCACCCCTGTTCCAGTTACTGGCTCGCTTAAGCAACCTGCCGAAAGAGGAGCTCTATCAGACGTTTAATATGGGCATTGGCATGGTTCTGGTCCTATCCCCTAAGGCAGCAGTAGAGGCCCGAAGCCGCATTCCTGAACTGATACAGATCGGTCGTATCGAGGCCGGTCAGGGTGTCGTCATTCAATAGACCGATACGACCTTGAAGAAGGGCGGTCCGTGAGGTTCGCCCTCTTTGTGGTTCTCTACTTGTGGAAGGAGAATGAGATGAACGAGAAGCCTGAATTTGGGCCGTTGCTTGCCGAAGGAAAAACAAAGAAGATCTACGCGCATCCTGAAGAGAGCTCGCTGGTCTACATCGTGAACAAGGATGCTATTACCGCCGGTGATGGCGCCCGCCGCAATGAGCTGGCTGGAAAATCTCGCTGGAGCACGCAGACGACGGCTAATGTCTTTCACCTGTTGAACGAGGCAGGCATTGCCACACACTTTGTCCGCCAGGTCGATGAGGTGACGCTGCTGGTACGTCACTGCTCGATGCTCCCGATAGAGCATGTACAGCGTCGGTTGGCGACTGGCTCGTTTCTCAAGCGGCATCCCGAGGTAAGCGAGGGAACGCGCTTTGACCCGGTGCTCATTGAAACCTTTTTAAAGGACGATGTACGCCACGATCCTCAAATCTGGCCGCAGGATATCGTTCAGTCAGGTATAGCTACCGAGGCCGAGATTGAGCAGATGGCGAAGATGGGCCGTCAGGTTTTTGAGGTGCTTGAGCGGGCTTGGGCTGGCGTTGATGTTGTGCTGGTCGATCTGAAAATTGAGTTCGGTCGTACCGCTGAAGGCACACTGCTGGTGGCTGATGTCATTGACAATGATAGCTGGCGTCTATGGCCCGGTGGCGATAAGAACCGCATGCTGGACAAGCAAGTGTACCGCAATCTACGCGAAGTCACCGCGGATAGTTTACAGGATATTGCCGACCGCTACGCACTGGTTGCGGATCTGACCGGTAGACTGAAGTTGTAATGTCTTGCGTTTTCATGGTTTTATGGCTGAACCATCTGAATACGTCTGGTAGTATGCCAGAGAGGAGCTATCATGGAGCGACTACATGAGGCTTGTGGTGTGGTGGGGATCTATACGCCACAGGACAATGCTAGTCTGGATGTGCGGCGTTATCTTACCCTGGCCCTGAGCGCTCTGCAACATCGTGGGCAGGAGAGCGCGGGCATGGCTGTATACAACGAGGATGGCACCATCTCGCATCGCGTTGGTATGGGGAAGGT
>Ga0164243_10009108_pt1 | contig 14498 bp, 14 predicted proteins | sample OricompcompostOP_FD_108781 | JGI IMG/M metagenome (GOLD analysis project Ga0164243, IMG submission 108781) | Organic Plus compost microbial communities from Emeryville, California, USA - Original compost - Organic plus compost (OP) | ecosystem: Engineered > Solid waste > Mixed feedstock >... | reverse complement strand
TGCCCTTCTTCAACGATCTCCATGACGGCCCGTACGGCCTTACCATCTATGTCGAGGACCCGGACGGCAACAAGATCGAGCTCTACGAAGTCGGAGCGAAGATGCCGGCGTAAGCATCTGCTCATTTAATGATCACATAGTGTGATCACACTTGACGGAGTCGGAAGCGCCCGACTATCGTCCCTCGAAAATGAACGGGCCTTCGCGCCCAAACCGGCAGGTCATTCATGGACGTCAACGACCGTATCCACGACCAGCTCGTCAAGGCCGGCGTGACGCTGGCCGCGAGCCTCCCCGACGACTGGGTGAACTCGCTCATTCGCCGCGTCGACCGGAGCGACAGGATCAAGCATGTGCCGGTCGGGCGCGAGGCCGAGACGGTCTGCATCGCCGCCGGAGCGTTCTTCGGCGGTGCCCGGGCGGTCGCCATCATGGGCAATACCGGCCTTCTCACCTGCACCGGCGAGATGGCGACGCTGTGCCTTCGCCACGCCATCCCGGTCTTCTGCATCGTCAGCGCGCGCGGCTCGCTCGACGATCACAAGGTCTATCAGGAGGTTCAGGGCCGGCGGACCATCCCGCTGCTCCAGGCCTATGACTATCCCTACAAGGTCATCGACGACCCGGACGAGATCGAGATGATCCCGGACGCCTATGAATGGCACCGCCTGCAAAAGCGGCCTTTCGTCCTCTTCCTCACCAAGAAGCTCCTTGGAGTGACAAACGCATGAAAGCCGCCGAGGTCATGAAGGTTCTCGCCGCGCATCGCGGCGATGCGGTGGTCGTCTGCGCGCTCGGCATGGCCGCCAATGAATGGTGGTCGGCGACGAAGAGCGAGGACTCCTTCTACATGCATGGCGCGATGGGCTTCGCCGCTTCCTTCGCGCTGGGTCTCGCCCTCTCCATTCCCGAGACGCCGGTCTGGGTGCTGAACAGCGACGGCTCTCTGTCGATGAATACGGGCTGCCTCCTCACCGAGGCCGGCCAGCAGCCGAAGAACCTCAAGCATTTCGTGATCGACAATCAGGTCTACCAGACCGTCGAGAACATGCCGATGGTCGACCAGGGCCGGGCCGACTACGCCCTGATGGCCGCCGGCGCCGGCATCGCGCAGACCGCGACCATCGACAACATCCCCGATCTCGAGGCGAAGCTGCCCGGCATCCTCGCCGCGACCGGGCCCTATTTCGTGCGCCTCAGGATCGAGGCGGAGCCGGACTATCAGCGCACGCCGCCCGCGCCTTATGAGGGCCCGGAAATGAAGTACCGCTTCGGCCGCGCGATGGAGAAGAAGCTCGGCATCAAGGTCTTCGGCCCGCGCGGCTTCTGAGGTTTCGCCAGGAGCGCCTTCTCCGACAGGCGGGGCGTTGGGACTTGCGGAAAATGAAAAGCCGCCCGGGGATCCCCGGGCGGCTTTTTGTCGGATGCGTGTCGGCTCAGTAGCCGGTGGCGAGCCCGTCCTTGCGCGAGTCCGAGCCGGCGACATAGCCGCCTTCAGGAAGGGCATGCACGATCTGCGCGCCGCCGAAGCCGAAAAAGGCGTCGGAGGTTTCCTGCGCCACGGCATGGCCGCGCTCCTTGAGCGTGGCGATCACCTCCGGCGCGACGCCGGGTTCCAGCGCGACGTCGAGGCCCTTGATGACGCGCCAGCGTGGCGCGTCCGAGGCGGTCTGCGGGTCCTGGTCGAAGATCTGCGTGCGCAGGAACATCTGCACATGGCCCTGCGCCTGCATCGGTCCGCCCATCAGGCCGAAGGCCATGACCGGCTTATCCGGCCCCATGATGAATCCGGGGATGATGGTGTGGAAGGGCCGCTTGTTCGGCGCGACCTCGTTAGGGTGGCCGGCTTCCGTCGAGAATCCCGAGCCGCGATTCTGCAGGCTGATGCCGGTCTCGGGCACGACCACGCCGGAACCGAAGCCGGAATAGTTGGACTGGATGTAGGAAACCATCTGGCCGTTGGCATCGGCCGCCGCGAGGCAGACTGTGCCGCCCGTGGTCGGCGCGCCGGCGCCGAAGCGCTGCGCCCGTTTCCGGTCGACCAGCTTCGCCCGGCTCGCAAGATAGTCGGAGCCGAGGAGGTCGGCCGGCGTCATCTTCATATGCGCCGGATCGGCGACATAGCGGTCGACATCGGCGAAGGCGAGCTTCATCGCCTCGAGCTGGAGATGGAAGAAATCGACGCTGTCCGCCTCGGTGTCGGCAATGCCGAGATGGTCGAGAATGCCGAGCGCCATCAGCGCGGCGATGCCCTGCCCGTTCGGTGGAATCTCGTGGAGGGTCGAGGGACCGAGCGCCTGCGCGATCGTCCCGCACCAGTCATTGCGGTGGGCGGCGAGATCGGCGGCGGCGAGCGGCGATCCATGCTTGGCGGCGAAAGCCTCGATGCGCTCGGCAAGCTCGCCATTGTAGAAGGCCTCGCCCTCGGTTTCGGCGATAAGGCGGAGCGAGCGGGCGAGCGGCTTGTTGGTGAAGATCTCGCCGGCGCGGGGCGCCTGTCCGTTCGGCATGAAGCATTCGGCAAAGCCGGGCTGGTCCTTGAGCTCCTCCGCCCCCTTCCGCCAGAGCTCGGCAATGATCGGCGAGACCGGGAAGCCGCCTTCGGCATAGTCGATCGCCGGCTCGAAGAGGTCGGCGAAATAGAGCGAGCCGAAGCGGCGGGAGAGGTCGCGCCATGCGGCGACGACGCCCGGCACGCTGACGCTGTCCCAGCCGCGCGTCGGCATCTTCTCCATGCCGGCGAAGCGCGTCGGGTTCAGCTTGGCCGGCGACCGGCCGGAGGCGTTCAGCCCGTGCAGCTCGTTGCCGTCGAAGACGATGGAAAAGGCGTCGGAGCCGAGGCCGTTGCCCGTCGGCTCGACCACGGTCAGCGTGATGGCGGCGGCGAGCGCGGCGTCCATCGCATTGCCGCCCTTGAGTAGCATGCGCATGCCGGCCTGCGAGGCCAGTGGCTGGGAGGTGGCGATGACGTTCCGGGCCATGACGGGCGAACGCCGCGACGGGTAGGTGGACAGATGGGAAAAGCGCATCAGTCTCTCCAGGATCGATGTATCATCATATAATCGATTTTCTTAATTGACATCGTTTTTCTTCGCTGGTGGAATGCGCAGGCGAGGAGGATGCGGCATGCCTGAAGCGGGAATGACGATAGGATCACGCCTTTTCGCCGATCTCAAATCCGATGTGCTGAGCGGCCGCCTCCTGCCTAATGAGCGGCTCAACATCGATGCGCTTGCCGAGCACTATGCCGTCAGCCTCAGCCCGCTCCGCGAGGCGCTGGTGCGGCTCGCCGCGACCGGCCTGATCGTCGCCACCGACCGGCGCGGCTATCGTGTCGCCGCGCCCTCGCGCGAGGACCTCCGCGATCTCAGTCGCGTCCGCCGCCATCTCGAGCATGCGGCGCTGACCGACGCCATGAAATATGGCGACGACGAATGGGAAGCCGATATCGCCCGTGCCCTCCATGTCCTCTCCAAGGCGTCGAAGGGCGAGTCGGGCCGCATCATCTACAGCCTCGAATGGGAGGCGCGGCACAAAGAGTTCCATCGCGCCCTGGTCAGCGGGTGCGGCAGCCGGCGGCTCCTCGAGATGTGGGACAGCATTTTCGACCAGGGCATCCGCTACCGGCAGATCGCCCAGGCCCTCGGCCTTCAGCACGGCGATTCATCGGCCGAGCATGCCGAGCTCTTCGAGCTTGTCGCGGCGCGCGACGTGCCGCGGGCGCTTGCCTGCATCGAGGCCCATGTCGGCGTCTCGGCCGAGGCGCTCGCCGGCATCATGGACGAGGAGATGATGCGCGGCGCCGGCCGGATCGCCGCGCTCGCCGCGCAGGAGGCCTGACCGGCCCCGAACGCTTTATTTCACCCCTGTCGAGGAACCATCTGATGGAAGCGTGGCTTGCCAACGGCTTTACCTGGATACCCCATCCCGTCCGCAAGGTGACGTTCGGCGAAGGCAAGATCGCCGAGCTTGCCGAAATCATCGACGGCCAGTCGCGCGTCGTGCTGATCACCAGCCCGAGCGTCGTCCGGTCGGGTCTCGTCGAACGGGTGAAGGATCAATTGAAGGCGGTGGCCGCGCTCGAGATCTATGAGGGCGTCAAGCCGCACTCGCCACTTTCGACGGTCGAGGATGTCCGCCAGATCGCCAAGAAGATCGGCGCGACCCACATGATCTCGGTCGGCGGTGGCAGTTCCATCGACACGACCAAGGGCGTCATCCTCGATTACCTCGACAAGGGCGACAAGCCCTTTCACATCGCAATCCCGACGACGCTCTCGGGCGGCGAGTACGGCAAGGATGTCGGCCTCACCGACGGTAACAAGAAGAAGATCTTCTCCGATGTCCGCGTCGTGCCGGATCTCGTCATCCTCGATCCGGTCGCCGCGCTGACCTCGCCGCTCTCGCTCTTCATGCCGTCGGGCATGAACGCCTTCGCCCATTGCGTCGAGGGCCTCGCCTCGGTGAAGGGTAACGCCATCGGCGACGCGCTCTTTCTCCATTCGGCGCGGCTTCTCTATTCCTCGCTTTTCCTGCTCGCCGAAAATCCCGACGATCTCGTCCAGCGCGGCCGCGCCCAGGCCGGCGCGCTGATGGCGGCCTGCATCGGCCTTGGCGGCATCCCGAAGGGCATCGAGCATGCGCTCGCCCATGTCGTCGGCGGGCGCTGGAAGGTGCCGCATGCCATCGCCCACTCGATCATGATCGCGCCCTGCATGCGTTACAATGCCGATACGGTCGGCTGGGCCCATGCCATGATCGGCGAGACGATCGGCCTCGACGTGGCCAAGCTGCCGCCCGCCGAGGCGAGCCTCGTCACGGCGGATGCGGTGGACGGTCTTCTTGCCCGGATGAAGATTCCGCGCCGCCTGTCGGAAGTCGGCGTCCCGCGCGACGACCTGCCCAATGCGGCGGTCGATGCCTTCGACGATCTCTATCTTCACTCGAACCCGAAGAAGATCACCGAGACCGCCGATGTGCTGGGGATCCTCGAGGATGCCTGGGGCCGCCCGCTCTAGAGCGAATATCGGCCGATATGCGGAGGGAGACGGACTGGATCCGTCTCCCTTTTTGTTTGGCCTACATCTCCGACCATTGGCGGAGAAGATTGTGATAGACGCCGGTCAGCGCCACCATGGCGTGACTGTCGTCGGGTATGAGCCGGCGCGCTTCGCTGATGCCGCGGTCGAGCTCGTAGAGGATGCGGCGCTGGCCGTCATCGCGGATCATCGACTGCGTCCAGAAGAAGGATGACCAGCGGCTGCCGCGCGTGATCGGCGTCACCGCGTGGAGGCTCGTCGCCGGATAGACGACCATGCTGCCCGCCGCGAGCTTCACCTTCTGCGTGCCGTATGTGTCCTCGATGACGAGCTCGCCGCCGTCATACTCCTCGGGCGGCGTCAGGAAGAGGGTGGAGGAGATGTCCGTGCGGATGCGGACGCCCGCCTCGGGAATATGACGGATGGCGCTGTCGACATGAGCGCCATAGGTCATGCCGACATCGTAGCGGTTGAACATCGGCGGCAGGACACGAAGCGGCAATGCGACACCGTTGAAGGTCGGGTTGCGGCCGAGCGCGCGCAGGATCAGCGTGCCGATTTCCTTGGCGACGGGGGCATCCTGCGGAATCTGGAGATTGGCCTTGACGGTCGCCGCCTGGTCGCCGGCGGTCTTCCGTCCATCCTCCCAGGCGGCGGCCTCAAGGGCTTGCCGCGCATGGGAAACCTCGGCCGGGGTCAGCACATTGTCGATGACGAAGAGCATGGTCGTTCCATTGAAAAAGGGGCGGGAAGGGCCGAGGCCGCTTCCCGCCCCTGGGGTGGGATGGTGTGGAGGTCGGAATTACCCGATCAGAACTCCGCGCCGAGGGTCAGCGTGAAGGTCCGTCCTGAGGACGGGACGACGCGGTTGCCCCAGACGCCGGAATAATTCAGCTCGTCCGTGACATTGTAGGCATTGAGCGCGATCCGGTACTTGTCCCAGGCATAGGAGGTCATCAGGTCGAGCGAGACGGTCTCGGGGATGACCGAGGTGTTCGCGCTGCTGGTGAAGACCTCGTCACGATAGGTGACGCCGCCGCCGACTAGCCAGGTACCCGGAAGCTGCTGGAAGTGCTCGGACATGTTGTAGGTCGTCCACAGGCTGAAGGCGTTCTGCGGAGCATTGGCGATTTCGTTGCCGACGACATCCGGGTTCAGCGCGCCCGTATTGGTTCGGCCTTCCAGGACCTCGCTGTCGAGATAGGTATAGGCTGCCGCGACCGACCAGGCCCGGGTGATCTGGCCGGTGACGCCGATCTCGAAACCGCGCACGCGCTGCTTCTCACCCGTCGCCAGAGTCTCCTCAGCGACCGGATCGTAGTAACGCGCATTCTCTTTCTCGATCTGGAAGATTGCACCGGTGAGGCCGAGCCGACCATCCCACAAGGAGAGCTTGGCGCCGAGCTCGAAGCTCTCATTCTCTTCGGGCTGGAGATCGTTGGCGTTGAGCGTGTTGGCATTGTTGGTTGGATACTGGCCGTTGACATTGGCCGAACGGGCCCAGGAGAAGTAGTAGGTCTGGTCTTGCGTGGGTTCCCAGATCAGGCTCGCCTTCGGTGCGAAGAAATCGTTCTGCGCATCGAGATGCGTCCAGTCCGTGCCGTTATAGGTATCGTAGCTGACGTCGAAATAGTCCCAGCGGACGCCAGCCAAAACCGACCACTGGTCGTTGAACCACACGCGGTCGCTCGCAAAGATGCCGATATTCGACGACGTGCTCTGCTTCAGGTCGTTATGATTTCTGGCGATATAGTAACCGCTGGCATCGAAGCTCGGGTCGAGTATGGATTGGCCCGGCTTTGACGCGTTGTTCGGCGTGTCCGTGGCGGAATCATAGACCGAGTTCCTGATCCGGTCGTCATCCTGATAGAGGTAGTCGAGCCCGACGATTGCCTCATGCCTCAGGAAGCCGGTGTGGAAGTCGGCCTTGGCACTCAGGATGTTCTGGAAGCCCCAGGATTCCTGATAGTAGCCGGGATTGCCGCCACCATTCGTCAGGGTCCCGTCCAGCCCATCGAAGAAATTGCTGACGCAGGTCGCATCGCAGCTCGGCACCGTGGTTGCAAAATCGCGGTCGTAATAGGCAAGACGCGTGTCGTTATTGATCGTCAGCCAGTCATTGACCTCGGTTTCGTAGCGTGAGGTCAGCGTATGGACATTCCCGACATCCTTGTCGCTCTCCCGCCCGTAGAAGTTCGACCGGTCGAGGCCGAATTCCGTCGCCGGCTGGCCGAGCCTGCCATGCGCTGCAATGTCGTCGGCATCCGTGGGTGTGATGATCGGAATGCCGTAATCGGGCATCCGGTCATAATGCTGGTAGAAATAGCTGAGGTGCCAGGTCGTGTCGGTGCCGATGCCGGTGCCGAAATCGACCAATGCGCCATAGCGGTCGTTGAAGACATGGTCGCGATCGGCGATGTCCTGATCGGTGCCCATACCGACGACGCGGATGGCGGTCGTGTCGCCGATCTGCTTGTTGATGTCGAAGCCGCCGCGGATCAGCGGATCGGTGCCGAAGGCCGCCTCGAAGCGGTACTTGTCACCGAGATGGGCCTGCTTGGTCCGGTTGTTGATCGCGCCGCCGGTCGTGCCGACGCCGAAGCTTTCCGATGACGGTCCCTTGAAAACCTGGATGTCCTCATAGGCGAAGCTGTCGCGGACATAGGTGCCGAAATCGCGGAGCCCGTCGACATAGATGTCGCCCTTGGCCTCGAAACCGCGGATCTGGAACTGGTCGCCGTTCATGCCGCCATTGCCTTCGCCGATGCGCACGGTGACACCGGGCACATTGGTCAGCGCCTGTTCGAGCGTAGTGACCCCCTGCTCCTGAATCTGCTTCTGGCTGATCACATTGATGATCTGCGGCGTGTCCTGGACGGTGCCCGAAAGGCGGCCCGTGCCGGTGGAGGCCGGAAGCACGTTCGGAACGGAAACGGTGGTCGGCTCGCCCTCGCCTTCACCCTCGCCCGTCACCGTGCCCTGACCCTGCGCATCGCCGGTTGTCGCCGGTGCGCGGGCGCTCGGGGCCGGGGGCGGCGTTTCGCCTTCGACCGGAATTTCATCGAGCACGGCGGTCTGCGCGAAAGCCTGCCCTGCAGTCATGGCAAGGCCGGTGGTCAGGCCTGCCATCAGCGCCCTGTGTGAAGCGCTGGTACGAAGTCCGGTCGGATTGCTCACTCTGTATGCCCCCTTCAATGGTCGGACGAGTCAAAACGTCACGGCAGTACTGCCAATGTCCAAATGAAGAATCAACATAAATAAACTCGAACTATTACAAGTAGATAATGGATTAGAGCTGTTAAAAACAAAGATATACATTCCAGTTGGAATAATTAAAAAGAGGGGCGGTCAAAATAGACTGGAATTTGGTAGCGGCGGCCTCTAATCGGAGGTCCGAACGCAGTGCTGCGAGCCGCAACCCACCCATGACCGATCCCAGTGTGATCCCGCCCGGTACAGTTGCCGTTTCCGACTATGAGCGGCTGGCGCGGGAGCGTCTTCCGCCTGCGGTCTGGGCCTTCCTTGCCTCCGGTTCGGCCGATGGCATCACGCTCCGGCGCAACCGTCAGGCCTTCGACGACCTTTGCCTGCTGCCGCGCGCGCTGGCGGACATGAAGGGCGCCACGACCGCCACGCACCTCCTCGGCCGGAATCTCGACTGGCCGGTTCTTCTCGCCCCGGTGGCGCTTCAGAGGCTTTTTCATCCCGAAGGCGAGCGTGCCGTCGCTGTCGCGGCGAAAGCCGCGGCGACCGGCATGATCCTCAGCACGGAATCGAGCGTCTTGCTCGAGGAGGTCGCGGCGCTCGGCCATCCGGGGCCGCTCTGGTTCCAACTCTACATGCAGGCCGACCGGGGCTTCACCCGCGAGCTCGTGCGCCGGGCCGAACAGAACGGCTATGGCGCGATCGTCTTCACCGTCGATGCTCCGGTCAGCCTCCGCAACGCGGAGGAGCGTGCAGGCTTTGCGGTTCCCGAAGGCATTGAGATTGAGGCAGTCAATCTCCGGGGGGCCGTTGCGGCGCCGGCCTCCCCGGTGGCCCCCGGAAAGAGCCCGGTCTTTTCGGGGATGCTCCGCAATGCCGCTGTCTGGGCCGATCTGGAGGCGCTTTGCGCGGCGACCGCGCTGCCGGTTCTCGCCAAGGGCATCATGGCGCCGGACGATGCCGAGCGGGCTCTCGGCGCCGGCGTGTCGGGTATCGTCGTCTCCAATCACGGCGGCCGCGCGCTCGATACCTCGCCGGCCGCCATCGAGGTGCTGCCCGCCATTGCCGAAAGGGTCGGGGGACGTGTCCCCCTTATTGTCGATGGCGGCATCCGGCGGGGGACCGATATTCTGAAGGCGCTGGCGCTCGGCGCGGAAGCCGTCCTTATCGGCCGCGCCTATGCCATGGCGCTCGCGGCGGCAGGCCCGGCCGGTGTCCTCCATGCCCTGACGATCCTCAGGACCGAATTCGAGGCGGCGATGGCGCTGACCGGCTGCGTCAGCCCCGCCGATATCGGGCCCCATCTCCTTTGGAACGGACCCGCTTCACCGCGCCGGTGATGCGCCCGGCGGCGTCGGAGAGAGCGAGCGACGCCTGTCGGAGAGGCTGCCCGTCCAGCAGGTGTCCGAGATGGTCTTCCGGGTCCGCAAAACCGGCCTTGCGGGCGCAGGAGAGCCAGAGAATGGCCTGCTCTTTCCGATTCTCGTCGAGCGGCGTCGAAAGCGCCAGCGCTTTACCGAAGGCGTGAAAGTCGCCAGCCTCGCCGCTTTCGCAGGCGCGCTCCAGCGCCGTGAAGGCCACGGCCCGGATCGCCTCGGCCGGATGCCCGATCAGCATCGCCCCGGCATCCCGGCAGAAATCCGGCGGGGCGATTGCGACCGATTGCGAGAAGAGTTCCGCCGCCCGCTCCGGATTGTCGTCCATCAGCATGAAGCGGCCGGAATGGAACAGCCCGCGAAAGCAGCCGCCCTCCGCCGCCCGCCTGTACCAGCGCCGGGCCGCAGCGATTTTCCGGCGGCCCGTCCAGCCTTCCTCGCAATAGCGGCCGAGCATGTTCATGGCCTTGGCGTTACCGCGCCGGGCAGAGTGGACGAAGAGGGCGAGGGCCTCTCGCCGGTCGGTGGGAACACCGCGTCCGGCGAGATAAAGGCAACCGAGATTGAATAGCGCCCAGGCATGGTTTTTGTCCGCCGCCAGCCGAAACCAGCGCGCGGCCTCCGCCGGATCGACAGCCGTGCCCATGCCGAGTTCGTGGCAGCGGCCGACCATATTGGCGCATTCGGGATCGCCGGCTTCCGCGCCGATGCGGAACCAGCGGAGCGCCGCCGGCGGGTCGGCGGCCATGCCATGCCCGATCAAGAGCATGTTGCCGAACTGGACGATGCCCGCCGGCGAGCCGGTCAGGGCGAGCTTCCGTGCCCAGCGCGCCGCCTCCTCGGGCGAGGTGCCGAAACGCGCCTCCAGCGCCTCGGCGGGCGTCGCGAGCATGTCGGCATAGCTGGGCGGGTCGTCGGACGGCACGTCTGCCTGATGGTGAGGAACGATGCGTCCTCTTAGCCATTACCGCCAAAGAATTTCCAGAACAAATGATAGTCTGGAATCGTTCAATAGTAGGATATGCTTTCTATAGTTATTATAAATAGAAGTTAGAACGATCCGTAACAAGAAATCATTGCTTGCTGTGCCTGTAAAACCCAATATAGAAACGCCCCGTCATTCTCGCGACCCTGAAGGCATGCCATGAGCTCCATCGCGTCGAGCCGCCCATTGCTGTTTCTGTCCCTGTTTGCCGGTATGAGCTGCCTGCATCCGGCATTTGCAGCGGAAACCGGCGTGGGCGTCGAACTGAACAAGCTGGAACCGGCCGACAAGAATTGCCGCGCGACGCTGGTTGTCTCCAATCGCGACGATGCCGCCTATTCCGAGCTGAAGCTCGACCTCGTCGTTTTCGACAAGGAAGGCATGGTGGCGAAAAGGCTGATCGTCGATGTCGCTCCGCTCGCCGCCAAAAAGACCACGGTCAAGACCTTCGACATTGCCGGCATGGGCTGCGACGGCATGGAGCGCCTGCTTCTCAATGACGTGCCCGCCTGCGGTACCGGCTCCGACTGCCTCGCCCTTGTCGAAACCAGCTCGCGCGGCGCGGTGACCTTCTTCAAGTGATACGGACGACCGTTTCGATGTTGCGTACTGCCCTTGCCGCCTTCGCTGTCATGTCTCTCCTTGCCATTGGAGCGGAGGCGCAGGAAGCGCCTGCACCAGGGGCCTTTTCGGAGCCATCCGTGACCGAACCGGCACCCGTTTCACCGCCCGAACCAGCCGTTCCGACCACCATCACCACACCCGCGGAAGACACCACGGAGGGGGCGGAGGATTTCGAGGCGGGCGAACTGGAGATCTCCGAGGGGCCGATCCTTCCCGACGAGCTTTCGCCGCTCGGCATGTTCCTCGCTGCCGACATCGTGGTGAAGCTGGTGATGATCGGCCTTGCCTTCGCCTCCGTGCTGACCTGGACCATTGCGCTCGCCAAATCGACCCAGCTTGCCGGCGCGGTCCGCAAGGCGAAGCGCGGGCAGGAATGGATTGCCGAAGCCGGTTCGCTCGAACACGCCACAATGCGCTCCGAGAAATCCTCGCGCTCCGATGTCGTCGCCCGGCTCTGCAAGGCGGCGATGGAGGAGGTCCGTCTCTCCCCGCGCCTCGATCTCGAAACCGCCGATGGCATCAAGGAGCGTGTCGCCTCGCGCCTCTCGCGCATCGAGGCGGCGGCCGGCCGCCAGATGGCAAAGGGCACCGGACTTCTGGCAACCATCGGCTCCACCGCGCCTTTCGTCGGCCTGTTCGGCACGGTCTGGGGCATCATGAATTCCTTCATCGGCATCTCGAAGGCGCAGACGACCAATCTCGCCGTGGTCGCGCCTGGCATCGCCGAGGCGTTGCTCGCGACCGCCATCGGCCTTGTCGCGGCGATCCCGGCGGTCGTCATCTACAACATGATCGTGCGCTGGATCGGGGCCTATCGTGCCGTGCTCGGCGATGCCTCGGCGGAAATCCTCCGCCATGTCTCGCGCGACCTCGAGCGCTGGTCGCTCGGCCGGCCGGCGGCTGCGGCGGAGTAGCGGGCGATGGCTGCGGGCCTCAGCGAGGACGACGATCTCGACGTGGCGCATGAGATCAACGTCACGCCCTTCATCGACGTGATGCTGGTTCTCCTGATCATCTTCATGGTGGCCGCGCCGCTCGCCACGGTCGATGTCCCGGTGGACCTGCCCGAGTCGACGGCGGCCTCCCAGCCTCGTCCCGACAAGCCGCTCTATCTCTCGGTGAAGGCCGACCTGACGCTTCTCGTCGGCAATCGCGAGGTTTCCGAGGGCGGACTTGCCGCAGCCCTCGATGCGGAGACGGGCGGCGATCGCGACCAGCGTGTTTTCCTGCGTGCCGACCGCAGCGTCGTCTATGGCGATCTTGCGGGCGTCATGAACCGGCTGCGCGACGCCGGCTATACCAAGGTGGCGCTGGTCGGCCTCGAACTCCTGCGCGACGGTCCGAGATAGGCAGTGGCATGGCGCTGATCGACACGCTCGGCGAGTCGCGGCGAACGGAACTGGGCCGCTGGGGCGGTAGCCTGTGCCTGGTGCTTCTCGCGCATGTCGCGGTCAGCGCCTTCATCCTGCGCAATATCGAAACGCCATCCGCCCCGCCGGCGCCGCCTGCCGTGGTGATGGTTGACCTGCCGGTCGATGCGATATTGCCGACAGCGGACTCGGTGCAGGCGATCGCCTCCGAGGCGGTGGCCGAAGTGACGCCGACCGAAATTGTCGAAGCAACGCCGCCCGTCGAGGACATACCGGATGAGGTTCCGGTCGAAGAGGTCACGGAGGCGGTTACCGAAACGGTGGAGACCGTCGAGCCGGTCCAAGAGGTATCGGAAGCGGTGCCGGAGACGGTCGCCGAGGTGAAGCCTGTGGAGACGCAGGTCAAGGAAGCTGAAATCGCCGAACTGGTCGAACCGGTGGAAACGACGGTCGCCAAGCCGGTCGAGAACCCGCCGGAAAAGAAGGAAGTGGCGAAGCCCAGGCCGAAGCCCAAGCCCAAGCCCAAGCCCGTCCAGCAATCGGCCTCCAATGCCTCCAACAATTCCCGTGCGTCCTCGGGCGCTGGACGGCCGAACAAGCAGGTCCTGTCGCGCTATCTGAGCGAAGTGCGCGCCCGCATCCTGCGTCATCGCCGGGCGGTGCCGTCTTCGGTCCGTGGCCGGGCCGTCGTGTCCTTCACCATCACGCGTTCGGGGGGCCTTTCCGGCATCCGGCTTGCGCGCTCTTCCGGCCATGCGGCGCTCGACCGCGCCGCCGTCGATATCGTCCGCCGCGTTGGTCGGGTGAACCCCATCCCCGCCCAGGCCGGGCGGTCGAGCGTGGCTGTCAGCGTGCCGTTCAGCTTCAACGGTCGTTAGCGGAAAGCTGTTTCGAAATCCGAGCCAGACACGCACGATTTTATCCGCGTCTCGCGGATAAAATGCAGGCTCCGGCTATAATTCCTCCAGATTCGGAATGACTTTCCGATCCGGTTGGCGCTATGGGTAGGCGCGCGGGAGCGAGGCAATCCCGTGGTCTTGATCTTCTGGAGACGAAATGGCGCGCAGATCCGAGCCGGCCGCCGCGCGGGACATATTCTCCCCCGCTCCGCTGGTTCCAAGAATAGAGCGAGCGGCCGCACCGCTTCGCAAGAATGTCGTCGATGCGCTGCGGACGGCGATTGTCGAGGGGCGTCTGCCTCCCGGCGCCCGGATGACGGAGCGCGAGTTGATCGAGATGACCGGCGTGTCGCGCACGGTGGTTCGCGAGGCGCTGCGCCAGCTCGAGTCCGAAGGCGTCATCGAGACTGTTCCCAACAAGGGGCCGGTCGTCCGCAAGCTGACGCTGGAGGAGGCGGAAGACCTCTACCAGATCCGCTCGGTGCTCGAAGGGCTCGCCGCGCGCATGTTCGTCACCAATGCCGGCAAAACCGACATTGCCGAGCTGAAGCGGGCCATGTCGGAAACCGTTACCGCCTATCGCGGCGGCGATCCCGAAATCATCCTCAAGGCCAAGAACCGCTTTTACGATGTCCTTACTCATGGCGCGGGCAGCGACACGCTGTCGTCGATGCTGGCGACGCTTCATACCCGCATCTGGCGCTGGCGGGCCTTGGGGCTTGGCCATCCGAAACGGTCGCGGGGCCGGTCGAAGGAAAGCATCGATGGATTGCGTAGTCTTCTCAAGGCGATAGAGCAGAGGGACGGAGACGAGGCGGAGCGGATTGCTCGGATCGAGGTGACGAATGCGGGGGCCGAGATCATGCGGATTCTGCGGGATGAACCGCCAGTGAACGGGGGTGGAGCGGCTGTTAGAGGTCCGAAACGGCGGCCAGGAACGCCTCGGAAATGACAAATCCATCGCGTTCGGCCCGGGCCCGTTCCGCGTAGCGGCGGCTGCC
>Ga0164243_10009107_pt1 | contig 14498 bp, 10 predicted proteins | sample OricompcompostOP_FD_108781 | JGI IMG/M metagenome (GOLD analysis project Ga0164243, IMG submission 108781) | Organic Plus compost microbial communities from Emeryville, California, USA - Original compost - Organic plus compost (OP) | ecosystem: Engineered > Solid waste > Mixed feedstock >... | reverse complement strand
GGCCGTCGTCGCCGCCACGGCCACAGGTGTGATTCCGGCTGCGCAGGCCGGCCTCCGTGAGGACACACCGTGGGTGCACATCGGCTCATATTTCTCCAAGAGCGACTGCGAGCGCGATTGGCGGGAAAATTACGCCAAACGCTGGAAGAAGCACCTGTGTACGCAGGCCGCGCGGCATGTGTACTGGGATCTCTATGTGCGATGAGCGTGCAGCTCGTGGCCGGCTCCGTCCGCGCGCGCCATCGCGCGGCGCGCGCGGCGGGCATGGCCGCGGCGGCGCTGCTCGCGGTGCTCACCGCCAGGTTCGGGGCCGTCCTCGGGGCCGATGAGCAGTGGCTCGCCGTGCACTATTCGCCGCCGAAGACGACGGCGGAGGTGACGCGCCTGCTGGTGGGCGTGCCGGTGTGCGTGGTGGCGGTGTTCCTGCTCGCGGACCGGTCCGGGCATCGCGCGGGGGTTTTGCCGCTGGCCGCCGGGGCCGTGTGGATCCTGCCGTCGTCGATGTTCGACCTGTTCTCCGCGTACGGCGGCGGCTCGGGGGCCGCCGGGGCGGTGACGATCGTGCTCGGCGCGGTCGGGGTCGCCGGGCGGCCGCTGACCGTCCTGCTCCTCGTCCTGTGCCTGCTGCGCGATCCGCCGCCGCGGCGGTGGCACCGGGGTCTCGCCGCGGTCGCGGCGGTCGCCTACGCGGGGAACGCGGCGCTGTGGGCGCTCGGCGTGCCCGGCAGTCCCCCGCTCGTCAGCCCGTGGTCGGAGACGGCCGCAGGCGAGTGGGCGGCGGGGCTGCTCGATCTCTCCCAGGAGGTGCTGTGGTGGGTGAGTTCGGCGGTGGTGACGGGGGTCGCCGCCGAACTCGCCCGTCGCGCGGTGCGGGCCCCGAGCGGGCGCGACCGGCGGGTCGGGGTCCTGCTCGCCGCCGCCTATCCGGTCTGCGCCTTCCTGCTGCTCGCCGACGTCGGCGGGGCCGTGCCGACGGTGGCGGCCAGGGCGGTGGGCAGCACCGTGTGGATCGCGGTCATCTGCCTGACGGTCGCCCGCACCGACATGTGGCGGCTGGAGCGGGCCACCTGTCATCGGCTGGCCGGCACGTTCGTGCTCACCATCCTGCTCGCCGTCGGCGTCTGCGTCGCCGTACTGGTGTACGCGGCATTTCCGTACGAGCACGACGTGCCCGCCTACATCACCGCCGGGGGCGCGTTCCTGGCCGGGTGGCTGGCGCGGCCCGTCATGCGGCGCACGTCGCTGGCTGTGGAACGCGCCTTCTACGGGCCGCGGGCGCGGCCGCACGAGGCGGCGCGGGCGCTGGCCGTACGGCTGCGGATGGCGCCGCAGCCCGGCGACGTGCCCGAGCAGATCTGCCGCACCGTGGTGGAGGACCTGGGGTTGTCCGGGGCGGTGGTCGAGGTCGACACGCGGTCGGGGCCGCGGCGGCTGGCCGCGTTCGGCGCGCCGGTGGGCGAGCCGCGGCAGGTCTTCGTGCTGCGGCATCACGGGAAGGTGACCGGCAGGCTCATGGTGTCGCGCGACGGGGCGAGCACGCCCACCGAACGCGACACCGACCTGCTCTCGCTCCTCGCCGATCAGGCCGGTCCGGCGCTGGCCGCGCTGCGGCTGGGCGAGGAGGCACAGGCCGCCCGGGAACGGCTGGTCCTCGCCCGGGAGGAGGAACGGCGGCGGTTGCGGCGGGAGATCCACGACGGCCTCGGGCCGCAACTCGCCGCCGTGCAACTGCGGCTGGGCGTCGTGCAGGCGCGCGGCGTGGCGGACGCGGCGGCGTCCGAGCAGTTGCGGCTCGCCTCCGACGTGCTCGGCGAGGCCCTGACCGAGCTGCGCCGCATCACCGCGGGCCTGACGCCCGCCGCCCTGGTGGAACACGGCCTGCTCGTCGCCGCCCGCACCCTCGCGCACCGCCTCAGCACCGATTCGGTACGGGTCACGGTGGCCTGCGCCGACTGCCCGCTGCCCGCGATGCCGCCCGCCGTGGAGACCGCCGCCTACCGCATCACCGCCGAGGCCGTGACCAACGCCGTACGGCACGCGCGGGCCGAACACGTACGGGTCGACTTCGCCCCCTGCCCCGGCGGCCTCACCGTCACCGTCGCCGACGACGGCACCGGCTTCGACTCCGACGCCGTCGCCGGGACCGGCCTCGCCTCCATCGCGGAACGCGCCGAGGAGATCGGCGGCACGTACCGGATCGACAGCGGACCCCACGGCACGACCACGCGCGCCACCCTGCCCATCAGGCCGAGCATCGACCAGGGCGACGACGCCGACAGCAGTACCGGAAACGACACGACCACGGACCCCGCCCTGCCCATCGGACCGAACACCGACCAGGGCGGCGACCCGGCCCCGGCGGGGATCGACACCGTCGTCGAAAGCGGCATGGGCCTGAGCCCCTCCCCGGTTGTCGGGCCGAGCGGCGACGGGCTCGTGCGCGCGGGCACGGGAGCCGAGGTCGATGCCGGAGGCGATCCGGGCGTGGACGCGACGGCCGTCCCGGCCGGCGGTCCCGGGTCTCGTCCAGCGGCTCGATCTGGCGAGAGCCAGGCCGAGTCACCCGAATCCGGATAAGGAGCATGATGAGGGAAATCGCCGACGCGTCCGGTAAGCAGGACGAGGCGCGGAATATGCCGGTTTGGCGTGTGATGCTGGTCGATGACCATCCGCTGTTCCGGGAAGGGCTCGCGGCGGCGGTGGATCTGGACGACGACTTCGCCGTGGTGGCGCAGGCGTCCACGGGCGAGGAGGCGCTCGCCGAGGCCGGGCGGGCCGCGCCCGATCTGGTGATCATGGATCTAGGGCTGCCGGGGCGGTCGGGGATCGAGACGATCCGGTGCCTGCTGCGGGAGCATCCGCATGTGCGGGTGCTGGTGATGACGATGTCCGAGGACGACGACAACCTGCTGGCGGCGATGCGGGCGGGCGCCCGCGGCTACCTGCTCAAGGGGGCCGTCCGGGAGGAGATCCTGCACGCCCTGCACACGGTGGGGCGCGGCGGGGCGGTGTTCAGCCCGCGCATGGCCGAGTCCCTGAACCGGCTGTTCACCGCGGTCGGCGCGGCGCCCGCCAAGGACGCGTTCCCGACGCTCACGGCGCGGGAGCGGGAGATCCTCGATCTGCTGGCGGGCGGGCTGACGTACCGGCAGATCGCGGCGCGGCTGGTGGTCGCGGAGAAGACCGTGCGCAACCACGTGGGGTCGATCTTCACCAAGCTGCGGGTGCACGACCGGGCCACCGCGATCATGCTCGCCCGGAACGCGGGGCTGGGCTCGGGCTGATCCGGGCCGGGTTCTTGCGGGGCCATGCCAGCGTAGGCCGACGTTGATGGCGTGGGGATGTCGCCGTCGGTCGGGCGCACTCGGTTTGGCGGGCTCGATACCCGAGGGAGGGCGGCCTCCTGGTACTCCGCCCGGTCCCCTGTCCGATTCGATCCGGACGCGCCTGCATTCCCTCGTCCGCCGCGCATCCCGCCACGCGATCACCGGGCATGGCGGAGATCTCGATACTAAATGCTGGTATCGGAGCGAAATTACCGCAGCACGGAATGTGTCCTCACTGTACCGATTGAGCAACCGATAGCGTGCACTGCTGCCGAATAGGTCTGATAGGTATAAGTCACGCTATAGATGGATGGTTGCGTGAAATTTCGGGTGCTGGGTCCGCTGGCCGTGATCGCCGAGGACGGCCGTGCGGTGCCGATCGGCGGCAACAAGCTGCGGATCGTGCTCGCCGGGCTGCTGATGCGCGCCGGGGAGACGGTCCCGGTGAGCCGGCTGGCGACCTGGCTTTGGGAGGAACCCGACGATCCGGACCGGGCGCGGGCGACCGTGCAGAGCTACATCAACCGGCTGCGCCGCCTGCCCGAGCTGCGGGACCTGGTGCGCACCGCGCACGACGGCTACCGGGTGCCGGTGGACGCCGACACGCTCGACCTGGTGCGCTTCCGCGAGCTGACCGCCGCCGCCCGGGCGGCCACCGCGGCGGGCGACCCGGTCGCCGCCACCGCCGCGCTGTCGGAGGCGGTCGGGCTGTGGCACGGCCCCGTGCTCTCCAACGTCGACTCGGTCCCGCTGCACCGCGACGAGGTGGAGCCGCTCACCGAGGAGTGGCTGCGCGCCCAGGAGCAGTGGCTCGACCTCAACCTGGAGGCGGGGCGGCACGGCGAGCTCGTGCCGCGGCTGCGCGAGCTGACCCGCGCCCACCCGCTGCGCGAGCCGCTGTGGGAGCGGCTCATGCTCGCGCTGTACCGCTCCGGGCGGGCCGCCGAGGCGTTGCAGGCCTACCACTCGCTGAGCGAGCTGCTCGCCGAGGAGCTGGGCGTCGATCCCGGGCCGGCGTTGCGCGCGCTGCATCAGGCGATCCTCACCGACGATCCGGCGCTCGCCGTGCCCGCCAGGCCGTACGGGGGCGCCGGGCCGTACGGGCCGGAGGGCGACGCCGCCACGACGCCGGAGGCGGTCCGGGCCGATCAACCGGTCCTGGTCGGCGCGCCGGCCGTCGGCGCGGCCGGCACGGCCGAGACGCGAGCGCCGTTGACCGGGCCGCGAATCACGCGACATGAGGAGCATCCGCCCCGCGTCACCCCGGTGCCTCGCCAGCTTCGCCCGGACATTCCGGGTTTCGCCGGGCGGCGGGCGGAGATGGCCGCCCTGGACCGCCTGCTCGACCGGGCGCTCGGCGACTCCCCCGACGCCGACCGCCCGCCCGTGATCGTCTCCCTGCAGGGCACGGCCGGGGCCGGGAAGACCGCGCTCGCCGTGCACTGGGCGCACCTGGTCCGCGACCGCTTCCCGGACGGGCAGCTCTACCTGGACCTGCGCGGCTACGGCCAGGGCACGCCGGTCGAGCCCGCCGCCGCGCTGGAGGCGCTGCTGCGTTCGCTCGGCACCCCGGCCGACCGCGTGCCGGTCGGCCTCGACGAACGCTCCGCGCTGCTGCGCACCCTGCTCGCCGGCCGCCGCGTGCTGCTGCTGCTCGACAACGCCGGCGGCAGCGAGCAGGTGGAGCCGCTCGTGCCCGGCTCCGGCGGCATGGTCCTGGTCACCAGCCGCAACCAGCTGCGCGGCCTCATCGTCCGGTACGGCGCGCACCGCGTGGTGCTCGACCAGATGCCCGCCGCCGAGGCGACCGAGCTGCTCGCGGAGGTGCTCGGCCGCGACCGCGTCACCTCGGACCCGGCGGCCGTGGCGGAGATCGTGGAGCGGTGCGCCCGGCTGCCGCTCGCGCTGCGCATCTTCGCCGAGCGCGCCGCCCGGTTCCCCGACACCCCGCTGCGCCGCCTCGCGGTGGAGCTGCGCGACGAGCGCGGCCGGCTGGCCGCGCTGGACACCGGCGACGGCCCCGGCACCGACCTGCGCATGGTGTTCTCCTGGACGTACCACGCGCTGGACGACGCCGCCGCGCGCATGTTCCGCCTGCTCGGCCTGCACCCGGGCCCGGAGATCGGCACCGGGGCCGCGGCGGCGCTGATCGGCGGCGACCCGGCCGCCGCCACCCGGCTGCTCGACCGCCTCGCCGCCGACCACCTGCTGCGCTCCCGCTCCCCCGGCCGGTACGACTTCCACGACCTGCTGCGCGCGTACGCGAGCGAGTGCGCCCGCGAGGCCGGGGACGGGGACGAGCCGCTGCGGCGCGTCCTCGACTGGTACCTGCACGCCGCCCGCGCCGCCGCGCGCCACCTGCCGCCCGGCGACCGGCTGATCCCCGCCGAGCCGGTGCCGGACGACGTGACGCCGCCGGAGTTCGGCGACGCGGAGGAGGCCGTCGGCTGGTTCGAGACCGAGCTGCCGAACCTGATGGCCGCGGTGCGCTCCGCCGCCGCGATCGGCCGGCCCGGGCACGCCTGGCGCATCGCCGCCGTGCTCGTGTTCTTCTTCGACTTCCACGTGCCCGGGCCCGGCTGGGTGGAGGCGCACCGGGTGGCCGCGGAGGCGGCGCGGCGCGACGGCGAGCCGCAGGAGGAGGGGCGGGCGCTCAACCACCTCGCCGAGGTGCACGCCCGGCTCGGCTCGCTGGACGCGGCGGTGGCGCGCAATAAGGAGGCGCTGGCGCTGGCGCGCGAGACCGCCGACCGCGACCTGGAGGGCGACGTGCTCGCCGACCTCGGCACCGCGTACTTCCGGCTCGGCCGGTACGAGGATTCCACCCGGTGCTACAACGAGGCGCTCGCCATCGCCCGGGAGAGCGGCGACCGGCGGCTGGAGGCGGAGACGCTCGACCACATCGCGCGCAACGACAACGGCCTGGGGCGGCACGACCGGGCGCTCGACGGCGCCCGCGCGGCCCTGGCGATCTACGACCGGATGCGCGACCCGTACCACCAGGGCGAGGCGCTGCGCACGATCGGCGTCGCGCAGGCCGGGCTGGGACGGCTCGCCGAGGCGGCCGACTCGTTCGGGCGGGCGCTCGAACTGATGCGCCGGTTCGAGGACCGGCGCGGCGAGGCCGACGTGCTCGACCATCTCGGCCGCGCGCTGCACGCCTCCGGCGACGTCGGCGGCGCGCGGGAACGCTGGTCCGAGGCGCTGGCGATCTTCACCGAGTACGGCGACGCCCGCGCGGCCGGGCTGCGTGAACGCCTGCGGGAGATCGAAGGAACCTCGGTCCCCGATGACCTCCCGCAGACGCCTCGTGCCTAGGTGATTCTCCCGCCGGAACGGGAGAAGCGGCCGATCCCCCCGTGCCCGCACCGGCTCACCCCCGATCGCCGGCCCCCTCGGGGCACCCCTTGACGGCGCTTCTCCCGCCCCGGGCTCACCTTGGCTGATCCCGAACCTAACGACCGCCGTTGGCAGCCCGCTCACAGCCCGCTCACAGGCCGGTCACCACCCTCGCCAGGAGCACGACCGGCAGGTCACGGGCGTGACCGGGGGGCACGGGCGTGGCCCACAGCGGGTGCTGCGGCTGGGCGCCGACGGCGCGCAGCGCCTCCCGGCGCGGCGTGTGGGTCATGGGCGGCGACACAGGCGAGGCCCCAGGGACACGGGCGAAGTCGCAAGGCACGGGCGGCGGCAGAAGGCAAGGCCCGGGACACGGCCAGAGGCATGGCCGGGAGGCCGCCGGAAAACACCGGGGAACGCCGGAAACGCCGAGACCCGCCCGGCTCGCGGCCGTGCGGGTCTCGGTTCGACGGGACGTGTGGTCGGTGCGGTCAGTGCGCGGTCGCGCCCTCGGCCCGTTTCTTGGCGTTGGTGGCCATGGCGTGCTGCACGAGGGTGATCAGCACCTGCTTGCCGGAGTTCCGCTTGCGCGCGTCGCAGAGCAGCATCGGGATCTCCTCGTTGATCTTCAGCGCCATCCGCACCTCGTCGAGCTCGAACCGGCGGGCGCCCTCGAAGCAGTTGACCGCGACGATGAAAGGGGTGCCGCGCCGTTCGAAGTAGTCCACCGAGGGGAAGCAGTCGGCGAGCCGCCGGGTGTCGGCGAGCACGACCGCGCCGAGCGCGCCGAGCGACAGCTCGTCCCAGACGAACCAGAAGCGCCGCTGGCCGGGGGTGCCGAACAGGTACAGCACGTAGTCGTCGCTGATCGTGATCCGGCCGAAGTCCATCGCGACCGTCGTGGTGTCCTTCGCCTCCACCCCGGACAGGTCGTCGATGCCCACCCCCTGGTCGGTGAGGATCTCCTCGGTGCGCAGCGGCTTGGTCTCGGAGACCGCGCCCACCATCGTCGTCTTGCCGGCGCCGAAGCCGCCCGCGATCAGCACCTTGACCGCAGTGGGCATCTTGCGGCGTTTGCTCGCGCCGTCAGAGCGCCCTGAGTCCATCCAGCACCGCCTTGTACAGTTGCTCGTCGTGCATGTTCGGCCGCGGCGCGGGCGGTGCCTGCACCTCGACGTACCTGCGGTCGAGCAGGTCGCCGATGAGGACGCGGATCGTTCCCGCGGGCAGGTCCAGGTGAGCCGCGATCTCCGCGACCGACATCGGGTCGCGGCAGAGTCGGATGATCTTGATGTGTTCCGGGTGCAGGCCGGCCTCGGCCGCGGGCGGGCGCCGGATGGAGACCACGAGGGAGATGAGGTCGAACCGGCCTCGCGTCGGCTGGGTGCGGCCGTAGGTCATGACGTACGGGCGGACCACCGGGCCGGCCTCGTCGTCGACCCAGCGTTCCTCCTCGGGGAACTCTTCGGGGCTCATAGCGCGGCGTCACCCTCCCCCGGCGGGTGCGGCACGCGGGCGGCCGAGGTGAGGTGCTGGCCGACGCGGGCGACGAGCATCGCCATCTCGTACGCGACGAGCCCGATGTCGGCGTTCTCGCTGCACAGCACGGCGAGGCAGGCGCCCTCGCCGGCCACCGTCACGATCAGGTAGGCGGACCGCATCTCCACGACGGTCTGCCGTACGGCGCCGCCCTTGAACCGCTCCCCCACCCCCTTGGCCAGGCTCTGGATGCCGGACGCCACGGCGGACAGGTGCTCGGCGTCGTCGCGGGAGAGCCCGCGGGAGGACGCCATCAGCAGCCCGTCCTTGGACAGCACCACGCCGTGCTCGGCTTCCTCGGTCCGCGCGACCATGTCGTCGATCAACCAGGTCAGGTCGGCGTTCGAACCTGTTTTCTGTACCACTTGCGTCAGTCCTCTCTGTGCCTGCTCCCGGCGGTCGCCGTCCTACGCGGACGGGCGGCCGCCTTCCCCAGGCCGACGGGGGTCGTCGAGCCGGTCCGCCAGCCGCGCCGCGTCGGACCTGCCGCGGCGGGTTCCGGCCTGCAATCCACCCATGATCTTGCGAATCTCCTCGGGCGACCGGTCGTCCTCGTCGACCGGCTCGTCCTGTCCGATCGGGCCGTCGGTGCGCAGGGCCGGGGCGAGACTCGCCTGGGGAACGCGGAAGGGCAGCCCTCCCGGGGTGTACTCCATCTCCGGTTTCTTCGACTCCTCCCTGGCGGCGGGCCGTACTTCGGACACGGGCTCGGGATGGTCCGGCGCGGCGCTCTCGGCGGGTTCCTGGGCGGCGGGTCCGGCCGGCTCCGCGATGCGCTCCCGGACCGGCGGGAGCTCGGGCGCGGCGGGACGCGACCCGTTCGACGGGCGCGGGTCGGCGGGCTCCACGTCGCCGCGCTGCACCGGCACCGACGGCGCCCAGCCGGAGCCGTCCATCCCGCCGGACGCGGCCTCCCGCGCGCCCGCGGTGAGGATGCGCATGCCGGAGCCGACGACCTGCGGCTCCCCGTCGCCGGACGGGCCGACCGGGCCGCCGCGGTCGAGGGCGAGCGGCGTGCTCGGCGAGTCGGCGGGCACCCGCTCGGCCTCGCCCGGCTCGACGATCAGCTCGCGCGGGATGAGCACGACCGCGGTGGTGCCGCCGTACAGCGAGTTCTTCAGCGCCACCTTGATGCCGTGCCGTTCGGCGAGCCGGCTGACCACGAACAGGCCGAGCTGGGCGGTGTTCGCCGGGTTGAACTCCGGCGGGTGGGCGATCTTCTCGTTCGCCGCGGCGAGGTCCTCCTCGCTCAGGCCGAGGCCGCGGTCCTCGATCTCGATCACGTGGCCGTTCGCCACGCGCTGACCGGAGACCTGCACCATCGTGTACGGCGGCGAGAAGGACACCGCGTTCTCCACCAGCTCGGCGAGCAGGTGGATGACGTCGCCGACGGCGCGGCCGACGAGCGACACCTCGCCGATCGGCATGAGGGTGACCCGGGTGTAGTCCTCGACCTCGGCGAGCGCGCCGCGCACCACGTCGACCATCGGCACCGGACGCCGCCAGGCGCGGCCGGGCGAGGCGCCGGAGAGCACGATGAGGTTCTCCGCGTTGCGCCGCATGCGGGTGGCGAGGTGGTCGACGCGGAACAGGTCCTTCAGCTTGTCGGCGTCGGTCTCGCGCCGCTCCATCGCGTCGAGCAGGGTGAGCTGCCGGTGCACCAGCGACTGGGTGCGGCGGGCCAGGCTGAGCAGAATGTCGCGGATGCTCTGCCGCAGCTCGGCCTGCTCGACCGCGGTCTTGATCGCGGTCTTCTGCACCTGGTTGAACGCCTGGCCCACCTGGCCGATCGCGTCCGTGCCGAACTGCAGCGGCGGCGCCTCGGCCTCCACGTCCACCCGCTCGCCGTGGCCGAGCCGTTCCACGACGCCGGGCAGCCGCTTCTCCGCGAGGTCGCGGGCGGCGACGGCGAGCCGTTCGAGCTGCTGGATGAGGGCGCGCGCGGTGGTGATCGACAGGATGATGGACGCGACGACCGCGATGAGGCCGAGACCGCCGGCGAGCACGAGCCGGACGACGACGCCGACCGCGACCGGTGTGGCTCGTTCCACCACGCCCTCGCCGCCGACGAGCACGATCTCCTCCAGCTTGCGCTGCACCGGGTCGATCGCGGCCTGCCAGTCGGTGAGGGTGACCGGCGGCGGGGTGGTCGCCCGGCCGCTGTGGACCAGGCGGTCCTCAAGGGACCGGTACCGCACGTAGACGTCGCTCTTGGTCAGTTCCTCGTAGCGCCGCCGGTCGGCCTCCGGCAGCGCGGCCACCGCCTCGGCGTGCAGCATGCGCTGGGCGCCGACGGTCGTCACGAACTCGGCGTGGTCGGGGCCGGTGAAGCGCCCGGCGGTCAGCGCGCCCGCGACGAGGGCGTCCTCCCGCGCCAGGATCTCCTTCGCGCGGGACATCGCGATGAGCGTACGGCTGTCGCGGCCGATGTCCTGGTCGTTCAGCGCCTCGCCGGAGTTGTAGATGCCGAAGATCGCGTCGATGACGTCGTTGTAGACCTGCATGGCCTTCGCGCGATCCGCGGTGAGCGCGTCGATCGACCTGCGGCCCTCGGCGACGGTGTCGAGCCGCTGGAACGCCTCCCGGATGTACCCCTCCTGGAGGTCCCCCGCCGCCGTCGCCACGTCGCTGCCGCCCGCGAGCTCGCGGAACCGGGCCATCGCCTGGTCGGTGCGGGACCGCTGCTCGGCCAGCTCCGTGTGCCCCTGCCGCGCCGGCTTCGCCAGGTAGATGGCGCTGAGCCGGCGCTCCTGCTGCAGCGCGGTCACCAGCACGACGCCCGGCTGACCGGTTTTCTGGTCGATGGTGTTGACCCAGAGCAGGTTGAGGCCTTCACGGAGCGTTACCCACGCCGCGAACATCCAGAGCGCAACGAGCGATAGCAGCAGAGCGGTGATCTTTGTCCGCACCCGCAGGTTGCGGGAACTCATGTCTTACCGTCCCAGATGAAAGTCGGGGGGAGCTCGCACAACCGGGCCAACGGCTGACGAGAACCTGATGACGGAATCAGCGGGAAGGCAGACCGCCGCCCCATACCTGCGGCACCTTAGCAACTCCGTGAAATACCCTCAAGACGAAGGGGTATACCGCCCGTATGACCGATTCTAGAACATTAAAACATCACATCGGCTATTTCGGGCGAGAATTCCACAAATGTCTGATCTCACGAGGGACAATGGCTTAGCCGGACCGCCGCTAGATGCAGTGCCGCGAGGATAGCCGACCGCACGACCGCGGTCGGATAATAAAGGTCCTTATCATGCCACATCGCCGGGCCGTGCCGTTCCGGATCCGTACGGAGCAGATAGGCGTGGCCGCGTTCGGCGGCCCGGCGGTATGACGGCGCCTCGTCCGGCGGGAGCGACAGCAGGATCTGCAAGGCGTACGCCGTTTCCTCGGCCGTGCCCTCCCACAGCCCCCAGGAGCCGTCCGCCCGCTGGGTGTCGAGCACCCAGCGCGCCGCCCGCCGCACGGCCGCGGCGGCGGGCGCGCCGACGCCGTACGCGTCGAGCGCGAGCGCGCAGCACGCGGTGGCGTAGTACGGAGAGGCATGCCAACGATCGTGCCAGCTTCCGTCCGGCTCCTGCCGGTCGGCGAGCAGCCGGGACAAGGCCGCCACATCCGCGGAATAACGTTTCTCCTCCTCGGTGGCACCGGCGAGATACCCGCCGAACGCCTCGAGCACGTGCGCGTTGACCGTCACCGAGAACCCCTGCTCCCCCTGCCAGGTGCAGAAATGCGTCGGCGTGCGGAACGCGGACAGGCTCTCCGGGGCCTCGCGCGGCGCGGCCGGGCCCATCGCGTACAGGGCGTACAGCGCGCCCGAGGTGGTGTCGGCGTCGGCGGGCAGGCCCGGCCCCGCGCAGACGCCCGCCGGCCGGTAGGCCGTCGCCAGCTCGGCGGTGACCTCGGGCGGCACGGCCACCGGGACGCCGACACGCAGCAGGCCGCCCACCACCCAGCCGCGTTCGAACACCGAGATCGGCAGGGCGCAGGGCACCGGCCCGCCGTACCCGCCCGCCACGTCCGCCAGGTGCCGCCGCGCCCCGGCGGCGAGGGAGCCCCGGTCGCCGCCGGCCAGCCACGCGGCGGTGGCCGCGGGCGACGCGCCGACCGTGCCGGGGCCGAGGGGCCGCACGCCCGGGGCACCGGCCGCCGCCGGGCCGCCGATCTCCAGGGCGTGCAGCAGCTTCTCCGGCACGCCCGAGCCCGAGGCGATGCGGTCCCGCAGGACGGCGAGCAGGCGGCCGTCCATGCCGGGCGGCAGGCCGAGCCGCGCGCCCCGCCACGGGTCGAGGCCCGGCAGCGGCAGGCCGTCGAGGGCCGCCAGGTGGGCGTTGATCGCCTCCACCAGGGCGGGCACGATCAGCTCGATGGCCGGCATGTCCGGCAACTCCGGGAGCGGGCCGTGGTTCAGCCAGGCGAACAGGCGGTCCAGCGCCCGGCGGGCGGTCTCCACGAGGTCGCCGGGGGCGGGGCCGTACGCGCCGGTGTCGTCGAGCAGGACGGTCAGGATCGCCTCGGTCGCGCTCAGCGTGGGGACCAGGGCGTATCCGCCCGGCCCGCCCCAGCCGCCGTCCGGGCGCTGCCGTCCCCGCAGGAAGCGCAGGCGGCCGTCCTGTCCGGGCAGCCACGGGGCCAGCGTGACCACCCGGCCGGTCTCGTAGACGGACGCGGACGTCTGGCCCCACGGCTCGGCGACGAGCCCGGCGACGAGTCGCGCGGCCTCGGCGGCGACGTCGGGGGCGGCGTCGGGCGCTACGTCAGGGGCCACGACGGGGTCGACTTCAGGGGCTGCGTCGGGGGCGCTCGTCTCGATGCTCCGCGTGTTCTCCGCGATGTCGGTCTTGTCGATCAACTCCGCCCCCAGTAGTCCGTGAGCCCGTAGAAGCCGGTGCTGTAGCCGATCTGTCGTTCCAGGTAGGCGACCTCCTGCGGGCAGCCGTCGCGCAGCGGCTCGAACAGCTCCCGGCAGCGGTCGACGAGGGTGGCGACACGCTCGGCCACCTCGGCGCGGCCGACGCCGAGCAGCAGCGCGTTGAGGTCGCCCCAGCGCAGGTCGCGGTCGTACGAGGCGAGGTCGTTGAGCAGCCGGAGCACCCGCTGCACCTGCTGGCTCGCGGCACGCAGCTCGTCGACGCGGTCGAGCACGCCGGGCTCGCAGGTGAGGATCCAGTGGGAGATGTTCACCCAGGTGGAGCCGAAGTTGTCGGCGTTGTCGAGGTACTCGTCGAAGGACGGGAGCGCCTCCGCCTCGCCCGCCCGGTGGGCCGTCTTCCACCGCCACTCGCGGGCCATCGCGGCCAGATAGCGGTCGAGCTGGTCCCGCCAGACCGCCCGGTGCGCGGCGAACGACGGCGTCGCCGCCAGCTCGTCGCGGATGTCGGCGAGGAACAGGGCGAGCGGCTCGTCGTCCGGCGGCGCGCCGCCGTCGGCGACCGCGAGGCAGATCCGGGTCAGCTCGTCGATGCGGTCGTGCGACTTCGCGAGGTAGTCGACCTGCCAGTCCGCGGCGAAGACCCACAGGGAGGTGCGCGTGGCGATGCGCAGCCGGTCCGGCGGCAGCCACGGGGAGCCGAACGCGTTGGCGAGCGCCACGGTGCTGTACAGGCGGGGGTCGAACGGGTCGGCCGGCAGCAGGCCCGGGTAGAGCTTGGCGCAGACCTGCAGGTCGGCCTGGCAGTCCGCGGCGGTCGCGCAGATCGTGCCGTGTTCCGCGGCGGACGCGATCGCGTCGCCGGCCATCAGGTGGGAGTGCACGGCGCGCCTCACCACGCGGCCGGGCGGAGCACGATCCGGACCCGGTCGCGCGGCTTCAGGGTGAGCCGCACCTGGGGTTCGACCGGCTGCGGGGTGGCGAGCACCGGGCGGAACCGCCGCAGCAGCGCGGCGACGATGAGCCGGCACTCCACCGAGAACAGGTGGCTGCCCAGGCACTGGTGCCTGCCGATGCCGAAGGCCAGGTAGGAGAAGCGGTGCCGGGGCCCGTGCTCCGGCGCGAACCGCTCCGGGTCGAACTCGTGCGGGCGTTCCCAGATCGACTCCAGGCGGTGCGTCAGGTAGGGGCTGACGATCACCGTGGAACCGGCCGGGATGCGCACGCCGTCGAGCACGTCGTCGGCGACGAGCGTGCGCGGGATCAGCCAGCCCACCGAGTAGAAGCGCAGCAGCTCCTCCAGGACCATCTTGGTGTAGCGCAGTTCCCGCACGTGGGCGCTGGTCGGCGGCCCGTCGCCGACCACCTCGTCGATCTCCGCGTACAGCTTCTCGGCCACCTCGGGGTTCTTGTCGAGC
>Ga0164243_10009106_pt1 | contig 14499 bp, 10 predicted proteins | sample OricompcompostOP_FD_108781 | JGI IMG/M metagenome (GOLD analysis project Ga0164243, IMG submission 108781) | Organic Plus compost microbial communities from Emeryville, California, USA - Original compost - Organic plus compost (OP) | ecosystem: Engineered > Solid waste > Mixed feedstock >... | reverse complement strand
TAGGATAAACCAACCTGAAGTTGGTCCAAGGTCGAAACTGGAAAGCTGTATGATGGGAAACTATCACGTACAGTTTGGGGAAGGGGGTAGTATCTGGTAACAGGATACTATTTCTAGTCCACTTTTAGGATATTAATAAATAGCTTAAGATATAGTCAGTCTCGATACATGAGTATTGAGGTAAAACGAAGAGGAAGTATTGCAATAGAATATAAATAATGTATTTAAGTTTAATAATCTTACCATTATTAGGAAGTATAGTGTCTGGCTTTTTTGGTAGAAAAGTCGGAGTTAAGGGTGCACAATTAATTACATGTTCATGTGTAATAATTACTACAGTGTTATCAATATTATGTTTTATTGAAGTAGGTTTAAATAATATTCCTGTTACAATAAACTTATTTAGATGAATAGATAGTGAATGATTTAATATCATTTGAGGTTTTCAATTTGATAGTTTAACAGTTTGTTTTGTGGGTCTGTGCAGTGCACAGATAGAAGCTGTGTTGGTTTTAATCCAACTGTATAAGAAGATGTTGATGAAAAAATCCTTTAGTTATATGATAGTTAGTGTATCGGCTTCGCCTAAATCACCCTATACTTTAAAATCTTTAAACGGTTTTACCAATCAAAAATTAAAACTCACATGTCTCGCCTTCGGCGCCTCTCTTCGATGCTTGAGTTCATCAGGACGTAAGTCGATAGTGGGCCGTCTAAATCAAAAAATGAGTTATTCAATGCTTAGTAGCGATGCAGAGGGTTACGCCGCCTTAAAAGAAGGTTTTCATCCTATGGCCGAATCCGAATTTTTACAATGATTCGTGGGATTTACCGACGCTGAGGGAAATTTTAGTATTAACCCTGTATTAAGCAAAGACGGGTTAACTATTTCCAAGGTAGGATTCATGTTTAAAATTGCTTTACATAAAGACGATGAGAAAGTTTTAAGATATATTAGCGCCAAATTAGGAGTCGGAGGAGTTCGTCTTTATAAAAATGAATGTATATTTAGTGTTACGGATAAAAAAGGTATACTTTCCTTAATATCAATATTCGATAAATATAATCTGAATACTTCCAAATATTTAGATTATTTAGATTTTAAAGAAGCTTTTTTTTATTATATTGACAGAGAGAAGAATTTAGATATTTATAGTAAAAGTAAGGTAAAAACTAAAATTCTAGAACTAAAAAATAAAATGAATACTAGCCGTGTTGACTTTGATAGACCCGAAAGTTCTAAGATTATAATTACTAAGTATTGATTATTAGGGTTTATAGAAGGGGATGGGTCTTTTTTTATAAGAAGAGACAATTTGAGACCTACTTTCTCTGTTGAAAATACTGGTGTACAACTTCCTGTTTTACTTAAAATAAAAGAATTTTTAGAGAGTTCTCTCGGTTTTGATAAATATTCTTTATATAAAATCAAAAATTCATCTATTATATCAATAACTACAGTAAAATCTAGAAGTGTTAATGGTAGAAGTAGTGTATTCCTTAGTATAAACAACATTAATGTTATATATAATTATTTAATACCTTTTTTTTCCGATGTTGAATTTTTAACTAAAAAAGGGAAAGATTTTCACGCTTTTAAAATAATTAGTAAGGCTGTTTACGAGGGAGCCTATAGAATAGAAGAGATAAGATCTTTAATTTTAAAATTGTCAAATACTATGAATAATTTTAGATTATCTACATATAAGGGAGTAGTTCAATATTTAAATAAAGAAGAATTAAATAAATTAATAACTGCAGCACCTACAATTGAGCGCCTTATAGATGGAAGGGTGAGGGATAAGATTACCAAAAAAATATTAACTAAACAAGTTAGTTGTGTGTATGAAATACTTAAAAATGACGAAGAGGTTTTATTGGCAGGTTCCTTAACTGAAGCTGCTTCAATTGTAGGGTTATATCCTGAAACTTTAAGTAAATATTTAGATGTTGAATTATTAAACCTTGATTTTATTGAAATTAAAAATTTTAAAATTAGAAGAGTAGGTGTATTCTGTAATGTAAGGCATCCTGAGAGAAGTCGTAACTTAGTTTTATTTGATAATACCTTTATTAGTATATGAACACTAAATAACAATTATCTTTTATAATAGACGGTATTTAGGCTGGCTGGTTAGCTAGCATAATAAAAAGAAGGATTTTTAATATCACATTGTTAATAGGAATTGAGCAAGGTTACAACCAAACAATTCCATACTTATACAAAAAATAGGTGAAAACGGTTAACGAGGAATATACTTGAAGACCGTCGGCAGTTGTAAATGTCGCTACAGACTGGTTCACCGGGGCTAGGCTGAAATGTCTGTCCGAATGTACAGTCGAACCCTATAACGAATGCAAGTTCGTAGGGAGGAAATATTTATTAAAAAAGTACTACGCGTACTTTATAGCCTAACCACAAAGGCAGTAAACTCCTGAGTAGATAAAACTACTCTTAATGTCTATACCTAAGTTATCTTAGGTGACATTAAGGTCAGGTTAATTAGGGTTGTTCAATGCTAATACCAGTATTGATAATTAGTTCTTTAGTTCACATATATTCAATAAGTTATATGAGCAGCGATCCTCGGGGATGCGTTAGGGGAAAACGTGTCTATGGGGATAGATTGTCAAACTCCGGGAAAGTCCTAAAGCTTAAGGTACCAAGCTGTAGTTGAAAAACTACAAGTGGATGAAGTAATTACTCATGTACGGTAACAAGCCTTAAGATGAGTGAAAACAAAATGGATCACCGCGGATCTAAGTCAACAATACTTATGAGTATTGTTGTAAAAGAGCAACGAGTAGACGGCAGTCGATGCGGTATTAATTTACCACATTTAAGATGTACTCTAAAGGGTTTTGAAAGAAACAGAGGTATAGGCCTTAATTTCAACATGCTAGGTTGAAATCCTTATGTCAAAGTCCCATCTAAGCAATTCGATTTAAGAAACTTTTCTACCCTTAATTCTACTATTGTAAGACCTGAAATCTGATCAGGTTTAATAGATGGTGAAGGTTCATTTAGTATAATAGTAGATAAAAATAAAACTAGAAAATTAGGTTGACGTGTTCAATTGAAATTTCAATTAGGTGTTCATACAAAAGATCTTAATTTACTATATCAATTACAACAATACTTGGGCGGTGTTGGTTCTATTCATTTACATAAAGCTAGCCTGCGGAGGGATATAGTTAATTATTCTATTGATTCAATTGAAGATTTAAATAAACTTATTATTCATTTAGAAAAATATCCGTTATTAACTCAAAAAGCCGCGGATTTTTTATTATTTAAACAAGCGGTAGAACTTGTAAAGAATAAAGATCATCTTACTATTGAAGGTTTAAATCAAATAATAAATATCAAAGCATCAATGAATTTAGGTTTATCTGACGCATTAAAATCAGAGTTTCCTGGATATATTGCAGTTGAAAGACCTGTAATAAATAATAATGATAATATAATTTTAAACCCTCATTGAATTTCAGGATTTGTAAGTGGTGAGGGGAACTTTGATGTTCGTATCCCATCAACGAATAGTAAATTAGGTTATCGAGTACAATTGAGATTTAGAATAACTCAACATATTAGAGATATTAGATTAATGGAGAAAATAGTTGAATATTTTGGGGCAGGAAAGATCTACAAATATAATGGTAGATCGGCAGTTAGTTTAGTAATAGTTGATTTTACTGATATTACTAATATAATAATTCCATTTTTTAATGAAAACCCAATAATTGGTATAAAACTATATGATTATCTTGATTGATGTAAAATTCATAGTTTAATGGTTAATCGTTCTCATCTTACGGTTGAGGGTATAGATTCAATTAGAAAGATAAAATCTGGTATGAACGGAGGTAGAAGTTTCTAAGGGGAAAGTAACCATTGTTACAATCAGATTCCCGATAAATCAATTGTATGATAAATTTGACTTCTTAAATGCATAACCAAAGATTTTTTAGCTATTTAAGCTTATTCACTTTTATGATGATAATACTTGTAACAGCCAATAATTATTTATTAATGTTTGTAGGATGAGAAGGTAAAGAGACTCCCGGGTTTGAAGGGGTTTTATTATTGTTCTTATTCGCTATATTATTATACAATAAAAGTATACATTATGATTTGACTAAATATACTAGTTTAACCAATTATAATAAAATTTATATGGTTAATCGAACAAGTGAATTAGAATTAAAGAATTTTAAGAGCGGAGCTGCTAAAAAATTCTTATATAGAAATTATTCTACTAATGTTCAGCTATCTAAAGAAGAGAAACGAGTTGAATTGACACCGGAACAAAAAGAAGTACTTATAGGAATTATTCTTGGGGACGGACATCTAGAAAGATTGAATGAAAGATATAATACAAGATTAAGAATTGATTGTTCTTATCCAAAACAAGAAATGTTTGTGATCAAATTAAGAGAAATCTTTGATTCAATTACCAATATGGAATCAAAAATTTTAACTAGAACTGATAAAAGATCAAACAAAGTTTCACAATCTTTATATTTTTGAACTCGGACTCTAGAATGTTTAAATGATTATCATGCTTATTTTTATAATAATAAAACAAAATTAGTGCCTAATAATATTGGAGAATTGCTAACAGAAAGAGGCTTAGAAGCTCTTATTGACTAATGGGGGATGGCATGTATAGAAAAGATAGAGGAGGAATTGTAATTTGTACTGATTCTTTTACTTTAGAGGGTAATCAGTTATTACAGACAGTTTTAGTTGAAAAGTTTGGACTTTCGGTGTCAATTCAAAAACGTATAGAAAATGTATACAGATTATATATACAGAAAAAATCTAGAGATAGATTAGTAGATTTAGTCAAACCCTTTCTTATATCGAGTATGGTATATAAAGTTGGGTTATAATTTTATAATTACCTCGGGCGCCGCTGAGCGGCTGAGGGTTGGCCGGAGGCCGCCCTCCGGAGAAAAATGTATAATAATTTAGCAAGCCTTTATTTAAAAATTCCAAGCCTTATATGCCTTATATGACTAATTTTATTTATAAATTATATAACAAATAAAAATTTAATTCAATATATTATATATTATACTGTAACCAGTGAAATAATATCCTTAATAATAGGATCTTTATTAGGAAATTCATATATTAAAAAAAATAATGATAATAGTATCATTATTACTTTTATAAAATGTAGTAATAATATAGAGTCTTTAATGTTATTTCATAAAATTTTATATAAAAATGGTTATTGTAAACCAATTAAACCTAAATTATATAAAATGATTTCAAAAAATAATCAAATATTATATTACTATGTAATTAATAGTTATAAATTATATGATTTAAATTGATTACATGAAATTTTTTCGCTCCGCGCTCCGCCGCTCCGCTGCTTCGCCGAAAATAATTTTAAAAAATTGCCAAATAATTTAGATGAGTATTTAACTCCTTTAAGTTTAGCTACATGATATATGGATAATATAAGCAATTATTTTTCTAAATCAGGATTATCTAGTTTTAATCTAAATGAAAAAGATATAAATTATATTTCAAATATATTAAAAGATAAGTATAATTTAGAAACTATCATAAAATTACCTCGGGCGCCGCTAGGCGGCTGAGGGTTGGCCGGAGGCCGACCCTCCGGAGAAAAAAAAGATAAAGTGTCTTTTTATATTAAAAATACATCTAATGATAGATTTAGTAATTTGATAAAACCCTATTTATTACCATCATTACAATATAAATTAAATAGTACATGTAATAAATTAACTTTATTAAATAATTCTAATACCTCCCTCCGTGGCCGGAGGCCAGTAATTTATTTAGCCGCTGAGTATTTATATAGGCTGAGGGTGGCCGGAGGCCGCGAAAGTATTCAACTAACACTAAATATTCCAATAATTATAAAAAAGAATATGAATTAAATACTATTCAAAAAGAAGCGTTAATCGGAGTGATTTTAGGAGATGGATACCTGGAAAGAAATAAACCTACTCATAATACAAGATTAAGAGTAGAACAATCTAGGATTAAAATCCTTGAATATTTAGAAAGTTTACATGAACTATTTGAACCTTTAACTGCAATGGAACCAACTATATTAACGAGAAATAATAAAAAGAGAGGTATTATAACTCAATCATTATATTTCAGAACTTTAGCTATGCCTTGTTTAAATTATTATTATGAACTTTTTTATAAAGATAATAAAAAAATAGTACCAAATAACTTAGACAAATTATTAAAAGAAAGAGGCTTAGCCTAAGGCCACGGTCGTTTACCTTTCAATAATCTTAAATTAGGGTAGGTATTTATTCAATATTGAAACTTTTATGGATGAGTGTAAAATTTATTAGACGCGATGGATGTAAATTTTAATTAGCTAATTAAAGTTTGTCCATCATGCGTTATTTTATTAACGCATATTTTGTTAAATAATTTAAATTTTAATAAATATATAATGAATATTACCTTAATACTTTTTTTAATAGAAATCGGAAGCGCAAGCTACTGATTTGTATTGAATCCCCCGCTTTCTCTTTCTCAGGGGTTGATCTTTTTAGAAAAAATATTATAATACTTACTATAACATTCTTAATATTGGAAAGTTCTAACGAACTAGACTTAGGTCACACCTTTAACAACCCTAGTGGTGCAATGGAAGGTTCGACAGGAATTATAGCTTTAGCTTTATTAGGGTGTATAGTTTCTGACTTCTTTGGTAGAGAAGTTGGGGTTCGCGGTACGGAGTCTAATAATTTACTCTTGCTAGGAAACGCAGGAAACCATCTTAAGCAGTATTACGCCTCGGTTAGGTTTTCTAGTGGTATTAATCGTAAGGTTAATCATATATTAAATAATAAGGTTTATTTTTCAACAAGTTGTATAAACTTAGGTGATAGTAATGGCTTAAAATCTGTTGAAGTAGTTTACTCTAATGTTGATCTTAATAAAAAAGAAATAGTTGAAGAAAATAAAAAAAAGTCAGGAGTTTATAAATGAACTAATTTAAAAACCGGATCTTCTTATGTAGGAAGTAGCGTAGATCTATCGAAAAGATTTAGGAATTATTTTAATTATTCTTTTCTTGAAAAAATAAATATGGTCATACATAAAGCTATTTTAAAATACGGTTATGCAAATTTTAAATTAGAGATTTTAGAATATTGCGCTCCAGAAGAGTGTATTAAAAGAGAACAGTATTATATAGATACTTTAAATCCTGAATATAATGTATTAAAGGTTGCAGGTTCTACTTTAGGTTATAAACATTCCGAAGAAACTATGGCTAAATTTAAAAATAGAAAGCTCGCAGCTGATCATTTGGAAAAATTAAGAGCACACTTAACTGAATTAAATAGAACAGAAAGACAAAGATTAGCTGCAAGAGAACGAATTTTAAAAATAAATGAAAAAAAAGGCCTAAAAGTAGAAGTAACTGACTTAAGAACAAATGAAACTTTAATATATAATTCTTTACGAAAAACGGCAGAAGCTTTAAATACAGATTTAAAATCATTACGTTACAATGAAAATAAACAAAAAGAGAGAGGTACAATTGTACCTTTTAAAAAATATTTTATTATTACAATACATAGAGATTAAAGGAAGGAAACCCTAGGGATGATGGAGGTAAAACTCTTCATAATCAAACTGTTCTTCATATTAGATCCTTTACTAAGGAAGAAGTTATTTATATTCAAAATGTTTTAAATAAAAATTTTGAATTAGTAACCAGAATAGAAGAAAAATCTCAAAATCAATGAATAATTTATATTCCCGTTAAACAAGTAAAAAGTTTAAAATCAATAGTTGGTCCATATATGCATAAAAGTATGTTATATAAAATATAAAATTAGTTATAGTTAGTAATAAAAATATATTTATAAAAATAATTTTTATAATTTATTACTAGCAATACTGATGAAAACGATCAAAGAAATAGAGTTAATTTCCAGATCGTCGATTGTTTTATAAATCGCGACAGACTGGTTCATCGGTGGGTGTCTAAAATGATGCTTAATGTACAGTCGGAATCTTTATATTTAAATTAAATTATTTAAATATACCAGGGCTTTATGTAAATCCAATTAGGTAATAAAGTACAGGAAATAAATACTAACTCTTAATGTATTTATTTTAAAGATTTGGTAGGAGTTTGTTCATATTCACAAACTAACATATGCCTTAGATGAAAATTTTATTCTAATTCGGGCTTTGGTTTTAATTATTCACCCTATAGTATTTTTATTATAACACAAAGAAGATCATTTAGCAGTTTTTCTAGAAAGTTTTTAAAGAAAAGTAGCTATTTAGAATCTAGTTTCGTTAATACTTATTGTAACGTTCCTTTTAGTAGCTCACAGAGCTCGCACACAGAAATTCTCTCTTTGATAGCAGGTACTCTGCTAGGCAGTTCTTATTTAGAAAAAGAACCCTGTATTTCTTGTAACAATAATATTTCTAAACCCTCTAAAGTTCGAGTAGTTTTTGTGGTATTTAGTAATAATGTAGAATATTTAAAGAGTATATATTTAGTGTTAGTTAAAGCAGGGCTTTGTCCTTTAAATTGTTTTAAATTACATAAGTTAATAGGTAAAGGAAATAAGGTGTTTTTCCTTATTACTTTTAAAACATATTATTCTACTAGATTTATGGGGCTATATGATATATTTTATAAATGCGATAGTAAATTAATACCTAAACAAAATTATCTTTATGAATTACTTACACCTTTAACTTTGGCCACTATGTTCTTATCCGCTATATGGTTAAAAGAAAAGGCCATAAATACTATTCAAGAGAAATTTAAGATATGTTTTCCTGTTGTCGAACTTCAAAATTTAATTGCTATTTCTTGTGTTTTGAAATCTAAATATAATATAGATACAGTTATTCATAATTTAAATCCCGGTTTAGGTTGTAATATTGTGGTGAAGCCTCAGGTTTCTAATAAGGGTGAAGCCACTGTGATTAATAATAATTGTACTTGTTTCTCAACAATCTTTCTTGCGGAGTCTCCTGCGGATGGAGTATCAAGTTTCTCTCCCCTTCGTCCCAGACCTGAATTGCAGGACCTGGTCTCAAACCAGAAGGCAAAGGTTAATTGTACACTAGCGGTTTCAGTTAAAAATTCTTCAAGTTCTACTTTTATTAACCTAGTTAAACCGCATATTTTACCTTCACAACATCATTTTTTAAATAGGTCATGTTTAACTTTAGGTGTCTTCCAAGTTAAAAGAGGTTTTACTACATTATTTTCTAAGCGTCATTCACGAGTTAACTTGTTTGATGTTCGTAGCGTTGTGGATTTATATTATTTAAGTAATAAATACTCATTATTTACTAATCGTATGTTAACTACTAACACCGATTTTAAGGATTTGAATTTCATTGAATGATTTAGAGGATTTTCAGATGCAGAAGGGAGCTTCATTATTAAAAAAGGTAGTAACTCTTCTTTTAGCTTCATGTTTCAAATAGCATTACACAAGGACGATGTTAATGTATTAATCTTTCTACAGAATTATTTTAATGCGGGAAAAATTAGTTATTATCGTGATTCAGTTAGATGAGTTGTTAAGGATAAAGATGAACTTAAAGTTATTATTGATATATTTAGTAAGTTTTCTTTAAATACTGTTAAACACCTTAATTTTTTAGATTTTAAACAAGCATTTGAGCTGTATACAAACAGAGATTCTTGAACTGTTTCTTCTCAGTTGGCTGAAAAAATAACAGTTTTAAAAAATAATATGAATTCACAAAGAACATTATTTAAAAAGGACTTGTCGCATAAAATTATTGTTTCTCCTTACTGACTATTAGGTTTTGTAGAGGGTGAAGGTTCTTTTAATGTTACAGGGAGCGATTTTGACTTGAGATTTAGTGTAACTCAGTCAGAGGTCGATTTGGCGGTATTAGAAGCTATTCGGGAATTTTTACTCAACCTAACAGATGTAAAAAACTTTAAGCCTGAAGACTGTAAATTTATTGGTATAGATTTGGCTAGAGCACAGAAACCTGATGTACAACGTAATTGATACACACTTAGAACTGGTAGTAGTTGATTTATTGGAAGTGTTCTTATTCCTTTCTTTGATTCCTTAGTCTAGGGGCTCCGCCCCTAGAAGAAGGACTACCAAGATTGAAAAAGTATATTTTATCTTAAAGAAAAAGGTCATCACCATACAGATGAGGGCTCAAGATTAATAAAATTAATTATCAGCCAAATGAATAGCAGACGTTTATCTTCTACGGAGGGTAGAGTTGATGTAGATGAAGCGCGTTTATACGATGATATTAGGGATTTTTTAAATAGACCTTCCAATTATCAAATTACAGACAAAGGTACTTGAATTATTTCTAAACAGAAATTTTTAAACTTGGGAGGGGCACCTAATGTTGTACAAGTAATAGATCAAGATGGTAATATTGTAGAAACATTTATATCTATGAAGAGTTGTGCAGAGGCATTAGGAAGAAACCCTAATACTCTAACAAAATGGGTACGTACTGGTCATCAGTTTAATTGTAAAAATAGATTATGTACTATTAAAAAACTTTAGTTCTCTGTCTTTTTAAACAATACACAAGGGCCTGGGCAGGAGGGAGCCTTAAATTACAATTACTATTAACTGGTTTAATTATACCTGCTATTTACTCGTTTTAAACGCACACGCAGAATAATATCAGTCAGGAATAGGGATGACTAGTACAAGGACTAGCTACTTTTATATCCCTTTAACTCTCCCCTGCGAAGCGCGAAGCGCGAAGCACCCTGCTTTTATGCTGCTGTTTTACAAAGGTAAAACAAGTCTGAAAGGTTCTGCTTCGCTAGACACTCCATTAGAGAGGTATTTAAGGTGCTAGAATGAGATAGGTCAGAAGGAGACCTTGCCGGGAGAAAAGATGCTACTTATCTTTATTTATCTATGCTAAATAAGGTGTTATAGTAAAAATACGTGAAGAGGATTAAAATAAAATTTTTATAGTTAGTAATTGACGGTTCGCGTTTCTTTGTCTTACGGTATTTACTACAGTCTACTAAAGACGAGGTGAATAGGGAGGAGGCCGAAGGTTATGTACCTAGCTTGCGCAGTGAGAAAAGAATGTTAACACATTATATTACTAGCAATGCCCTTGAAAACGATCAACAAAAACATAAGTTTTTTAGATCGTCGGAAAAATCTTTTCGCGATCGACTGGATCAAGGGTGGATACTTCCCTGAGTGCAACGCAGCTGCTAATAAATTAGCACAGGGGAGTGTTTTATGCACAGTCAAATTATTGTATTACAATAAGGTTTGTAATATTTAGGGCTTTAAATTGAAATTTTCTATTTCGACCTAGGAGAAAAAACTAGGCCAAATTTAAAGTACAAGGGCGGAAGTTATAAATTTAGTATTTATAACGGAAACCTAATAATTAGGTTGGAGTTTGTTCTTATTTATTAGTTAGTTTTTGATTTACTAGAATACAGGCAAATCAAAGCTCTATATCTGCTTTCTTAACTAATAGAGTAGGAGATTGTTTTTTAACAATAGGTATGTTCGCTATACTATGAAGTTTAGGTAATTGTCCCCTTTTTAAATGGGTCCTCGCTATAATGAGGATAGTAAATCAATACATTGGCATTTCTTTTACATGTAACTATATACACAAAAATACTCCTATAATTTCTAGTTCAAGAATACATACGTATAAATCACACTATTGCATTAACCGAGGTCAAACTAGACAGTATTCTAATTCTAGCCTTGGTCCTTATTTAGCTGGTTTAATTGAAGGGGATGGTCCGGAAAAAAAAGAAATGAAACCATTGAATCCATATTTTGTTACAGGGTTTTCTGATGCAGAATCCTGTTTTTATGTCGGAGTTATTAAGTCGCCTAAAGTAAAAGTGGGTTGAAAAGTTAGATGTAGTTTTGAGATACATTTAATTAATAAAGATTTATCTTTATTGGAAAGAGTCCAGGATTATTTTAAAGTGGGTAGTATTATAAAAAATGAGAGATCTTGTAAATATTTTGTAGGATCTATAGAGGATTTAATAAAGATAATATCTCATTTTGATAAATACCCTTTAATCACTCAAAAACATGCGGATTATCTTTTATTTAAAGAGATATTAAGTATAGTTAAAAATGGTTTGCATTTAACTGAGGATGGTCTACTAAGAATATTATCCATTAAAGCTTCTATGAATAAAGGTCTTCCTGCTAAATTAACTGAATCTTTCCCCGGCATTGTTCCTGTAACTAGACCTCAGGTTTTAGAAAATAAAATAGTAGATCCACACTGGTTGGCAGGGTTCACTACAGGGGACGGAACCTTTATGATAAGAATCATAGAGGATAGCAATAGCCGAATGGGTTATAAACCCCAATTAATATATAGTGTAATTCAGCACATTCGTGATGAAATGTTGATAAGAAGTTTAGTTGATTATTTAGATTGTGGTAGGGTGTTTATTTACGACAATGCGCTTAAATTTGAAGTATATAAATTTTCAGATTTAGTGGATAAAATCTTGCCTTTTTTCCAAAAGTATAACTTAGGTGGTGTTAAATTACATGATTTTAATTGTTTTGTTTTAGCTGTAGAAATAATCCAGAATAAAGGTCATTTTACAAAGGAAGGATTAGAAAAGCTACGTAAAATAAAATCTAATTTGTATAAACCAATTGAAGACGAAGATAAATTGTCTACGCCCAACCAAAAATTAATATCTACTAGTCCTGAGGTAGGCTTGTTACACACAAAGGCCAGTTGTAAAGGGAAAGGGGTTAAAACATTTAAAAGACAATATTCTTGCTTAGTAGGAAGTTCCTTTAAAAGAAGTAGCCTTAGCCCTGCCTGCGCGCGCTTTAACAAGGAGAGTGTAAGGCAAAGGTTTCGTATGGAATATTTTTTTCATGTGTGCTTTTTACATCAGCGTGCGCAGCTAAAAAAAAATAATGGGTTTTTAAATAAAGGTATTCTAATTTCACATTATTTGATGACCATCTCATGACAATATTATCATAGCTGTCCTTTAGTATTCTCTTCGACTTATGTTAGATTTTTTTCTAGTGTTCCGGTTCTATTTTCAAATGACAAAAAACTTTTTACTATTGAGCTTGGCAATCCCTCCGCGTTGAAAGTTTGTGCTTTAAATCCTAATTTTAATAGCTATTTAGCTGGATTAATTGAAGGAAAGGGTGTTATAGCAGTGCAGGATATAGACACACAAAAAGTAGTTCACCGCTTCGCACCAAAAATAATTATTGCATTTAATAAACATGATAAACCTTTAGCTGAGAAAATAAGTACTAAATTAAATGTCGGTAAAGTGATTGATAGATCAGAGATTGGTCATGTATTATTACAAATTTTAGCTAAAGATGAAGTTTTAAAAATAATAAATTTAATAAATGGTTACATGAGAACTCCTAAAATAGAAGCACTACATAGAGCTATTAATTGAATAAATAAAAAAGATAATAGTTCTATACCTTGCTTAGGGTTAGATACATCTCCTTTAAATAGTAACGCTTGATTGGCAGGATTCTCAGACGCGGACGGATGCTTTAGTATAACTGTGTATGATTGTAAAAAAAATGGAGGGGTTTTAAGAACTAGAGTTCAAACTTCTTTTCGTATAGAAGTAAAACAAAATTATTCTAGAGAAGTTACACCAGAACAAGGGGGATCTAGCTTTTTCCCTATTATGAGTGAAATATCGTATTTTTTAACTGTAAACCTTTATACTAGAACTAGAAAGACTAAAGATAAAGTCTTTTATGCTTTCGCAGTTGTAGCTCATAATTCTAGAAGCCATGAAATATTACATGAATATTTCTCTAGATTTCCTTTGTATTCTTCTAAGTTCTTAGCTTATAAAGATTGATGTCTTGTTCAAAAACTACATAAAGGATCTTTAACCAAAGAGAATTTAGAAAAGATAAAAGAAATAAAAAGCCAGTTCAATAGTAAAAGAACAGTATTTGATTTTTCCCATTTAAATAATTTTTAAATTGCCGTGGGAGGTAGTAATATCTCTCTTATTATATAACTATATGCGGGAAACTCCTAAAGTCTTTTTATAGATTTTTTGGAAACTTTTTTATAAAGCGTACAAGAAACTTAATAATTAAAAAGAATAGATTTTTTTTTTTCAAGCGCAAGCGTAAGCTTTAACTATACTAAATATTTTATACTTATCCTTTACATAAATTAGATATGTAATAGTCGAAGGTTGGAGGCGGGAAAGTATATATTTAGCTTTATATAAACTTATTGTCTATGTATGTCAAACATTAAGTGCATGCTTAGCTTCGCAGCGAGAAAAAAAATGAAAATGGACAATCCGCAGGAAACTGAATAATTAAGTGTATCTGGTGCTGCGCTTCGCACGCAGCACCCTAAAAAATTATCCCTTCACGACCGGACCCTTGTTAGAACCGGCCGTCCGTACGAAGTACGAAGTACGAAGGGGTGCTACTTCTACTTCGTACTTC
>Ga0164243_10009105_pt1 | contig 14499 bp, 12 predicted proteins | sample OricompcompostOP_FD_108781 | JGI IMG/M metagenome (GOLD analysis project Ga0164243, IMG submission 108781) | Organic Plus compost microbial communities from Emeryville, California, USA - Original compost - Organic plus compost (OP) | ecosystem: Engineered > Solid waste > Mixed feedstock >... | reverse complement strand
CGTAAGGGAATTCCAGCCCCGCGAAATCGGCGATCGTATAGGCCGCCCCGGCCATCTGGACGCCGAGCCGGCGGGTCTTCTGATGCGGCAGTTTCAGGAAGGCCTCGGCAAGGCCGAGTTCGTCGAGCACTTTGAGCGTCGAGGGATGGATCGTGTCGCCGCGGAAGTCGCGCAGGAAATCGCGGTGCTTTTCGAGCACCAGAACCTCGACGCCGGCGCGCGCGAGAAGATAGCCGCCCATCATGCCGGCCGGACCGCCGCCGACCACGGCGACACGCGTCCTTACATGCCGTGATGCGCTCATGGCCGCCGCCGGAAGGAAAAGGGCGGCTTGCGCCGCCCCGGGAATGACCGCCCTACAGGCCCTCGAACAGCGCCGTCGACAGATAGCGTTCGGCGAAGCTCGGAATGATCACGACGATGTTCTTTCCCGCATAGTCCGGGCGCGCGCCCACTTCGAGCGCCGCGGCGACCGCCGCGCCGGACGAAATGCCGACCGGAATGCCTTCGAGCTTGGCGACCCGGCGCGCGGTGTCGAACGCGGTCTGGTTTCCGACCGTCACCACCTCGTCGATGACCGAACGGTCGAGCACTTCCGGCACGAAGCCCGCGCCGATGCCCTGGATCTTGTGCGGTCCCGGCGCGCCGCCCGACAGGACCGGCGAATCCTCCGGCTCGACGGCGATCATGCGGACATTCGGATTCTTTTTCTTCAGAACCGTCCCGATGCCGGTGATCGTGCCGCCCGTACCGACGCCCGCGACCACCGCGTCGACCTTGCCCTGCGTGTCCGTCCAGATCTCCTCGGCGGTCGTCACGCGATGGATGGCCGGATTGGCCGGATGCTTGAACTGCTGCGGCATCACCGCGCCGGGAATCTGCTGCAGAAGCTCCTCGGCCTTGGCGACCGCGCCCTTCATGCCTTTCGGCCCCTCGGTCAGGACCAGTTCCGCGCCGAGCAGCGCCAGCATCTTGCGGCGCTCGATCGACATGGTTTCCGGCATTACGAGGATCAGGCGATAGCCGCGCGCGGCCGCCGTGAAGGCGAGCGCGATGCCGGTATTGCCCGAGGTCGGTTCGATGATCGTGCCGCCGGGCTTCAGCGCGCCGCTTTCCTCCAGCGCGTCGATCATGGCCACGCCGATGCGGTCCTTCACGCTCGCGATCGGATTGAAGAATTCGAGCTTGGCCAGAAGGTTCGCCTTGACGCCGTGTTCGGCCGCGATGCGGTTGAGGCGTACGAGAGGCGTGTTGCCGATCGTGTCGGTGATCGAGTCGTAAATGACGCCGCGGCCGACGAACTGGGTCGTCTTGGGCGCCCGCGCTGCGAACTGGGGCATCAGAATCCTCCCATAGCCTTGGGTATCGCGGAACTACACAAAAGCCCAGCGGAGATTTCTTTCAAGCCCCGTCGCGCAAATGTTCTTGGGGTCGGGTCAGATGCTGAAATCGTAGCTCGCGGTCGCCTCTCCGAAAACGCGGCGCGCCTGGGCGTCGCGGCACAGATCGTCGACCGTGATCTCCTGCAGCTTTTCGAGGAAGATTTCCGACGCCTTCTCGATGGCGGGCACGACGACGTCGCGCACGAGGGCGGAGGATTCCCCGCCGTTCTCGTCCTTGTCCGCCGCGTTGGACTGGGAGGCCGCCCGCACGATATCGGCCACCGTGATCCGCCGCCGTTCGCGCGCCAGCTCATAGCCGCCGCGCGGACCGCGGACCCCCTTCAGGATGCCGGCGCGCACGAGGACCTGAAGCAGGGTTTCCAGATGGCGCGGGGGAAGGCCGTGGCGCGCGGAAAGGGCCTTGGCCGCGATCGGGGCCGGACGCGCATGATAGGCAATGTCGACAACGGCCGCTATGGCCAGCAGGCTTCGGCGCGGAAGCAGATTCATCGCGTGGTTCCCTCTCGGCCGATACCGGTTGAGCCGAAGCCCCCCTGGCCTCGCTTGGTTTCGTCTATTTCTTTCGTTTCAAACAGTTCCACGGCCGCGGCCTTCGCCACGACGAGCTGCGCAATACGCATGCCGCGCTCGATCTCGAAAGCGTCCTGTCCAAGATTGATCAACAAAACCTGAACCTCGCCGCGGTAATCGGCGTCGATCGTCCCGGGTGCGTTGAGGACGGTGATTCCGTGCCGGAACGCCAGTCCCGAGCGCGGCCGGACCTGACCCTCATATCCCTGGGGTATCTGGAGAATTAGGCCCGTCGGGACCAACCGCCGTTCCCCTGGAAATATCCTAAAAGGGGAATCCTCATCAACCGCCGCGATCAGATCGAGCCCGGCGGCGCCCTCGGTCGCCCGCTGCGGCAGGGGCAGGCCCTCCGCATGCGGCAAACGGGTGACGGCGATCGAAAGGGCGCTCATCGCAGCATTTCCGTGAAGCGCGCGACCAGCCGGCGCGCGACCTCATCCTTGGGGAGGCTCGCCCAGGTTTCAACCGCCCCGGCGGTTATCAAATTTACGGTATTGCAGCCCCCGCCCATCACACCGCTGCCTGCGGACACATCGTTCGCGACGATCAGGTCGCAGCCCTTGCGCGTCAGTTTTTCCCGCGCGTTCTCGATAACATTCTCGGTTTCCGCGGCGAAACCAACCACAAGCTGCGGCCGATCCCCGGTGCGGCGGGCGATGGTCGCCAGGATGTCGGGATTTTCCACAAGCGCGAGCGCCGGCGGCCCGCCCCGGCCCTTCTTGACCTTGGCGGCGCTCGCCTCGGCGACGCGCCAGTCGGCGACGGCGGCGGCGAACACCGCGATGTCGGCCGGCAGCGCCGCCTCGACCGCCGACAGCATCTGCTGCGCCGTCTCGACATGCACCGTGGTGACGCCGAAGGGGTCGGGCAGGGCGACCGGGCCCGAGATCAGGGTCACGCGCGCCCCCGCGCGCGCCGCCGCCGCCGCGATGGCGTGGCCCTGGCGGCCCGAGGAGCGGTTGGCGAGGACGCGCACCGGATCGATCGGCTCGTGCGTCGGCCCGGACGTGACGAGCACGTGGCGGCCGCCGAGGGCGCCGTCCGTGCCGAGCAGCGCCTCGGCCGCCGCCGCGATTTCGAGCGGCTCGGCCATGCGGCCGAGGCCGCTTTCGCCGCGCTCGGCCATGGGCCCGTCGTTCGGCCCGACGAACCGCACGCCGTCCCCGCGCAGCCGCTCCACATTGCGCTGCGTCGCGGGGTTCGCCCACATGCGCGGATTCATGGCGGGGGCGGCCAGCACCGGACGGTCGGTGGCCAGAAGCGTGGCCGAGGCGAGATCGTCGGCCAGCCCGTTCGCCATCTTGGCGAGGAGATCGGCGGTCGCCGGCGCGACGAGGATGAGATCGGCCTCCCGTGCCAGGCGGATATGGCCGACATCGCTCTCTTCGGCGAGATCGAAAAGATCGGTGAAGACACGCTCGCCCGTGATGGCGCCGACCGCGAGCGGCGTGACGAAACGGGCCCCGCCTTCGGTCAGGATCGCGCGCACGGCCAGGCCGCGCTCTTTCAGACGCCGAATCAGGTCGAGGCTCTTGTAGGCCGCGATCCCGCCGGAAATGATGAGAAGAATTCTCTTCTGTTGCAACGTCTTGACGCCTTGCGAGGCCGCCGAAGGGCGTTTCAGTAGCGCAGAATCAGAAACAATGCGAGCAGAACGGTGATCGCCCAGAGCGCAAGATGGCCCCAGCGGGCCCGCCGGGCTTCCGCGCGGCCGATCTCGCGCACGCTTTCCGGCGCCAGCGGGAAACCCCGCGCCGTCATGCCCTCGAGGCTCGCCGCGAGCCGCTGCGTCCGCGCCACCAGATCGGGCAATTCCCCGGCCGCGCGGACAAGGCGCTGGGCGAGATCGACCGTGTCCCCGATCTTTCCGGCCGGGCCGAGATAGCGGGTGATCCATTCGCGCACGACCGGATCGGCCGCCGTCCACATGTCGATCTGCGGGTCGAGGGTGCGGGCGACGCCTTCCACCACCACCATGGTCTTCTGCAGCATGATCAGTTCGGGCCGCGTCTGCATGGCGAAGATTTCGGTGATCTCGAACAGCTGGGTGAGAAGGCGCGCCATGGACACCTCCTGCGCCCGGCGTCCCTGCGTCGGCTCGCCGACCGAGCGCAGCGCGCGGGCGAATTCCTCGACCGACTGGTCGGCGGGCACATAGCCGGCCTCGAAATGCACCTCGGCGACGCGGCGGTAGTCGCGGGTGATGAAGCCGTAGAGCATTTCGGCGAGGAAGCGCCGCTCCTTGGGTCCGAGCCGTCCGGTGATGCCGAGATCGACCGCGACGAGATTGCCCGCCGCGTCGACGAACAGGTTTCCGGGGTGCATGTCGGCGTGGAAGAAGCCGTCGCGCATGGCGTGGCGCAGGAAGCTCTGGATGATGAGCGTGCCGAGCGCCGGCAGATCGTGCCCCGCCCGGCGCAGCCCCTCGTGGTCGGACAGCGGCGTGCCGTCGATCCATTCGAGCGTCAGGACTTCCTTGCTGGTGCGCTCCCAGTCGACGCCGGGCACCCGGAAGCCGGGGTCGTTCCGCGTGTTCTCCGCCATTTCGGAGAGCGCGGCCGCCTCCAGCCGCAGATCCATCTCGAAGGCGACGGAGCGGGCGAGCGTGTCCACCACCGCGACGGGGCGCAAACGCCTCGCTTTCGGTGCGAAGCGTTCGATCTGACGCGCGATGGCATAAAAGGAATCCAGGTCGCGCCGGAAGCGTCGCCCCACATCCGGCCGCAATATCTTCACCGCGACCGCGCGCCGGCCTGTCGGCGTATCGACGAAGGCCTTGTGCACCTGGGCGATGCTGGCGGCGGCGACCGGCGGGCCGAACTCCGCATAGAGCGCCGGGACCGGCCGGCCGAGCGCACGCTGCACCGTCGCCTCGGCGATTTCCATGGGAAAAGGGGGAAGGCGGTCCTGAAGGGTTTCGAGATCGTGCGCGATCTCCATGCCCACGAGATCCGGACGCGTGGCGAGAAACTGGCCGAGCTTGATGTAGGAAGGCCCGAGCCGCGCCAGCGCGTTGGCGAGCGGCGTGCCGCCCGTGGACGGGCCGCGGCGCTCGAACAGCCGCATGAGACCGATGCCGGCCCGCAGCGGGCCCCGCACATCGCCGAGATCGAGCGTGCGGAACACGCCCTCGCGCGCGAACACATAGCCTGTGCGCGCCATACGGGCGAACTGGGCGATCTGTCCCAACATTACAGCCGCCAGCCGCTGTGAAGCGCGGCGATCCCTCCGGTGTAGGGCGTGTAGGACACGCGCGCGAACCCGGCCGCGCGCATCATCTCGGCCAGTTCCTCAGGCGGTGGAAACTTGCGGATGCTCTCGACGAGATAGCGGTAGGCCTCGGCGTCGCCGGCCACGCGGCGGCCGATCTCCGGAATGACGCGGAAGGAATAGAGATCGTAGATGCGGTCGAGGCCGGGAATGTCCACGGTCGAGAATTCGAGACAGAAGAAGCGGCCGCCCGGCTTCAGCACACGCCGCGCGCCCGCGAGCGCCTTGTCCATGCGCGGCACATTGCGCAGGCCGAACGCGATCGTCACCGCGTCGAAGCTTGCGTCCGGGAAAGGCAGGTCCTCGGCATTGCCCTCGACGATTTCGACCCGGTCCGCGAAGCCCGCTTTGCGCGTGCGCGCGCGGCCGACCTCGAGCATATTGGGATTGATGTCGAAGAGCGTGACGCGGACCCCCGGTCCGCCGCGCCTGAGGGCGCGCAGCGCGATGTCGCCCGTGCCTCCCGCCACATCGAGCAGGTGGAAGGCGCGGCCGCCGCGCGGCAGCGACAGCGCCGTGATCAGCGCCGCCTTCCAGGCCCGGTGCAGGCCGCCGGACATCAGGTCGTTCATCAGATCGTAGCGGTCGGCGACATCGCGGAAGATGCGGTCCACCCGTCCCTGCTTCTCTTCGAGGGGGACGCTTTCAAAGCCGAAATGCGTGGTTTCGGGCGAGGTTGCGCTGTCGGTCATGCGAGCCTGATCCTTTGGGCGCGGACCCTAGCTTAAGGGCCGGACAGGCGCTAGGTTCCGCCCCGCGCCGCGTTCCCGGCCGCTCTTTAGCGCATTTTCCTTAAAAAGATGCCCGAGCTTCCCGAAGTCGAAACCGTCCGCCGCGGCCTTGAGCCCGCTTTGGCGGGACGCGTCCTCGTGCGCGCGGAAGCGCGGCGCCCGGATCTGCGCTTTCCCCTGCCGGAAAACTTTTCCGCACGCCTTCAGGGGCGCCGGGTCGAGGCGCTGCGCCGCCGAGCCAAATATCTCCTTCTCGATCTCGACGACGGCCATACGCTGATCTGCCATCTCGGCATGTCGGGCTCGTTCCGTGTCGAGGACGATCTGCCGGGCCGCTTCCACCATGCGCGCACGCGGCTGCAGGCGCACGACCATGTCGTCTTCGAGACCGACCGGGGCGTGCGGATCACCTACAATGATCCGCGCCGCTTCGGCTTCATGCTCCTCGTCCCGCAGACCGAACTCGAGGAACACAAGCTTCTGCGCGGGATCGGGATCGAGCCGCTCGGCAACGAGATGAACGGCCCCTTTCTGGTGTCGGCCTTTGCCGGGCGGGCGACCTCGCTCAAGGCCGCGCTCCTCGACCAGGGCGTCATCGCCGGGCTCGGCAATATATATGCGTGCGAGGCGCTGTTCCGGGCCGGACTGTCGCCGCGCCGCAGCGCGCGCACCCTGGGGTCCGCCCGCGCCGGGCGCCTTGCCGCCGCCATCGCCGATGTGCTCCGCGAGGCCGTGGAGGCGGGCGGCTCCTCCTTGCGCGATCACGCCCGGACGGATGGGGAGCTCGGCTATTTTCAGCACAGCTTCCGGGTCTATGACCGGGCCGGGCAGCCCTGCCTGCGCGAAGGGTGCGGCGGAACGGTGCGCCGGATCGTCCAGAACGGGCGTTCGAGTTTCTTTTGCCCCGCCTGCCAAAGGTAATCCGTTGACCTTCTCCGGCGATGCGATTATGAGAACCGCCAATGCGGCGGGGACCTCTTCGCCGCCCGATTTTTTTGCGCCTCCCGGTTAAGGCGGGCCAAAACCCAAGGATCGCACAAATGGCCAATACCTCCTCGGCCAAGAAGGCTGCGCGGAAGATCGCGCGCCGCACCGAGATCAACAAGATGCGCAAGACGCGCATGCGCAATTCGGTCAAGAAGGTCGAACTCGCGCTCGCCGCGGGCGACAAGGAAGCGGCCCTCGCGGCTTTCCGTGCGGCACAGCCGGAGCTGATGCGGGCCGCGCAGAAGGGCGTGGTTCACAAGAACGCCGCCTCGCGCAAGGTCTCGCGTCTGGCGGCGCGTGTGAAGGCGCTCGGCTGAGCCCTTTCCGCATCGTTTTCGGATGTATGGAAACCCGGCGAAAGCCGGGTTTTTTTGTGTCAATATTCGCGTGGCGCGCCTGTCACAGCGCCGTTGTCGAAACGTCACAGCCGCGAAATCCGTCGCATTCGGGTCTTGACTCGGGAATCCCCTGAATCCTGAGCAAAAGGCGCCCAACGGCACGCGTCGCACACAAAAAACTGATATATATCAAGTACTTGCATGGAATACGCGAAAGCGGACCTCCAACCGCTGAGAAGATACTCCGGGCCTTGAATTTTTTTTGACGATTCCGCGACCCGATTGCCACGCGAATCATGACCGTCGAATCCCAAGAAGATCAGGGCCTTGCCACAATCCGAATCGGCGCAAGGCGTCGCCGCGTCCATACCCGGGTAAATTTTCCATTACGAAGACAGTTGCGCGGCCAAATCGGTCGTGGCTAACTTTCCTCGTCCTCGGGCGCGGCGCCCGAAGGCTTCTGAGACAGTTTTGTAGTGTAGACCCGCCGTTTGGCGGGAGGGGAGCGTATTGCCTGAGACGGGGCGGCGCGGGGGCCGTTTTGTTTCTTTGCCGCGGAAGAGTTTGAGGCTGAGGTTACTTTCGCGGATCTCTGTACTGCGTACAAAAAAATCGAATTTTGAGGGGATGTGTCCGGCCAATACTGCCGGACGCGATGGAGATATTATGTCTTTGCAATCAACGGGCGGTTATGCGGGCGATGTCGATCCGAGGAGTGCATACCGGGAGCTGACCGAGAACCAGAACGCCCAGCTTGTCGATGTCCGCACGCGCGCCGAATGGAGCTTTGTCGGTATTCCGGATCTCAGCACGATCGGCAAGGAACCGCTTCTGATCGAGTGGCAGAGCTGGCCGCACATGCAGGTCAACAGCGATTTTCTCGACAGGCTCAAGGCGGCACTCGCGGCGAAGAACGTGCCGGCGGAGGCTCCGCTCTATTTCCTGTGCCGCTCCGGCGTGCGCAGCGCGGCTGCGGCCGCCTGCGCCGTGCGCGAGGGCTTCGGCCTGAGCTTCAACATTGCGGGCGGGTTCGAAGGCCCACCGGATCCGAGCCGCCATCGGGGTTCGGTCGCGGGATGGAAGGCCGAGGGCCTGCCCTGGGTCCAGACGTGAGGTGAGGGCATGAGCGACGGTCTTCACTTCGATCATGCCGGCCATGACGTCGGCGACTTTCCGGAAATGTTCAGCACACGCATTCAGGAGTCTGAAATGTCATCGCCCGCTATCTCCCCTTCCGCCGGCGACCACGGTGCGGCTTGGCTGCGCACCCAGCGGCGTCTGCGTGCGGAGCTTGGCGAGGACATCTATCTGTCCTGGTTCGCGCGGATCGAGCTCGAATCCGTCGATGCGGCCGGCCTCGCCCATCTGTCCGTGCCGACACGCTTCCTGAAGAGCTGGATTCAGTCGCATTACGCCGACCGCATCCTGCGTGCGTTCCAGGCGGAGGATTCGGCCGTCGAGCGCATCGAGCTGTCGCTGCGCACCGCCGGCGGACGGACCCAGGCTCCGGCGCAGCCGCAGCCCGCGTCGGGCGCCGCGCCCCGCGCCGGCGCGCCGGCCGCGCAGCCGCAGCCCCAGACCACCGATGCGGGCGGGCCGCTCGTCGGATCGCCGATCGACCGGCGCATGAATTTCGAGAGCTTCCTGGTCGGCCGCTCCAACGCGCTCGCCCATGCCGCCGCGCGCGAGGTCGCCAATTCCAAGGCGGGCGAGCCGATCCGCTACAACCCCCTGTATGTGCACGCTGCGGTCGGCCTCGGCAAAACGCATCTTCTTCACGCCATCGCCGGACGGGCGGAGGACGGCGGGCGGCGCGTCCTCTACCTCACCGCCGAGCGCTTCATGTTCGGCTTCGTCTCGGCGCTGCGCGCCCAGACGGCGCTCGCCTTCAAGGAGACGCTGCGCGGCATCGACATGCTCGTCATCGACGACGTGCAGTTCCTGCAGGGCAAGACCGTCTCGGCTGAATTCGGCCACACGCTGAACGCGCTGATCGACGCCGGACGCCAGGTCGTCGTCGCGGCGGACCGTCCGCCGGCCGAGCTCGAAAGCCTCGACGACCGCCTGCGCTCGCGGCTTGCCGGAGGGCTCGCGGTCGAGATGGCCTCGCTCGACGAGGACCTTCGCCTGTCGATCCTGAAGAGCCGCGTCGCGGCGGCGCGCGAGGCCAATCCGGGCTTCGACGTTCCGGCCCAGGTTCTCGCCTATGTCGCCCGTACGGTCACGGCGAACGGCCGGGACCTCGACGGCGCGGTGAACCGCCTGCTCGCCCACAACACGCTGACGGGCGCGGCGGTGACGCTCGAAATGGCCGAGGAGGCGCTGCGCGATCTCATCCGCAACCGCGAGCCGAAGCGGGTCAAGATCGAGGACATCCAGCGCATCGTCGCGCGGCATTACAATGTCTCGCGCGCCGACATCCTGTCGGCCCGCCGCACCGCGACCGTGGTCCGGCCGCGCCAGATCGCCATGTATCTGTCGAAGGTGCTGACGCTGCGTTCGCTGCCGGAAATCGGCCGGCGTTTTGGCGGCCGCGACCACACCACGGTCCTGCACGCCGTGCGCAAGATCGACGGCCTCCTCCACACCGACAACGCGCTCGCCGAGGACGTCGATCTTCTGAAGCGCATGCTGTCGGAGTAAAATAGTCCTAGGCGCCCTTGCACTTGCGGCCGGGAGAGGTCAATCTCCCCGGCCCCGGCGCACGGGCGCGCCGGAACGGGGGCGGCCTTCTGCGCCGCTCCGAATGCACGGAACGGATTTCCTCGATGAAAGTGACCCTCGAACGGGCCGCGCTGCTGAAGTCTCTCGGCCATGTCCATCGCGTCGTCGAGCGGCGCACCACGATCCCGATCCTGTCGAACGTTCTGATCCGCGCCGGCGAGGGCGGTCTCCGGCTCCAGGCGACGGATCTCGATCTCGAAGTCGTCGAGACGACGCCGGCCGAGGTCGGCCAGCCGGGCTCGACCACCGTTCCGGCCCACACCTTCTACGACATCGTGCGCAAACTGCCCGACGGCTCGCAGGTCGCCCTCGAACAGACCGGCGAGACCGGCACGCTGACGATCCGTTCCGGGCGCTCCCGCTTCACCCTGCAGACCCTGGCCGAATCCGATTTCCCGGATCTCGCGGCCGGGGATCTTCCGGTGAAATTCGATCTGCCGGCGACCGATCTGAAGCGCCTCATCGACAAGACGCAGTTCGCGATCTCGACGGAGGAGACGCGCTATTACCTCAACGGCATCTATCTGCACACGATCGAGGTGAACGGCGTGCCCATGCTGCGCGCGGTCGCCACCGACGGGCACCGCCTGGCGCGCGTCGAGCTTCCCGCGCCCAAAGGGTCCGAGGTCATGCCGGGCGTCATCGTCCCGCGCAAGACGGTCAGCGAGGTGCAGCGCCTCGTCGAGGACCCGACCGGCACGATCGCGATCGAGCTGTCGTCCTCCAAGATCCGCTTCACCTTCGGCGATGTCGTCCTGACATCGAAGCTGATCGACGGCACTTTCCCGGATTATGCACGCGTCATCCCGACCGGCAACGACAAGAATCTCACCGTCGACAAGACGGAATTCGTTGCCGCCGTCGATCGCGTCTCGACCATTTCCTCCGAGCGCGGCCGCGCGGTGAAGCTGACACTCAACGACGGCAAGCTCGTCCTGTCGGTGACCAATCCGGATTCGGGTTCGGCGACGGAGGAGATCGAGGTCGAATACGATTCCGATCCGCTCGATATCGGCTTCAATTCGCGCTATCTCCTCGACATCGCCGCGCAGATCGACACCGAGACGGCGCTCCTGAAACTCGCCGATCCCGGCTCGCCCACCGTGATCCAGGACAAGGACGGCGCCGCCGCGCTCTATGTCCTGATGCCGATGCGGGTGTAACGACGTCTTCCATCGCCCGGCGGGTCGCGCTGACGCGGCTTCGCCTGTCCAATTTCCGCAATCACGCCGCTCTCGACCTCCGGCCGGGAGAGGGCCTCGTCGCGCTCGCCGGACCGAACGGCGCGGGCAAGACCAATCTGCTCGAGGCCATCTCCCTGCTTGCGCCGGGGCGGGGCCTGCGCCGCGCCGCGCAGGCCGATCTCGCCCGTGCGGACGGCGACGGGTCCTGGGCGGTGTTCGCCGATCTCGACGGCGCGGAAGGTCCCGTTTCGCTCGGCACCGGCACCGAGCCGGGCGAGGGGGAGGGCGCGCCGCGGCGCTGCCGGATCAACGGCGCGAATGCGAGCGGCCCGGGCGCGTTCTCCGAGCATCTGCGCATCGTATGGCTGACGCCGGGTATGGACGGACTCTTCACCGGCCCGGCCGGCGACCGCCGCCGCTTTCTCGACCGCCTCGTCCTCGCCGTCGATCCCGAGCACGGCGCGCGCGTCGCGGCCTTCGAGCGCGCGCTGCGCCAGCGCAACCGTCTCCTGGAGGAAGGCGCCTCCGACCCGCGCTGGCTCGACGCCGTGGAGCAGGAAAGCGCCGAACTCGCCGTCTCGGTGGCCGCCGCGCGGATCGAGACCGTCGCGCGCCTGGCCGGGCAGATCGAGGAAACGCGCACGCCGGACGCCGTCTTTCCGCACGCCGAGATCGCGCTCGGCGGCTGGATGGAGGACAAGATCGCCTCGGGCGCCGCGGCGGACGCCGAGGACGACTACCGCGCGCGGCTTCGCGCGCTCCGGGCCCGCGACCGCGCCGCCGGCCGCACCACCGAGGGCCCCCACGCCTCCGACCTCACCGTCCGGCACGGGCCGAAACAGATGGCGGCGGGGCTCTGCTCGACCGGCGAGCAGAAGGCGCTCCTTCTCGGCCTGGTTCTGGCCCATGCGCGGCTGGTCGCGCGGCTATCCGGCGCCACGCCGGTCGTCCTTCTCGACGAGGTCGCCGCCCATCTCGATCCGGAGCGCCGCGCGGCGCTCTACCGGGTGCTTCAGGAGCTTGGCGCACAGGCCTGGATGACGGGCGCGGACGCGGCCCTTTTCGACGCTTTGCCGCCTTCCTCCTCGCTTTTTGCAATCCGCGCGGGACAGGCCGAGCGCCGGCTCTGAGCACGGTCTGGCCGAAGGCCGGAAAATCCTTTACTTCCAATGCGTTGCCATGCGGCGAAAGAACCCTCCCCACGGGGCGGATTTGGCACGGAAAAGCGTGAAATTCCGGCCGCGAAGGCCTATATTCGGAACATCCGCGAATCGCATGGATTCGTCTCGCTTTTTTCAGGGAATTTCAGCCTCATGACCGCACCCGCCGGCGCCGCCAATCCGGCCAGTGACTACGGCGCGGAATCGATCAAGGTCCTCAAGGGTCTCGACGCCGTCCGCAAGCGCCCCGGAATGTATATCGGCGACACCGATGACGGCTCGGGCCTGCATCACATGGTCTACGAGGTTGTCGACAACGCGATCGACGAGGCGCTCGCCGGCTATGCCGATCTCGTCAGCGTGACGCTCAACGCCGACGGCTCGGTGACGGTGTCGGACAATGGCCGCGGCATCCCGACGGACATCCATCCGGAGGAGGGCATCTCCGCCGCCGAGGTCATCATGACCCAGCTCCATGCCGGCGGAAAATTCGACCAGAATTCCTACAAGGTTTCCGGCGGCCTGCACGGCGTCGGCGTGTCGGTCGTCAATGCGCTGTCCGCCAGGCTCACCCTGCGCATCTGGCGCAACGATCTCGAACACACGATGAGCTTCACCCATGGTGAGGCCGACGCACCGCTCGCCGTGGTCGGTCCCGCCAATGGCCGGCGCGGCACGGAAGTGACCTTCCTGCCCTCGACCGAGACCTTCTCCTCGGTCGAATTCGACTACACGACCCTGGAGCGGCGGCTGCGCGAGCTCGCTTTCCTCAATTCGGGCGTGCGGATCGTATTGACCGATCTGCGCGGCGTGGAGCCCCGGCGCGAGGAACTGCATTACGAGGGCGGCATCGAGGCCTTCGTCCGCTATCTCGACCGCACGAAGAAGCCGCTGGTCGAAAGCCCCATCGTGGTCCGCGCCGAGCGCGACGGCATCACGGTCGAGGCGGCGCTGTGGTGGAACGATTCCTATTACGAGAACGTCCTCTGCTTCACCAACAACATCCCGCAGCGCGACGGCGGCACCCATCTCGCCGGCTTCCGCGCGGCGCTGACGCGGCAGGTGACGAACTACGCCGAGACCTCCGGCATCTCGAAGAAGGAAAAGGTCTCGCTGACGGGCGATGACTGCCGTGAAGGCCTGACCTGCGTTCTGTCGGTCAAGGTGCCCGATCCGAAATTCTCCTCGCAGACGAAGGACAAGCTCGTCTCCTCGGAGGTGCGGCCGGCGGTCGAGAACGCGGTCGGCGAAAAGCTCGCCGAATGGTTCGAGGAGCATCCTGCCGATGCACGTACGATCGTCGGCAAGGTCGTGGAGGCGGCCGCCGCGCGCGAGGCCGCCCGCAAGGCGCGCGAGCTGACGCGCCGCAAGGGTGCGCTCGACATGGCCTCCCTGCCCGGCAAGCTCGCCGATTGCCAGGAACGCGATCCGGCCAAATCCGAACTCTTCCTCGTCGAGGGCGATTCGGCGGGCGGCTCGGCCAAGCAGGGCCGCGACCGCGCCTTCCAGGCCGTCCTGCCGCTGCGCGGCAAGATCCTGAATGTCGAGCGCGCGCGTTTCGACCGCATGCTCTCCAGCCAGGAGATCGGCACCCTCATCACCGCGCTCGGCACCGGCATCGGCAAGGACGAGTTCAACGCCGACAAGCTGCGCTACCACAAGATCATCATCATGACGGACGCGGACGTCGACGGCTCGCACATCCGCACCCTGCTCCTGACCTTCTTCTACCGGCAGATGCCGGAGCTTCTGGAGCGCGGCCACATCTACATCGCCCAGCCGCCGCTCTACAAAGTCGCGCGCGGCAAGTCCGAGCAATATCTCAAGGATGAGCGCGCGCTCGAGGACTATCTCGTCAATGCGGGCTCCGAGGGCGTCGTTCTGAAGCTCGCCACCGGCGAGGAGCTTGGCGGGCAGGATCTCGCATCGGTGATCGACAAGGCGCGCGCGGCGCGCGCCATCCTGCAGGGGCTGCATTCGCGCTACAACCGCGCCGTCGTGGAACAGGCGGCCATCGCCGGCGCGCTCAATGTCGAGGTCCTGCGCGATCCGGAACAGGCGGCGCAGGCCGCCGAACTCATCGCGCTGCGGCTCGACGCGATCTCCGACGAGACCGAGCGCGGCTGGGAAGG
>Ga0164243_10009104_pt1 | contig 14501 bp, 7 predicted proteins | sample OricompcompostOP_FD_108781 | JGI IMG/M metagenome (GOLD analysis project Ga0164243, IMG submission 108781) | Organic Plus compost microbial communities from Emeryville, California, USA - Original compost - Organic plus compost (OP) | ecosystem: Engineered > Solid waste > Mixed feedstock >... | reverse complement strand
GTCGTCGTACCCGAAGTTGGTGTAGGACAGGCGCATGCTTCCTTTATCGTTGGAGCCGGCGATGGCCACGTTGGTACGGTTGGAATTACCGTTCTGGAAGAGGCTCATGAAGTTGTTGGGCACAGCGCTGTAGGTACGCATGGTACCATCGAAATACTGGATCGGTTCGTTGTTGAATTTAGGACCGAAGCTGAAGCGGCTGTTATAGATCTGGCGGGTATTTACGCCGTTCACATTTTTGTAGGTGATATCATATGGCGTGGTACCGGAGCCGTATTCATTCTGGAAATCGATATAGTTCACCGGTTTTTCCAAAGTACGTTGGTGCGATACCGTTACCCCGAATCCTTTGGCGTGTGAACCGGATTTGGTGGTGATCATCATGACCCCGTTAGCGCCTTTTTCCCCATAGAGGGCGGTAGCTTTAGCGCCTTTGAGGATGTCGATGGATTCGATATCATCCGGGTTGATGTCGTTGATACCGGTACCATAGTCTACCGAGTGCAGCGGATCGTAATCGCGTGTAGCCATGGACGTGTTGGCGTCGCGGATGACCACACCGTCTACCACGATGAGCGGGCGGTTGTTCGCGTTTTCGGTCAGGCTCGCCGCGCCGCGCACCTTGATATTGATACCGCCCATCGGACCGGCGGAACCGGCGATTACGCCTACCCCTGCGGCTTTACCATAGAGCGCCTGCACCGGGTTGAGGGTAGTACCTGCCACGGTCAGCTCATCGCCTTTTACAGACGATACGGCGTAACCGAGGGATTTACGGCTTTGTTTGATACCCAGCGCCGTCACCACCACTTCGCCGAGGCCTTTGGCATCTTCCTGTAATAAAATATCCAGTGTTGGTTTAGACGTGATCGTTACTTCCGTTTTTCCATAACCTACCATAGACACCTGAAGCACGGAGCCGCCTGGTACGGAGAGGGTGAATTTACCGGAAGCATCTGTAGTGGTACCGGTTTGGGTACCTTTTTGCAGAATTGTTACCCCTGGCAATGGGTTTCCTTTTGCGTCGTGCACTACGCCGGAGATGTTACGTTTTTCCTGCGCAGAAACGATTTGGCTGCATACCGCCAAAAGGACCGCAAGTAAGGTTAGCGATCTTTTCATGGTTTACTGATTTAAGAGATAATTAAGAAGTGAACTGATACGTTCAGCACCGGGCATAGCAGTGGCTGTCCGTTATTTTTTCCTGTTATTGAAAAACCGGTTTTAATTTTTTTTTGCCTGACGGGATGTAAATGCCGGGGCACGAAAAGCCCTGCGGCCTCGCGGCGCCTGGCACAGCTGCTCTCAGCCGGATATCAATGCTGGTACTGAAATGAAACGTGCAGGCAAGACATTGCCAGGCACTATGCAGGCAACCATATTCACCGTTACATCGCGTTAAAAAAGTGGTTGATAAATAAAAGTTCTATTAACTCATGCTAACTGTTTACTGATTTGTTATTTGAGATTTTGGCGTACCTGGTAAAGCGGCACTGCTATTGTTCCATGGAAAAACCGGTTGAGTGGCAACGGCGCAAATCCCAGGCTGGTATTCACTTCCGTGCATACTGCCGTTCACTACTGTGCCTGTATTCCTTGCCGGGATCGGGATGTATTATAGCCTAACCTCTCCTTAAGCAAAATTTAATTTCTCATGCGTGCAATAAACTGGTTGATAAATTAACTATTCTATTAACTCATCTCAGACATTTCGTTGGTATCTGTTTTTAGGATAAACGCTACACTATACGCTCTTGATTTACTCTTCGATTTTGGTCTGTCCTTGATAATCGTTGCATTAGTTGTAAGGTGATCATACAGCAGTAAAACGTTTTAGCTACCGTATCTAAAAAAAGAAAGCTGTGGTGTTTAATAATCCTTTGGCTTTCTGAAATCAAACTTAGTCAAAGTTTCCATGTAAGACAAATATTTTGTTAAAATTTTTTCAAGATTTTTTGAGGGCGCGTTTGCGTATAAATTACACACTGGGGCGTTTATGAGAGCGGGCGTAGCACTGATACCCGGTTCGTGTCAGGCGGCGTATTGCAGCGAAGGAATGGCAGCCGATGCGTGCAACTATGCAGGAAGCGTTGGACGGGAGCATGCGCCATAAGGCCGGCACGGGCGACAATGGCATACCGCGCACGCGCGTTTGCCGCCCGGACGTACGCAGCGCCCGGGCGGCATTGATTTTCTCCCCCAATAAAAAAGCGTAACGGCTATACCTGCTGCCGTTACGCTTTTTTGTAACCTGTATTAGCTACGCGACTAAGGCTTATCCCACCAGACCGGCGTGGTAAACACATCCGGGCCCTGGGCCGCTACCGCCGCATTCACATGCGCCGCGTTGGAGTTATACTCCCCGCGGGGGTAACGGAGCCTTCTCGGAATTTGACCATTGGTTTCGTTGTTCTTGTAGTTCACCGGCGTGAGCACGGGGAAGCCCGTACGGCGCCAGTTGGCGTAAGCCTCGTATTCGTTGAGCAGCGTGGTGATGTAATACTGCTCGTTGATGGCCCGCAACTGCGCGTTCAAACCGCCTGCCAGCGCGGCCGACTGCGCAGTGGCATACGTAGTGGCGGCAGCGTCGTTGTAAGTGATGGAAGAGGAATAAAGCGTGTACTGCCAGATGCCCGCCTTCACGCCTTCGATGAAATAAGCAGCAGGCGCGCCGGTAGTCCACCCGCGGGCCGCCGCTTCCGCCAGCATCAGCTGCACCTCGCTGTAGGTCAGGAAAATGTTGGGCGAATTGGCCAGCACCAGCACCTGTTTGGGCTGGGAATAATGCGCCAGGTTAGGATCATCCACGGATGCGATGCCATACACCGGGTCCGACGTATTGTCGTAACCGTTACGCAACCCTTTTTGCGCCGCCGGCACGTCCGAACCGCCCGGCGTGGAATCCGCCTTCGGCAGCTCGCTGATCATCTGCAACCGCGGATCGCCCTTGGTTTTCAGCATATCGATAAACGATTTGGAATACTTGATCGCCAGGTTATCCTTATTCGTTTGGCCGCGGGAGTTATTGTAGGTACCAATGACGTGGCTGTTCGGGTTATCGTATTCCCCATCCATATGACGGATGTAGAATACATCCGTCCTGGCGTTGAACACGCCGCCGGCAATGGCTTTCTGCACAATCGTGCGGGCCTGGGTCTGATCCGCCTTTTTACTCAACCGCATGCCTATACGCAGCATGAGGGAATAAGCCAGTTTTTTCCACTGCAGGGGATCGCCGGCGTAACCGGTGATATCCGCCTTGCCGGGATTGGCTTTGGAGGCATCCAGCATACCGGCGGCCGTTTCCAGCTCGGCCGCGAGGCCGGTGTAAATGGCCGACTGCGGATCGTAGGCGGGATAGAAATTCAGGTCTGTAAAGCCTTTACTGGCTTCGCTGTAAGGCACGTCCCCGTAGAGGTCCGTCAGCCGTTGCAGGATCACCACCCGCAGGATGCGCGCGATCGCATGGTAATTCACATTTGCGGGATCATTCTCCGTTTTGGTCATCAGGTCCGTCAGGATCTTCAGCCCGTTGGGGTAAAAGGAATTGAAGGCCGCGCCTGAATAATCATCGTTATACAGGTACTTATCCCCCACGTACGTGAGGTTCAGGGAGGCGAAATGCTGGATCATCATACCGCAGTAGATGATGTTTGCCCGCCAGGCTTCGTATTCCCCGCCGGAGGCGTACAGCAGCCCCCTGGTGAGCAGGATGGAGGGCGGCACATTGGAGGAGGAAGTAGGATCAGTATTGATCTTTTCAAAATTCTTTGTACACGACGCCATACTCAGCATTCCTCCCAGGGCCAGCACCGACAGTGTTTTATATATGTTACGGATCATAGTTTGCTGATTTAGAATTTGATTACTAGAATCTCACGTTGAGGTTAAGACCAAAGCTGCGCGCCTGCGGATAACCCATTACTTCCGCGCCCTGGCCAGCCCCGCTGGTATAGCTGGATTCAGGATCTATACCCGGCAGGTCCTTGTAAATGATCCAGAGGTTCCGCGCTACGAACGAGAGGGAAGCGCCGGTGAACGGCGATTTTGCCAGCACGGCCGACGGCAGCGCGTACGTGAGGATCACCTGGCGGAGCTTCACGAAATCGCCTTTGTAAATAAACGGTTCCGCAATGTTGAAGGCGATGTTCTGATAGTAATCCTGTGCAGCCACGTTTTTATCCACGTATTTGGCAGGATCGGCAGGGTCCTGCGCCTTGATGGTGAGCCCGCCTTCGCGGCCTGCCAGCGTGGCTTTATTCAGCCCGAAATAGTAGGAGTAATCGTTGGTACCGGAATAGATTTTATTCCCCCATTTTCCATCCACGAGGAAGCTGAGCGAAAACGCCTTGTAGGTAAACGTATTGGTGATACCCATGGCAAACGGCGCCACGCCGGTGCCAAAGGCGGTATAGTCGCCCTGCAGCGGCTTGCCCGCGCTGTTGAACAGGATGTTGCCCTGTGCGTCGCGTTTGAATTTATACCCTACAATCTGCCCGAAAGGTCTGCCTACGATATGCTGGATGGAGGCGTTGAACGTACGCACATTGGCCACCAGCACGCTGGTGGAACCGGCGTCGAGGGAAACGACTTCGTTCTTGTTATAGGAGAAGTTAGGCGTGATTTCCCAGGTGAAGTTTTTATTGCGCACCGGCACGCCTGTGAGCAATACTTCCACCCCGGTGTTTTTCACCTTCCCTACGTTGATGAAGGCGGCGTTATAGCCGGAAGCGTTGGAGATGGTGGTTTGCAGGATATCGTCCTTGGTGGTGCGGGTGTAGAAGGCAAAATCCAGCGTAAGCCGACTATCAAACAAGCGCGCTTCCAGCCCCGCTTCGTAGCTGGTGTTGACCAGCGGGCGGAGTGTAGGGTTCGGTACGGCATATTGACCATCCGGCGTCTTCTTCACGTCGGCGAGGGGCAGGCCATCGAACGGATTTTGCACCTGGTAGGCCAGGAAGAGGCGGTAAGGATCGGTATCCCCACCCACCTGCGCCCAGGAGGTACGCAGCTTGAGGAAGTTAACCCACTGCGGCATTTTAAACGCATCGGAGAGGACGAAGCTGAGGCCGAAGGACGGATAGAGGATGCTCCATTCCTGCGGGGACAAAGTGGAAAACCAGTCGTTACGCGCGGTAGCCGTCAGGTAGAGATAACTCTTGAAGGAGAGTTCCGCGGAGCCGTAAACGGAATTGATTTTCTTTTCCAGGATATCGTTGAGGACTGTTTTGGTTTGCAGGTTAGTCTGATCGTAGAAGAAAGGAATGAAGAACCCGTTCCCGTTGAGGTAGAATTTATCATTCTTGTTATGCATCTGGTTGCCGCCTACGAAAGCGGTGAGCCGCCAGTCTTTACCGAAGGCTTTATCCACCCCGATCATCGCATCAGCGTTCACTTCGTAGAAATTTTGGCGGGCCTGGTCGTTGATCTGGCCGGCGGTGTTGTAAGCGGTGCCGGTAGGGGTAATGGCGAAGTTGTTGCGATACCACATATCCGCGCCGATACGGCCTTTGGCGTAGAGCCACGGGAGGATGTCGTACCGGAGTTCAACGGAGTTGATGAAGCGGTCCCGCTTATCATTCTGCCGGAAGTCGTACACCGAGAACCAGGGGTTGGTAACGTATTCATTCGCTTCCCAGCGGGCTTCAAAACCCTGCGCATCGTATTTACTTTGATTGAGGGTATTGACGTCCAGGCTGGTGGGCAGCATATAGAGGGAGTAGTTGGCGTTGCCGGGGGAGTCGGACACGCGGGGGCGGTTGTCCACTCTTTCGCGGCTGTACTTACTGTTGACCGTGAGGAATAATTTACGCCCCAGCCATGCGTTTACGTTGAGGCTGAGGTTATCGCGGCGCAGCCCGGAGTTGGGGATCATGGCTTCGTTTTTCAGGTCCGTAGCGCCGAAGCGGTAGTTGACCTTTTCGTTTCCGCCGCTGAAGGCGATGGAGTTGGTGAAGGTATAGCCGCTTTTATAGAAGTGTTTAAAGTTATCTTTTACGGCGCTGTAGGGGCGGCTCACCCCGTCGTACTGGATCACGGGAGAGCCGTCCAGCCTGGCGCCCCAGCTGAAGAGGCCTGCGGAGCGGGCTTCCGTGATGGTGGTGGGTTTGACGCCATTGAGGCCCATGCCGTAATCATACTGCCAGTCGAGCGTATTGACGATGGGTTTATCCAGCACGATGTTGCTGCTGAATTCCACTCCTACCCCTTTGCGCGCGCTGCCGGATTTGGTGGTGATGAGGATCACGCCGTTGGAGGCGCGGGAGCCGTATAGCGCGGCGGCGGTACCGCCTTTAAGTACGGACATGGTGGCGATATCGTCCGGGTTGATGCTGGAAAAGCCGTCGCCGGCATCCTGGCCGCCGTATTCGTTGGCGCTGCCGAGGTTATCGTTATTGATAGGAATCCCATCTACTACGATGAGGGGTTGGTTGTTGCGGCTTTTATCGATGGAGGTATTACCTCTGAGTACGATGCGGTTGGAGCCTGCGGGCCCGGAGGAGGCGGGGCTTACATTGAGCCCGGCTACTTTACCGGCGAGGGTGGCGGCCACGTTGGTGGAGCGTGCCTGGGTGAGTTCATCCCCTTTGATTTCGGAGATGGAGTAGCCCAATGCTTTCTTTTCTTTTTTGATACCGAGCGCGGTTACTACTACTTCGCTGAGGGATTTATTGTCCTGCGAGAGCCGGACTTCCATGGTACCGCCGGTTACGGGTACATCTTTCTGCAGGTAGCCGATATACCGGAAGCTGAGGGTGGAGCCGGGCGGGACGTTGATCCTGAACTCCCCGTTATCGTTGGTGGTGGTTCCCTTGCCCGATCCTTTCACGAGCACCACCACTCCTACCAGGCGTTGGTTGGTCGAATCGTCGACCACCAGTCCGCTGACATCCTGCTGGGCCCATGCGAGTGGCGCCGACAGCAGCATGAACAGAGTAAGGATAAGTTGAATAGAATTCTTACGCATGTTTACTGTATAAAGTGAAGCAATAAAAGAGTCAATCGACGTGCAGGCAGGGGGACAAATGGAAATTGGCTGATGTTTCCTGAGATTGTGTTTGTAACCTGGTTACTTTATAAGTATAACAAAGAGCGGAGAAAAACGGTTGACTTATGCGCAAAAAAAACCAGCGCTTTGCGGCGCTGGTCAAATAATCTTACGGATACCGGCTAAAACGTTATAGTACGAATGATTGCGGTTACTTGTGTAAACTGGAAGGGCGGATGATGAGGTCGAGCGGCAGCACTACCTGTTGCAGGGCGGTGGTGGGCTGATTGAGTTCCTTCATGAGGATGGAGACGAGGTTTTCGCCGATTTGTTGCAGCGGTTGCGCCACGCAGGTGATGGCGGGACTGTGGAGGCGGAAGATGTCGTGATCATCGAAGGATACCACGCCGATTTCCTTACCGATGGTCCATCCGAGGCTGCGGATACTTTCGATACCGTAGATACCGAGGTAGTTGGTGGCGAAGAAGACGGCGTCGAGTCCTTTCACGGAGGTGAGGAATTTTTTGATTTCGTCGTTGAACCCTTCCCGGTCCAGGTCGAACGGCAGTTTTTTCACCAGCGTTTTATTGGGCGTGATGCCGGCGGCTTTCAGCGCGTCGTTATAGCCCTGGAGGCGGTCTTTCATCTGCACCTGGTCGGACGTGGTGGTCACGATGGCGATTTTGGAATAGCCTTGTTTGGTCAGGTGTTCGGTAGCCACGTAGGCGCCTTTATAGTTATCTACCACTACGTAGTGGGAAGGCATCTGCGGGAAGTAGCGGTCCATGAGGACGATCGGTTTGCCGGCGCCCTGCAGTTGTTCTATCTCCTTGTCCAGGTTTTTGGTGGGCGTGATGATGTAGCCGTCCACCTGCCGGTATTTGAGGACTTCGAGGAGGCCTTTGGCTTTTTCCGTATTATCCTCTGTGGAGCCGTAGAGTACCTTATAGCCGTATTTATCGGCTTCGTCCTCCACTACTTTGGCCAGCGTGGCGAAGAAGTTGTTGGCGATATCTTCGACGATAAGGCCTATAGTTTTGGTTTTGCCGGTGCGCAATCCGCGAGCCAGCTGGTTCGGCTTATATTTAAGCTTGCCTGCTATTTTCTGGATTTTTTTGCTTACCTGATCGCTGATCCTCTTCTCTTTGGCTTTTCCATTCAGTACGAATGAGACAGTGGTAGGAGATACACCGGCCTGTTTTGCAATATCTTTAATAGAGATACCTTTCATAATAAGAGTTATGCTATATCGATTTAGCCCAGCGTAATTTACAAAATGAAGTTGAAATTTACATCGTTGTGGTAATTATTCCAAATAACCCTTGGCCGGCATGCATATAAAGCAATTGTAATTTGTATCACATTAAAAGGCCATTTTAAAAAAGATGATATTTTTTTAACCAAATTTTAATAATTTGGCAACAAACATAGGACAATGGTATTTCTTTCCAGGAAGCAAGATGCCATCAATAATACTCGTTTAAATTAATACATGAATGAAACCCATCCTTATTAAAGTTGGGGCCTTTGCCGATAATCAGATCACGATTATAGAGAGATGTGATCCTTATTTTAATACGCCGTTTCACTTTCATCCGGAGTGTGAACTGGTATTTGTGACAGAGAGCCATGGGAAGAGGATCGTAGGCGACAGCATTGAGAGCTTTGAAGAAGGCGACATGGTGTTTCTGGGTCCGCATATCCCGCACGTATGGTATAATGATGAAGGGTATTATAAAGGCGATGAAAGTCAAAAGGCCCGTTCTGTTGTGATTTATTTCCCGAAGGACATCTTCGGGGAGAAGTTTTATGGCCTGCCTGAGACCAAGGCGCTGAGCGAGTTATTCCACAAGGCGCAGCGGGGGATGAAGATCATCGGGGAGACTTATGACAAGCTGAAGCCGGAGATCCTGTCGCTGCCCCGCAAGGAAGGGCTGGACCGGATTATTTCCCTGCTGCACATCCTGAAGACGTTGTCTGAAACGAAGGACTGTTATTACCTGGCCAGCACCGGTTATTCGCATGCCTACAATGTGAAGGACAACCATAAGATTGACGAAGTTTTCAAGTATGTGATGAACAACTTCTCCAAGGAGATATCCCTGCAGGATGTGGCCAGTATCACGAACCTCTCGCCGCAGTCCTTCTGCCGTTTCTTTAAGAACCGTACCAAGAAGTCGTTTGTACAGTTCCTCAACGAGGTGCGCATTGGCCATGCCTGCAAGCGCCTGACGGAGGAGGATTGGTCCATCGCGGAAATTGCCTACAGCTGCGGATTTAAAAACTTATCCAACTTTAACCGGTTCTTTAAGGAGATAGTCGGTAAAACGCCAAAAGAGTATAAAAACGAGCTTCGGTTAAAAGAAGCCTGATCATTTTCACGCGAGAGATTTCCCTTTATATTACCACGTATATGATACTTTATTCCCTAAAAATAATAGGGAAATCTCCCAAAATATATTACTTTCATATAAGTTAACATTTAGTCAACCAAAACGCATTTCTTCTCCTGTAATTCGATGTACAGCAGTTATCAAGATCACGAATTAGTATCGCTGCTAAAAAGCGATAACGTTGCTGCCTTCAATGCCATTTACGAGCGTTACAGCAAAGCCCTGTATTTATTTATCTACAGTAAGCTGGACGCTGCAGAAATCAGCAAGGATGTGTTGCAGGATCTTTTTGTTTCCCTTTGGGAGAAACGACAGTCCCTTGTGCTGAAGGAGTCCCTCAAATCCTACCTGTACCAGGCAGCGCGCCATAAGATCATTGACATTTACCGGAAAAATACCACCTACCGGAAGTACCTGCAGCAATTGATCGAACATTTTGACGAGCAGCCGCATTCCATTTCGGACCAGCTGGATACCAAGGCCCGCACGCAGGAAATGTTTGAGGCCATCAACCACCTGCCGGAAAAAATGAAGGAAATATTTATGCTGAGCCGGTTTGAGAACCTGAGCGTAGAACAGATCGCTTCGCACCTCAACCTCTCCCAGCAAACGGTTAAAAACCAGATAACCAAAGCTTTAAAAATATTAAGAGCCAACTATGCCCAACCGGATATGATCCTGCTGATTGTTTCCATCCTCCTGGGAATCATGGCCTGATATTATTTTTTTAGCCGGAAATAGTACCAATTCCACGTTATTACGACATTACAATATCAAAAACGCTATCAGGTGGACATAGAACAGATTAAAATATTACTGGAACGATACAACCAGGGAACCTGCTCACCGGAGGAAGCGGATATCATTGAACAATGGTTCGACAATATCAACCGTCATCAGTCAGTGATCATGAATGATGATGCGCTGAATCTACAGTTAGACGAAGTTAAACAACTCATAAACGAGCAAATAGCACCGCAGGCAGAGCGCCCTGTACCGGCCACGAAGGTACGCAGCCTCCGCCCGTGGTATATCGGCGTGGCCGCTGCGGCGGCACTGGCCGCGGGGGTATTCCTCTTCAGGAACGACCGTCCCGCAACAGCGCCTGCATCTCCCCCCCTTATTATAGCCAACACCAAAACCGTTACACGTACCGTAAATAACGGCTTTGTGGAAGTAAGTACGCCCAATGGCCTGAAGGAAACCATTACCCTGGAAGACGGCAGCACCATTGCCATGAACGGCGGCACCAAAGTGCGCTACCCGGAGCGTTTCGGCAGCAATGCCCGCCAGGTATTCCTGGAAGAGGGGGAAGCGATGTTTGAGGCCGCGCATGATCCGGCAAGGAGCTTTACCGTGTACAGCGGGGACCTCTCCACCGTGGCGCTGGGCACCTCCTTCAACATCCGGGCTTACGCCAGCGAGAATGATATCACCGTAGCGCTCATCAGCGGGAAAGTAAAAGTAGAAAAAACAGGCTCGGCCAGCAAAGGCGCCATCCTGATGCCCAGCGAACAGCTGCGGTACAACCGCGTATCGCTCCACATGATCAAAACCACCTTCTCCAACCCGGACAATATCATCGGATGGAGGAAAGGCTACCTGATCTTTGACGGGGCTAACTTCAACGATATTGCCAACGCGCTTCAAAATCGTTTTGGCGTTACCGTTATTAACAACAGCAACAAAACCGAGTGGAATTATAAAGGGTCCTTTACCAAAAACGAAAGCCTTTCTGAAGTACTGGACGTGATTTGCACCATTAAATCTATTAAATACACCATTAAAAGCGATACCGTTTATCTCGAAAACTAAAACAAGCCAATATGAGGGTAAAGCCATGCCCACTGAAATGGTTTTTCTCCTTTGGCCTGATACTGACGCTGCTGCTTGCAGGTAGCCTGACCTCCGTGGCCAACGCCGTCAGGCATGTTCAGGAACCTACGATACCCATTATTGTCAGTATCCAGGCAAAAGATAAAAACCTGGAGGATGTTATTTCGGAACTATCAACCAAAACAGGATTAAACTTTCATTATGATAAATCAGACTTAAACCTCCGGAAGAAAGTAACACTTAACTGTGTGAAGATTCCAATCGAAGAGGTGTTAATACAGCTTTCACACCAAACGGGATTAAGATTCACCCGTAAACAAAACAAAATAATCGTTGGCGCAGACGGTGACTCCCAATCTTCACCGTCTGTAGAATTGGACAACAACGTTTCACTAGATAGAGAAGTAACCGGTATCATACGCGATAACAAAGGCACGCCACTTCCAGGAGTAACAATTCAGATCAAGAACAAGAGCAGGGGCACGCAGGCAGACGCGGCAGCGGCTTTTTCCATAAAAGCAGCGCCGGGCGATGTGCTGGTATTCAGCTCCGTGGGATTTTTCACCAAAGAAGTAATGCTGGGCACTTCCAGCGACCTCCATGTAGTGATGCAGGAAAACATCCGCGCGCTGGGCGAACTGGTAGTTACCGCCATGGGCATACAAAAGAAATCCAAAGAGCTGCCCTATGCCACCCAACAACTCAATGGCGACGACGTTTCGCTCGTAAAGGATGCCAACGTCATGAACACCCTTGCCGGCAAAACTGCAGGCGTAACAATTACGCGTAATGCTTCCGGGATAGGCGGCTCCGTGAGGGTGGTGCTCCGGGGCAACAAATCCACCCGCGAAAATCAACCGCTGTACATCGTGGACGGCGTACCCTATGCCAACTTCATGCCTTCCCAGCCTACGGACGTATGGGGGCAGTCCAACAACATTATCGGCGCCGGCGGCCGCGATGGCGGGGACGGCATCTCCAACCTCAACCCCGACGATATAGAAAGCATCAACATCCTCAAAGGCGCATCCGCCGCAGCCCTCTACGGCAGCCAGGCCGCCAACGGGGTCATACTCATCACCACCAAAAAAGGAAGGCCGGGGAAAAGTAAATTTGACTTCAGCTCCGACTTCACCGTGGAAACCCCTTCCCTCCTGCCGGACCTGCAATACCGCTATGCGCAGACGGACCCGCCGGGCGTATCCTCCACGAACAGCCAGCAACCGGGCTCCCTGGGCAGCTGGGGCAAAAAGATACAGGCGCCCGACCATGTAAAACATTTTTACCAGACCGGCCATACCTGGACCAACGGCATCTCCTACAGCGGGGGCACCGAAACAGCACAGAGCTACCTGTCATACGCCAATACAACGAACAAAGGAATTTTGCCTACCAATACTTTCAGGAGGCACGCACTCAATTTCCGTGAAACGCTCAAGCTGTTTAACAACCGCCTGGTAGTGGATGCCAACGCCTCCTTCCTGGTACAGAACACCAATAACCGGCACTCCTCCGGCCTTTACTACAGCCCTATTTCAGGGTTGTACACCTTCCCCCGCGGACTCGATTTCGACTACTATAAAAATAATTTCGAGTACCCTGACATGGAGCGTAACCTCTACCTGCAAAACTGGTGGAACATCCGGTATGATAAAAGGTGGATCGGGCAGGACGACCAGCAAAACCCGATGTGGGCCCTGAAACGCAATATCCGTAAGGACTTCCGTTACCGCGGTATGGGTACCATCTCGGTTAATTATAAATTCAATGACTGGTTGTCTATCCAGAGCCGGGGCAGCTACGATAAATCCATGGACGAATACGAGCTGCAAGCCTATGCCGGCACGCAGGTCGTACTCTCCGCCTCCAACGGCAGGTACACGCTGGAAAAAGAATTCAACACCCAGCTTTATGCGGACCTGATGCTGAACGGCAGCGGCAAAGTCAACGACTGGCTGCACCTGGCCGGTAACCTGGGCGGCAGCATCACGGATATCAAAGCGCATGAACGGACGTATAACGGGGCCAATCCCAACTCCGACCCCGGGCTGTTGTATCCGAATAAATTCGCCGTCAGCAATATCATGAGCGTGGCCATGGACGCCCAGCATTCCGTAGAGCAGAAGCAGCTGCACGCCTTGTTTGGCAACGTCCAGCTGGGCATACGCAACGTGCTGTTCCTGGACCTGACGGGCCGCAACGACTGGTCCAGCACCTTTGCCTTTACGCCTACCCTTAAGAAAGGATACTTTTATTATTCCGCCGGCGCTTCCCTGATCCTCAGCGATCTGCTGAAGCTGCCTAAGCAGCTGGACTTCCTGCGGGCGCGTATTTCCTTTGCCAAAGTAGGGAATGATATTGCCAGCTACGCCAGCAACCCTGCGCCGTTTACCATGCAGACCATTGCCGGCGTTACCCGCGTAGTGCTGAACCAGCGTACTCCCTACCCCGGCGTGTACCTGGAGCCGGAAGATAACCAGAGCTTTGAAACCGGGCTGGAAGCGCGGCTGTTTAAAAACCGCCTCACACTGGATGTAACCTGGTATAAAAACAACAACTACAAACAATACATGGAAGTGCCTGCCCCGCCGGGTTCCAGGTACCTCACCTATTACCTGAACATGGGCAATATCCAGAACAAGGGCTGGGAAGCGACAGTAACGGTATCGCCTGTACGGGATAAGAAATTAAACTGGACCAGTACGATCAACTTTGCCGCCAACAACAACAAGGTGATCAAGCTGAGCAACGACGAAATCCCCGGTGCGGATAAAAGCAACAGCTTTGTGCTGACGGACTTCGGGGTGAATATGTTTGGCTCCTTCATCCAGGAAGGCGGCTCCTGGGGCGACATCTACAGCAACAAGGAGCTGGTGAAAAATGAAAAAGGGCAGTACCTGCTGGATGACCAGGGCCGGCTGCAGACCAACGGGAAGCAGAAAAGGGTAGGCAATCCGAATCCTGATTTTTCCCTGGGCTTCAACAATAGTTTTTATTATGGCAACTGGGCGCTGAGCTTCCTCGTGGATGGCCGGTTTGGCGGCAAGGTGATGAGCGTAACGCAGGCGGTACTCGACTGGTACGGCGTTAGCGAAACCACTGCCAAAGCGCGCGACAACGGCGGCGTGAAGCTCGACGCGGTGTATGAAAACGGCCGGCCGTTTAACGGCATCCTGGATGCGCAATCGTATTACACGACCATCGGCGGCCGCGCCGGCATCGGGGAGCTGTATATGTACGATGCTACGAATATCCGTTTGCGTGAGTTGAGTTTGAGCTACCGC
>Ga0164243_10009103_pt1 | contig 14501 bp, 16 predicted proteins | sample OricompcompostOP_FD_108781 | JGI IMG/M metagenome (GOLD analysis project Ga0164243, IMG submission 108781) | Organic Plus compost microbial communities from Emeryville, California, USA - Original compost - Organic plus compost (OP) | ecosystem: Engineered > Solid waste > Mixed feedstock >... | reverse complement strand
GTGGTCGAGGAGTACCTCGACGGCCCGGAGGTGTCGCTGTTCGCGATCACCGACGGCCGGACCGTCTACCCGCTCCAGCCCGCGCAGGACTTCAAGCGCATCCACGACGGCGACGAGGGGCCGAACACCGGCGGCATGGGCGCCTACACGCCGCTGCCGTGGGCGCCGGAGGGGCTCGTCGACGAGGTGCTCGCCACGGTGCTGCAGCCGACCGTCGACGAGATGGCGCGCCGCGGCACGCCGTTCGCGGGGCTGCTGTACGCCGGTCTGGCGCTCACGTCCCGGGGGGTGCGGGTCGTGGAGTTCAACGCCCGGTTCGGCGACCCCGAGACCCAGCCGCTGCTCGCCCTGATCGACTCCCCGCTGGCGCCGCTGCTGCACGCGGCCGCCACCGGCACGCTGGCCGACGTGCCCCCGCCCAGGTTCAGGGACGGCGCGGCGGTCGCCGTGGTGATGGCCAGCGCGGGCTACCCCGCGTCCTCCTCCAAGGGCGACGTGATCACCGGCATCGCGGGCGCCGAGGCGCTCGAGGGCGTGCACGTCATCCACGCCGGCACCGCGAAGGTCGGCGACGACCTGGTCACCGCGGGCGGCCGTGTGCTCGCGGTGGTGGGCACCGGCGCCGACCTGTCGGCCGCGCGACGGACGGCGTACGCCGGCGTCGCCGCCGTAGACTTCGAGGGCGCCCAGCACCGCACCGACATCGCGTTGAGAGCGAGCCAGCAGTGACGATCCCCAACGTGCTCGCGAGCCGGTACGCCGGGGACGACCTCACCCGGGTCTGGTCGCCGGAGCACAAGGTCGTCCTGGAGCGGCGGCTCTGGATCGCGGTGCTCGAGGCCCAGCGGGACCTCGGTGTCGAGGTGCCGGACGGGGTCGTCGACGACTACCGCGGCGTGGTCGACAAGGTCGACCTCGACTCGATCGCGGCCCGCGAGCGGGTCACCCGGCACGACGTGAAGGCGCGGATCGAGGAGTTCAACGCGCTGGCCGGGCACGAGCACGTGCACAAGGGCATGACCTCGCGCGACCTGACCGAGAACGTCGAGCAGCTGCAGGTGCGCGAGTCCCTGGCGCTGCTGCGCGACCGGGCGGTGGCCACGCTGGCCCGCCTGGCCCGGCTCGCCGCCGAGCACGAGACGACCGTGATGGCCGGCCGCTCGCACAACGTGGCGGCGCAGGCGACCACGCTCGGCAAGCGGTTCGCGACGGTCGCCGACGAGATGCTGGTCGCGCTCGAGCGGCTCGAGGACCTGCTCGACCGCTACCCGCTGCGCGGCATCAAGGGGCCGATGGGCACCGCCCAGGACATGCTCGACCTGCTCGACGGCGACGACGACCGGCTCGCCGAGCTCGAGGGCCGGATCGCCGCCCACCTCGGCTTCGGTCGGGTGCTCACCAGCGTCGGCCAGGTCTACCCGCGCTCGCTCGACCTCGACGTGGTCTCGGCGCTGGTCCAGTTGGTCGCCGGGCCGTCCAACCTGGCCACCACGATCCGGCTGATGGCCGGCCACGAGCTGGTGACCGAGGGCTTCGCCGAGGGGCAGGTGGGCTCCTCGGCGATGCCGCACAAGATGAACACCCGCTCCTGCGAGCGGGTCAACGGGCTCGCGGTCGTGCTCCGCGGCCACCTGTCGATGGTCGGCGAGCTGGCCGGCGACCAGTGGAACGAGGGGGACGTCTCCGACTCGGTGGTGCGCCGGGTCGCGCTGCCGGACGCGTTCTTCGCCGCCGACGGGCTGTTCCGCACCTTCCTCACCGTGCTCGACGAGTTCGGCGCCTTCCCCGCGGTGATCCAGCGGGAGCTCGACCGGTACCTGCCGTTCCTCGCCACCACCAAGGTGCTGATGGCCGCGGTGCGCAACGGCGTGGGTCGGGAGACCGCGCACGAGGCGATCAAGGAGGCCGCGGTCGGCGCCGCCCTCGACATGCGCGCGGGGGCCGAGAACGACGTGCTCGCCCGGCTGGCCGCCGACGAGCGGCTCGGGCTCTCCGCCGAGCAGCTCGACGCGCTGGTCGCCGAGCCGATCGCGTTCACCGGCGCCGCGGTCGCCCAGACCCAGGCGGTCTGCCGACGGGTCGCCGAGGTCGTGGAGCGGCACCCCGACGCCGCGGCGTACTCGCCCGGCCCGATCCTCTGACGCCGACCCGTCGCTAAGTTAGTGACGGGTCGGCGTCAGGCGCGCGCCGTACCGCCCCAGTTGGCGAGCTTGGTGGCCACGGTGTGCAGGTCCGCGCGCCAGACCTCCTCGGGGCCGGGCGGCAGGATGTCGTCCCACTCGGCGGCCGGGGAGCCCAGCACGCCGGTCAGCCGGTGGGTGCGCGCCAGGAACCACACGTGCGCGTGCGCGGCGCCGTCGCCGATCCGCTGCACGTGCACCCGGCCGATGTTCGGCAGGTGCTCGACGATGCGCACCAGGCGGCTGCTGATCCGGCCGAACTCCGCGGCGAGCTCGTCGTCGAAGTCGCCGAAGTCGAGGTGCTCCCAGGGCCACAGCTGCAGCACGAGCGGCAGCCCGGACGGCCGGCCGCGGTGGGTGAGGATCCAGCGCTCGTCCTCCCAGACGACACGGTCGGCGTCGAAGCCCGCGCAGGCCTCGCACGGGCGGTCGCCCTCCCCGGCGCGGACCGGCTCGTCGGACGGCGGGCGCAGCACCCGCGGCACCACCCCGTTGCCGTCGGTCTCCCACGGGAAGATGTCCCACCCGGCGTACTCCGGCGTCGGCAGTCGGCCGCTGGGGCCCACGGCGCCGACCACCCGCCCGTACACCTCATCTGCTGACTCAGGCATGGGACCACGCTTTCACGGCGCCTCGGGCCGAGCGGTGGCGGGTCAGCCGGCGACGGCCTCCAGCACGAGCGGGCACACGTCGGGGGCCATGGCCACGAGGGTGCGCAGGTCCTTCGGGTCGGTCGACTGCAGCTGGCACCGCACCGCAGCGCCGTCGAGGTGAGCGTGCCGGACCATGATCGCGACCTCGACGTCACCCGAGAACGCGCAGTCGTACCCGATCGCCCACGGAGCCAGGTCCGCGGTGTCGGCCTTGGCGCACTTCCCGGAGGCGCCCATGTAGTCCGGCTCGTAGACGCCGTTCCTGAACTCGGCCTTGGTCAGCGTCTGCTTGCTGACCGCCGCGATGAGCACATGCGGGCCGAGGTTCACCACGCAGATCCAGCCGGTGGCCTCGCCGACCCCGAAGCGCGTCTCACCCGGCTCGAACTCCATGCCGAGCGTCGCCGGCGTGCTGCTGCCCGACGCGGTGCTCAGCGCGGCCAGGTCGAGGTCCGGGCAGAACCGCTCGCGCGCGACCGTCGTCGGCGCGGCGGTCTCGCTCGGCGCCTCGCTCGCCGGCTTGGCCGCCGGCTCGGCCGCCTCCTCCTCGGCCTCGTCCTCCACCGCGGGGCTGGCGACCGGTTCGTCGCCCCGGGACCCCGCGTCGTCGTCGCCCCCGTCGGAGTCGCTCCCGCAGCCGGCGAGCAGCCCCGCCGCGAGGATGCCTACCGTCCAGCACCGCAGCGTTCTCATGCCGTTCTCCCCACATGTCGGCCCGAGAGCCAGGTCCGGGGAGGCTAAGGAGCCCGGCCGACCTCGCCGGCCGGTACCCCCGCGCCGGTTTCCCCTGATTCGAGTACGGCGCGGGCGCGCGACAGGCGTGGGTAGGGTGCCGCTCGTGCCCACCCCCGACATCCCGGCGGCCCCGGCGATCCCCGGCGCGACCCACCTGCACTCGGGCAAGGTCCGCGACCTCTACTCCATCGACGAGGGCCCGCACGCGGGGCACCTGCTGATGGTCGCCAGCGACCGGATCTCCGCGTTCGACTTCGTCCTCGAGAGCACGATCCCCGACAAGGGCGAGGTGCTGACCCGGATGTCGCTGTGGTGGTTCGAGCAGCTCGCCGACCTGGTGCCCAACCACGTCGTGTCGACCGACGTACCGGAGCAGGTGCGGGGGAGGGCGGTGGTCTGCCGGCGCCTGGAGATGTACCCGGTCGAGTGCGTGGCCCGCGGCTACCTCACCGGCTCGGGCCTGCTCGACTACCGCGCCACCGGCGAGGTGTGCGGGATCGCGCTCCCGGCCGGGCTGGAGGACGGCAGCCGGCTGCCGGAGCCGCTTTTCACGCCCGCCACCAAGGCCGCGCTCGGTGACCACGACGAGAACGTCTCGTACGACGCGGTGGTCGCCACCGTCGGCGACGAGGCGGCCTCCCGCCTCCGTGACCTGACGCTCAGGATCTACGCGCGGGCCGAGGGGATCGCCCGGGAGCGCGGGTTCATCCTCGCCGACACCAAGCTCGAGTTCGGCCGCGACGACGCCGGCGCCACCGTGCTCGCCGACGAGGTGCTCACCCCGGACTCGTCGCGGTTCTGGCCGGCCGACGAGTGGCAGCCGGGCCGGACGCAGCCGGGGTACGACAAGCAGGTCGTCCGCGACTGGCTGCTGCACGAGTCGGGCTGGGACCGGGCCTCGGGCTCCCCGCCCCCGCCGCTGGCCGACGAGGTGGTCGAGCGCACCCGGGCGCGGTACGTCGAGGCCTACGAGCGGCTCACCGGGCAGCGCTGGTAGTCCGCTTCACCAGCGGCTTCGCGCCCGGTCCGGGCCGGGGCAGCGCGTCCCGCGGCTCGGTGACGTCGTGGCCGGCGTCGCAGCGGGCCACCAGGTGGACCTCGGCGCCGCAGTCGCGGTGGACGTACTTCACCGACGGGCCGTCGGGACCGCACTCGTAGCGGTTGCCCCACGCGAGGAGGGCGAGCACGACCGGGAGCAGGTCGAAGCCCTTCTCGGTGAGCCGGTACTCGTCGCGGGGCCGGCTGCCCGGCGCCTGGTAGGTGTGCCGCCGGACCAGGCCCTGCTCGAGCATCTTGGCCAACCGGTTGGAGAGGACCTGCCGCGAGAGGCCGGTCCGGTCGAGGATCTCGGAGAACCGGCGCTTTCCGGTGAGGATCTCGCGCAGGATCAGGAACGTCTGCCGGTCGCCCACGATCTTGAGCGCCGCCTCGATCGTGCAGCCCTCGGTCGACCAGTCGGTGGCCTTGAGGTCGAGAAGCTCGTCCATGGCCGAAGTGTCCATGACCACAGTCTAAGTCTGCTTGACAGACTCAGCCAAGTCCGGGCAGGCTGAGTCCATGAGACAGACTCAAGTGGTGGTGCGGCGATCCCGGGCCACCGACCTCGAGGCCTTCGAGGCTTTCGTGGCCGGGCTGTCGGTGGACACCTCCACCAAGCGGTTCTTCGCACCGACCACCCGGCTGCCGCGGTCGAACGCGCGGACGCTGATCACCAACAGCTACACCCGCGGCTCGTTCCTCGCCGTCGACGGCGAGCGCGTCGTCGCGCACGGCTGCTGGGCCGCGGTGTCCGACGACACCGCCGAGATGGCGATGGTCGTCACCGACCGCGCGCAGCGGCGCGGCATCGGCGACCGGCTCACCCAGGTCCTGCTCCGGGACCTCCGGGACGCGGGCATCCGGTGCATGGAGATGGTCGCGGAGCCCGGCAACCGCGCCGTCGTCGACCTGATCCGCCGGTCCTGGCCGGGGGCCACGGCCCGCACCGAGGACGGGTTGCTGACGTTCGCGACCCCCGTGGTCGCCGAGGACGCGGAGGAGTCCCGAGCGGTCGCCTGAGCCGCTAGGTTGGCGCCGTGCCCGACACGACGTACAACCTCGCCCGACTGCTCGAGGACACGACGGAGAAGTACCCCGACCGTGAGGCGATCGTCCTCGGTGACACCCGGCTGACCTACGCCCAGGTCAACGGTGCCGCCAACCAGGTCGCCAACCTGCTCGCCTCGCGCGGCATCGGCCGCGGCGACAAGGTGGCGCTCACCTGCGCCAACCTGCCGTACTTCTCGATCGTCTACTTCGGCATCCTCAAGGCGGGCGGCACGGTGGTGCCGCTCAACGTGCTGCTCAAGGGCCGCGAGGTGGCCTACCACCTCTCCGACTCCGAGTCGAAGGCCTACTTCTGCTTCGAGGGCACCCCCGAGCTGCCGATCGGCCAGGAGGGTCACGCCGGGTTCGAGCAGGCCGACGGCTGCGAGCACTTCTGGATGATCACCGTCGACCCGACCGCGCCGTCGCCGGTCGAGGGCACCGAGACGCTCGGCCAGGGGATCGGCGGCCAGCCGGCGACGTTCGACACGGTGCCGACCGACGAGGACGACACCGCGGTCATCCTCTACACCTCCGGCACCACCGGCCAGCCGAAGGGCGCCGAGCTGCGCCACCGCAACATGCGCGACAACGCGCTGCTCGGCACCGACCTGTTCGGCGCCGACCCGGAGCGGCCCGACACCCTCCTGTGCGTGCTGCCGCTCTTCCACTCCTTCGGGCAGAGCGTGATCCAGAACGCCGGCTTCGCGTACGGCGGCACGGTCGTGATGCTGCCCCGCTTCGAGGCCGACGCGGCGCTCAAGACGATGGCCAAGGAGAAGGTCACCTTCTTCGCGGGCGTGCCCACGATGTACTGGGGCCTGCTCGGCGCGCTCGACGGCTCCGGGGTCGACGTCAAGGAGCTCGCCGCCAACCTGCGGATCGCGGTCGCCGGCGGCTCGGCGCTGCCGGTCGAGGTGCACAAGGAGTTCGAGCAGCGGTTCGGGGTGACCATCCTCGAGGGCTACGGGCTCTCGGAGACCTCGCCGGTGGCGAGCTTCTCGCGGCTCGGCGCCGGCGTCCGGGTCGGCTCGATCGGCACCCCGGTGCCGGGGGTCGAGATGAAGCTGATCGAGCCCGGCACCTGGGACGAGGTCGAGGGCGGACCGGACGCGGTCGGCGAGATCGCGATCAAGGGCCACAACGTCATGAAGGGCTACTACAACCGGCCCGACGCCACCGCCGAGGCGATCAAGGACGGCTGGTTCCGCTCCGGCGACCTGGCCCGCCGCGACGAGGACGGCTGGTACTACATCGTCGACCGGTCCAAGGACATGATCATCCGCGGTGGCTACAACGTGTACCCGCGCGAGGTCGAGGAGGTGCTGATGACGCACCCCGACGTCTCGCTGGCCGCGGTGATCGGCGTCCCCCACGAGAGCCACGGCGAGGAGATCAAGGCCGTGGTGATCCGTAACAAGGGCGCCACCGTGACCGAGGACGAGCTGGTCGAGTGGAGCAAGGGCCAGATGGCGGCGTACAAGTACCCGCGCATCGTCGAGTTCGTCGACTCCCTGCCGATGACGGCGACCGGCAAGATCCTCAAGCGCGAGCTCTCCTGACCCGCCCGATGGGACGTGTCGTCGGGCTCCTCGCCGCCGGGCTGATGGTCGCGCTCGGCGTGCTGTGGACCCTGCAGGGCCTGGACTACGTGGGCGGCAGCGACATGAGCGGCGACGACGCGTGGGCGATCATCGGCCCGCTCGTCGCCGGTCTCGGGGTGGCGCTCGCCATCGTCATCGTGCAGAACAGCCGGCGCGGCTGATCCTCGCGCGGCGCCGGCGCGGGCGACCTCAGGCGAAGGGGTCCGGCGTCGCGCCGGGCAGCTGGGCGAGCAGCTCGCGGGCCTGGGCCGCGACCTTGTGCTCGACCAGCACCTCGTACTTCGTCGCGACCACCTGGGTGACCGAGGAGAAGTCCCGCTGACCGCGGGTCATCGCGTAGCCGAGCAGCGCCCAGATCACGCCGAACAGCGCGCCGATCACCACCGTCGAGAAGATCACGCCGAGCGCGTCCTCGTCGGTGAACAGCGTGAAGATCAGCCCCACGAAGAGGCCGAGCCAGATCCCCGACAGCAGGCCGCCCGCCGCCACGCGCCCGGTGGTGAGCCGTCCGGTGATCCGCTCGATCCGCTTGAGGTCGGTGCCCACGATCATGCAGTGCTCGACCGGGAACTTCTGGTCGGAGAGGAAGTCCACCGCGCGCTGGGCCTGGGCGTAGTCGTCGTACACCGCCAGCGACTGCGGGTACTCGAGCCGGAGCGGGTTGCCGGGACGGCCTGCGGGCGAGGAGGGCATGCTCATCCCACTAGTCTGCCGCGCATGGGTGCTCCGTACGTCGTGTCGTCGTCGACCGTGGTCGAGGTGACCCCCGAGCAGGCCTTCGACGGCGTGCTGGCCGCTCCGTTGTCGGAGCTGTTCACCGAGCGCTCCGGGCCGATCCCCCCGATCCGCGAGTGCCGCGACCAGGAGGGGGCGTGGGGTGAGCCGGGGCAGACGCGGACGATCGTGCTCGACGACGGCAGCCGCAACCTCGAGACCCTCGTCGCCGCCGACCGACCGGGCAGCTACCGCTACCGGCTCAGCGACTTCACCGGCGCGTTCAAGCTGCTGGTCCGCAGCGTCGACGGGGAGTTCGCGTTCCGGCCCGACCGGGCGGACCGGCAGCGCACCCGGGTCACCTGGACCTGGCAGCTGCACCCGACCAACCCGGCGACCCGGCTGCTGCTCCCGCTGCTCGGCATCTTCTGGCGCGGCTACGCCGAGAAGATGTGGCCGCGGTTCGCGGCTCGGCTCGCCTGACCCGGCCCGCGCCTCGGGTCAGCCGCCGAGACCGGCGTCGCGGGCCAGCGCCACCATCTCCGCCCGGTTGCGCGCGTGCAGCTTGGCGAGGATGTCGCTGACCCGGTTGCGCACCGTCTTCTCGCTGAGCACGAGCCGGCGCGCGATCTGCTGGTTGTCGAGCCCCTGCGCGATCATCTCGAGCACCTCGTGCTCGCGCGGAGACAGCTGCGGGAACGGGCTGTCCGGCACCTGGCGCCCGCTCGCGAAGAACGACAGCACCCGCTCGGCGATCCCGGCGCCGAAGACCGCCTCCCCGCGGGACACCCCGTCGATCGCGCGCTCGATGTCGAGGCCGTCGGCCTCCTTGAGCAGGTAGCCGCGCGCCCCGGCCCGCAGCGCTGCGAAGATCGAGTCGTCGTCGCCGTCCATGGTCAGCACGACCACCGCGGTGTCGGGGTGCTCGACCCGGATCCGCGCGGTCGCCTCGAGCCCGCCGACCCCCGGCATCCGCAGGTCCATCAGCACCACGTCGGGCCGGGTCGCGGCGACGACCGCCAGCGCCTCCTCGCCGTCGCCGGCCTGCCCCACCACCTCGATGCCCAGGTCCTCGAGCACCGTGACCATCCCGGCGCGGAAGACCGGGTGGTCGTCGGCGATCACCACCCTGACGGTCGCGCTCATGCGACCACCAGCGGGAGCGTCGCGCGGATCGTCGTACCGCCACCGGCGGTGGGCTCGACCTCGAGCCGGCCGCCGACCTCGGCCGCCCGCTCGCGCATGCTGACCATGCCCACGCCCGCGCGCGGACGGCCGGCATGCCGATCCCGTTGTCGACCACGGTCAGCACCAGCTCACCGTCGCACTGTCGCGCGCAGACATCGATCCGGCTCGCCACGGAGTGCCGCAGCGCGTTGCCGAACGCCTCGCCGGCGATCGCGTACGCCGCCACCTCGACCGCGGCGTGGAGCGTGCCGAGCGCCTCGATGCGCGCCGTGCACCGGGGCATCTCGTGGCCGACCACCAGCTGGCGCAGCGCCCCCTCGAGCCCGCGCTGGTCGAGCACCGGCGGTCGCAGGCCGTGCACGAGCGCGCGCAGGTCGGCGACCGTCTCGCGCAGGCTGTCACGCAGGCCGAGCGCGCGTCGGGCGAGCGCGGGCTCGTCGCTGCGCTCGAGCCGGCGGGCGAGGGACTCGAGCTGGAGCGCGGTGCCGGCCAGCGCGGGCGCGACGCCGTCGTGCAGGTCCGCCCGGAGCCGGCGGCGCTCCTCCTCGCGGGCGACCACGATCCGCTCCCGGCTCCGTGCGATGTCGGCCACCAGGTCGGCCGCGTAGGCGAGGGTCCCCGCCCGGTCGGCCACCTCGTCGATCGCGGCCCGCTCCTGGGGAGTCCACCGCTCGCGCGGCGTCCGCAGCCCGACGTGCAGCTCGCCCACCGACTCCCCGAGCGCGGTCACGGGGATCGAACGGCTGCCGTGGACCGGCTCCCCCGAGGTCACCGCGATGTCCTGACCGGTGAACGCGGCGTACGGGAGCCGGAGCGCGTCGCGGAGGCCGTCGACCAGCCGCTGCAGTGCGTCGACCGGCTGCGATGCCGCGGCGACCCGGCGGCCGACGTGGGCGACGACGGCGTACGGGTTGTGCCGGTGGCCGAAGAGCGTCCGGTCGACCACCGCCTGCACCCGGTCCCGTCCCGCCGCGGCGAGGAGCGCGGTCACGGCCACGAGCACGACGCCCCAGCGCGAGCCGGGCGCGACCGCGTCGGCGAGGTAGACCACGCCGACGTACACCAGCACGACGAAGCCGGTGAGCACGCCGAAGACGACGGTGCGGTTGAGGGTCAGCTCCACGTCGAAGAGCCGGTGGCGGAGCATCGCGATCCCGATGCCCGCGGGGAAACCCACGAGACCGATCGCAAGGCCCACCTCGCTGAGCGGCAGTACGCCGGCGACCAGCACGAGGCCGCCGAGGAACAGCCACTGCAGCTGGGTGCGCTCGACGTCGTCGGAGCGTCGCCACCGCGCCAGCAGGGAGAACACCGCCAGCGGGGTCCCGACGATGAACAGCAGGAGCGACCCGCCCATGGTCACGTACCTGGTCCAGGTCAGCCACTCGAACTGGATGGGGTTCACGACGTGCGGAGCGAGGTCCGTCTCCACCGGCGACACCATGCGGGCGACGGTCGTCGCCGCGGCGACGGCGACGGTGCCGACCAGCACCTTTCGCCACCGGGCCGAGACCGGGCGACCGTCCGGGAAGAGGTGGGGGAGCACCGGCATCGTGAAGAAGTAGGGGACGAAGCCCCAGACGGCGAACCAGGTGGCCGCCGTGCCGAGCACCCCCTGGCCATCGGTGTGGGCGGTGTAGATGCCGGCGAGGAGGTAGGGGCCGATCATCGCCGGGATCAGCATCAGCCAGCCCACCGGGTGGCGCGGCTGTGCGCGCACGATGAGGGCGCCCGCGACCGGCCAGGCGATGCCCAGGGCGTACTCGCCGGCATCGGCCGGCGCGGTGCGCGACACCCCCACCCACTCGAAGAGGATCAAGGCGGTCACGCAGCACAGCACCGCTGTCGTCGCGATCCCGGCCGCGAGGAGGACGCGGCCTCGGTCGGAGACAGCGGGCGTGGTCACGGCGGCCATGCTGCCCCAGATCACGTCCCCGAATGAGGGGGTTCGTGTCCCTCGTGTCCGGGACATCGGGCGGGCCAGCGTTCGGTCATCGCATCCACCCAGACCGACAAGGAACGGAACCATGACCCAGACACACGTCAAGCGGGCAGCGACCCAGGACCCGACCGAGCGCCGCGTGCGCTGGCCGCTGTACGGCGTGGCCGCCGGCCTCCTCGGGGCCGTCGGGACGATCGTCCTCGACGGCCGGACGCAGGGCGACGACATCTCGCTCAGCCACGAGCTCTTCACCGACCTCGAGCCCGCGGTCTACCGGGCCGGCATGATCACCGGCTACCTCGCCGTCATCCTCCTGCTGGTGCTGGCGGCCAGCTGGCGGCGCCGGGTCGAGCCGCGCGTGGCCGGCTCCACCGCCGCCCACCTCGTGCCGCTCGGGCTGGTCGCCTCGGCCGCCGGGCTCACGTACGGCTACGCCTGGAAGGGCGCGCTCGGCAACTACATGCCGGGCGGCTGGGAGGACGGCGCGTTCGACGACCAGGGGCTGTACGTCTACTACATGCTCAACGACTTCGGCGCCTACATCGGCTGGCTCGGCGTCGTCGTCGCCGCGGGGGCGGTGGCGTACATGGCGCTGCGCGAGCGGACCGTCTCGCGCTGGCTCGGCTGGGTCTCGCTGCTCCCGGTCGTGCAGAGCACCCTGATGGTGGCGGTGATGGGGGTCGTCGGCACGCCGGCCCTGCTCGCCCCGATCTGGTTGGTCGTCCTGGGCCTCGGCCTGACGTTCGGCCGCAGCACGATCACCCGCTGAGCCTGACCACCCTCCCGAGCGACGGCTCGGGCCACCCGTAGACTTCGAGCGGCGCACCCCCCGTCGTACCAAGGAGTCCCGCGTGGCCCGAGTCGTCGTCGACGTCATGCCGAAGCCCGAGATCCTCGACCCGCAGGGCAAGGCGGTGCTGGGGGCGCTGCCCCGGCTCGGCTTCTCCGGCGTCGTCGACGTCCGTCAGGGCAAGCGGTTCGAGCTCGAGATCGACGGCGAGGTCACCGAGCAGGTGCTCGCCGACGTGCACAAGATGGCCGAGACGCTGCTCTCGAACCCGGTGATCGAGAACTTCTCCGTGCACGTGGAGGCGTCGGCGTGAGGGCCGCGTCATGAGGGTCGGCGTCGTCACCTTCCCGGGCTCGCTCGACGACGTCGACGCGCAGCGCGCGGTCCGGATCGGCGGCAACGAGGCGGTCCCGCTCTGGCACGGCGACCACGACCTCAAGGGCGTCGACGCCGTGATCCTGCCCGGCGGGTTCTCGTACGGCGACTACCTGCGCTGCGGCGCGATCTCGCGCTTCGCGCCGGTGATGACCGAGGTGGTCGAGGCGGCCGGCCGCGGGATGCCGGTGCTCGGCATCTGCAACGGCTTCCAGATCCTCTGCGAGTCCCACCTCCTGCCCGGCGCGCTGATCCGCAACGACCACCGCAAGTTCGTCTGCCGCGACCAGCGGCTGCGGATCGAGAACAACCGCACCCCGTGGACGGCGGCGTACGAGCCCGGATCGGAGATCACCATCGTGATCAAGAACGGCGAGGGCGGCTTCGTCGCCGACGAGCCCACCCTCGACCGGCTCGAGGGAGAGGGCCGGGTCGTCGCCCGCTACCTCGACGACAACCCCAACGGCTCCCTGCGCGACATCGCCGGCATCTGCAACGAGCGCGGCAACGTCGTCGGTCTGATGCCCCACCCCGAGCACGCCGTCGAGGGGCTCACCGGCTGCGGCACCGACGGGCTCGGGTTCTTCACGACGCTGGCGTCCGAGGTCTTTCAGTAGGGAAGATGCACCGCCTGCGCGGTGAGTCTTCCCGCCGCGAGCGCCCCGTCACCACTTCCCGGTGCGCATCTTGTTCCACGTGATCGTGTTGGCGACGCCCGAGACGGGGAGCTTGACCTTGGCCTGGTAGCGGCGCAGCGCGTTGGCGGTGGCGCCGTCGAAGAGGCCGCTGACGCGCAGCTGGTTGTCGAGGTTGGCCGCGTTGAGCGCGCGCTGGATCCGGCGGACGTACAGGCCGCGGGAGCCGAACTTCAGCACCGGCCGGGCGCCGTGCACGTGCAGCGCCACCCAGTCGCGGCGCGAGAACCGCGAGCCGGACGGCAGGTTCATCTTGGCGTGCCAGGCGTTGACCGCCTTGACGGTGGCGGCGTTGTAGCGACCGTTGAGCTTGCCCTTGTAGAGCCCCTTCTTGGACAGCAGGCACTGCATCGCGCGCACCTTGGCCTTGGGCGAGGTCTTGCCGTTGGCCGGCGGGTGCAGCCCCTGGTACTGCCGGAAGTTCACGTTGACGCCCCCGCAGTGCGACTCCTTGGCGACGTTGGTGTGGCCGAGGGCGAGGAAGTTGCGGTCGATGTTGATCCGGACGCCGCCCCACACCTCGTCGTGGCCGCCCTGGTACTGCTTCATCCGGTTGCCGGGCCGCCACCCGTCCTCGCGGATGTACGACGTGGAGGTGTTCGCCTTGCCGTCCCAGCGGGCGATCCAGATCCGGTCGGGCAGGGTGAACGCGTTCGGCCGGTTGACGCGGGCGTCGTCGAGGGCCTTGATGCCGGACCCGGCGCTGGAGTACACGCCTGAGACGTAGTTGAGGTCGTGCAGCTGGGCGGTCCAGGCGTGCAGGAACGCGAGCGCGGACTCCCGGCAGTTCTTGTTGCCGGAGTCGAAGCCCTCGAGGTCGTACCAGAGCGTCGAGCCCGGGACGATGCCGAGCGACTTGGCGACACCCACGGTCTTGCGGGCCTCGGCCCGGCCCATCTTCCGGGCCGTCGGGTAACGGCCGTTCTTGCCCGGCTTCGGGCTGATCTTGAAGTCGTCCTTGTAGCGCGGGAACCGCGGCTGGCAGGAGGCCTGCGGGCCGAGCGTGATCGGCAGCAGCCGCCAGCCCTTGCGCAGCTGGGTGGCCACCCAGCGCGGGGTCAGGTTCGGTTGGTTCCGGCAGGCCCGGGAGTCACCGGAGATGTAGATGCCGACCGCGAGGAACGGCGAGTGCTGCAGCCACTTGTTCATCTTGGCCTGGTCGGGCGCGAGGCACTGGTCGAAGCCGTACCCGGTGAAGTTGCCCGGGGTGACCGGGTTGCCGCCGTTCTTGGCGCTCGCCGGCGTCCAGGGCCCGGCCAGGGTCACGGCGAGCACAGCGGTGAGGACGGCGGTGAGAAGAGTGGTGAGGACGGCGCGCAAGGGTGCGGGTCGCATGTTCGACAGCTCCAGGGGAAGACGGTTCGGCCGGTCGAGCCTGGTCACCATAACCTCACGAGTCACACAGGTAACAGACGTTCGCGGGAACTACACGGCTGTAGTTCGTCGTGGCCCGATCGGGCCAGCACGTCGACCGATCGGAGGAGATCCGCGAGATCGTTCGTGATTTCCGCCGATCGCGGAGCACTCTCGAAATATGGCT
>Ga0164243_10009102_pt1 | contig 14502 bp, 11 predicted proteins | sample OricompcompostOP_FD_108781 | JGI IMG/M metagenome (GOLD analysis project Ga0164243, IMG submission 108781) | Organic Plus compost microbial communities from Emeryville, California, USA - Original compost - Organic plus compost (OP) | ecosystem: Engineered > Solid waste > Mixed feedstock >... | reverse complement strand
GTATCAGCAGTTCTTTGAGTCTTTTTCACCGGAAAAGTACAGCGACCTGGCAGAACGGGTAATGGGTGGCCGGAATTTTACGCAACTATAAAGCATGAGCCAGCGTGATTATCATGAACCGGTATTGCTGCAGGAAGCGTTGAACGCTTTGAACATTCAGGCAGACGGCACCTATGTAGACTGCACCTTTGGTGGCGGCGGTCATGCAAGAGCCATATTGAAGCAGTTGGGACCACAGGGCCGGCTCATTGCATTTGATCAGGATGAAGATGCACGGGCCAATCTGCCCGATGATCCGCGGATCATTTTCGTGCAGCACAATTTCCGTCACATCGGCCGCTTTCTCCGCCTGCATAAAATTGCCGGCGTAGATGGCATACTCGCCGACCTCGGCGTAAGCAGTCACCAGTTTGATGAAGCAGCACGCGGTTTCTCCACCCGCTTTGAAGGCAATCTGGACATGCGGATGGACAAACGGCAGGACCTTACCGCTTTTGAAGTGGTAAACACCTGGACAGAGCAACAGCTTCACAAACTGTTTGAACAATACGGCGAAGTGACCAATGCACGCACCCTGGCGCGCACCATCGTTCAGCAGCGGCCATCCGCTTCGCTCCGCACCATTGCCAATTTCAAACAGGCCATCAGCTCCGTTGTGAAAGGGAATCCCAATAAATACTTTGCCCAGGTATTCCAGGCTTTACGCATTGCAGTGAATGATGAGCTCGGTGCATTGCAGGAAATGTTGCAGCAGGCGCCCTCTTTATTAAAACCGGGTGGCCGCATCGCAATCATCACGTTTCATTCGCTGGAAGACAGAATCGTAAAAAATTTTTTCCGGAAAGGAAGTTTTGAAGAAGCAGCTCCTGCAGATCTTTTCGGACATACCCCTTCACCTCCGCTGAAAGTCGTTACCAAAAAACCGGTGATACCAACCGGTGAAGAGATCAGGCGCAATCCCCGTTCACGCAGCGCCAAGTTGCGCGTAGCGGAAAAGATTGAGCGAAGTGAACAGTAAAGTTGTTAGTTCTTCAGTCATAATACAGGGTATAAAATTCAATGTTTTATGAAAGCTGCTTGAGAAGCAAGCTCTTTAGCGGTTGTGCGGTGAACAACTGTACAACCGCTATTCTTAACAAACACTATGAGCGAAGAAAAAAACAGGAAGGAAAGCTCCAGGGAGTGGAGAAGAATTTTCGGCTACCGGTGGATCGTAAGCAATATCCCTTATTTCCTGTTCTTGTCGGTACTGGCAGTGATTTACATCTACAACGGCCATTATGCCGATAAGACCCTTTTTAACATCAAAAAGGTGAGCAAGGAACTGAAGGAGCTGAAGTATGAATACAAAACGGTGAAGAGCGAAGTGATGTTTCGCAGCAAGCAAAGTGAACTGGCGAAATCAGTAGCGCCGCTCGGACTAAAAGAATTGACAGCACCGCCCTTTGTACTGAAAGACAGTACGGGCAGATAAATAGCATTGCGAACCGCAGCAACGCGAGGTGGCAGAGAAGGCATGGATAAGAAACGGCAGACAGGAATTGCTCATTGAAACCGGCTTGAGATATTGGTTGAAATACGCTCCGCGCCTCCGCGTCGCTGCGGTAACAACATCAACAATCGAAATAACAACACCCTTTGGAAGTAAAGCGCGACATATTATGGCGGGTATATCTCTGTTTTCTGGGCATTGTTGTCTTTGCCATTGCCATCATTGGTCGCGCGGTGTACATACAACAGGTACAGGGCAGCTACTGGATTGCCCGGGCCAATGAACAACAGCAACGTATTGTGGAAGTGGAGGCGCAGCGCGGCACCATCTTCAGCGAAGACGGCCGGATGCTGAGCACCTCCATACCATATTTTGATATTTATATAGATTTTATGGCCGAAGGTTTGCGGGAAAAAGACGGGCGGCGTTTCAAAGACAACCTGGACTCCCTGGCGCTTGGGCTGGCTGTGTTGTTCAAAGACAAAAGCAGCAACGCTTACCGGCAGGAACTGAAGGAAGGCTATCGCAAAAAGCAACGGTATTATCTCTTCAAGAGAAACATCACCTTCCGGCAATACCAGAAACTGCGCACCCTGCCGCTCATCAGGCTGGGCAGCAATAAAAGCGGTTTCATTGCAGAAGTGAAAGACAAACGGCTCAATCCCTTTGGTCTGCTGGCCAATCGTACCATCGGCCTTTCACGTGAATATGTAGATAGCGATGGTAAGAAAAGGAATACGAATGTGGGACTGGAAAAAACCTACGACTCTTTATTGCGCGGACAGACAGGCCGGCGACTGATGCAGCGCATTGCTGCCGGCGTATATGTGCCGGTAGATGGATCGGAAATTGAACCGGAAAACGGAAAAAGTATCATCACTACCATTGATGTGAACATACAGGACATTGCGGAGAATGCTTTACTGCGGGTAATGACAGAAAATGAATGCACCCACGGCACCTGCATCGTGATGGAAGTGGCTACGGGGAAAATAAAAGCCATTGCCAACCTGGGCAGAAGGCCCGATGGTTCTTACTGGGAAAATCTCAACTACGCCATACTGGCTTCCGAACCGGGCAGCACTTTCAAACTGGCTACCATGCTGGCTTTGCTGGAAGATGAACGCATCCGGCTTTCCGATCACGTTGATCTCGAAGAAGGACGCTGGAAAGTAAATGGCCGTGTGGTATTCGATTCAGAACATCATGGCCGGCGCGATGTAACCGTGAAGGAAGCGTTCATGCACAGCTCCAACGTGGGTATGGCCAAACTGGTGATGAACCATTATGTGAATGCACCGAACAAATTCATTGGGCATCTGAAAAAACTGCGGCTGCACGAACCTACCGGCGTTGACCTGGTGGGTGAATCTGCTCCTGTGATCAAAACGCCGAAGTCGCGCACGTGGAGCGCCACCACATTACCCTGGATGAGCTTTGGGTACGAAGTGATGGTAAGTCCGCTGCAGACATTGATGCTGTACAACGCCATCGCCAACAATGGAAAAATGATGAAACCCTACCTGGTAAGTGCGGTGCGGCAGGATGGCGTAACGGTACATGAAATAGAACCGGAAGTGTTGTCGCAAAAGGTATGCAGTGAAAAAACATTGAAGCTGCTGAAAGAATGTCTTACGGCAGCCTGCATGGATTCAGGAGGCACCGGCTACAAACTTTTTAAAGACGCCTGGTACAGTGTTGCAGGCAAAACAGGAACGGCGCTGGTGGCCAATGGTAATCGCGGTTATGCCGATCATATTTACCAGTCATCCTTTGCCGGTTATTTTCCGGCAAACAATCCGCAGTACAGCTGCATTGTGGTGATCAGGAACAAACCCTTTGCAAAAAACTATTACGGTGCAAAAATAGCCGGACCGGTGTTCAGGGAAATTGCAGACAAATTATTTGCACAACGCAGCAGTGGCAAAGACGCCATTCGCAACTATACCTGGAGAAAAGACAGCAGTCACTATACCTATGCGGGCGCTGCAGCAGATATGAAGGAAGTGTTGAAAATGATCAACTGGTCGTACCGCGATTCAGTAAAGCAGGAAGAGTGGGGCAGATTATACCCTGTGCAACAGGAGCCGGTGCTGTACGCGCAACGCGTTGCTATGAATACAATGCCCGATGTAACGGGGATGGGTTTGAAAGATGCGCTGTACCTCCTTGAGAATATGCAGCTGCGCGTACGTGCAACAGGCAGGGGTAAAGTACAATCGCAAAGCATTCCGGCTGGAACGGCTATTGCAAAAAATCAATTGGTAACCATTGAATTGAACTGATAATAGTGTTATTACAGGACATACTATACAAAGTAAAGATCAGGCAGGTGCAGGGTGATACCGGCATCGCAGTGAACGACCTGCAAACGGATTCACGCAAGGTGCAGCAGGGCTCTGTGTTCATTGCCGTGCGGGGCGTGAACGCCGACGGTCATCAGTTCATTGACAAAGCAGTAGCGCAGGGCGCTGCGGCAGTAGTAGCAGAAGTGCTGCCTGCCACCACCAGCGATGCAGTAACATGGATACAGGTAGAGAACAGCGCAGAAGCTGCCGGTATCATGGCGCACAATTTTTACGGGCAACCTTCTGAAAAACTCAAACTGGTAGGCGTAACCGGCACCAACGGTAAGACTACCATCGCTACACTGCTGTTCAAATTGTTTTCTTCGCTTGGCTATCAGTGCGGATTGCTCAGCACCGTGGAGAATCATATCGGTAAAACGGTTTTACCGGCTACGCATACTACACCCGATGCAATCAGCCTGAACGCATTGCTGAAGCAAATGGCGGATGCCGGCTGTACACATGTATTCATGGAAACCAGTTCGCATGCCTTGCATCAGCACCGCGTGGCAGGATTGAAATATACAGGAGCGATCTTCAGCAATATCACGCACGATCACCTGGACTATCATAAAACATTTGACGAATACATCCGTGTAAAAAAATCTTTTTTCGATAACCTGCCTTCCGATGCATTCGCCATATCCAATGCAGATGATAAACGCGGTCCGGTGATGCTGCAGAACACGCAGGCTTCAAAGTACCTGTACAGTTTGCGCAGCATGGCAGGATTTAAAGGAAAAATACTGGAAAACGGGCTGGACGGACTGGTGATGAGCATTGACGACCAGGAAGTGCATTTCCGGTTGATCGGTGAATTCAATGCTTACAACCTGCTGGCAGTATATGCCGCTGCGATTTGCCTGGGCGAAGACAAGCAGGAAGTATTGCAGCATCTCAGCGGATTGTCCGGTGCAGAAGGAAGGTTCGACTACATCGTTTCACCCAAAGAAAATGTGATCGGCATTGTAGACTATGCACACACACCCGATGCATTGCTCAATGTGCTGGCCACCATCAAAAAATTACGGAAAGGTCATGAGCAGATCATCACGGTAGTGGGCTGCGGAGGCGACAGGGATAAAACCAAACGGCCGGTGATGGGTGAAGTGGCCTGCGAACACAGCGACCGCGTGATCTTCACTTCCGACAATCCGCGCAGTGAAGACCCGCAGGAAATTCTGAAAGATATGGAGCAGGGTTTGAACACGGCCGCACGCCGCAAATTCATATCCATTGCCGACAGGAAAGAAGCGATCAAAACGGCTATCAGCCTGGCAAAGCCGGAAGACATTGTGCTCATCGCCGGCAAAGGCCACGAAAAATACCAGGAAATCAAAGGAGTGAAATATCCTTTTGATGATAAACAGGTGGTAAAGGAAGTATTTGAGAGTTTGGGCAAATAGCCACCGGAAAAGTCAGAACACGGACGGTTAACCATAGCCAGCAGAGGAAAAAAGAGTAAAAGGTGAGGGGGGTATTACGAATCACCGGTTGCAGGGAAAACAAGAAAAAGCCTGCAATCAGAAACTACAAAAAGAGAAAGGAATTTAACGGGATGTGCAAAAGCAGACCTTTTGCTCTTCTCCTCCTGGCAAAAAAAGAATTACCAACATGCTATACCATTTAATGGATTGGTTGCAGGGCGAAGGGATAAAATTCCCGGGCAGTGCGCTGTTCCAGTTTATCACTTCGCGGGTATTGCTGGCCGTGATCCTGTCGCTGGTCATATCAGCCTTGTTTGGGAAAAAGATGATCAACTATCTCCGCCGCAAACAGGTGGGAGAAACCGTTCGCGACCTGGGACTGGCCGGCGAGCAACAGAAAAAAGGCACTCCTACCATGGGCGGGTTTATCATCATCCTCGCCATACTGGTGCCCACGCTGTTGCTGGCCGATCTGAACAAAGCCTATATCCGGCTGATGATCTTTGCCACCGTGTGGTTGGGCATCATTGGTTTTATTGACGATTATCTCAAACTGCGCGCAAAAAAACTGGCGCAGCAACAAGGTATACCCTATAAGAAAGGGGATAAAGATGGTTTGGCGGGATGGTTCAAAGTGCTTGGCCAGGTAGTGTTGGGTGTTGTGGTGGCTGTGGTATTGCTGTTTAACGAAAACACCAGAGTGTATCGTGAGTATACAGGCGCCAACCTGCCGGCGGATACTTCAGGTATGATCCGCATTCCGTTTGACGGCAAGGAAAAAATATTTGTAAAGGCCGATGAGCCGATCACAACAATACCTTTTGTAAAAACCCACGAATTCAATTATTCCAAGTTATTACCGCAGGCGGTAAGAGGACTCACCTGGCTGTTGTACATGCTGATCGTCATCTTCATTGTAACGGCTGTTTCAAACGGCGCGAATATTACAGACGGGCTGGACGGACTGGCCACGGGAACAAGTGCTCTCATCGGTGTGTGCCTCGGCATTTTTGCCTATGCCAGCGGCAACCTGCGTTTTGCCGAATACCTGAACATCATGTACATCCCCAACCTCGGTGAGCTGTCCATATTCATTGGCGCCATGATCGGGGCCTGTATCGGGTTCTTGTGGTACAACGCCTATCCGGCGCAGGTGTTCATGGGCGACACAGGCAGTCTTACACTGGGCGGCATTATTGCGGCGCTGGCCATCATTGTGCGGAAGGAATTGCTGATACCGATCTTCTGCGGTGTGTTCCTGGTAGAAGTATTGAGCGTAAGTCTGCAGGTAAGTTATTTCAAGTATACCAAAAAGAAATACGGTGAGGGAAGGCGCATTTTTCTGATGAGTCCGCTTCACCATCACTACCAGAAACTGGGCTATCATGAATCGAAAATTGTGACGCGCTTCTGGATTGTGACCATTCTCTGTGTGGTATTCAGTATTGTAACCCTTAAGATAAGATAATCCGTTTCCCTGGAAAACCTGCTTCCTCTGTTGCTATGAAAATTATTACTGAAAAACCACGCTCTGAAAATTCCAATCCCGGAAAACCATCCATGCAGTAAGAGATTGTGGTGCAGTAACAAGTTCAAGCTATAGAAAAACCCCCTTAATCCGTTTTGCGTTTGCGCAGAACGTTGTGCGATTATCGGTAATGAAAAAAAAACTCGTCATACTCGGCGCCGCCGAAAGCGGAATTGGTGCAGCCATACTGGGCATGCGCCAGGGATATGATGTGTTTGTGTCAGATGCAGGAACGATTAAGGAACAATACCTGGCTGACCTCAAAAAATATGGAATTGCCTGGGAAGCCGGTAAACATACCATGGAGAAAATACTGGGTGCAGACGAAATCGTGAAAAGCCCCGGTATCCCGGAAAAGAATGAGCTGGTAAAAGAGGTACGTGCCAAAGGCATTCCGGTGATCAGTGAAATTGAGCTGGCATACCGCCACAAAGGCACCAGCAAGATCATCGCTATCACCGGCAGCAATGGTAAAACTACTACCACTGCGCTCACGTACCACATCTGCAAAACGGCAGGGCTCGACTGTGCGCTGGTGGGCAATATCGGTTACTCTTTTGCACGACAGGTGGCCGAAGATCCCAAAACCTGGTATGTGGCAGAGATCAGCAGCTTTCAACTGGACGATATCAAAACCTTTCGTCCTGATGTGGCAGTGCTCACCAATATCACGGAAGACCATTTAGACCGGTACGATTACAAATTCGAAAACTATATCAACAGCAAGTTCCGGATTGTGATGAACCAGACAGCAGATGACTATTTCATCTATTGTGCAGACGATCCGGTAACGATGCAATATATAGGGAAGTATTCCTTTAAATCTAACCCACTACCATTCAGTATGCAACAAACACTAAACCGCGGAGCATTTATTCAGAATGAAGTTATGACGATCGCAGCCAGGGACGAAAAACTGCAGATGAGCGTGTTTGATTTTACGCTCAGGGGTAAGCACAATCAATACAATACTATGGCAGCCGGTTTAGCAGGTTCTGTTATTGAACTGCGCAAAGACAAGATACGCACTGCGGTGCAAAGTTTCGATGCCCTTCCGCATCGCATGGAAAAAGTATCGGTGGTGCGCGGAGTGGAGTTTATCAACGACAGCAAGTCAACCAATGTAAACAGCACCTGGTATGCATTGGAAAGCATGGATAAACCCGTCATCCTCATACTGGGGGGCATAGACAAGGGAAATGATTACTCTATACTCACCGACCTGGTGCGGGAAAAAGTAAAAGCCATCGTGTGCATGGGCGTTGACAACCGCAAAATTCATGAAGCATTCCAGAACGATGTTTCATTGATGGTGAATACAGGCAGTGCAGAAGAAGCAGTAAAGGCCGCTTTTCATTTTGCCAACAGCGGCGATGTGGTGCTGCTCAGTCCTGCCTGCGCCAGTTTTGATCTGTTCAAAAATTATGAAGATCGCGGAGATCAGTTTAAGAAAGCTGTGAGGGAGTTATAAATAATAATGAGCAACACAAACGATATACGATTTGATGAAATGGCGCCTGCCTCCACGGGGCTGCTGAGCAGAACACGTGGAGACAAGGTGATATGGGCCGTAGTGGTGGTGTTGGCGCTGGTATCCATGCTGGTGGTGTACAGCTCCACCGGGTTGCTCGCGTACCGGTACAATCGTGGCAATACAGAAGTGTACCTGTTCCGGCAGGTCATGTTCATACTGGCAGGATTGACGGTTATTTATTTTTCGCACCGCGTGAATTACACCTTGTATTCACGACTGGCGCGCATACTGTTTATTATCTCCATACCACTGCTGGTATACACGCTCTTTTTCGGGATAAGATTGAATGAAGGAAGCCGCTGGATCCGGTTGCCCATCATCAACCTCACCTTCCAGACTTCCGACCTGGCCAAGCTCGCGCTGTTTATGTATGTAAGCAGGCTGCTGAGCAAGAAGCAGGCGGTGATCAAGGATTTTAAAAAAGGTTTCCTGCCTGTATTAATACCGGTAGGAATTATTTGTGTGTTGATTGCGCCGGCCAATCTGTCTACAGCACTGCTGGCAGGCGCTACCAGCCTGCTGCTGCTCTTCATTGGAAGGGCCAGTATGAAGCATCTGCTGGTCACCGTAGTGGCAGCCCTGGTGCCGGTGATTTTACTGGTAGTACTTGCATTAAGCTACTACGATAAAGAAGCAGGCAAGAGCAAAGACTTGCCGGTTATACTGGAAACCGGTCGCATGGCCACCTGGATCAGCCGTATCCAGGATTTTGTGTACGATAGCAAACATGGTGATAAAGAAGACAACTACCAGGTAAACCAGGCAAAGATTGCCATTGCCAAAGGCGGATTGCTGGGATTGGGACCCGGCAACAGTGAAACAAGAAATTTTCTGCCGCATCCGTACTCCGATTTCATATTCGCCATCATTATTGAGGAATATGGATTGGCGGGCGGCGCCTTTATCCTGTTTGTGTACCTGGTTTTCCTGTTCCGGTGTATACGCATCTTCCGGCGATGCCCATACGCTTTTGGCGCATTCCTGGCATTGGGTTTGAGTTTTACGCTCGTAATCCAGGCGCTGGTGAATATGGCCGTAACAGTAAACCTGTTTCCGGTAACCGGTGTTACATTGCCGCTGGTAAGTATGGGAGGCAGTTCATTCCTGTTTACCTGTCTGGCCATCGGCATCATTCTGAGTGTGGCCAGAAATGTGGAGCAACTGGAAGGAAAAGCAGTGGAAAAAGCATCGGGATAATAGCATAGCACGAACCGTAATAAAGTAAAAATAAAAGTTACCAAATATGAGCGAGCAGCAACGGGTGAAGGAGGGAACCGGCTCCCTGGCAACAGGAGGCGGTGTGGAGGGCGCGCAACAGCCTGTTCGTATCATCATAGCAGGCGGTGGCACGGGCGGACATATTTTTCCTGCTATTGCCATTGCCAATGCATTGAAAAAAGCCAATCCTGCCACGCAGATACTTTTTGTGGGAGCCAGGGGAAAGATGGAAATGGAAAAAGTGCCACAGGCAGGTTATGAAATAAAAGGCATTGACATTGCCGGGTTCAACCGGAGTTCTTTGATAAAGAATATTGGGTTGCCGTTCAAGCTGATCAAAAGTTTTTTCCAGGTAAAACGGATCGTTGACGCGTTCCGGCCGCATGCAGCCATTGGCGTAGGGGGGTACTCCAGTTTCCCGGTGTTGCGGTACGCGCAGGCGCGCAACATCCCCACTTTTATTCATGAGGCCAATTCTTTTGCGGGCAAATCCAATATACTGCTGGCAAAAAAAGCGGTGCGGGTGTTTGTAGCAACGGATGGAATGGAAAAATTCTTTCCGGCTGCAAAAATTCAGATCACCGGAAACCCGGTGCGGCAAAACATTGTGGAGAACCGCATCAGCCGTGAAGAAGGAATTAAGTTTTTTGAACTGGACCCCGCCAAAAAAACGGTACTGGCCACCGGCGGCAGTCTGGGAGCGAAAGGAATCAACGAAGCCATTCATGCGCATATTGAAGAATTCAAGAAGAACGATGTGCAACTGATATGGCAAACCGGAAAGCCATTCGCACCCAGGGCCAGTGAACTGGCGGTTGAATACAAGAATATCTGGGTAAACAGTTTTATCAGCCAGATGGAATATGCTTATGCGGCGGCAGATGTGGTAATATCACGGGCAGGCGCCATGGCCATTGCAGAACTCTGTGTGGTAAAGAAGCCGGTGGTATTTGTGCCCTATCCGCACGCTGCAGAAGATCATCAGACGGTGAACGCGCAAAACCTGGTGAATAAAAATGCCGGACTGCTGATCAAAGACAGTGAGGCGCACGAAAAACTGGTAAGCACCGTGATTGCATTGGCAAAGGATGAAGCAAAACAGCAGGAGTTGAGCGCCAATATTGGTAAGCTGGCCATCACCAATGCCGATGCCGTGATAGCAGTTGAAGTGTTGAATGCAATTATCAACAGCAGGTAGCGGGCAGCGAACAGTAAGTACAGAAATGGATATACGCAACATAAAGAAAGTATACTTTATCGGGATCGGTGGAATAGGCATGAGTGCGCTGGCGCGCTATTTCAGGTTTCATGGAAAGGAGGTGAGCGGGTACGACAGAACGGAAACGGCATTGACAAAGCAATTGGTACAGGAAGGCATTCCGGTGCATTATGAAGAGAACCTGTCGCTGGCGCCGGAAGATGCAGAATTGATTGTATACACGCCGGCAGTACCGGCTGAACATAAAGAACTGGTATATTATCGGCAACATGGTTACCCCCTGATGAAGCGCAGTGAAGTGCTGGGAGCCATAACCCAAAGCTCTTTTAATATTTGTGTGGCAGGCACGCACGGCAAAACAACCGTCACCACCATGGTGGCGCATATCCTTCGGCATAGCGGGTATGGATGCAATGCATTTCTGGGCGGTATTGCTGTAAACTACAACAGCAACTACTGGAGCCATGAAAGAAATGTGTGTGTGGTGGAAGCCGACGAATACGACCGTAGTTTTTTGCGCTTAAGTCCTGATATAGCAGTGATCACTGCCATGGATGCTGATCATCTCGACATCTATGGCACGCATGAAGCAGTGGAAGAGGCCTTTATCGGATTTTCCCAAAAAATAAAACCGGGTGGATTGTTGCTTAGCAAAGCCGGTTTGCCGCGCGGCAATGCATTGGGCGGAGATACGCATCTTACCTATCATTTGAATGATACGCGCGCCAATGCCTGTGCTGCGGACATTCACATGCACCACGGCAGCTACACCTTCCGGGTGGTGATGAACAACTGGCAACTGAAGGATGTAACACTGCACATGGGGGGCATGCACAATATTGAAAACATGGTGGCCGCCATTGGCGTTGCGCACCAGCTGGGCATTGACGATGAAGCCATCCGGCAGGCAGTAGCCGCTTTCAAAGGCGTGAAGAGAAGATTTGAATATGTGGTGAAGAATGAACGGCTCGTGTACATTGATGATTATGCCCATCATCCTGAAGAATTGCGGGCACTGATCACAGGGGCAAAAGGATTGTTCCCGGAATGGCCCTGCACCGTTGTATTTCAGCCGCACCTGTTCACACGCACACGCGATTTTGCAGACGGGTTTGCGGCCGTACTGGACCTGGCAGATGAGGCAATCCTGTTGCCCATTTACCCGGCCAGGGAACTACCCATCGAAGGGGTAACGAGTGAGCTGATCCTTGGCAAAATGAAAAACCACCATAAAAAACTGTTGAACAAACAGGACGTGTTGAAGGAACTCGCAGTGAAACAATCCGGTCAACTCATTATCACGGCAGGCGCTGGTGATATTGATACGATTGTTGAACCCATGAAAAAACTATTAACGCAGCCGTAGCGCATGAAGCAAACGGCTGCAGGAAACCATTATGAAAGCAAAGCGCCACATACGCCGTATTTTCTTCCTGGCCTGCTGGCTGGCAGCAGGCGCGGGCATCATGGTGTTGCTGGTGGCGGCCGTCCGGGTGCGAAAGGACAAAGTGTGCAAGGGGTATGAAATTGAAATCACCGGATCGGGCGAAAAGAAGTTCATTGATAAACAATACATCGTTGGGCTGCTGACGGCAGCCGGAACGGTAAAAGGAAAAAGCATCCGGCAATTTGACCTGCGCAGCATTGAAAACCAGCTGGAAAAAACGCCGTGGGTACGCAATGCAGAACTGTACTTCGACAATAACCAGATATTGCAGGTGCATATTGAAGAGAAGGAACCGGTAGCACGCATTTTTACGGTTACAGGAGACAGTTATTATATCAGTCGCAACAGCGAATACCTGCCCTTATCTGACCGGTACTCTGGCCGTTTACCCGTGTTTACCGGTTTCCCGGTTGTGCGCTCGAAAATGACGCGGGCAGACAGCCTGTTGCTGCTTGACATAGAGCACATCAGCAATTACCTGTCAAAGGAGCCGCTGTGGATGGCGCAGATTGCCCAGGTACACATCACACCCGAACGGCGCTTCGAAATGGTGCCTATGCTCGGCAACCATATCATAGAATTCGGCGACGCCACGGATTGTGAAGATAAATTCAAACGCCTGCTGCTTTTTTACCAGCAGGTATTGGCCAAAAGGGGACTGGATGTATATGAACGCGTCCGTCTGCAGTTCAAAGGCCAGGTAGTGGGAGTGAGGAAAGGTGGATAGTAAAAAGTAAATAAGAAAACAACAACTAAAAACAGGATAAACATGCACATTGATCAACAACCCATTATCGTAGGGCTCGATATAGGCACCACGAAGATCGCTGCGATTGCCGGCCGCAAGAATGAATTCGGCAAGCTGGAGATCCTCGGTTTTGGCCGGGCCAACTCCAACGGTGTTAAACATGGCCAGGTACTGAACATAGATGAAACCATCAAAGCCATCCGCATGGCTTTGGACAACTGCTATGCATCCAATCCTGATCTTGAAATAAATGAAGTGTATGTGGGCATTGCGGGTCATCATATCAAAAGTCTGCAAACACGCGGCGATATTGTACGCCAGCAGACCGATGACGAAATCACGCAGCGGGAAATTGATCAGCTGATTGCCGATCAATATAAGACCTATATTCCCGCCGGCGACCAGATCATTGATGTTATCCCACAGGAATTTACCGTAGATAATTTTCAGAATATTCCTAATCCCATCGGCTATGGCGGCGTGAAGGTGGGCGCCAATTTTCACATCATCACCGGCGATAAGAATGCCATCCGCAATATCAACCGTGCGGTGGAAAAAAGCGGCCTGCGCACCAAAGACCTCGTGCTGCAACCACTGGCGTCTGCTGCAGCGGTAATGGGACAGGAAGACCTTGAAGCGGGCGTAGCCATTGTTGACATCGGCGGTGGCACCACCGACCTCGCTGTGTTTTACGAAGGCATTCTCAAACACACCGCAGTTATTCCCTTCGGCGGAGAAAATATCACCAACGATATCAAAACCGGTCTGGGTGTGCTGAAAACACAGGCCGAACAAATGAAAGTGCAGTTTGGCAGTGCACTCGCCAACGAAACGAAGATGAACGCCTATATCACCATTCCTGGCTTGCGCGGTATGCCGGCCAAGGAGATCAGTGTGAAGAACCTGGCCAACATCATACAGGCACGCATGAGCGAAATCATGGACTTTGTGACCTATCACCTGAAGCAGGTGGGACTGGACAATCGTATGCTCAACGGGGGCGTGGTGCTTACCGGTGGCGGTTCACAACTGCGTCACCTCATTCAGTTAACTGAATATGTAACCGGTCTCAATGCAAGGATTGGTTTCCCCACAGAACACCTGGCAGCCGGACATATTGAAGAACTGGCCAAGCCAACCTATTCTACCTGCATCGGTTTGATCCTGAAAGGTTATTCTGACTATGAGCATAACCGTAAGCAGTTTGAAAACCAGTTTGCCAAAGTAGCCATACCGGATGCGCTGAAGCAGCCGTCCGCCACAGAAGAAGTGCTGGTAAGTGAAGATGCCATGCAAACGGAAAAAGTAAAGAACCGTAAAGGACTGCGCGATTTCTGGGGCAAGTTCAAGGATGGTATCATTGACCTGTTCAAGGAAGAAGAAGATCACGCTTTGTGATGTTTAAAGGATTCACATACTACTAACCTGTTTAATTCTAAATAATGTCTCAGCAGCTGGTGAGGATAAAGGGCTGATGGGGCGACAAATTGAAAGCTATGATTCATTTTGATTTACCGAAGGAGAAATCATCTATCATCAAG
>Ga0164243_10009101_pt1 | contig 14504 bp, 15 predicted proteins | sample OricompcompostOP_FD_108781 | JGI IMG/M metagenome (GOLD analysis project Ga0164243, IMG submission 108781) | Organic Plus compost microbial communities from Emeryville, California, USA - Original compost - Organic plus compost (OP) | ecosystem: Engineered > Solid waste > Mixed feedstock >... | reverse complement strand
GGCCCGGTTCGGGTCAGGAAATAACGGGCGCCATTCCAATATTTGCGCCAGCCCCGCAGCTGCTTATTGAGGCTGTGCCCGCAGACGCGCATGGTCATGGTGATCATCTTGTGCTCGCGCGCATTACGCCCGACCTCCGCCAGGTCGCGAACCACCGGAATGCCCAACCCGTCCAGCAGCGCGGCGGGGCCGATGCCGGAATGCTGAAGCACAGCCGGGCTCTGCAAGGCACCTGCGGAAAGGATCACTTCCCGCTCGGCACCATAGCGCACTTCCTCGCCGTCCCGCAGGCAAGTGACGCCCATCGCCCGCCCATCCCTAAAATCGATCCGGCTGACCAGAGTGTCCGTAACTACGGTGACGTTCGGACGCTTCATCGCGGGCCGCAGAAACGCATCGGCCGCGCTGACGCGCCGTCCCTTTCGAATCGTGCGGGGGCTGTAGCCAATGCCTTCCTGATCGGGCCGGTTGAGATCGTCACGGACAGACAGGCCCATGGCCTCACCCGCCTTCAGCAATGCCTGGGTAAGCGGAGTTTTCTCCTTCTGCACCGAAATGTGGAGCGGGCCGCCCACCCCGCGTACGCCATCGTCGCCAAGCTCATGGTCCTCCATGGCGCGAAAGACGGGCAGCATCTGGTCCCATCCCCAGCCCTCGCAGCCAAGTTCCGCCCAGCCGTCATAATCCTCGGGCTGCCCCCGGAAGTACAGCATGCCATTGAGCGAGCTGGAGCCCCCGAGCATGCGTCCGCGCACCCAATAATGCTGCTTGCCCGTCGTTGGATCAGGTTCAAGGGCATAGAACCAGACCCGCTTTGCATTCTTAAGAGTAGCGAACAGACCCATAGGCATCGGGATGAAGGGGTGATTGTCGGGAGGTCCCGCCTCGATCACCAGAATCTGGAAGCGGCCGTCGCGGCTCAACCTGTCTGCCAGTACGCAACCGGCCGAACCCGCGCCGATGATGATAAAATCATAGCTTGCATCCTGCGCCGAACCGCCTCGCTCGTCCGCGGTACCCCGACCTTCTGCCATCGTCATCCTCTCACCCGCCAGCCACCGTTCCGTCACCGGCCATTCACAAATCGAACCATTGGTTCATTCACTTGACTATTGTACATTGAATTGTATTGTGTCAACCATTCGCCGGCATTGGGGGGTTTGCGACACCGCATCCCGCACAGAACCGAGGCAAATGAGGAGGGGAAAAGGATGACAACCACAGTAAAGGCATTGTTGCTGACGAGCGCCTGCGTCATGGGATCCGCGTCTGCACTCGCACAGGCGTCCGCCCAGCCACAGGCTGAAACGGCTGACATGGCGACCGCCAGTTCATCGGATATCATCGTCACCGCTCGCCGGCGCGCGGAACGGCTTCAGGACATTCCGGTCTCCGTTAGCGCCTATGACGATGAAACGCTCAAACGCGCCGGGGTCACGCAACTGGACAATCTGGCGCAAGTCTCCCCCGGCTTCACCGCTCAAGCCTCGCCGTTCGGCGGTGGCGCGATGACCGTCACCATCCGCTCCCAGCGGCAGTTCTTGCCGAACGTGGTCTATGATCCGTCGGTTCCGATCTATTTCGCCGACGTCGTGCAGGCACGCCTGCAGGGCACTGGACAAGCCTTGTTCGACCTGCAGTCGGTCCAGGTACTTAAAGGCCCACAAGGCACATTGTTCGGCCGCAACAGCACCGGCGGGTCCATCCTGCTGTCGCCGACCGCGCCTACCGATACCGTTGGCGGCTATGGCGACCTGACGATCGGCAATTATGACCAGCGCCGGCTCGAGGCAGCGCTCAATCTTCCCATCGCCGAAGGCGCCCTGCTGCGCGTCTCCGGCATCTATGACACCCATGACGGCTATATCGACAATCCCAACACCGGCCGCGACCTCGACGACCGCCACAGTTGGGCGCTTCGCGGCTTCCTGCGGCTGGAACCGGCTCCCGGCATCCGAAACGACTTGATCATCCAGGCAGCGAGGGATCGTGGTGAAGGGTCCCCCTACAAGCTCATCGCCGTGAATCCCGCGGGTCCGGCGGCCTTTGCCGCAGCCGAACTCACTGCGCTGGCGCAGCGAAGCTTTTATACCAGCTTTTCTAACTCTCCCCCAAACGGAACGCGGATCAATAGCCTGATGGTCGTCAACACCACGACCTTCGACTTGGGCGGGGCGACCTTGAAGAACATCTTCGGCTTCCGCAAGGTTAAGGCGGCGCTCTATTCCGATCTCGACGGATCGTCTTACTCGATCCTGGACATCAACGAGACGGTCCGGGCCAAGCAATACTCCAACGAACTGCTGCTCCAGGGAGCGCTATGGGACAACAATCTGGAATATACGCTAGGCCTCTTCGGTCTTCAGGACAAGGGCAAGGAAGGCCAACTCACCCAGGTTTTCGGAGCCGGTCCGAACAATGTGGTCAAGTCCTTAGATGCCATAAATTCCTCGCTGGCCGGCTATGCGCAGCTAACATACCATCTGCCCTGGCTGCCCGGCGTCTCCGCTACCGTTGGCATTCGCGAAACCAAGGACTGGCGTAAGCTCACCACTGAGCCGCGGTTTACATCGGGCAATTGCCAGAACCTGGGCGCCGACAACCTTCCGCTTCCCAACAACGCCTGCGCCGTGAAGATCAAGGCAACCTTCGATCAGCTCACTTGGACGCTTGCGCTCGACTGGAAGATCAATCGCGACCTTCTGGTATATGTCACCAACCGCAAGGGGTATCGGGCCGGCGGTTTCGTCGATAACGCCAATTCGCTGGCGACCTTCGTTCCGTTCCGCCCTGAAACGGTGATCGATACCGAGATCGGCCTGAAGGCGAGCTGGCAGGCCGGCGGCGTGCGCGGCCGGACTACAATCGCCGCCTATTACGACAAATATGACGATATCCAAAAATCAGTCACCGACCTGGTTCCCGACCCGGCCAATCCGGGCAACCAAGTCTTCGTCGGCACGATCATCAACGCCGCGTCAGCGACGATCAAGGGCTTCGAGATCGAGCAGAATTTCAATATCGCCGATGTGGTCGATCTGAACCTGGGTTACGCCTATTCGGACGCATCCTATGACGATTTCGTTCTGAACTCCGGCGCCGACTACACCAATGCGCCCTTTGCATCGGCACCGAAGCACGCGATCACCGGCAGCGTCCGTTTCCATGCCCCCGCTGAGGACAAGGGCGACTTCTATCTGCAGGTGGACGGGTTATACAAGTCGCGGACCGTCGTCGGAGATGTCACGTCCTTCAATCCGGTAAACCAGTCGATTTACCCGACCGCCATCATTCCCAGCTACGCCGTCTTCAACGCCCGTGTGGATTGGGAGAATATTCTCGGCAGATCGCTAAACGCCGGCATTTTCGTGCGCAACATCACCAACAAGAACTATTATGCGTCGGGCATCGACCCATATCCGACCCTGGGCATAACGACTCGCCTGCCGGGTGCGCCAAGGACCTATGGCGTCGAAGCACGGGTGTCTTTCTGATGTCGAGCAAGAATGGAGAGTTTCGTCATGATTGAACCTGCTTCCAACAGTGGCGGCCGCCGGCCGCCTTTCACTGGCTATTTCAAGCTGATCTACGTCTGTGCCGATCTTGAAAAAAGCGCGCCTGCCTTTTTCAATGCATTCGGCACGCACGAATTTGACACGCGTCGCGATGTGATTTTGAAAACGCCCGATGGCGGCGAGGCGGTGGTTGATATGAGCTCTGCCTGGATCGGCGCGCTCCAGGCCGATCTTGTCCAGGCCAAGTCAGACTCCAGCGGCTATTTCGCCGCCCAGAACGACCGTCCCAAGCTGCATTCCACCGGCCGCCTATTCGCCTCCACCGAAGACGCCGAAGCAATGGTCAGCCGAACTGGCGGTCTCGGCTATGCCGTGCGCCCCCTAGCGGACAATCCGGAAGGCCGCCTGTTCAGCATCGACTCGGCCATCCTTGGTCACAGCATCGAGGGCATCGTCCTGCCTGAGGCCGAACGCGAACGGCTCCAACGCCTGCCCGGCATCGGAACGCAGCAGTCTTTCGACAAGGGTCAGGCCCCATTCCCCGGCTTCTACCAGTTCACTTACATCACCAACGACTTCGACAAGGCGAAGGCGGTGCTGTGCGACCTGCACGGTATGAAATCCTTTATGGAATTCACGCCGCTGGAGGTCCCGCTCAAAGACAATCAGATCGGCCGGATGAACTGCGCATTGTCCTATGTCGGCGCGATGGAAATCGAGGTGATGAACCCCGTGGATGGCGCGGTTCAGATCTACACCGACATGATGCCCGAAAGCGATTTCGTCATCCGACATCACCACATCTCGCGCCTGTTCGCAGATTATGACTCCTTCGAAGGGCGTGGGCGTGAGTTTGCCGCCTGGAGCCATCCGCCGATCGCCGACAATTTCCCCGGAGAACGCGACGTTTCCCGCTTCTATTATGTCGATTGCCGCGAGGAAACCGGGCACTATTTGGAATCGGCGATCTTCGACGGGGACACCCGTGCCTGGATCGACACGATCCCGCGGATCTGACGGGCCAACGCGGTGCGCATCTTCCTTATCGGCGGCTCGGGTTATGTCGGTCGCCACCTGACGCGGCGGCTGGCGGCGGAGGGGCGCCAGGTGACGGCGCTTGCCCGCTCGGCCGGCGCGGCCGACATAATCGCACAGGCGGGCGGGCGGCCCCTGCTCGCTTCGCTGGACGATGCACCGGCGGTTGCGCAGGCAAGCGACCTTGCCGACGCCGTCATCTATGTGGCGCAGTTCCCAACAGTCGCCGAAGAGACATGCGCGGTCCGCGCCGGACTCGACCGCTGCGCCGGCAAGGACAAGATCTTCGTCATGACATCCGGCACGGGCGTTCTGTGCCGCGACCCTGGCGGCGGCTGGAGCGAGCCGGTCCATGCCGAAGACGATCCGTTCGATCCTCATCCCCTGCTGCGCGACCGCGTACTGCTGGAAGACGAGGTGCGCGCGCGCTCCGGCGAAATCGGCCGCGCGATGGTCATCCGACCACCCCAGGTTTACGGCCATGGCGGCAGCGTTGCCTTGCCCGGCATGATCGCCGAGGCGCGCCGGCGGGGCTTCGTCCCTTTTGTCGGACCCGGCCTCAGCATCTGGTCCAACGTCCATGTCGACGACTTATGCGATCTGTATATCCGCATGCTCGATGCGGGGAGCGGCGGATCACTGTATCATGCTGTTGGCGGCGAGCATTGCGAGCGCCATCTCGCCCTGGAGGTCGGGAATGCGATGGGCCTTCCGGCGCGCAGCATCGCCATTTCCGACATTGCCGGCCCCTATCGATCGCTGGCGGGATGCTCCAGCCGGTCTCGCGCTATCCGGTCGCGGGATGAGTTGGGCTGGCGGCCGCGATCGACGGACATGTTCACCGATCTGCTGTCGGGATCCTACTTCACCGCCTTGCAAGATGAAGGAATTCTATGACCACAGACGTTCATTGCCAATGATCGGCTTTTCGATGAGCGAAGTCACCATTGCGGAATGACTGGCCGCGCCGGCACGCAGGCCAGCCACTCCTCCTGTTCGGAAGCAAGTCCGCCACCGAGTTCCAGGCGCGCGAGCCGGGCATTCTCAAGATCCTGGTGCCGCCAGGCGAGATTCGCGCCGCGACGCAGCATAGACTGGATCATCGCATCGCTCATTGATCCCGCCGGGCTTATCCGCTGGATTGGCGGGCTTGTACAGCGGCGGGCTGCGGATATTGTCATAACCAACATTTCCGCAGAGGCGCATATTAGGGCCGGAAGACCGCGGACGTGCTTTGAGACTGGAGAGGAGCGACTTAATGACGCGCATCGTCCTTCAAAACGCCAATCTGGTCGATGGGAACAGTCCGCCGCGACGCGCCACCATCGTGCTGCGCGGAGACTGCATCGAAGCAGTGTGCGCCGAGCCGCCGATGGCTGCTCCGGATGACCAGCTGATCGACCTGGATGGCCGTACCGTGATGCCCGGCATGGTGCTTGGCCACTATCACGCGAGCTACAAGGATATCGGCGCAGTGCCCTCGCCGTTCGGACTTGAGGCGTCGCCTTCGCTGCAGGCGATGCGGGCGGCAAAGAATTTCCGGCTTGCGCTCGAATGCGGTTTCACCGCAGTGATCAGCGCAGGCGCGCCCCACGGCATCGACGCGGCGATGAAGGCGGCGATCGAAGAGGGAACAATGGTCGGGCCTCGGATCATGGCCTGCGGGCGCGATGTCGGCACCACTGGTCACGGCAATGATCTGAGCTTTCCCTCGTACATGCAGATCGGCGCGTCGGGCGCAGTGGCCCGGTGCGATGGACCGGAGGAATTCCGCAAGGCGGTGCGCCAGGAGATCAAGGACGGAGCGGAGATCATCAAAATCTTCGCCACCGGCGGTCACGGTACACATCCGCCCGCCGCGCAGTGGCAGTTATCTAGGGAAGAGTTGGCGGCCGCCATCGAGACCGCGAATGAGCGCGGTGCGAAGGCCCGCGCGCACATTGCCAACGTCGATGCCATGCTGTTTGCCATCGATCATGGCATCCACATCCTTGACCATGGCGATGGCTTTGACGACGCCTGTATCGAAAAGTGCCTCGAACATGGGACATTTCTGGCGCCAAGTCTGCATTTCCCCAAGGTCATGATGGCGATCGCCGCTGGCTCCGTCTATGCCGAGGGCATGCGGCCGGACTTCGAATGGATGGCGGTCATTCTTCCCAAAGCGAACGCCGCCGGCGTCAAGATCATCCTGGGCGACGATTATGGTGCGATGGGCTTTCCGCATGGTTCCTATGCCGACGAACTTGATCTCTACGTCAACGACATCGGCATTCCCGCCGTCGACGTCATCCGCTGGGCGACCAGATACGGTGCCGAGGCGATGGGCCTTGGCGACCGATGCGGCACGATCGCGCCCGGTAAGCTCGCCGACCTGCTCGTGGTTGATGGAGACCCGGTGGCGGACATCCGGATATTGCGGGACCGAGCTAAGTTGCTGGCGATATTCAAGGGCGGCGTCGGCTTCAAAAACGAACTTGCCAGTTTAGTCGTTAACGGCACTGCCTGATGGGGTGAGCGCCTCTCCCCCGACGGCATCATGTGCAAGACAGGTGAGTCGAGCACCTATGAGCAGGAGGCGTCGGTCGGAGAAGTTAGCGATGGGTTAGATATCGCGAAGTCGATTTTTCATGCACCCGGTGCAGATGCCGCTGTTTGTGGCGGACGGTCAATCCGTTCCTCATCTCGCGGAACCAAGCATGGGTGTTGGCATAAGCTACGACTTCAACGATGAGATCTTGTCGACGGTTCTGCTGATCGGCAAAACCAAAGAAAAGGTTCATGCCGGCATTTTCCAAGCCCCGGACCACCGATGAGATTTCGAGCAAGAGCCGGGTCGCGGCGGGCCTTCGCTGCAACAAGACGGGCGGCGCAAAGAAGACGATCTGGAACGTCAGCGAACGCTATGACTTCAGCGATGTCCTCTATGTCGAGGGCGTCGGCGGAACCTCCTTCCTGCTTCCCGACGCTTCGTCGCTTTACGGCATTGATCCTGGCGCGAGGGGCAGAGAAAACCCATCAGGAAATTCAGCCGGATCGCGAGAAAAACGATCAGGCAGCGTAATGTCGAGCGCATCCCGGCTGTTAATCCGACAGAAAGACTGCGCTGGAGCAAAGACGGCCGATTACGCCGATCCGGTACGTGCGAATCCTGCGCGGCGCCAAGATCATACTCTACACTTATCCATCCCGAGAAATAGAGCGGCTGCTGGATGGCCCGGAGATCATCGAAGGATGGCGAGACCCCGACCGCCACATTCTCTGATTGGCATCGCCGCCAAATCGCACTATGAGCGCTCTCGGGTAGCTGCCTCGGCACCTGCCCATGATCGCGCCGGTTCCCCGAGAGGGGATTAAAACGGGAAGGCGGTGCGGATGGTTGCTTCCATCCAAATCCGCAGCTGTCCCTGCAACTGTAAGCGGCGAGCGCGATGCACATCGCTTCCTCTTCGGAGGAAGCAGCCACTGGGCCGGACGCTAAGTCATGCGGGGCCTGGGAAGGCGTGCATCAAGCCCTGACCCGCAAGCCAGGAGACCTGCCGGCGTTCTGGTCGCTCTTGCCTGGATCCAGGGGATGATCAAGGCACGGTATACGTCCGTCTGAGCGACGAACCATGCGGCTGGGGCCGCATCGGGGCACGATAGCGGGCGACAAGCGCCCGTCCGTCGTCGTGTGCCGACCGTTCGTTCGTCCACCGGCATATGCCGGCAATCAGGCGAAGCCGGTACGCCCCCGTCCGAAATGTTGCTCAGGCGCAAGGGGGTATACACATGACCAGAACCATATTGCGCGCGCTGATGACCGGCGCCGTACTGCTGCCGACCATCGGCTTCGCACAGACTCCGCCGGCAAACGAACCCGAAAAGGTAACCGACACGATCGTCATTACCGCCAGCCGCGGCGAAGGGGGGATTTCCACCGGGACACTCGGCTCCTCCGCGACGGTGATCCAGCCCGTTGACCTGCAGAACCGTCAGACGGTCATCGTTTCCGATGTGCTGCGCGATGTACCCGGTATTTCGGTCAACCGGACCGGACCGGTCGGAGGACTGACCCAGGTGCGCATGCGCGGCGCCGAAGGCAATCACACCCTGATGCTGATCGACGGCATCGAGGCGGCCGATCCCTATTTCGGCGAATATGACTTCGCAACACTGACATCCGATCCCGGTGCGCGGGTCGAAATCCTGCGTGGCGAACAAAGCGCGCTTTACGGGTCGGACGCCATCGGCGGCGTCATCAACTACATCACCGCCAGCGGCCGCGAAATGTCGGGTTTTGCCGCCCGGCTGGAAGGCGGATCGTTCGGCACCATTGACGGCGCGGTGCGTGGCGCCGGCACGGTGGGCGATCTCGATTATGCGGTCGGCGGCTCCTATTCCAGCATCCGTGGCTATGTCGTGGCGCCGGGCGGCGAGCGCGACATCGGTTCGAAGATCGGAACGCTGAACGGCAAGTTCGGCTATCAGGCCGGTGACCTGACGCTGCGCGCGGTCGCGCGCTACAACTATACCGACGCCGATATCAACACTCAGGACTATTCCATCACCGGCAATGCGATCGATGCTGGCGGCAGCTACACCAACAGCGCCTTCTATGCGCTGGCGGGCGCCAATTATGCGGCGCTGGATGACCGATCTTTCCGTGCAGATGAATAATTCCCATCGCCGCTATCTCGATGACAATGGCATGGAGACGAATGGCGACACCGGCCGCCGCCGCAAGGTTTCGCTCGTTTCGACGCTGAAGCTGGGCGACGACAATGTCGTGCACGCGATCACGGGCGCGGTCGATTACGAGCATGAGGAATATCGGGGCACAGCCTCTACCATCACGGGCAACAATCCGTTTAAGGACAACGACAACTGGGGTCTGGTCGGCCAGTATCAGCTGACGATCAACGACCGGATCGGCCTGGGCGGATCGGTCCGCCACGATTTCAACCAGCGCTTCCGCGACGCCACCACCTGGCATGCGCAGGCGAGCTATCGCTTCGATTTCGGCACGCGCCTGCACGCGGCCGGTGGTACCGGCGTTAAGGCGCCGACCTTCTCCGAACTGTTCGGCTATGCGCCGGATAGCGGCTACATCGGTAATCCCGACCTCAAGCCTGAGAAATCGACCGGCTGGGAAGTCGGCGTCGAGCAATCATTCCTCGAAGGAGGCGGGCGCATCGACATCACCTATTTCAATGCCAAGCTGCGCGACAAGATCACCTATGCGTCCCTTTATCCGCTGCCAGGCTATACCTATGTGAACGCGGCCGGCTCGTCGCCGCACCAGGGCGTCGAGGTGTCCGCCAATTTCAATCTTCCGGCGGGCTTCAAGTTCGACGCCAGCTATACCTATCTCGACGCGAAGGATGACGCCGACACCCGCTTGATCCGCCGTCCGAAGAATATCGGCAGCGCCAACCTCGTCTAGGCGCGGGCAAGACCACGCTCATCCGCCACCTTCTCCAGAATGCGAAGGGCCGCAGGCTGGCGCTGATCGTCAACGAGTTCGGCGATGTCGGAGTCGATGGCGAGTTGCTGCGCGGCTGCAACGAGGAGGCCTGCCCGGAAGACGACATTGTAGAGCTGGCCAATGGCTGCATCTGCTGCACCGTCGCCGACGACTTTCTTCCGACCATGCAAAAGCTGCTCGACCGGCCCAGCCCGCCCGAACATATCATCATCGAAACATCGGGTCTTGCGCTGCCCAAACCGCTGGTGAAGGCTTTTCAATGGCCCGACATCCGAACCCGCGCGACCGTGGACGGCGTGCTGGCGCTCATCGATGCCGATGCGGTCGCCGCTGGCCGGTTCGCGACCGACGAAGCGGCACTGGCCCTTGCCCGCGCCGCCGACCCTTCACTCGACCATGACAGCCCGCTTGAGGAACTGTACGAAGATCAACTCGCTTGTGCCGACCTCGTCATTCTCAACAAGTCCGATCTGGTCGATGGCGACACGCTGAGCCGGATTGAGGGCGATATCTCCGCAGACATCCGTAGCGGCGTGAAGATCGTGCGCGCCGATCATGGCGCGGTCGATGCCAGAGCGAGCCGGTCACCAATCCGCGACTTTCCGATGCGGATGGCGCGACGCTCATCCTTGCCAATCCCAACAACCCCGATGGCCGCCTGCGAGGCCGGGAGGAACTGCACGATCTGATCACGCGACGGGGCCGCAAGGGCTGGCTGATTGTCGACGAGGCCTTTGCAGACACCAACCCCGCGCTTTCCGTCGCCGACGAGGTCGCGGAAGGTCGGCGGCTGCTGATCTTCCGCTCTTTCGGAAAATATTTCGGGCTCGCCGGCGTCCGGCTTGGGTTCGTCGTCGGGCCGCCCTCCTTCCTCGCAGCTGTGCGGCAAAAGCTCGGGGCATGGCCCTTGTCGGCGGCAGCCATCGCGATCGGAACGGCCGCCTATCGCGACCGTGACTGGATATCAAGGATGCGATTGCGCCTCACGGCAGAGGCTGTATCCCTCGATACGGTGCTAAGCGAAGCCGGACTGCGTCCCATCGGCGCTTGCCCGCTCTTCCGCCTTGTCGAAACGGATAATGCGCAAGCGCTGTTCGAGACGCTCGCGGCCAGAGCGATCCTGACACGGCCTTTCATAGAGAACCCCCGATGGCTTCGGTTCGGTCTTCCGGCCGACGAAAATGCCTTCGTCCGACTGAAGGAGGCCCTTGTCCATGGCTGAACCCGTCGCCTTGACAGCGCTTGTGCTCGATACCGCCATCGGGTGGCCGACGGCTCTCTATGCGCGCTTTGGTCATCCCGTGGGCCTTTTCGCCCGGATCATCGACCGGTGCGAGCGCCGGTGGAATCGACCCGAACGCCCGGAGCGGGAGCGGCAGCTGCTGGGCATCACGACGCTTTGCCTTCTCATTGGCGTTGCGGGCGGGTTCGCGCTGCTTGTCCAGATCGTCATTCTGCACCTTTGCGGTCCGTCAGGCTGGCCGTTGCTTTCCCTGCTGGCCTTCCCCGCGCTCGCGCAGCGCAGCCTGTTCGACCATGTCCGCGCCGTTGCGAATACACTGGCGAAAGGCGATCTTGGTGAAGCACAACGCGCTGTCGGCATGATCGTTGGGCGCGATACCGAAACGCTGGACGAAAGCGGTGTCGCGCGCGCTGCGATCGAGAGTCTTGCTGAAAGCTTCTGCGACGGGATCGCCGCGCCGCTCTTATGGCTTCTGGTCCTGGGACTCCCCGGGATTTGGGCATATAAGGCGATCAATACGGCCGACAGCCTGATCGGCCATAGGGAGGAGCGTTGGCGCGCATTCGGCTGGGCGGCCGCGCGCGCCGATGATATCCTCAACCTGCTCCCCGCCCGCATCGGCGGTGCAGTGATCTGCGTGGCGGCTTGGGGTGGCTGGCGGACGATGATCCGCGACGCGCGCAAACATGCCTCGCCCAACGCCGGCTGGACCGAGGCCGCCATGGCTGGTGCGCTTGATCTTCGTCTGGCGGGACCGATCGCCTACGATGGCGCTAGCCACCACAAGCCGTGGATTGGCGATAGCCGCAATACCGCCGATGCGCGAGACATAGAACGGGCGCTCACCATTTATATCCGGGCCTGCCTGCTGCTCTGGATGATTGCGGGAGCGGCGGCATGGCTGCTCTGATGCTGTGCACAGGATGCGATGTCGGGAACGCGGCGCTGGTCGCTTCCTTCGACGACATAGCGTCCGGGTGCGAACGGCACGTCGGCATCATAGCCTTGATCGCGCTCGCGACCGCAATGCGGGGGAATCGATCGTGAAGGGCCGAAGCCTTTTCGTGCTGGGAGGCGCCCGGTCCGGGAAAAGCCGCTATGCCCAGAGTCGGACCGAGGAGACAGGTCTCACGCGGCTTTTTATCGCCACCGCGCAGGCGTTTGACGGGGAGATGGAGGATCGGATCGCGCACCATCGTCAGGAACGAGGCGGCGCCTGGAAAACCATCGAAGCGCCTATCCACTTGGCGCCTGCCATTCGGGAAAATGCAGCAGCCGATACCGTTCTGCTGATCGACTGCCTGACATTGTGGACGTCGAACCTGATGTTGGCGGGGTTTGATATCGCGGCGGCCACGGAGTTGCTGACCGATGCGATCGCGGATGCACATGGCCCAGTCATTCTGGTCTCGAACGAAGTTGGGTTGGGCATCGTGCCTGACAATACGCTCGCACGCCGATTCCGGGATGCGGCGGGCATCGTCAATCAGCGCGTCGCGGCAGCCGTGGATGAAGTGCAGTTCCTGGTGTCGGGCCTCCCAATAGCGGTGAAGCAGAAATCGAGAGGCTGACCTCCTCCTTCCTTGTCGGACAGCCCCGCGCAATGATATTGCACACCGGCCGAGTGAAAATTGATAAGGCCCGCGTTGCTTCGCGACCGCCTCGCCAAGCACGGTATCGCAGGGACCGGGGCTGTTCGCGGGACACTACATGACCAGATTCTTTGTGCGCATTCCCGCGTGCGTCATAATCGATGTCACTTGGACGGCCGTTCGATCGATCCGGAACGGCCAGCTTGCGCCAGCTTGCGCATAGGACAGGATGATGCGGCGACCATCGTTACGGCTGCGTCTCCTTCGGGCTCGACCTAACCGTGTGACGATTGATCTTTCTATGATCCCGCAGGCTCGTTATTGATCGGAATTATGTCCAACGCTGAACAAAGACCGGCGCGCATCCTGACCTGGCACTCGGGCGATAATAGATTCGAACTGGTCGTGCATACCAACAAATCCACTTTGCTGCTGTTCGACGGTCAGATCGTCGAGCTTGCGAACTCGGATTGGACCGCGCTGGCCGAAGCCGTCCGGATGGTCGTTCCAAGTGCGAGCGAAGGTGGGAAGGCCAAGGTCGCGAAAGCGAGGAAGCCGAAGCAGTCCGCCGCCAACCAGGGGAGCCGATGGACCCCGGAAGAGGACAAGGAGTTGCTGCACCTCTGGCAGGAGGATGGCGTCACCATCGAAGATCTGATGCAGTGCTTCGGGCGCAACGGCGGTGGGATCACGTCGCGATTGGTCCGGCTAGGCGCATCTCCTACTCGCGACGATATCCGGGCCGAGAGCAAGCGGCGCGCAGAGTCGATTTCTTCAACGAGCTAGGGATCAGCCATCTGCGACCGAGATCAACGCCACAAGCTCTACAGGGGCAACTGCATCCAGGAAGTCGCCTGCTGGGTGCATTTCCGGCGCAAGATATTCGAGAACCACACAACAAGCCCGACGCCGTTGACGAGCAACCTGCTGGATCGGATCGCCGCTCTCTACCGGATCGAGAAGAGATACGCGGGCAGCCGCCTGACCAACGCCGCAAACATCGGCAGGACAGAAGCAGGCGTCAGGTGAACGAGTTACGCTCGGTCATCGACGATGCGCTGCGCCGCCTGTCACCCAAGTCCAACATGGCCAAGGCGCTCAGCTATGGCCGCAAGCGGTGGGATGCGCTCACACGCTACATCGACGAGGGCGCCGCCGAGATCGACAACAACATCGCCGAGCGCGCGATCCGCCCCGTGGCGATCGGCCGCAAGAACTGGATCTTTGCCGGATCGAAGGCCGGCGGCGAACGGGCTGCCGCCGTCTATTCCGTCATCGAGACAGCCAAGCTTAATGGCATCGAACCGCAGGCCTACATTGCCGATGTCATCGAGAATATCCCCGGCGACTGGCCGCTACTCGCTGGGGCGAGTTCATGCCGTGAAACTGGCATCTGAGCGAGCAAGACGTCGCCCAAGCCGCTTAACTGCGGTGCTCAGGCACGCTTATACCAAGGTGTTGGATTTGGTGTTGGTTGTTTTAAACGACAACGCCGCCCTGAAGGGCGGCGTATGTCGTTTTACGGCTTTTTGGTTGCGGGAGCAGGATTTGAACCTGCGACCTTCAGGTTATGAGCCTGACGAGCTACCGGGCTGCTCCATCCCGCGACACTGGTTTTGCCTCAAGCGCCGGCGGCTGCCTCTGCAGCCTTG
>Ga0164243_10009099_pt1 | contig 14507 bp, 13 predicted proteins | sample OricompcompostOP_FD_108781 | JGI IMG/M metagenome (GOLD analysis project Ga0164243, IMG submission 108781) | Organic Plus compost microbial communities from Emeryville, California, USA - Original compost - Organic plus compost (OP) | ecosystem: Engineered > Solid waste > Mixed feedstock >... | reverse complement strand
GCATCCGGCAACCATGCCACCGCGGCAGTTTTCCGCACCGCGGAGTCCGTGCGCGCGGACGCGCGGCGCGAAATCGCCGCGCTGCGCGAGGACGGCATCGACGTGTGGCTCGTCTCCGGAGACGCGCCCGCAAAGGTTGCGTCGATGGCCGCCCAGCTCGGCGTAGACGCAGAAAATGCGCTGGGCGGGCAGCGCCCCGAGGACAAGGCCGCGGTGGTCGCGCACGTCGACGCGCAGGACACGCTCTTCGTCGGCGACGGCGTGAACGACAGCCTCGCCTTCGAGCGCGCCTTTTGCGCGGGCACGCCCGCCGTCGATCGGCCCGTTCTCCCCGGAAAAGCGGATTTCTTCCTGCTCGGCGAAGGAATTGCGGGCATCCGCGAAGCGCTCGCGCTCGCGGCGAAGCTGCACGTGGTCGTGCGCCGAAACCTCGTCGTGGCGCTGGCATACAACGTGCTGTCGGTCGCCACGTGTCTAGCCGGCTGGATGACGCCGCTCCGTGCGGCGGTGTTCATGCCGATCAGCTCGCTGACCGTGATCCTCGTCACCATCGCCAGCCTGCAGGCGGCGAAACGACGCGAGGCGAAGCGGCAGCCGATCGCACGGGAGGCGACCGCGTGAACGTGTTGGTGCTGCAGGTCTTCGTGAGCCTGATGCTCGTGCTCGGTTCCCTGGTGCTCCTCGCCTACAGCGTGAAGCACGCCGATCACGAGCACGCCGATCGGCTCGCCCTCCTGCCGATCGAAGACGACGAGAAACCGGGCGCCCCGCACGGCGCCTGAAGCGATTTCGGAACCGAACCCGAGACAGAGGATCGGACAACGTGGAACAGAAACGGATCATCTACAACGACGGCGTCGTCCGGCAGTTCATGTGGGCGAGCGTGCTCTGGGGCGTCGTCGGCATGCTGGTGGGTGTCGTCGTCGCGACGCAGCTCGCCTTCTGGCAGGCGAACTTCGACACGCCGTGGCTCACCTTCTCGCGCCTGCGGCCGCTGCACACCAACGCGGTGATCTTCGCGTTCGTGGGCAACATGCTCTTCGCGGGCATCTACTACTCGACCCAGCGCCTGCTGAAGCAGCGCATGGCGTCCGACCTGCTCTCGAAGATCCACTTCTGGGGCTGGCAGCTCATCATCGTCTCCGCCGCGATCACGCTCCCGCTCGGCATCACCCAGTCGAAGGAGTACGCCGAGCTCGAGTGGCCGATCGACATCGCGGTGACGCTGATCTGGGTCGTCTTCGCCATCAACTTCTTCTGGACCCTGGCCAAGCGCAACGAGAAGCAGCTGTACGTGGCGATCTGGTTCTACATCGCGACCATCGTCACGATCGCCGTGCTGTACATCGTGAACAACCTCGCGCTGCCGCTCGACGCGGTGAAGAGCTACCCGCTCTTCGGCGGCGTGCAGGACGCGCTGGTGCAGTGGTGGTACGGCCACAACGCGGTCGCGTTCTTCCTCACCACGCCGATCCTCGGCATCATGTACTACTTCCTGCCGAAGGCGGCGGAGCGGCCGGTCTACAGCTACCGCCTGTCGGTCGTGCACTTCTGGTCGCTGGTCTTCATCTACATCTGGGCCGGCCCGCACCACCTGCTCTACACGTCGCTTCCCGACTGGGCGCAGTCGCTCGGCATGATCTTCTCCGTCATGCTGTGGGCGCCGTCGTGGGGCGGCATGCTCAACGGCCTGCTCACGCTGCGCGGCGCCTGGGACAAGCTGCGCACCGACCCGGTGATCAAGTTCCTCATCGCCGGCGTCACCTTCTACGGCATGGCGACGTTCGAGGGCCCGCTGCTCTCGATCAAAGCGGTGTCCGCGCTCGGCCACTACACCGACTGGATCATCGGCCACGTCCACGGCGGCGCGCTCGGCTGGAACGGCTTCATGGCCGCCGGCATGTTCTACTGGCTCACGCCGCGCCTCTTCGGCCGCACGGAGCTGTATTCGAAGAAGGCCGCCGAAATTCATTTCTGGATCGGGACCGTCGGCATCCTCATGTATATGGGCGCGATGTGGGCCTCCGGCATCGGCCAGGGCCTGATGTGGCGCGCGTTCAACGAGGACGGCACGCTGCTGTATCCCGACTTCGTCGAGACGCTCGTCGCGATCAAGCCGCTGTACATCCTCCGCCTCGTGGGCGGCACCATGTACCTCGCCGGCTTCGTGCTGATGGCGTGGAACCTCGTGAAAACCGCGCGCCTCGGCAAGGCGGTCGACGGCGAGGTCACGGTGGTGGTCGCCGAAAAGGCGGAGCACGCCGCGGCGCCCACCGGCGCGTGGGGCCTGCTCGCGAGCAAGCCGATGTTCTTCACCGCGAGCATCTGCGTGGTGGGCCTCGGCTTCCTGCTCGCCGACGCCATCGGCGCCATGGTGGCGCTCGCCATTCTCGCGCTCCTCTCCGTGGGTGCGCTGCTCACCCTGCGCAACAAGCCGGGCGCGCCGACGTGGCACGGGCTGCTCGAGGGCAACTCGCTCGTCTTCACCGTGCTGACGCTGGTCGCCATCCTGGTCGGCGGCATCGCCGAGCTGGTGCCGACGATCTTCGTGGCGAAGGCCGTCCCGCACGCCGCCGCCGCGCCCACGCCGTACACGGCGCTCGAGCTCTCCGGCCGCGACGTGTTCGTCGCCGAGGGCTGCTACACCTGCCACTCGCAGCAGATCCGCCCGTTCCGCTCGGAGAAGCTGCGCTACGGCGATCCCTCGCGCGTCGAGGAATCGATGTACGACCATCCGTTCCAGTGGGGCTCCAAGCGCACCGGCCCCGATCTGGCGCGCGTCGGCGGCAAGTACCCGAACCTCTGGCACTACACGCACATGCTCGATCCGCGCGCGACCAGCCCCGGCTCGAACATGCCGTCGTACCACTGGCTCGAGGACCTCACGGTCGACGTGAACAAGGTCTCCGACAAGCTCGCGCTCATGCAGAAGCTCGGCGTGCCCTACTCCAACCAGGAGATCGAGAAGGCGCCCGACGCGTACCGCGCGCAGGCCGACACGATCGTCGCCGACCTGAAGAACAACGGCGTCGAGGTGGCCTGGGACACGAAGCTCGTCGCGCTCATCGGCTACCTGCAGCGGCTGGGCAAGAACCCGGCGCCGCCGGCCCCCGGTGGCGCTCCCGTGGCGCAGGCGGAGGTGCAGTGATGTACCAGGAATTCTACCGCAACAGCGACCTGCTCCACCTGCCGCTGTTCACGCTGTGCTTCTTCATCGCCGTGTTTCTCGGCGTCGTCGCGTGGGTGTTCGTGGTGGAGCGCAGGAACGACCACTTCGATCGCATGGCGCAGCTGCCGCTCGCGGGCGAGAACGTCGGAGGCAACGATGAGTGAGAACAACGCGACCCGGGCGCCGGAGCAGGTGCCCGACATGGGCCACGATTTCGACGGCATCCGGGAGCTCGACAACAAGCTGCCCAACTGGTGGCTCGCCACGCTGTTTCTGACCATCCTCTTCGCCATCGGCTACTGGTTGTATTTCCACACGCTCGCCGTGGGGCCCGGCCAGATCGCCCAGTACGAGGAGGAGATGGCGCAGGCCGCCGTGGTCGCTGCCGAGCGGGCCAAGGCACGCGGCGAGGTCACCGACGAGTCGCTCGCCGCGATCGCCGCGGTGCCCGCGAACGTCGAGGCGGGCAAGGCGCTGTTCGGCCAGTACTGCGTCGCCTGCCATGGGCCCGAGGCCGCCGGCCTCATCGGCCCCAACCTGACCGACGGTTACTGGATCAACGGCACGGGCAAGCCCACCGACATCCGCTCGATCGTCGCGGCCGGCGTCACCGCCAAGGGCATGCCGGCCTGGGAGCAGTCGCTCGGCGCAGAGAAGGTCGAGCAGCTCACCGCGTTCGTCCTCTCGATCAAGGGCAAGAACGTCCCCGGCAAGGAGCCGCAGGGCGAGCTCGCGGCGAAGTAACCGACGCGTGCACGCGCGGCCCGGGCGCGTGCGGAGGAATCGGTCCGGCAGCGAGCCGGGCCGATTTTTTCCGCGCGCGCTCCGCGCGAGGAACGCAGCTCGTGCGTTCGCTCCGCTTCCGGCTCCGTCTCACGGACGCTCCGCCGTGGTGGCCGCGCGTTTGCACGTCAGCGAAGTACAAGGCATCCAGCAGGAGAGACGAGAGACATGGCGCGCGCCGAAGGACCGAATCTCGACCGACTGTCGTCCATCAAGGAGGACGGATCGCGCAACGCGCCGCAGCCCGCCGACGTGCGGGGCCGCTTCGTCCGGCGGCGCCGCATCGTGTACGCGGTGCTCATCGCGATCTACGTGCTGCTTCCCTTCGTGCAGATCGGCGGGCACCCCGCGGTGTTCCTCGACATCGAGGCGCGGCGCTTCTATCTCTTCGGCTCCACGTTCAACGCCCAGGATTCGTGGCTCGTCTTCTTCCTGCTCATGTCCGTGGGCTTCGGCCTGTTGTTCTTCACGGCCTGGCTCGGGCGCGTGTGGTGCGGCTGGGCCTGTCCGCAGACCGTGTTTCTCGAAGGCGTGTACCGGCGCATCGAGCGGTGGTTCGACGGTCCGCGCGAGAAGCGCATGCGCGACAATGCGGGGCCGATGACGCCGGCGCTGTTCGCACGCCGCGCAGCCAAGCACGTCGCCTACGTCGTCGTCTCGCTCCTGCTCGCGCACGTCTTCATCAGCTTCTTCGTCTCGCTGAAGGCGCTGTTTTCGATGGTGCAGCGCGATCCGCGCGAGCACTGGGTGGCGTTCCTCTGGGTGCTCTCGGTCACCGCGCTGCTCTATTTCAACTTCGCCTGGTTCCGTGAGCAGCTGTGCGTGGTGGTCTGCCCCTACGGCCGCCTGCAGTCGGTGATGCAGGACAAGCACTCGCTCGTCATCGGCTACGACGTGCGCCGTGGCGAGCCGCGCGGGAAGATGACCCGCGCCGATCGCCAGGCGAAGGTAGCCCTGCCGCAGGTGCAGGGCGAGCCGCTCGTCACGCCGCTCGAGGCCCTGGCGGCGCAGGCCACCGGCGAGCCTGCCGCCCGCACCAAGGGCGATTGCGTCGATTGCCGCCGCTGCGTCGTCGTCTGCCCCACGGGCATCGACATCCGCAACGGCCTGCAGATGGAGTGCATCGGCTGCGCCCAGTGCGTCGACGCCTGCGACGAGGTGATGCGCAAGGTGGGCAGGCCCGAGGGCCTCATCCGCTACGACTCGCTGGCGGGCCTCGCCGGCGAGCCCAAGCGCGTGCTCCGCCCGCGCCTCTTCGCCTACGGCGCCGCGCTCTCGCTCGCGCTGGGCGGCCTGCTCGTGGGCACGCTCGGCCGCAATCCGTTCGAAGCGAACCTGCTGCGCGTGCGCGGCGCGCCGTACGTGATGGAATCCGACCACATCCGCAACCAGTTCGAGCTGCACCTCGTGAACAAGAACCCCGAACCCACGGAGTTCACGGTGCAGGTCGAGGTGCCGGACCACGCGCGGGTGACCGTCCCGCAGACGAGCGTGCGACTCGGCTCGCTCGAGAGCTTCCGGCTTCCCATCTTCGTCACGATGGACGAGGCTGCGTACGAGCACCCGTTCGAAGTCGAGGTGCACGTGACCGACTCCACGTCCGCGCGGCGCAAGGAAGTGGAGGGCCGGTTCCTCGGTCCCCGCGTGCGCAAGCACCACGAGCACCACGAATGAAAGCGTTCCTGAAAGAGCGGCCCTGGATCTGGATCGTCGTGCTGCTGGGCCTGTTCGTCCTGCTCGACGCCATCTTCTTCTACGTGGCGCGCTCCACGCAGGGAAACGACGTACCGCCGCCCGCGCCGGCCGAGAGCCGGGCGGGCGAGCGGTGACGACGACACGGCGACCGCTCGATCACATCACGTCGTAGTAGACCGATGCCTCGAGCCGCGCGCCGCTGAACGCCGGGAAGTCGCGGCAGACGCCGCCGATGCACTTGATGCCGCCGCGCTGCGAGCCGAGCACCGCGCGGACCGTGGCCCATTGCGCGGCATCCCACGCGATGATGCCGGCGAAGAACGTCTGCTGGAGCTGCGGATTGAACGTGTCGTAGCCGATCTCGGCCATGATCGAGCCGAAGCCCGAGTAGTCGATGCCGAAGAGCGTGCTGCCGCGCACGTAGTCGTTGGCGCCGCTCGCCCCCGACTCGACCAGCTGCCGCGACTCGTGCAGCACGTTGAAGTGCAACGCGTAGCCGCCGCCGATGGCCTGCACCCAGTCGGTCTCCGCGTGCGCCATCTTCTTGAACGGATCGGTGGCGTCGGCCTGCGTCTCCTGGCGCCAGCCGCCGCTCAGGTTCCAGCGCGAGGCGCCTCCGCCGTAGGTGAGCTCGAAGCCCCCGTAGCCGTGCACCGCGTCGATGGCCGCGGTCTGCGGTCCCGACTGGCGGTACATCCCGCTCACGTAGACCACCAGATCGCCCTCGAAGAACGAACGCGAGAGCTTCATGCGGCCGCCGCGGACGTTCTGGCTGTCGAGGACCTCCTGGTCGAGGCGCTCGAGCGTGGGCGGCTGGTTGTAGGCGTGCGCCTGCCCCAGCACCTCGTTCCTGCTGCCGGCCACCTGGAACTGATCGAGATAGAGCCCCTCGAGCAGCAGCGAGACGAAGCCCAGGTCGACGTCGGCCGACGCGTACGCGGCCGTGCCGGTGAACTTGCTCGTGGCGAGTTGGTACTGCTCGACCGCGCCCTCGGCGTAGAACGTGAGCCAGTCGGTGGCGGGAAGCTCGAGGTAGGTGCCGCCCAGCACCGTGTTGTCGTCGTCGTTGTTGGCGAGGAGCGGCGTGTGCGGCTTGAGGTACAGGCCGTGGAAGGCGAGATCGGCGCGGCCGAGGTGCAGCGTGAAGCTGCCGCCGGCGAGCGTGTCGTCGGGATCCTCGAGGAAGCGCTGGGTGACGCCGTCCAGGTTGGCGACGTTGGTGCGCCCGGCGAACGCCATCGCCGAGAACTGGTCGGCCTGCCACGCCACGGAGCCGCCGCGCAGCGCCTGGTCGGTGCCGAGCTCGTCGACCTTGCGGAGCGAGAGCGCGATGCCGCGGCCGAGCTGGACGTGCGAGTCGCCCAGCGTGAGCGTCCCGCTCTCGGCGAAGTTGTGGACCAGGGAGATGCGCTCGATCCGCGCGTCGCTCGCGTAGGCCGAGGGCTGCTGGGGCGTGGGGTTCGCGACGTCCGGATAGTTCGCGAACAGGACCGAGTCGACCTGGGCGCTGACGGAGGTCTGCTCCATCTGGCCGTTCAGGTAGAGCTTGCTGAGCCCCAACCCGTAGTCGTCGTCGGATGCGATGCCGTTTTCGTTGTTGCCGCGGTACTCGAGCACCAGGGTGTCCGCGAGCCGGAGGCTCGCGGACGCCATGCCGGGAATGCCCAGGAGGACGGCGACTGCCGCCGCACGCCTCATGGAGCGGCGACGGTCGTGGGCTTCTCCGCGAGGAGCGAGAGGACTTCCTTTTCGAGGGTCTCTTCGGCGCCGCTGGTGAAGCCGGTGTGCTGGATGACGCGGCGGCCCTCGCGATCGATGATCTGGAGGAACGGCAGCGCATACCGCGGGTTGAACTTGCCGAGCACCTTGCTGTCGCCGTCGAGCGGGACCGGCATGGTGAGCTTCTTGTCGCCCACGAAGCGGCGCACGTCGGCGACCGTCTTCGGATCGTCGATGTTGACCGCCAGGACCACGAGGCCGTCCTTGCCGTGGTGCTCGAGCAGCTTCTGCAGCACGGGGAGCTCCTGCTTGCAGGGCGCGCACCAGGTGGCCCAGAAGTTCAGGACCACGACCTTGCCGCGGTAGTCGGAGAGCTTCACGCGATCGCCGGTGAGCGTGCGGAGCGAAAAATCGGGCGCGATGGGACGCGTGTCTTCCGCGAGCGCGGACGACGCGAAGCCCAGCACGACGAGCAGCGGGAGAATGCGGGTGAGCAGCTTCACGGGAGATGCGCCTCGATGAGAGCCTTGGCCTTCTGCTCGTTGAAACCGGTGCTGATGTCGATGATCTCCATGGTGTCGACGTCGACCACCATGTTCATCGGGGTGACGCGCCGGTCGTAGTACGCGCCGAGCTGGAACGGATTCGCGTCGAGCACCACGGGCACGGGCAGCTCGTAGCGCTCCTTCCAGACGCGCGCGTTCTCCACCTCGGCCGGGTCGAACTCGCCGTTCTCGAACATCGCCACAACGATGGCCAGGCCGCGCTCGCCGTACTGGCGGTGCAGTTCGACCAGGCTCTTCTGCTCCTCCTTGCAGGCGGAGCACCAGTCGGCGGTGGTGGTGACGAGCAGCACGCGGTTGGCCGGATCGGCGAACACGTCGTTGAACGAGTACGGCGTGCCGTCGGAATTCACGAATTCCAGGTTCTCGAGGATGCTCCCGGCCGTCTTGCCATACGGGCCGGAGGGATACGCGCTGCGGTCCGTCAGCTCGCCTGCGTCGCCGGCGCCACCGCCGCAGCCCCACAGGCCGACGACGAGCGCCAGCCCCATCACGATGCGCTTCATACTTCCGTCACTCCTTCGCGCGGTAGGCGAGCCAGGTGAAGCACGGGAGCCCCGATCCCGGCGTCGATTCGATGGTGGATCCGTCGGCGGAGACCGTGCCTTCGCCGAACTTTGCCCAGGTCGCCTCGGGGACGGCGGTGCCGTCGAACAGCGAGCATTCGAGCCCGCCGAGCACGAACAGGTCGACTGCGGTCCCTGCCGCGAGACCCGTCCGGTTGGGAATGGCCACATCGAAGCCGGGCGCCTCGATCTCGCCTTCGGGATAGAAGGCGTACAGGCCGTCGAACGTGCTCGCCTCGCCGCAGAGGCCGACGGCGTCGGGCGGCACGTGGCGGCCGGCGAGCCGATCGTACGAGCCGGAACCGCTGTAGTAGAGCGAGGGCGTGACCTGCAGCACGAGGCCGTCGTCGAACGTGACCGGGCGCTTCGTGTCGGGGTCGCCCTCGGGCGGCAGATCGACCGCGGGCGTGGCCAGCGGCAGCACGCTCGGCGTGTACAGCCGCGAGGCGGGCCCCGACGCGACGTCCATCTGGCAGTACGCCGTGGCACGGCCCGCACGCGGCAGGAGCACCCGCATCGCCGCCTTGTCCATGCAGCGGTAGGGTTCGGGCACGTCGACGGTGTAGACGCCTTCCGCGTCCGTGTCCGACGGCGTCAGGCACACGAACTGGCGGGTCGACGTGTGGATGCAGAGCTGCGCCTTGGCCTGCACCAGCGGTTCGCCGCCCGGTGCGACCGCCCAGCCCCGCACGGCGGAGACGAAGCCGTGGTCGTCGCCGCAGTCGGCGGGCCGGGTGGCGCCCGGCAGCTCGCCGTCGAGCGCCTGCGGCACCGCGGGCTCCCAACCCGAGTCGGGGCCGTCGGTAGCGGGATTGACGACGGCGCCACCGGTACCGCCGGTACCGCCGTTGCCGTCGGTTCCACCCGACCCGGCGGAGCCGCCGGATCCACCGATGGCCCCGCCATCACCCCCGTCCGCCGGCTCGTCGCCGCCGGAGCAACCGGCGGCAACGAGGAGCGCTGCGACGACGAACCACGGATACCGCATTACTGCTCCGTCAGGGTCAGCGTGTAGGGCGCGCTGGCGTGCTGGTAGGGGACGACCGCGATGACCGCCGGGCCGGTGTGCGTGAACGTCTCCGGGCTGGTCGAGGTGGCCGAACCGATGACGTGGCCGTTCTGCTGCGCGGGCTGCGGCGGCTCCACAGAGGTATCCCAGACGTACACGTCGAGGTCGCCGACGCTCTGCTCGAACTCGAGCTTCACCGTCCACGTGCCGGTCAGGTCGATCTGGTAGAGGTCGGGCCCGTCCGCGCAGATGCCGCCTTCGTGCACGCCCGGCGAGAGCGGCGCCGCGCTGGCCGCGGTGTCGTTCGGCTCGCTCGACTCCTCGTCACCCGCGCCGCAGCGGTTCTCGAACACCGGATTGCCGGACTTCGACCAGTCGGCGTCGGGGTCGGCCGCGATCTTGTCGAGCGGCAGGTAGAAGTCGGCGCGGTTCTGGTCGGCGATGATGCGCATGTCGCGCGTGCGCACCACGAAGACCGACGGGAAGGCGCGGACGATCGCCGACTTCTGCAGGAAGAGCGACACCGGCTCGAGCGTGCCCGACGGCGTGTTGCGCAGCGTGTCCTCGTCGCCCGCGACGATGCCGGGGATCGTGTCGGTGATGCGATCGACGTGCTTGTAGGCGAACTCGAGATCGGCGGGCAGGTAGTCGTAGTCCTGCGCCTCGATGATGAACACCTGCATGCCGAGCGACTCGAGCTTGGCCACCTCGTTCTCGAGGCGCTGTGCGTACAGCGTGCAGGGCGTGCACCAGCCCGCGCTCACCACGAAAGCGATGGTCTTGGTCTCGGCCCAGTCGAGCTCGCAGTAGACCTTCTTCAGGTCGAACTGCAGGTCGGTGCCGTCCGGCCACTTCGCCGGCCAGGCGAGGGGCGGCATGATCCGGCCGTACTGCAACTCGGCGGCCGAGTTCGGGTACTTGCACTCGATCGACTCGGTGGCCGGCTCGAGCTTGCCCTCGAGCTGGCCCACGTTGGCGGTGAACGAGACGGCGCCGCGCTTGTGCACGGTCGCGAGGCCCGAGGCGTCGACCGTGGCGACGCGCTCGTCGGAGCTCACGAACGTGACGCCCTCGGTCATCTCGCGGCGGTTCCCCTTCGCGTCGATGCCGACGGCGCGCAGCTGCACCGACTGCCCGACGGACAGCGGCCCTGCCGCCTCGACGGCGAGGGATTCGGCGACGAACGGGCCCTGGCCCGCGTCGGTGGCCTGATCGTCCCCGCACCCGGAGGCGAGGAACAGCGCCGCGGAGCACGCGGCAGACAGCACGAGACGGTTCATCTTCGATCCTCCCCGGATCCCCGAACGTTACATGCGAGAGACAGTGAGCTTGTACGAGCCGGTTGCCGTGCCGTCGACGCTATCCACGAAGACGAAGATCGTCTCGCCGGCCTCGAGCGCCGCGGTGACCCGGCTCGACCTCCCGGCGACGAAGTCGTCGTTGCAGGTGAGCTCGTACGCAGGCAGCTGGCAGAAGTTGCGCAGGTACAGGACGGTGTCGACGTTCGTGCCCAGCTGGCTGGTGGCGAAGGAATACGTGTCGGCGTCGGGAGCGGTGAAGCTGAAGACGTCGGTCGGTCCGCCGCCGCCGCAGCTGCCGCCACCCTCGACGGCGCCGTCGGCGTTGCTGCCCTGGTACACCCAGGACTCGCCGGACGCGTGGCCGAGCAGGTCGATGACGCCGTATTCGGCGGGGCACGACGCAGGTCCCTGCTCCTGGCAGATCTCCGCCTCGAGCGTGGTCTCCGACCAGCAGATCGCGCCGTCCGGGCAGATGCCGGTGACGCCGTACGGGTCGCACTCCGCGCCGAGATCCGCCGCCGCCGACGGGGCGAGATCGACCGGAATCATCGCGGACACGCGGCCGGTGGAGTCGACCACCTCGACGTCGACCGACACGATCGACGCGAACGCCTCGTCGTAGCACGCGAGCAGCTGCGCGACCGCCTCGTTGTAGCAGGTCTGCTGGTTGCCGCCGCGCTGGATGCAGCTCTGCAGGTACGCGTTGGCCGGCGCGAGGCACGGCCCGTCGAACTGCGCGGGGAGCAGCACCACGCCGCGGTACGCGCCCGACGGATCCTGGCCGAGGTGGTAGTACGGGACCACGGTGCGGCCGGACTCGCCCACGGCAACGCCCGTGCCCTGCGCATCGCGCGGGAGCACGCGGGCGTAGGCGACGTCCGCCTCGGGGTCGGTGCCGGTGACCACGATGCCCCAGAGCTTCCGCTCGCGGTTGACGTTCGCCACTGCGGTCGACAGCGTGGGCGCGGTCGCGATCTCGCACGTGTACGCCGTGGCGGGCGGCCGCATCACGCAGGCGTCGTTCGGCCCGCAGACGTTGAGGGCCTGCGCCGGATCGCACGCCGCGTGGCGCTCGAGCACCTGCGGATCGCGCGTGGGCGCCGACTTGGGTGCGCTCTTCTGGTCGAGCTCGTCGACCACGACCATCTCGACGCGCGCGATCGCCGTGGGGCTGTTCACGACGAACGAGCCTTCGATCTCGAAGGTCCCGTTCTCCTGCTTCACGGTCCAGAACGGATAGCGCGGATCGTCGAACCGGGCGACGAGCGGGTCGCTGAAGATCGCCGAGCCGCTGGCGCCGAAGACCTGCAGCTCGTAGCCGACGATGGGGCTGTCGGGGTTGGTGCCGGAGAAGCGCACGCCGGTGCTGCCCACCGAGCGGTTGCCGAACGCGGCGATGTCCTCGATGACGGGCGCCTGCGCGTTCACCTTCTCGGCGAGCAGCTTGAACGGCTCGGCCTGGCGGACGTTCACGCTGTCGACCAGCACGAAGACCTGCTGGCCCGCCTCGAGCTGCATGGAAATCTGGCTCTGCTTCGACGCGCCGCGATCGTCGTTGCACGCGATCTCCGTGAAACCGTCCTCGCAATCGGTGCGCGCGGACAGGAGCGTGTCGAAGGACGTGCCGTCGGTGCTGAACCGGTAGAAGCCCGCCTCGCCCGCCGTGAAGTGCACGACGACGTCGTAGCCGACCGAGTCCTCGGGCGTGCAGGTGGCGACCCAGCTGTCGGCTTCGCCCAGAACGCCTTCGTAGATGGCGGGCGACGTGGCGCCGTCGAGCTCGACGACCGGCTGCCCGCTGCACTCGAGAGGCGGCACGCTACCGCCGCTGCCCCCCGTCCCACCGACCCCTCCACTGCCGGTCGGATCGTTCGTGTCGCTGCTGCCGCAAGCGGCGAGCGCCGCGGCCAGCAGGAGGGCTGTCGTCAGGCGTGCGGTCCCCATGTGTACCCCGTGTCACGGATTGGTGGCGGGGAATGCTAACCGAAGGGGCGCAGGGTGGGAAGGCGGCCCCCCTCTCACGCGGGGTGGGGCCTGCCCGGCGGGTCGCCCGAAACGAAACCGCCGCCGCGGCCATCGAGGCCGGGCGGCCGGGGATTGCGGGCCAACCACGCGAAATCAGGCGATGGCGGCGGTGCGGGCGCGGCAGCGCCGGCGCGGCGGCGCGACCATGGCCTGGCGGGCCGTGTCCTCGTCCACCAGGTCGGCGAACGAGGCGGCGAGCTTCTTGCGCGCCCGCGTCTCCAGCTGGCGGGCCCGCTCCCGCGTGACGCCCAGGCGCGCGCCCAGCTCCTCGAGCGGCACGGCCTCGTCGGGATCGAAGCGGGCGAGGAAGATCATCCGCTCGCGCTCGTCGAGGCGGGCCAGGGCTTCGGGCAGGCGCTCGCGCAGCAGCCGGGCGCGCTCGTGGCTCTCCGCCGACTCGTCCGGCGCCGGCAGCGCGGAAGCGAACCGCTCCTGGCCGTCCTCGTTGCCGCCGTCGAGCGCCTCGTCGTGCAGGCCGCGCGCCTGCTCCACCTCGCGGAGCACCTCCGCGCGCACCTTGAGCTTGTCGGCGACCCGCGCCTCGTCGTCCGCCTGCGCCTCCTGGATGCCGAGCGCGCGGCGCGCGTGTCCCGCCCCGAAGAATACGCGGCGCTTCTCGTGCGTGGTGAAGCGCGCCACGACGCTCCAGCTGCGCAGCAGGTAGCGGTGCACGTAGGCGCGGATCCAGTGGCGCGCGTACGTGGCCAGCTCGACGCCGCGCTCGGGATCGTAGCTGTCGAGCGCACGGAGGAAGCCGAGCTGCGCTTCCTGCACGAGATCCTCGAGGCCGAGGCGCGCGGGGTAGCGGCGCGCGAAGCCGTGGATCAGCGGCTGGTGCATCGCCAGCAGCGCGTCGCGGGCGGCGGGGTCGCGGTGGTCGCGCCAGCGGATGGCGAGCGCATGGATGCGGTCCGTGCGCGTGATCGCGTCGAGGCCGTGCGGGCGCGCGGCCTTCGGGGCGACGGCGGGAAAATCGGTGAGCTGGCGGGCGACGGCGACCATGTTCTCTTCTCCGGGGACGGTGTCGTCCGGAGAGAGAGCGAAGACCGTGCCAGCGGCGAACCCGGGCCGCGGACCCCGATTTTGCGGCCGATCCGCGGTGGAACGGCCGAGAAGCGCGCAGTCTTTGCGTTCGTCCCATGGCGGCACGCAAAACCCGCAGCGCCGCCCCCTTCGGGCAAGTAGCGTCGGCCCGATCCAAGACAAGCCCCGCCGTGCGTAGCGTTCCGGCATGCGCGTCGCCGTCTTCGACACCCACCGGTTCGACAGGGAAGCACTCGCGTCCACGAACGCCCGCTTCGGCCACGAGCTCACGTTCTTCGAGACGCGGCTGCAGGCGGCGACGAGCGCGCTCGCTGCGGGCTATCCGGCGGTCTGCGTCTTCGTGAACGACCGGCTCGACGAGCCCACGCTCCGTGCGCTGCACGACGGGGGCACGCGCCTGGTCGCGCTCCGCTCGGCCGGCTTCAACAACGTGGACCTCGAGGCCGCCGCGCGCATCGGCTTGCGCGTCGTGCGCGTGCCCGAGTATTCGCCGTACGCGGTGGCGGAGCACGCGTTCGCGCTGCTGCTGGCGCTGGTGCGCAAGATCCCCCGCGCCGTGGTGCGCGTGCGCGAGCTCAATTTCTCGCTCGAGGGCCTCGTCGGCTGGGATCTGCACGGCAAGACGTTCGGCCT
>Ga0164243_10009098_pt1 | contig 14509 bp, 12 predicted proteins | sample OricompcompostOP_FD_108781 | JGI IMG/M metagenome (GOLD analysis project Ga0164243, IMG submission 108781) | Organic Plus compost microbial communities from Emeryville, California, USA - Original compost - Organic plus compost (OP) | ecosystem: Engineered > Solid waste > Mixed feedstock >... | reverse complement strand
TGGTCGAACGCGGCTATCTGACGCAGAACCAGGCGACATCACGTTATGCGATCGGCGCAAAAGGACGTTTACTCGCACGTCTTGCCCCCGAAGCTGATCTCGTTCGCTTGGCCGAAGGCCCTATGCGCGAATTGCGTGATCGATGCGGCATCAGTGTCGTCCTGTCGTCGATGACACCGCGCGGCGCACTCGTGATGCTCACGATTGCAGGAACATCAGCCATCGAAATCGGTGTGCGTCCTGGCAGCGAATTGCCATATCATGCATCCGCGCAAGGCAAGATTATGCTCGCCTTTGCTCCGCGATCCGTACAACAGCGCGTGCTGGCGGGCGCACGTCCGCGCCTCACGCCCCACACAACAACCGACATCGCGACAATTGAAGAAGAGCTGACACGTGTCGCGCGGCGCGGCTACTGCTCTGCGCCCGAAGAAGCCATGCTCGGCATCAACGCTGTCGCCGCTCCTATTTTCGATGCCGCAGATTCGTGCGTGGCGAGCGTCGCGCTCGTGGGTTCGATCCAGTTCCTTCCAGCCAATCCATCCGCGACATTGTTGAAGAACCTGAAGGCCTGCGCACACGAGATTTCGCGCCAGCTTGGCCACAGCGGACAATCGAAATTCCAGTCTGAGCCCGCCGAAAGCCCGGCGTCTCAAACTTCACGCATGACAAAGAAACGGATTGCGCGATGACATCGCAAAACTTGCAGACCAAAATCGGTCGTGTCGACCTGAAGAATCCGCTGATCGCGGGCTCGGCCGAGCACATGATCGAGGCCGATGGTGTACGGCGCGCATTGAAGGCGGGCGCTGGCGCAGTCGTCGTCAAATCGGTGAATGAGTCTGAGGCTGCGCGCGATCAATTGCAGCGCGCCGAGTATATGATCCTCAATGAGCGCTGGGAGCCGATCCCCTGGGGGACTGATGCACCGCTTCATGCCTATGTCGCCTGCCGCTCCGGGCTGACACCACAATCCTTCGACGCCTGGCTCGAACAGACGGTGATGCTGGATCGAGAGGCGCAAACCTACGATTCCTACGCCGTTGCCAGCGTGATCCTCGCCAATCTCGACAATACCGTCGCGATGGCAAAAAGGATCGAACAGGCGGGCATCCGTGTGCTTGAACTCAATATCGGCACGCCCTATGCCAGCCAGGCGAGAGGTGCTGTCTCGACCGAACTTGATCCGGCCCGGATCATTGCGATCGTCTCAGCCGTACGTGCAGCGATTTCGATCCCGCTCTGGGTCAAGATCACCGGACAAAGCGAACGCGTTCCCGATCTTGCTGCTGCCGCTTTTGCGCATGGCGGCGAAGCCGTTGTCATGGCCGGCCGTTCCCTCGGCCTTATTCCGGATGTCGAGACATTCGAGCCGATGCTCGGCACGACGCTCGGCGTCGGCGGCTACTGGAATCTGCCTCTCACCTGCCAGTGGCTGGCGCTGTCACGCGCCAAGCTTGGCGCCCACAGGCCGCTGATTGCAACGAATGGCGCGCAATCCGGCCTTGATATCGCAAGGATGATGCTGGCCGGCGCATCGGCCGTGGAAATGTCGTCGCCGGTGATGTTGCGCGGCTTCAATCTGATTTCCGACGCACTGAGCGAATTCACCGCCTATCTGCAGCGCAAGAATGTCACGGCCGCCAGCCTGATCGGCCGCGCGGCCGATCAGCGCAAGACTTTCCCGCAAATGCCGCTGCGGACGAATAATTGGAGAAAGTACGTGCCGGCCTGACACGGTATTGCCGTTCCCCGTTTCGAGGTTCATGCGTTCAATGAAGTGTCTCATCATCTACGCTCATCCCGAGCCGACATCCTTCACCGCCGCGCTGAAAGACACGGCGGTCCAAGCACTACACAGCGCCGGGCACTCGGTCGAAGTGTCGGATCTCTACGGTGAAGGCTTCAATCCCGTGGCCGGGCGGCACGATTTCACATCGGTCGCCGATGCCGAGCGCTTCCACTACCAATCGGAACAATTGCACGCGAGCAAGACGGCGGGCTTCAGCGCGGATCTCGTCCGTGAGCAGCAGCGCCTGCAGCGCGCCGATTTCATCGCCATGATTTTCCCCATCTGGTGGGGCGGCATGCCGGCCATTGTCAAAGGCTGGTTCGACCGCGTCTGCGCCTATGGTGTGGCTTATGCCGACGGACGCCGCTTCGACAAGGGCTTCTATCTCGGGCGCAGAGCGCTGATTGGCGTGTCGAGCGGCGGCACACGTGAACGCTTCACCGATGGCGACGCCTATGGCGATCTCGACCGCGTGCTCTACCCGGTCAAGCGTTGCATGCTCGAATATCTCGGGCTGGACGTTCTTGAGCCCTTTGCCGCCTATGCCGCGCCGCGCGTTGATGACGATTCCCGCAAGGCCTACCTCGCCGCCTGGCAGGACCGGCTGCTGAGCGCAATCAATGATTCCGTGTGGCAACAGCGCCTACGGGCTCTGGCGAATGAAGCAGAAAGCAATCGCGCGCCGGTCGCTGGCGCCGCTTGGGCCGCCAAAAACTGAATTATATCAGGAGACGCCAATCCATGATCCAACGCCCCTCACCACGCTTTGCCACAGCTGCTCTTGCAACAGCCATATCGCTTTTTGCAGCTTCGCCGACATACGCACAATCGGTCTGGCCGAACCGAGCTGTCACGATGGTGGTGCCCTTTACTGCCGGTACGACGTCCGACGTCATCGCGCGCGGGCTGGTCGAACATCTGGCCACCGCCTTCGGACAGCCGGTCGTAATCGACAATCGCGGCGGAGCCGGCGGCAATCTCGGCGGCCAGATGGTCGCCAAAGCAGCGCCGGATGGATACACGTTGCTGTTCGCGACCACCGGTCCCGCCGCCACCAACAAACTGATGTACAAGGATATGCCGTTCGACCCGGAGCGGGATTTCGTTCCGGTTGCGCTGGTCGGCAAATCGGCGATCATCGTTGTCGCCCGCCCCGATGCGCCCTTCTCGACGCTGAAGGAATTGGTCGAATATGCCAAAGCCAACCCGAACAAATTGACGGCTGGTTATCCCGGCAATGGTACCTTGGGTCACATCACCGGCGAACTCCTCCAAAGCACAACAGGCGTCAAGTTTGCACATGCGCAATATCGCGGCAGCCCACCGATCATCGCCGACCTGATCGGTCAGCACATCGACATCGGCATGGATTCGATGGCCGCCTATGTCACCAATGTGCAGGAAGGAAAGATCAAGGCGCTGGCCATCGCCGGCAACAAGCGCTGGTCCAAATTGCCGAATGTGCCAACGGCATCGGAATCGGGATTGCCGGGCTTTGAAGCCAATGTCTGGTACGCATTGCTGGCGCCCAAGGGAACAGCTCCTGAGATCATCTCCAAGCTCAACGCCGCGACCAATCAGTATCTCGCATCGGACAAGGCGAAGACCACACTGGATACGCTCGGCGTGGAGATCGCCGGCGGCACACCTGACGATCTCAAGGCCTTCACCGCCGCAGAAATCAAGAAGTGGAGCCCGATCATCAAGCAGGCGAATATCCAGTTCTGACCTGAAAGGGCGGGCGGCGTGGCGCGTGGGAATGATCGGGTGCACGGAAAGTGCGTCGCGAGATGCCAACGAGGCGCCGCTGCAGCCCACAGTCGCTCAGCCGGGCTATGCGGGAATCCAAGGAGCCCCGCATGGGCCCGGGCAGCGAAGTTCTATTGCTCGGCGCGCCGTGAACTCGCGTGATGCCAGGGCAAGGCGAAACGCTCGACCATTCCGATGAGCGCAATCAGCGCGACGCCAAGGACGGCCAGAATAGCGATTGCAGCGAATACGCGTGGCGTATCGAATGTCCCCTGCGCGGTGAGAATGACATAACCAAGGCCGCGCTGGGATGACACGAACTCGCCGACGATGGCACCGACCAGCGCAAGTGACATCGCGACCTTCAATCCCGCAAACACATGCGGCAGCGCACAGTACAGCTTGATACGCAACAGCACCTTCAATCGCGATCCGCGCAATGTCTTCGCCAGGTCAATCGTATCTGGCGATACCGATTGCAGCCCGAGGGCCGTGTCGATCACCACGGCAAAAACAGCGATCAGGAAAGCAATGACTATTTTCGGCTCGGCGCCGGTCCCAAACCAGATCAAGAATAGAGGCGCCAGCGCCACTTTCGGCACACTGTTGAGCGCAACGAATAGCGGAAAGAGCAAGCGATCGAGAACTTTCCATTCCACGATCAGAATCGCGAACAGCACACCAAAAACCGTGGCGACGGCGAAGCCTGCCAACGTAATCCCCAACGTGTAGGCCGTCTGCGCAGCGAACCAGCCTGGAGAAGCGATCAGCTCTTCTGCGATCAGCGACGGTGCCGGGAGCAGAATGGGGCGCACACCGAACATGCGCACGCCGATTTCCCAGACCAGCAGGAAGATCGCAGCCCCCTAGAAGTGGTACGGCACTGCGACGCACCGCTTCCGTCAAGCGGCTAATCATGAATAAGACCCATCTGCTCGAATAGTCCCCGGATACGTCTCGTATAGGCGCCAAACTCCGCGCTTTCGCGCATAGCCAATTTGCGCTCCATCGGCAGATTGATGGGAATGTCTTCAACGATACGCCCCGGTCGTGGCGTGAAAACAACCACACGGCTCGACAGGAATACGGCTTCGGTAATACTGTGTGTGACAAACACAACCGTCATGCGATGCTTGGACCACAGACGGCGCAGGTCGACATTGATCTGGTCGCGCGTCAGTGCATCGAGAGCGCCAAACGGCTCGTCCATCAACAGCAAACGCGGATCGAGCAGGAGCGAGCGGCAAATCGCAACACGCTGGCGCATGCCACCGGACAGCACGCTCGGATAAGCGCGCGTGAAGCCGTCGAGCCCAACCATCTGCAGCAATTGCCTCGCCCGCGCTTCGTATTTCTTCTTGCCGTAACCGCCAAAATCCGCCGGTAACAGGACGTTTTCGAGAACGTCAAACCAGTCCAGCAAAGCATCCCGCTGAAACGCCATGCCCAAACGCTCGGGCGGACCATCAACAGGCGCACCATCAAGTTGCAAGCGCCCACTCGTCGGCTTTTCAAGTCCAGCGAGACATCGCAGGAACGTGCTCTTCCCGCAACCGCTCGGGCCAACAAGGCTGATGAACTCGCCTTCCGTAATATCGAGAGAAATATCTTGCAGCGCGGTGACGCCATCGGCGCCACCAAATCTCTTCACAACGTCAGTCGCTGAAATCATTGGTCCAGCCGAACCGACCAAGTCAGTTCTTGCCGGCTGCGACATCCGCAACGATACTGGCATCGATCAACTCGTTGGTAAAAATGCTATCAGCATCGAGACTTTTATCGACGAGGCCACCTTCCGCCAGAACCGCGACAGCCCGCTTCCAATCCGCCGCAGCCATCGTGCCGAACGGCAACGTCTTGGTCGCGTCCGTGAGAGCATAGTCTTTCAGCGTATCGATTTGCTGACGCAGAACGACCGGATTGAGTTTGGCCTGCGGTCGCGCCGCGATATCGCTTTAACCGCCTCATCCTGATGGCCGGCAAAGATATAGCCCCAGGTACCAGCCACGACGCTGGTAAATCGCTTGAGCGCCTCGCGCTTCGACGCAATCGATTTCTCGGTTGCTAGCAATCCGAAACTTGGAAATTCCAGTCCATGATCGGCAAACCGGCGCGAAAATCACTTCCATCGATGGCGACCGTATCGAGGGGCAGATGCTCATGGCGCTGGGCCCCATGAAGGTCGCGTTCAAGGGCGAAGGGAATGTTCAATTGGATGCGGCCACGCATCAGGGAAGCATGACCGGTCGGGGACGCGATACAGGATCGGCCTCCACCGCCGAGGGCAAGGTCGAATGGCGCGTGCTGCCGGATAGTACTGATCCAAACACCACAAGCATGCTGCTGGTCACATTGTCATGGCGCCTCAGCGGACGACTGGCCCAGTTCAACCGTGCAGGACTGGTGCAGGATGTTGTGCAACGCCTTGCGACCGACTTTACTGCAAATCTGGAGCGATCGATCGGCGGAGAGGCAGTTCTGCCGAATCAAGTCAATCCCATCAGCATATGGACTTTGGTTTGGACGATTCTGAAAGGCCGTTTGGCCGAGTGGCGTTGAAATAGCAACGTGGCGCATCGGACGGAATAAAATCAGCGAATAACTATAGATTGAAAATAGGCGATCGCGCTTTTTATGCGCCATACGCAGGCTTGTCCCGCGCATCCCGGTAACGCAATTGCCTTCCTTCATCAGAATGAGCCGGTCAAGCCCGGCGATTTGCGTCGCCATGACGAAGCTGTTGCAGGATTTGCGCCGTGTCCATCCGCTTTTGCAGTTCTTCCTGCATGGTCACGAGCTGCAACTGCATGAAGCTGCGCGCCGTCGGCGCATCCGGGGTCAGGAATTGCTTGTCGAACGGCATCATCGCAAAGTAGCGTTCGGCAAATGGCTCGGGAATGTCGATGACGCGCTTAGGTGGGTGCGTGCTGAGCCGTTCGAGATGCAGCGCGAGGTCGGCCCGCCCCTGTTTCCATTCCTCATCCGATAGCGCTTCGGGCTTCGGATAACGGTCGAATACCGACAATACGAGTTTGCTCAATCCATCAAGGCTGGATCGCCGCTCTTCCATTGATTGCGCGGCAAACATGCCTTCGACGGTTTCACCAACCATCGCAAGACCAAGCGGAAAAGCCCGCCAGCGTGAGCGATCGAGCGCGGTTTGAAATCCTTTGTCGGACAGCATCACCTTGGCGTAGTGACCGGACCGCGCTCGCGCATAATCATAGATGCCTTTCTGAACGAGAAAGGCGGATTGCTGATCGATGAAATCGGCAAGCTCAGGGAGCGTGCGGACCGTCGGTTTGGAACGCCTAAAGAAATCCAGAAAGCCCATACAACTCCTGCTGCATCTCAACTTGTCGCAGCGCAGCGCATTTCTCGCAACTGCGAACAAGATTCAAAGCCAAAACATCAATCTTTTCCGTGGAGTAATCGCACTCGCTTGGTCGAAAGTCTTATAAGCCCGAACTCCGGACAGTGTTACTTTTGTATAACTTTTTCGTAGCGGGACATAAAGATCGCGCGCGAATTGGCGGCAATAGGGGGTGCCGCAAACAGCCGTTTCACCGGCACCCTCGTACATTTTTCATCGCCGGACTTTTTTAAACCGGCATCAGGAGGGAGGGCGTGCCACCCATGTCTCAGCAAACAACAACACATCAGACGTCTGCCAATGACCAGGCGCATTGGCGCAAGACGACCAATCTGATGTGGATCCATCTCGGCATCTGGTTCTTCTTTGGCTACGTGGTGCACATGTTCGCACCCGCGTTGAACAAGATTGTCATCGCTGGCTTCCCGCTCGGCTTCTATATGGCCGCGCAAGGCTCACTCATCGCGTTCGTGGTCCAACTTTTCCTGTTTGCGAAGCAGCAGGACAAGATCGACCGTGAATTCGGCGTTGCCGAAGACGATTGAGGGGGGACGCAACCATGGCGACACAAACCTCAAGAGACGGCAACGACTTCATCAATAACCTCGGCAAAATCTACGGTATGTATACCGGCGGATTCCTTGCCTTCGTCGTGCTGCTGGCGATCCTCGAACAGATCGGCGTGCCCAACAGGGTGCTCGGTTATCTGTTCGTGTTCTTCACAATCGCGGTGTACGCGATCATCGGCGTGCTTTCACGCACGGCACAAGTCTCCGAATATTACGTGGCGGGACGGCGCGTACCGGCCCTCTACAATGGCATGGCGACCGGCGCAGACTGGATGTCGGCGGCATCGTTCGTCGGTATGGCCGGCACGCTCTTCCTGCTTGGCTATGACGGCCTGGCCTGGGTGCTCGGCTGGACCGGTGGTTACGTGTTGGTCTCGGTGCTCGTCGGCCCGTATCTGCGCAAGTTCGGCGCCTATACTGTTCCGGACTTCATGTCGTTCCGGTTTGGCGGCAACTTCGCGCGCTTCCTTGCCGTGATCGTGCTGGTGGCCTGCTCCTTCACCTACGTGACGGCACAGATCTACGGCACCGGCATTATCGCCTCGCGCTTCCTCGGCATGAACTTCGAGGTGGCGGTGTTCGTCGGCCTTGCCGGCATTCTGCTTTGCTCGATGCTGGGCGGCATGCGCGCAGTGACATGGACGCAGATTGCCCAGTACATCGTTCTCATTGTCGCTTATCTGACGCCGATCGTCATCCTGTCCACCAAGAAATACGGCATTCCGATTCCGGAACTGACCTACGGGCAGGCGATCGCGGACATCACTGCACGCGAAGCGCAAATGCTGAAGGATGGCCTCGCCACTGCGGCCAACCTGAAGCCGCATATTCAGCCGTGGATCAACTACACCGCGCTGAATTTCTTCGCGATCATCTTCTGCATGATGGTGGGCACGGCTTCGCTGCCGCACATCCTGATGCGCTACTTCACCACCCCGTCGGTGCGTGAAGCCCGTCAGTCGGTGGCCTGGTCGCTGTTCTTCATCTTCCTGCTTTACTTCTCGGCGCCGGCCTATGCCGCGTTCTCGAAGCTGGAGGTGTATACCAACATCATCGGCCGCGGCATCGAGGACATCCGCCCCTGGATGTTCACCTGGGGCGAGCTTGGCCTGATTCAGGTTTGCGGAAAGAATGCGGCAAGCCTCCAGGCCGTGATGGAAGCCTGTAAGGCTGTCGGTACCGGCGTCGTCCGTCTGCAGGATTTCACGATCAATACGGACGTGATCGTGCTCTCCACGCCTGAAATCGCGGGTCTCCCCTATGTGATTTCCGGCCTGGTCGCGGCCGGCGGTCTTGCCGCCGCGCTCTCGACCGCAGACGGCCTGCTGCTCGCCATCGCCAACGCGCTGTCGCACGACATCTATTACAAGATGATCGATCCGAACGCGCCGACGGTGAAGCGTCTGACGGTCGCCCGTGTCCTGCTGGTCGTCGTCGCGGTGGCCGCTGCGGCAACGGCGGCAACCAAACCGGCGGACATCCTGGCCATGGTCGGCTGGGCGTTCTCGCTGGCCATGGCTGGCAACTTCCCGGCGCTCGTCATGGGCATCTGGTGGAAACGGGCGACGACCGCCGGCGCCATTGCCGGCATCATCGGCGGCTTTGGCATCGCCATCTTCTACCTCGTCGTGACCCGCTACTTCCCGGGCTATGGCGTGGCGTATTTCGGCATGTCCTCACTTCCCAATCCGGCCGGCGCACCGCTGGTCGATATTGCGAAGGCGATGGCCGCGCCGAATGCGATGGACACCTGGGTGGCCGCCAGCCATCCCATGGCCAGCAAGGTCGGCTGGTTCGGCATCAACAACATTGCAGCGGGTCTGATCGGCATGCCGGTCGGCTTTGCGCTGATCTATGTGGTGAGCCTCATGGGCAAGGAACCGTCCAAGGAAATGCAGGCTTTCGTGGATGAAATCCGCAAGCCGCGCGGCCGCACGGTGCTTCAGGAAAAAGACTAAGCCTGTCTCAAGGACGTCAAACAATGCGGGGTCCCATCACGATGTGGGGCCCCGCAACTTTTCTTACCCCTGTTCAAGACCTATAAGTACGATCATCCGATCGCCGGAGATTTGTCAGCGTGCAGACGACGTCTTTCTGGAGCCTGTGGTATTTCCACCTGCCGAATTTCATTCTTGCTGTCGTCATGTACACGATGCTTGGCCGCGCGCTGCTAGGCCTGCTCGTTGAGCCGGCATCGCAGAATTATATCTGGCGCGGTTTCTGCGCGATCACCGACCCGTTTCTCAACCTGTTCGCGCTGGTGACGCCGAAGGCGGCGGCGCCGGTCGTGCAATGGCTGTTCGGCTTCGTCTGGCTGTTCTGGCTGCGCGTACTCTGGCTGGTGATTTTCTTCTCGCTCGGCCTGCTGAAGACAGGTGGCGCATGAACGAGCGCAGCTTCTATTACATCGGCATTGCCTTTTTCGGCATGATCAACGGCATCTTCAACCCGATCTTCTTTTTCGTGTTCCAGCTGTCGGCCTATCTGATGGCCGAGCCGCTGTTCGGCAGCACGGCGGCCATCGCCTATTTTTCATCGCTGATGCTGTCGACGGGCACCGTCATTCTCGGCGGCATCCCCGCCGCGCTCTATGAGCGCTTCGTCGGCGCCAAGGAGGATTCGACTATCGCGTCACTCTGGATCTGGCTGGCCGGCACGGCCCTGCTGACGCTGCCCGCCATCGGCAATTTCCTAAAAACCGGCCTTTGAACAGGCCCTTACATCCAACCTTTTCTCACTGGTTTCCGGAACCACGGTGATGGCGGCGCGTTCAGAAAGTCGAAATGCACAGCATTTGCCTTGAAAACGCAGATAAAAATTGCCGTGTTCTGGAGAAGAAAGATCAAAGAAGCAGGTATCCTTTCCGATCAGAGACTTGGATGGATTCATTTCCGCGTTTCGTCTTCTTCACCGTCGCGCGCGATGCAGCATCGTCGATTTGAGCGGCATCCCTACAGTTTCGATGCCTCGCTGTGCATCGGCGCATGGATTCAAGCGAGCCAGTTTACACCGGTTCGTGACCAACCGAACAAACGACCTACGCTACACTGTTGCTTAGGGTGGCCATTCGAGGCGGATCAATGGAGCATCTGCGCCGCATAGCATATGAGACGGTTCTGCGCGCCTGCGGCTTTGCCTCGCTCGGCATTTTCTGCGTCATGATCGGAATGTCGTTCAACCCCAAGCTGGCGTTTCAGGCTGGCGGCTTTCTCACCACGGTCATGGCTTTCATCCTGATCCTGAAGGCGCGAGAGGCGCTCACCAAGGATTATCGCCGCACCGAGATGTGGCTGTATGTCGACAAGGATTTTCGTCCACCTGAATCCTACGCGCAATGGGCAAGCTCAACAGTGTTGCGTGACGTTTATCTCACATTTGCGATGTGGACGTCCTTGATTTCAATCACGATGTGGGCGTTGGCCCTAATATTTTCGTTCTTAGGGACTGAGTCGACTCTTCCGTGACAGAAAAACCGTTCATATCGCTTTCATCTGAACGGGGGGATCGAACTCCCCGGTGCGACTGCCCGCCTACAATACTCACCTTACAGATTGCCTAGCCGCGCCAGCGACGACACACGCTGCTCGCCAACTCTTCAGGACGATTTGGAATGAATGTGCGCCGGACTGCTTGCCGTCTTTATAGTTTCTGCAGCACGAAGAACCAACATCTCCGGGACCACTGCGCAAGCATAATATGCGCAACAAAAAAGGCGGCGCCGGAGCGCCGCCCTTATCTGGTGCAGACTGGCTGCTTGCTAACTGCCAGACCACGATCTCTGAGTGGTCAGGATAACCATTCAGAGATCGTGGTCAAGCAGTAGAGAGATCGTGGGTCCAGCGGCAGCCTTACACGACCGCCAATTGCTCCTATGCGAGATATAAATCAGTAATCTTCTCACATGAAGTATAGGAATATATACCTACAATTATCAATATTTATTTTCCGTATTACGACTTAAAGATGCATAATAACATTTGCTTGGCCGTCTTGGCGCCATATAATACCTTTCTTTTTTCGACATAACATATTGGCGGTTGTGTAAGAGGAAATTATATTGACCGCAAACCGAATCACGACCATGCTCTGCAGTGTTGGGTCCAAGCTGGACTCGACTGGTGGAGCCACGGGAAAGAGGGCGAATTTGTAACACTGCGTACCCTCTTTCTTTCCTCTTTGGGGCACTGCAATGCGTTATTGGAGATTAGGAATAGACTTGGGGGCAACGTCTCTTGGAGCTTGCTGTCTGGAGCTTGACAACGAGGGACGTCTCAAAGGGAGAATTACCGCCCTTGCCCGCATCTTCAGCGACGGCCGTGATGCCAAGACCGGCGCGTCGCTCGCCATCGACCGGCGCGCTGCGCGGGCCATGCGGCGGCGGCGGGATCGCTTCAAGCGGCGTCAAGCCGCGCTGATCAAGTATCTGACGCAAGACGGACTGTTTCCAGCCGATCCTATTGAACGCAAGACACTGGAAGCCCTCGACCCGTTCGAATTGCGCGCCCGCGCGCTCGACCAGAAGCTGCCGTTGCATCACCTCGGCCGCGCTTTTTTTCATCTCAATCAGCGCCGCGGCTTCAAATCCAATCGCAAGGCCGATCGCGGCCAGGATGACGAAGCCGGCAAGATCGCCATCGGCATCGATCGGCTTCGGCAGCAAATCGAGGAAAGCGGCTCGCGCACCTTCGGCGAATTCCTGCACAAGCGCCGCCTGAGTGCTGCCGATGACAACGCTATTCCTCCAGTACGCACACGCTTGCGGCCGGAAACCGGTGAAGGTGCGAAGGGCGATGGCTATGATTTCTATCCCGGCCGCGCATTGGTCGAGGAGGAATTCGAGGACATCTGGGAAGCGCAGGCCAAACACCACCCTTCCGTGCTCACGGATGCGGTCCGTGACCGCCTCTATGAAATCATCTTCCATCAGCGACCGTTGAAAAAGCCGAAAATCGGCCGCTGCACGTTGCTTCCGGCAGAAGAGAGACTCCCCAAGGCGCATCCGCTGTTCCAGCGCCGCCGCCTGCTGGAAGAGATCAATGCGTTGCGCATTGTCCTGCCCGGCGAAGTGCCGGTTGCGCTGACCTTGGAGCAACGGAACGCGCTGGTGCTGGCCCTGAAGGACAGCCGCAAGAAAAGCTTCGAGAGTCTTCGCAAGACACTCAAGCTCGATCCGGATGCGCGCTTCAACAAGGAAAGCGAGAACCGCACCGAACTGAAGGGCGATGAGGTCGCCGCGGAACTTGGCGCCAAGGCACGCTTCCACAAGCGCTGGCAGCATTTCTCGGCCGACGAACAATGGACCATCATCTCGCGTCTGATCGAGGAAGAAGACGAGACGGCACTGCGGCAATGGCTGGTCGAGAACTACGACGTCACCGCCGAGCAGGCCAGGGCGATCGCCGGCGCCCGCCTGCCGGATGGCTATGGCCGCTTTGGCCTGACCGCAACGAAAGACCTGATCGAAGCACTTGAAGCCGAGGTGATCGTCTATAGCGAGGCCGTTCAGAAAGCTGGTCTCGGGCATCACAGCGACTTTCGGACCGGCGAGATCTGGCGCGATGAAGACGGCACGCCGGCCCTGCCTTATTACGGCAAGGTGCTTGAGCGCTTTATTATGCCGGGGACCGGCAATCCTGATGATCCCGAAGAGCTTCGCATCGGCAAGCTCACCAATCCCACCGTCCACATCGCGCTCAATCAGCTTCGCCGCGTGGTCAACCGGTTGATCCGTACTTACGGACCACCGGCGCAAATCGCCATCGAGCTGGCGCGCGAACTGAAACTGACGGAAGACGAGAAACGAAAGCGCAATCGCGAGAACAACGAGAACCGCATCGCCGCCGAAGATCGATCCAGAAAGCTGGCAGAGATCAAGCAGCGCGACAGCGGCGCCAACCGCGCCCTGCTCAAACTGTGGCAGGAGCTCAATCCCCACAATGTGCTGGATCGCCGCTGCGTCTATACCGGCAAGCAGATTTCGATCGATATGCTGTTCAACGGTGAAGCCGAGATCGACCACATCCTGCCCTTCACCGAAACGCTAGACGATAGCAACGCCAACAAGATCGTCTGCCTGCGCGACGTGAATCGGCTGAAGCGCAAGCGCTCGCCTTATGAAGCGCGGCTCGATCTGTTCAACAGGTTCGGCGCCGATGCGGACTGGGACGCCATTGCCGCCCGTGCCGCACGCCTGCCGCAGAACAAGCGCTGGCGCTTCCAGCCTGACGCGATGCAGGAATTCGTCGCCAAGGGCGGCTTCCTCGCGCGGCATCTCACCGACACACAATATCTGTCGCGGCTGGCACGCGAATATCTGTCGGCGCTCTATCCGCATAGTGGCGAAGGCTCGAGCCATGTCTGGGTATCGCCCGGCCGGCTGACGGAGATGGTCCGGCGCAAGCTTGGGCTCAACGAATTGCTGCCCGACCACAATTTCGGCGGCGGCGCCGATCAGCCCAAGAACCGGCTCGACCATCGCCATCACGCCATCGACGCGGCGGTGATCGCCATCGTCGATCGCCCCATGCTGCAAGCCATCGCCCGCGCATCGGGACAGGATGGCACCGAAGGCATCGAGCGCATCATCGTGCCCGAGCCATGGGATGGCTTCCGTGATGATCTGCGCCGCGCCGTCAACCGCATCACCGTCAGCCACCGCCCCGATCACGGCACCATCTCCAAAGCCGGCGCGGCGAAGGGCAAGGACCAGACGGCCGGCCGGCTGCACAACGAAACCGCCTATGGCATCACCGGCGAGAAGGACGCCAAGGGCAAGACCATTGTCGTGCATCGCGTGCCGCTGACGTCACTGAAGAAAGCCACCGATATCGAGGATGTCCGCGATCCGGTTTTGCGCAAGGCATTGCAGGATTTCACCAGGGGACTGGACGGCAAGGCATTCGAGGAAAAACTCCAGACATTCCCCAAGCTCGGCCACCTCTCCTATCGCAATATCCGCAGGCTGCGCGTGGTCGAGCCGCTGGACGTCATTCCGATCAAGGACAAGAACGGCCGCATTTACAAGGG
>Ga0164243_10009097_pt1 | contig 14510 bp, 12 predicted proteins | sample OricompcompostOP_FD_108781 | JGI IMG/M metagenome (GOLD analysis project Ga0164243, IMG submission 108781) | Organic Plus compost microbial communities from Emeryville, California, USA - Original compost - Organic plus compost (OP) | ecosystem: Engineered > Solid waste > Mixed feedstock >... | reverse complement strand
CAGCCCGATCCGTCGCGCCCGCCCGGTCCGGACGGCCCAGCCCGCTCAACCGGCGCCGGCAGCCCAGCCGGAAGCGCAACCGGCAGAAATTCTCTATCGCGGCACGCTGCCGATCGTGACTGACGAGTTCGCGACCGTCACCGTCGTCACCCGCGACGACATCAACAACAGCACCGGCCAGACACTCGGCGAGATCCTTCAGAACAGACCGGGCATCACCTCGTCTGGCTTCGCGCCGGGCGCCGCCAGCCGGCCGATCGTGCGCGGCCTCGATAATTACCGCGTGCGCATCCAGGAAAACGGCATCGGCTCGAGCGGCGTGTCCGAGCTTGGCGAGGATCACGGCGTGCCGGTCGATCCGCTGGCAGCTGAACGGGTCGAGGTGATCCGCGGCCCCGCCACCTTGCGCTATGGCTCGCAGGCGATCGGCGGCGTGGTCAATGCCGAGAATAATCGCATCCCGACCTTCATTCCGCCGCGCGGCGTCAGCGGCGAAATCCGCAGCGCCGTCACCTCGGTGGACAAGGGTCGCGAAGGCGCGGTGCTGCTCGATGCCGGCGCTGGCAATTTCGCCATCCATGCCGATGCCTTCGGCCGCGAGGCCGGCAATTACCAGATTCCGTCCTATCCGTATCTGTATCCGGAAGATCCGGCGCCGCAGGTCGGTCGCTGGCAGCCCAATTCGTCGCATCGTTCGAGCGGCAATTCGCTCGGCGGCTCGTACATCTTCGATCGCGGCTTTATCGGCGTCGCCGTCTCCACGATGGACAGCCTCTATAACGTGCCGGGGCAGGAGGCGACGGAGACCAGGACGCAGATCGACATGAAGCAGACCAAGATCACCAGCAAGGGCGAGTTTCGTCCTGACGCCGCTGGCATCGAGGCTATCCGCTTCTGGGCTGGCGCCACCGATTACAAGCATAACGAAATCGCTGACGAAGGCGGTTTCTATGGCGTGCAGCAAACCTTCACCAACAAGGAGAAGGAAGCGCGCACCGAGGTGCAATTCCAGCCGCTTGACCTGCGATTTGCAGCGCTGACAACGGCGATCGGCCTGCAGGCCAGCGACCAGGATCTCAACGCCCCAGGCCGCGAAGGCGGATTGTTCGATCCCAACACGACGCGCAGCATCGCCGGCTATATGTTCAACGAATTGCGCTTCACGGCTACGACCCGCGCGCAGATTGCCGGCCGCATCGAGCATAACGAAGTCAAGGGCATGTCGCCCGACCTGTTCATCGATGAGACCGTCAATCTGTTCCGCCATCGCACCTTCACACCGAAAAGCGGCGCTGTCGGGTTGCTGCAGGACCTGCCGGGCGACCTCGTCGCCAGCGTCACCGGGCAATATGTCGAGCGCGCGCCGCGCGCACCGGAATTGCTGTCGCGCGGTGTGCACGAAGCCACCGGCACATTCGATATCGGCAATCCCAATCTGAATATCGAAAAAGCGAAGTCAGTCGAAGTCGGCCTGCGTCGCAATACCGGGCCATGGCGGTTCGAAGTCACCGGCTTCTACACCAAGTTCAACAACTTCATTTATCGCAACCTGACCGGTGAAACCTGCGACGACGATTTTGCCAGCTGCGCACCGGGCGATGCCGGCGAATTGCAACAGGCGGTCTATGCCCAGCGCAATGCCACCTTCCGTGGCGCTGAATTCCAGACCCAGCTCGATGTCGCGCAGATCTGGAAAGGCAAGTGGGGCGTCGATGGTCAATATGACATCGTCCGCGCCACCTTCGATGACGGCACCAACGTGCCGCGCATTCCACCGCAGCGTCTTGGCGGCGGCGTCTATTATCGCGATGGCAACTGGTTTGCCCGCGTCGGACTGTTGCATGCCTTCGCGCAGAATGACGTGTCGGATTTCGAGACCACGACAGCCGGCTATAATCTGCTGAAAGCCGAACTCAGCTACACCGCCAATCTGCCGGGCGATCCGAGCGGCCTGTCGCAATACAAGATCGGTATCGTTGGCGACAATCTGCTCAATGAAGATGTCCGCAACGCCGTCTCGTTCAAGAAGGATGAGGTGCTGATGCCAGGCCGCACCGTGAAGGTGTTTGCGAGCGTGAAGTTTTAAACCTCTCCGCTGATGGCGGCAGATAAGTTGCAGTCTGTTGCCGCGGGCACGGTGCGCTCCCTCTCCCCGGTGGGGTGAGGGGGCGCAGCTCTCTCGATGAATTTAACCCCTCACCCGACCTCACATACGTTCGGTCGACCTCTCCCTATGGGAGAGGTGAAGAAAGGGCTTGGTCCCCGCCTGCGCGGCGACGACCGAGATTCTGGACACAAGTGACGAACTAAACGATCACTCCCGCACCTTCTTCAGTCGCACATAAAGCGCGCCCTCGCCGCCATGGCTGATGGCGGCTGTGTCAAAGCCGATCACCAGGCTGCGAAATTCCGGCAAGGCCAGCCACAACGGCACTGCGCGTTTCAACGCGCCGATCTCACCTCCGCGGCCTTTGCCGGTAATGACAAGCGCGATGCGACCACCGCGCAATTGCGTCCGATGCAGAAAGCCAAGCAGCACCGCATGCGCTTCGGCTTGTGTATAGCCATGCAGATCGAGCCGGGCGTCGATCTCATGATGGCCGCGGGCGATCTTCTGCCGCGTGCGGCGATCGAGCGAAATCGGCGCTGGCGGTGTTTGTTTCACAACTGGCAGTGCCGCAAGCGGACGCACCTGCTTTGCTGGTGCGGCTGATTTATCCGTAACCTTGCTCGCTTTGACGACAACTGCCGGCTTGTCTTCGGGTGCGACGACAACACTGCGTTTGCGCAGCGGTTTGATCGACCGCGTCACGCCATCCCATAATGCAATGTCTTCGCTGGAAAGCCGTTTCCCCTTGCGGCCTCCGCCGGCGGTCATGTCATGGCGCCCGTCGGTCAGACTGTGGTTGCGCAGGCCGTGTTTTCGGCAAGGGCACATCCACGACAGGCTTTGTCTTGTTGCCAATGCTGCCGGTCGTCAGCCCGGCATCGGTCGTGACATTGCTGGCCAGCTTCGCCGCGGTCTCTACACCGTCACGCGCCACAAGCCGCGCATCGACCGATGCCTGCGGCTTGGCATTGGCCGGCGCCCCTTCGCCCTTTTGCGCAATCGTCAGTTCGGCCGGCTTCGGCAAAGGCAATTTCATATCGGTATCGCCGGCCGGATCGAGCGCATTCGGCACCAGCATCACGAATTGGCCCGGATGCTTGAAGCGGCCGGCCACGCGCTCGGCTTCCTCGCCGGCGCCGAGATAGATGTCCGCGCGGGCCGGACCGATGATGGCGCCGCCGGTGTCCTGCGCGATCATCAGCCGCCGAAACCAGGTGTCCGGCTGCGCCGATGCGATCGGCAGATAGGCATTGACGAAAACCGGCATGCCATAGGTGTGCAGCTTGCGATCGACGGCGATCGAGCGCGCCGCCGTCAGCGAAATGCCCTGTGCGCCGATCGCTTCCTCAAATTCAGACAGATCGGTCTCGCGGAAGAACACGAAGGATTTGTTCTCGCGGCGGAGCTGCTTTCCCTCTTCCGGGAATTCTTCCATGTATTGGCGGATCTTCTGCATCGAGATGTTCTGCCGCGTGGCATAGCCACGCTCGATCAGAAAGCGGCCGACCGCCGTATAGGCGTGGCCATTCTTGTCCGCGTAATTCAGCCGGATCACCTTGCCGTCATCCAGCCGCACGCGCACAGAGCCCTGGATCTCGGCAAAGAACGCATCGATCGGATTGACCCAGCAGATTTCGAGCCCGCGGCCTTCCAGAGCGCCATCCTCGATCTGTGCGCGATCGAAGTAAGGCGCCGTCGCACGTTTCACCACGCGCTTGCCGGCTTTGCCTTTACCGCCGGAGCGGCGCAGCCGATGCGTGACGAGATCGGACGGCCGGCGATAGAGCGGCATCGTGTGGGTGTCGTTGCGTTCGCGCGAGCCATCGATCACCGGCTCGTAATAGCCGGTGAAGAAGCCGTCCTTCTCGCCGAGCGCGGAGATGCGCACCGGTCGGAAATTGTCTTCGAAGAATTGCCGCGCCCCCTCTTCGTTCAGGGGCAAGGCGGCGACGGCGCGGACGCAGACGTCATAGAGCGCCTGATAGGTTTCGCCGCGACGGGCGCGACCCTCGGCGGTGCTGCGCATGATCGGCCGGCAGCTGGCGAGAAAGGCCGAATAGGCTTCGGCGTGATCGTCTTCCATCCAGCCCGTGATCTGGTGCCAGGTCAGCGGCTCGATCTGGCTGTCCGGCATTTTCAGCGGATTGGCCTTGGTCGAACGCCTGACCGGCGTGGACTTCGTGGTCGCAGCTTTGGCGCGCGCGGATTTGGTTTCGGCTTTTTTGTCCGGGGCGGACTTTTTCGCAGTGCTTTTGGTAGCCGGCTTGCTGGCAGCCGGTTTGGCCAAGACTTGCGTGAAGGGGGCGGCGGACAAAGCGAGCGCGAGCAGCGGCCAGCACAGACGGCCCTTCGTCAGATCACGCAGGCTTCCCCTCATCCCCATCAGATCAAGACCACCCGCCTGTCAGAATTGCTTCGCTACGACGCGACAGCCCGTCCCGGCCATCGCGCTGTCATTACTCGTCTGCGTTACTGCGCCGCTTCCGTGGCAACGAGCTTCCAGTTCGGATCGCGCGCCGTCACATCGCGGGCAAAGGTCCACACGTCGGTGACTTCCGTCACCTTGTCCGGGCTGCCATCGATCACCGTGCCGGCCTTGTCGCGGGTCGCCGAAATCAGCTGCGACACGAAGCGCACCGTCACCTGCGCGGTGTTGTTGCGCAGCTCGGCGCCGATGATGTCGGCATTGTCCAGCGACACGAATTTGTTCTCGACCGTGTCGCCGCGCTGCTCGCGATCCTTGATGGCGGCTTCGAAGCCGTCATAGACCTCCGACGACAGCAAGCCCTTGAGCGTCTTGCGGTCACCCGCGGCGAAGGCGCCGACGATCATTTCATAGGCCGCCTTGGCGCCAACCACGAAATGGGCGGCGTCGAACGAGCGGTCGGCCGCGGCAATGGCGTCGAGGCCCGAGGCCACCGGGCTGCCTTCGGCGGCGATGCCCTTCCAGCGGTCGCGGCTCACTTCGGCCGGGCGGCTGACGGTTTCGGTGCTGCGGGTCGGCAGGGTCACGACCTTGTCGCCCGCCGGCGCACGCACGTCGCGGGTTGAATAGGGGTCATAAGGCGGCCGTTCCCGGCCGGTCCTCTGCCCAAGGACGCTCCGCAGGCGGATGAAGATGAACACCGCCAGCGCCAGGAAGATAATGGTGTAAATGTCGAACACGTCGCGAATGCCTTTTGCAACCGGAAAGCGGGAACGGGCAGCTACATCAGCCGAACGCAGCACGGTGCCGTCCGCCGTATCAATTTAAGCACGCGACCGGTCTTATCCATAGGTCCCATCGGGCTAAACCCGCCGGATCCGCCGGCCTTTTAGACGATCCCGGCCGCGATGGCCATTCCGATACCGTTTCAGGAAGCATCCGATCCGCGTCAGACCATCCTATCATGCAAAGGCTTTAGGGCTTGGTTATGGCGGAAAGCCGCGGCTTTGCGCCCTTCAGGCGAGGCTCCGCCGACCAAACCATGCGGCGTTTACGCTGTTTGCAACTTCCGCCTGCCGCGGCCATCCCCATCCCGGCAGGCCCGATGATCCGTCACGGACATGTTGTCGCGGGAGCCTTTCGGAACGCTCGGCAGACTGGCTGCGGTGCACCGGTCAAGCCTCGCACAGCTTTGCGTGGTTGTGGCTGTCCGATCCTTGTTCGCGTCTTTCGCGTATGTTAGCCGTTCGCCAACGCGCTCAAGCGCGCATCAAAGGATTCCCGATGGCGACTTCCACCAATGGCAATGGCAGCCCGCAGGGCGCCCCGTCCGACGCGCAACAACAGCCCCAGCTCAATGTGCTGGCGCAATATATCAAGGATTTCTCGTTCGAGAATCCGAATGCGCCGCGCTCGCTGCAGCCGAGCGACGCCCAGCCGAACATCAATATCCAGATCAACGTCAATGCCGCGCCGTTCCAGTCGGAATATGAAGTCGATCTGAAGATCGAAGGCAAAGCCGAAGCTGCGGGTTCGATGCTGTTCGCCTTCGAGCTGATCTATGGCGGCGTCTTCCGCATTCAGAATGTGCCGCAGGATGCGCTGCATCCGATCCTGATGATCGAATGCCCGCGCCTTCTGTTCCCGTTCGCCCGCGAGATCATCGCCAATGGCGTGCGCAATGGCGGCTTCCCGCCGCTGTTCATCGATCCGGTCGATTTCGTCGGTCTGTACCGGCAGAAGATGGCCGAACAGGCCGCCGCCCAGGGCGGTCAGCAGCCGAGCTGAGCCTTCCCGTATGGCTGTCGTCCCTGCGAAGGCAGGGACCCATACGCCGCGGCTTGTCGGTAAAAACTCAGACCACCGTTTCAATCATCGATAACGGTGGTTATGGGTCCCTGCTTTCGCAGGGACGACTACATCCGAATTATTCCGCCGACCCGTAATGCTTCCACACCACGTCGTCGCCGAGCGTGGCGATGAAGGCGGCGTGGGCCACGCGCTCTTCTTCACTGATGCGCGGCGGCAAGGGGGCGGGCCGCGAACGTTGCGCGCCATCGCCCACCGCGAAAGCGTTGATGCCGCTCATGCTGACAAGGCCAAGCGTCGTCTGCCGGCCACCAACCAGCTCGATATAGACTTCAGCCAGTAACTCGGCGTCGAGCAGCGCGCCGTGCTTCGTTCGCTTTGAATTGTCGATGCGATAGCGCGCGCACAGATCGTCAAGCTTGTTCGACTGGCCCGGATGTTTGCGGCGCGCCAGCATCAGCGTGTCGATGATGCGATCGCGGGCAAAGACCGGCCGCTTGGCAATGGTCAGTTCGGAGTTGATGAAAGCCAGATCGAAGTAACCGTTATGCGCCACCAGCGGCGCATCGCCGACGAAATCCAGAAATTCGTCGGCTTCTTGGTGGAAGCAGCGGTGCTGCTGCAGAAATTCCAGCGACAGGCCATGCACGTTGAATGCTTCGATCGGCATGTCGCGCTCGGGATTGCAATATTTGTGAAACACGCGGCCGGTGGGAAACCGGTCTTCCAGTTCCACGCAGCCGATCTCGACCAGGCGATGGCCCTGGACCGGATCAAGTCCCGTGGTCTCGGTGTCGAAAACAATCTCGCGCATCGTCGTCTACTGGTCCGCCGAATCAGAGTCCGATCCGATTTTAGCCACCTGCCGCAGGATGTCCCGCACCTGGGCGCGGGCCGCCTCGATACCATGTCCGGTATCGATGATGAAGTCGGCGCGCTGGCGTTTCTCAGCATCCGGCATCTGCTTGGCCAGCAATGCCTCGAATTTCTCCACCGTCATGTTCGGCCGGTCGAATACGCGCTGGCGCTGCACGGCGGGATCGGCCGATACCACCACCACCGCATCGACCAGCTTTTCGCCGCCGGTTTCATAAAGCAGCGGAATATCGAGCACGGCCACCTTCGCACCCTGCGCTTTCGCGCCTTGTAGAAAATGATCGCGCACCTTGGCCACCAGCGGATGCACGATCGCCTCCAGGCGCCGCAGCGCCTCGGCATTGCCGATTACCGCGCGGGCCAGTTTTTGCCGATCAACCTTGCCGTCGCCGGTCGTGCCCGGAAAGGCCGCTTCGATCAGGCTGACGGCTTCGCCTTCATAGAGTGCGTGGACCGACGCATCGGCGTCATGCACCGGCACGCCCTCATCCGCGAATAATTGCGCGGTGGTGCTTTTGCCCATGCCGATCGAGCCGGTCAGACCGAGAATGAACATCAGAACTCGCTCCGGCCGTTGTCGCACCACCGCGCCATCGCGCGACCACTCAATCTCTCAGGAAGTTTTTGTAACGCAGGAAATCCAGCAGCGGCAAAAGCGGCATGCCGAGAATGGTGAAGTAATCGCCCTCCACCCGCTCGAACAGATGAATGCCGAGCTTCTCAAGCTGATAACCGCCGACACTTTCCAGCACCGAAGGTCCGGCTGCTTCAAGATAATCGTCGAGAAACTTGTCAGAGAAATTGCGCATGCGCAGACGCGCGGTGTCGACGACCTTGAACAGCACCGAGCCGTCCTGCACCAGCGTCGCCGCCGAATGCAGCGTGTGGCTCTGCCCGCGCAGCAAACGCAATTGCCCGCGCGCGTCATCCATATCGACCGGCTTGTTGAAGCGTTTCGAGCCCATCGCCAACGTTTGATCAGCCCCGACCACCAGCCGCGACGGCGTCTTGAACGACACCGCGCTTGCCTTTTCCCAGGACAGGATCAGCGCCAGTTCATCTGGATCGCGATTGCCGCCATTGATGCTGCGTTCGAGCGCGCGCTCGTCGATCGACGCCGGCACGATTTCAACCGGAATACCGGCGGCACTCAGCATCGTGCGGCGGGCAAAGCTTTTGGAGGCTAGAATCAGCGGAGCCTGAGCGGACCAGAACTGCATCAATTCACCGGAGCGCGGCGCTTCTCGGCCAGCAGTTGCAAAATCGCGGCCGCCGTTTCTTCGATTGACCGGCGCGACACATCGATCAGCGGCCAGTTATGCCGCGCGCAGAGCTTGCGGGAAAAGGTGATTTCCTCCGCCACCGCCTGCCGGTCGATATAGGAGGCGTCGTCGTGATGAGCACGCAAACCGAGAAGCCTGTTTTGCCGGATCTGCACAATGCGTTCCGGGGTGGCGAATAGGCCCACCACCAGCGGCTTCGTCAAGGCTTCCAGTTGCGGTGGCACCGGGACACCGGGCACCAGCGGATAATTGCCGGTCTTCACCCCGCGATTGGCGAGATAGATCGAGGTCGGCGTTTTCGAGGTCCGGGAAATCCCCACCAGCACCACGTCGGCTTGTTCCAGATCGTCGATATGCTGCCCGTCGTCATGCAGCATGGTGTAGTTCAGCGCGTCGATGCGCTTGAAATATTCAGCATTCAGCGTGTGCTGCGCGCCCACCCGCTGGGCCGTCGTGGTGCCGAGATAGGACTGAAACACCCGCAGCACCGGGCCGAGGATCGACCGGCAGGGCAAACTGAGTTCGGCGCATTTCTTTTCCAGCCGCTCGATCAGATCGGGATCGAGCAGCGTGTAAAGAACGATGCCCGGCGCCTCCTCGATTTCCGACAGCACCCGGTCGAGCTGCTTCTGGCTGCGGATCAGCGGGTAGACATGCTCGATCGGCGAGACATTGGCGTATTGCGCCGTAGCCGCATGGGCGACCGTGGTCAGGGTCTCGCCGGTCGAATCGGAGACCAGATGCAGGTGAAAGTAGCTGGGGCTTCGCTGCGGCAAGGGGCAACCAGATGGTGAACCAGAATGTCAAACCAGACGTACAATGAGACGGTCGCAGACCGGCTTATGCACGGGATGAATTGTGCGGTGCTGGGGAGAAGGCCATGGCATGGGGGAAAGCGCAAGCGACGGGGTCACCTGGGGCACGAATTGATCCACATGGCTGGCCCCCGGGAGAAAATCCGGGGCTGTACCTCCGGCAGCCGGGAAAGCCACGCAACCGGAAGGAAGCGGACTGAAAGCGTCAGAATTGCTTTTTCAAGTCAATGCGTTAGGGGTTGTGGACGAATGCGAAAGCCGGCCGTTGAACTACGGGGATATGTGGAGAAGCTGCCGTCCCGTTGGGGGCAGCGACTCGTGAGTCATGATCACGGCTAAACAAAATCCGTAAGGAAGATTCTTAGATTCTAGATTTGAAGGAAGCCCGGTGGTGAGCGCCTCTGTGAACAAACCCCTGCTCGATGTGCTGAACGGTCAGCGGCAGTCCATTCCTCCGGCCTGGATGATGCGACAGGCGGGACGTTACCTTCCCGAATATCGCGCCACCCGAGCCAAAGCCGGCTCCATCCTCAATCTCTGCTTCAATCCGGAACTGGCTGCCGAAGTAACGTTGCAACCCATCCGAAGGTTCGGCTTCGATGGAGCGATTTTATTTTCCGATATCTTAGTGATTCCTTACGCGCTCGGCCGCCGGCTGGAGTTTGTCACAGGAGAAGGGCCCAAACTCGATCCGATCGCTGACGCTGACACCGCAAGGGACATCCGGAAGGACGTCGATCACGACATTCTTGCCCCGATCTATGAGACCATCGCGAGGGTGAAGGCCGACCTTCCGGCCAACGTCACCTTCCTCGGCTTCTGCGGCGCGCCCTGGACCGTCGCCACTTACATGATCGCCGGCCGTGGCACGCCCGATCAGGAGCCGGCGCGGATGTTCGCTTATCGCCATCCGGAGGCGTTTGCCGGGCTGATCGATATTCTGGTGCAGGCGTCGTCCGAATACCTGATCCGGCAGTTTCAGGCCGGCGTCGATGCCGTGCAGATTTTTGATACCTGGGCCGGCATCCTGCCGCCTGAGCAATTCCAGCGCTGGTGCATCGCGCCCGTTGCTAAGATCATCGCCAACGTGCGGGCGGCGGTGCCGAACGCCAAGATCATCGCCTTTCCGCGCGGTGCCGGGTCGGGGCTTGAGCGCTATGTCACCGAGCTGCCGATCGATGCGGTCGGGCTCGACTGGATGATCGACAAGACCTTTGCCCGTGAGCGCATCCAGAGCCGCAAGCCGGTTCAGGGCAATCTCGATCCGATGGTTTTGATCGCCGGTGGCGCCGCGCTCGATGCCGCGGTTGATGCGGTGCTGGAAGCGTTTTCCGGCGGGCCTTTCATCTTCAATCTCGGCCACGGCATCACGCCGCAAACTCCGATCGCCCATGTCGAGCAGATGCTGAAGCGGGTGCGGGGATAGACTTACCCGTTTCTGGTTGGGTTAGGCTGTCATTCCGGGGCGCAGCCGAAGGCTGCGAGCCCGGAATCCAGGGGCCAAGGTCACAGCCGTGTCCTATTACGTTTATCTGGTTGCCAGCCAAAGGAACGGGACGCTCTATCTCGGCGTCACCCGCGACCTCGTCCGGCGTATCCATGAGCATAAAACGAAGGCGACACCGGGTTTCACATCGCGTTACAACGTCGCGATGCTGGTCTGGTTTGAGAGCTATGACGACCCGACCACGGCGATCACGCGCGAGAAAGAGCTGAAGAAGTGGCGGCGCAGTTGGAAGTTACGCCTGATCGAGGAGATCAACCCGCAATGGCGCGATCTTTATGACGACATCGTGCAGTAACAACGAAGATTCTGGATTCCGGGCTCGCAGCCTTTGGCTGCGCCCCGGAATGACGACAGTCTCTCCGGCCACCCTTCCCTTTCAGGGGATGGATCAGTGATGCTCTACCTCTGGGTCAAAGCCTTCCACATTATCGCGGTCATCGCCTGGATGGCCGGCATGCTCTATCTGCCGCGGCTGTTCGTCTATCATTGCGAGGCGCCGGTCGGCTCGCCCCAGTCCGAGACCTTCAAGGTCATGGAGCGGCGGCTCCTGAAGGCCATCATCAATCCGGCGATGATCGTCACCTGGTTGCTTGGTCTGTGGCTCGTCTATCTCGGCGGCTGGGAGAAATCCGGCTGGATGCATGCCAAATTTGCCCTGGTGCTGATCCTGTCCGGTTTCCACGGCTGGCTGGTCGGGATGTGGCGGGCCTTCGCTGAGGACCGGAACCAGCGCGGCCAGAAATTCTATCGGATTATCAACGAGGTCCCGACCCTGTTGATGATCGGCATCGTCATCCTGGTGGTGGTGAAGCCGTTTTAATTTCCGCCCTGACCCCGGTCCCGCCAAGCCTCTGCGGCCTTTTCAAAAACGGTTAACCGGCCGCACCCCATCCCACTTGCGGAATCGAAATCTTCTCCGTATCTTCGTTTCCATCCCCCCGAACGCAGGCGGATGCCCCCCGCGCCATCTGTTCGTCAGGTAGGCGCAAGCATCGGCCGGGATACAGCCTTTCAGCCAGAGCCTTCCGGCCAAAGCTTTCCCTGTTCAAGACCTGCGAAATTCCTCTTCCGAGCCGCCGCCGCTGTTTCACGCCTCTTTTGTGTCTGGCGCCGATGGATCCTCATCAAGGACTGCCCCCATGCGGGAAGTGAAGCTTCAAGACCTTAAGGCCAAGACCCCTGTTGAATTGCTCGCCTTTGCCGACGAGCAGGAAATCGAAAATGCCAGCACCATGCGCAAGCAGGAGCTGATGTTCGCCATTCTCAAGCAACTCGCCAGCCGCGAGGTCGACATTGTCGGCGAAGGCGTGGTTGAGGTGCTGTCCGACGGTTTCGGATTTCTGCGTTCGCCGGAAGCCAATTATCTGCCCGGTCCGGACGACATTTACGTCTCGCCGTCTCAGATCCGCCGTTTCGGCCTGCGCACCGGCGACACCGTCGAAGGCCATATCCGTTCGCCGAAGGAAGGCGAGCGCTACTTCGCTCTGCTCAAGGTCTCGACCATCAATTTCGAAGACCCCGACAAGGCCCGCCACAAAATCAACTTCGACAACCTGACGCCGCTTTATCCGAACGAACGGCTGAAGATGGAGCATGACGATCCGACCAAGAAGGATCAGTCGGCCCGCGTCATCGATATCGTCGCGCCGATCGGCAAGGGCCAGCGTGCGCTGGTCGTCGCGCCGCCGCGCACCGGCAAGACCGTGCTGCTGCAGAACATCGCGCACGCGATCACCGCCAATCATCCCGAATGCTATCTGATCGTTCTCTTGATCGACGAGCGTCCGGAAGAAGTCACCGACATGCAGCGTTCGGTGAAGGGCGAGGTTGTGTCTTCAACCTTCGACGAGCCGGCAACGCGTCACGTGCAGGTCGCCGAGATGGTGATCGAAAAGGCCAAGCGCCTTGTCGAACATGGCCGCGACGTCGTGATCCTGCTCGATTCGATCACCCGCCTCGGCCGCGCCTACAACACCGTCGTGCCGTCATCGGGCAAGGTGCTGACCGGCGGTGTCGATGCCAACGCGTTGCAGCGTCCGAAGCGCTTCTTCGGCGCCGCCCGTAACATCGAGGAAGGCGGTTCGCTCACCATCATCGCCACCGCGCTGATCGATACCGGTTCGCGCATGGACGAAGTGATCTTCGAAGAGTTCAAGGGCACCGGCAATTCCGAGCTCATTCTCGATCGCAAGGTCGCCGACAAGCGCACCTTCCCGGCGATGGACATCACGCGCTCCGGCACCCGCAAGGAAGAATTGCTGGTCGATCCGCAGACGCTCAAGAAGATGTATGTGCTGCGCCGTATCCTCAACCCGATGGGCACGATGGATGCGATGGACTTCCTGCTCGACAAGCTGCGCAACACCAAGAACAACGCCGAATTCTTCGAGAGCATGAATACGTGATGCGATGAGCGGCGCGATATGTTTGCGCTGCCGTTGATGACATGCGTGATAGTGCTGATGTTTAAATGAGGACTGATCGCGTTGTCAGATGAATTTGAAAAAGCCGGAGCACACTGCTCCGGCTTTTTTTGTTGTGTCCGAACAATGATTGCTGTTGGACGACCGGTGGTTCGTCGCGAACTTTATTCTCTGTCGTCCCCGCGCAGGCGGGGACCCATACGCCGCGGCTTATCCGAATAAACGTACTCGACGTTTCAACTTATGACCTACGGTGGTTTTGGGTCCCCGCCTGCGCGGGGACGATCAAGGAGAGAGAGGCTGCATCCACTCTTCTCGTTGTTGGTGCGTGCCATCTCTCCTCCGCTCATCCCGGCGCAGGCCGGGATCCAGAGTCACGCGCACCATACTCGCGGTTAGCATTCTGGATCCCGGCCTGCGCCGGGATGAGCGGGTGGGAGATAGTGTGCGTCCCAAAGAAGATGCGCCCGGACGAAACAGAATAAGACGACGGCCTTGTTCGGCTTGGCTTACCTTAGCCAAGCTTACTGACGTCAGCCCCCTCCCCTCGCCGCGTCATAAGCCGCGGCAATCGCATCCGGCTCCGTCACCGGCAACGAACAGGTCTCGCCGACGCAGATGAAAGCCGCCGGCCCGGACACGGCCTTCAGCTTCTCCTGCGCCGGGTGGTTCGCCGGCAGCGTCTCGGCCGATGGCGCGCGCAAAACCGCGCGGTTGAGATGCGGCAGCGCCAAAGCCGCCTCGAGCAAGGCATCGGCGCGCTCGCCGGTGACGACGATCTGCGCCAGGTTCAGCCGCATATCGATCGCGTTCAGCACCGACACATGGCCGAACAGATTGTCGCCGCCGCGCGCCAGCACGCCGTCGATCAGCCGGTCGGCCGCGTCGCGATAGCTGTCGTCGCCGGTCAGCGCCGCGAGCCGGATCAGGTTTTGCGCGCTAATGCCGTTCGGGTTCGGCGTCGCGTCGTCCAAGGTTGATGCCGGCCGCATCACCAGCCCTTCGGCGTCATCGGCGGTCAGATAATAGGTGCCGGTGTCGTCGCTGCGATAATGGCGGTCGAGCGCCGCTTGCCAGCTCACGGCGGTGTCGAGGAAGTCGCGCCGGCCGGTCGCCTCATAAAGTGTCAGCGCCGCCCGGATCATCATCGCGAAATCGGAAGCCAGCCCCGGAAACAGCAGCCGGCCCTCGCGCCAGGAATGGCCGAGCCGATCGCCCTTGGTCATGTTGCGGCGCACAAAATCGAACGCGCGGATCGCCAT